>Ga0207676_10000199_pt1 | contig 52492 bp, 46 predicted proteins | sample KBSSwiS72_FD_184307 | JGI IMG/M metagenome (GOLD analysis project Ga0207676, IMG submission 184307) | Switchgrass rhizosphere microbial communities from Kellogg Biological Station, Michigan, USA - KBS Switchgrass S7-2 (SPAdes) (version 2) | ecosystem: Host-associated > Plants > Roots >...
CGCGAGCTCAACGATAAGGAGTTCGCGCAGGTCATGATCCAGGCCTGGAACGACTGGCACATCGAGGACTGGTGCGGGAAGTACCCGGAGCGGCTGGTGCCGCTGGCCAACTTGCCGATGTGGGACGTCGAGGCCTCGGCCAAGGAAATCGCGCGCGTCAAGGCCAAGGGCTGCAGCGTCATCAGCTTCCACCCCAACCCCGTGGTGCTGGGCCAGCCTTCCTTCCACACCGACCACTGGGATCCGGTCTGGAAGGCCTGCGTCGACAACGACATCACCATCTGCCTGCACTTCGCCGACGGCAGCTATTCGGTGCCCTCGCTCGACTCTCCGGTCGACGTGATGATCTCGAACATGCCGATCGGCCTCTACCGGGTCGCCTCGGACCTGACCTACTCGCCGGTGCTGCGCAAGTTCCCGAAGCTGCAGTTCGCCATGTCGGAGAGCGGCGCGGGCTGGATCCCCTACATGAAGCAGCGCATCGACTGCGTCTTCCGCCTGCACAGCCAGTGGACGCGGCAGGACTTCGGCGGCCTGAAGCCGAGCGAAGTGTTCGACCGCAACTTCGCCACCTGCTTCATCGACGACCCGATCGGCCTGCAGATCCGCCACGAGGTCGGCATCCAGAACATCACCTGGGAAGCCGACTATCCGCACGCCGACTGCGTCTGGCCGAACGCGCCGGAGAAGCTCTGGCAGGATCTGATGGCCGCCGAGGTTCCGGACAACGAGATCGACCTGATCACGCACGAGAACGCCGCGCGCCTCTTCCACCATGACATGTGGAAGATCCGTCCGCGTTCCGAGTTGAACGTCGGCGCGCTGCGCGCCAAGGCCAAGGCCGCCGGCGTCGACACCACGCCGATGCGGACTGAGGGCGCCGGTCACGCGCCGTCGCAATCCGCCACCGGGCCGGTTTCGATGCGCGATGTGGCCAGGCAACTGGGCGCGATGGGCGAGGCCGCCTGACGGCTTCTGGCCAGGGCGTCCGCTCGGACGCCCTGTCGCAGCTTTTCGCGTGACGAAGCGTGTAGGGCCTTGGCGCCCGTGGTGAGTTTACGTGACAACACTCATGGCGGCGCCGGACGTGCGGAGGTCGTGGTGAAGGAATTCGAAACGGCGTTGATGGCTTCGGACGGCCCGATGCGCACGTTCGTGACCTGCACGGACGCGCGGCCGCCCAGAGCTGTGGTCATCATGCTGATGGACGGCAATGGGATCCGGGAGGCGCTCCGCGATCAGGCGCGCCGGCTCAGCAGCGTTGGATATTACGTCATGCTGCCCGACCTCTATTATAGGGCGGGAGAGCAGGAGATGGACAGGCTGAGAGAAGATTGGGACCTCAGCCGGGCTCAGGCGATGGCCGCTCCCCTCACGCGCGAAAGCGTCGCCCGGGATGTGGAGGTCTGCTTGGCCTATGCGGCGGCGGACCCCGCGGGGCCCGCGCCGGGACCGATCGGGATCATGGGCTTCTGCATGGGCGGACGTCTGGCTGTGACCACCGCACAGGCGCTGGGCCCGCGCGTCGCGGCGGTGTCGTCACTGCATCCTGGGTCGATGGCGACCCGGTCGCCGCAATCCCCGCACCTGTGGTTGGATAAGATCACCGCGGAGATCTATTTCTGCATCCCGGCTCAAGATCCTTATCTCAGTCGGGGTGCGATTGCGCGTCTCACGGAAGCCATGGACGCTCAGGGTGTGAACTACGATATGGAGACCTTGCCTGAGGGCACTACGCACGGCTTCTCGATTCCCGGTAACGAGACCTACTCGAAGTCTGGAGCCGAGCGGGCCTGGGAACGGACCTTCGAACTCTTCGAGCGCCGGCTTGGCGGGGCGTAGTCAAGCGCGCTGCACACTATAGGCGGAGCCCGCTCTGGCGCTTGCCGCTTCCGCCTCTTGGCGCATCAGGCAGACAGGTATTGTCAGGATAACCGGCACGGATTGCGGAAGTCCCGTCCTCGCCCTTTGATCATGCCGCCGCCGTCGCGGCCGCCCACGTCAGATGCGCCTCGGCCCGAAACTGGCGAAGGGTCGGTCGGCGGATCAGATGGGGCTGGGTGTTGAAGCAGTTGTAGACGGCGGCGTGGGTGGCGAGGAATCTCTGGGCCTGACCCTGAGATTTGAACCGCTGCATCTTCCGCTCCCGTCGCCGGATCGGCAGGTGAGAATTCTCCGCCCGATTGTTGGCGCGTAAGCCTCCCGGCCGGTGACGGTCAGCCAGACCGAGATCCCGGGCCGCGGCCCGGTACGACGTCAGCTTGTCCGTCGTGATGGTCTCGGGGACAAGGCCCCGATTCTTCAGCAGTTTCCGCAGCAATTTCAGTGCCGCATGCTTGTTGCGGCGGCGCTGGACCAGCATGTCCAGGACCTCGCCCTCGTCGTCGACGGCGCGCCACAGGAACATCCTGCGGCCGCGGATCTTCACCATCATCTCGTCCAAATGCCATCGGCCTGACGGCGGCGACCGTCGCCGGCGCAGGTTGGCCGCAATCAGAGGCCCGAACTTCAGGGTCCAGCACCGGACCGTCTCGTAGCTGACCTCGATTCCACGTTGGGCGAGCAGCTCCTCGACGTCGCGGAAGCTGAGCGTGAAACGGAAGTAGAGCCACACCGCATAGCGGATCACATCCGGCGGGAACTTGTGGCGCTTGAAAGAAATCGGATTCATCGCCCCTCCCAGTTTCAGGGCGCTCCATAGGCCCAAACCGGAGAAATGTTAGCGTCTGCCTGACAGCTCCCCTCGACGTCCCGGAAGCTCAGCGTGAAGCGGAAGTACAGCCAAACCGCATACCGAATCACCTCCGGCGGAAAGCGATGGCGCTTGTACGAGATCGGAATCACAGCTCGCCCCTTCAGGCCGCCACCCTCGGCGTCACTGGAGACATTTTGCCATTAGACTGACAGCACCCGACGTTCTCTATTGCCGCGCCATCGCGACCCGGAACCGCTCTTCCCCGGTGATCAGGTGGTCGTGGTCATCCTTTTCCAGGTCGATCTGGACCCAGTTGACCTTGCCGCTGAACCGATTGTTAGCGGGGCCGTAGTCAGGCGAAACGGTCGATCCGGTCTCCTTCCCCACGTCGCACGTTTCGTCGGCGGAAAAGATCATCGGAACGGTTTGGTCCACACGGCCCTCGCCGTCCTTATCGCCGTCCACGAAGAGCGACACCGTTCCGCCTTTCGCCAGCCCGCCGCCATCGTACTTGAACTCCATACGGACCTGATGCTTGCCGACGGGGAGCGGCCGACTGCTTTCGGCGTAGTACCTCTCAAGGCCGAAGAAGTTGTAACAGTGCTTCAACTTGCCTGCGTGGGCGTAAAGGCTCCAGCCGCCGACGGCGCCACCCAAGGCCACGATGACGCCGTCAGCGCCTGCGTCGGGCACTTCGACCTCCGCCGTCAGCGAATATGACTTGTTGTGGGTGACGACCATCGAGCCTTCGCTCAGCCGGGCCATGCCGCCGAACAGGATTTGCGAGTCGCCCTTGATGAGCTGCGGCCGCCCGGCCAGATCGGCATTCAAGCGCTCGAAGGTTCGATCATCCAGCGGAATGACGTTGTACTTCGCCGCCTCGATCAGGAAGAGTCGTTGGAGTTCGCGCAGCTTGTCCGGATTTTCCTTGGCTAGGTCTTTCGACTGAGTCCAATCTGTATTCGTATCGTAAAGCTCCCAGACGTCCTCATCGAAGGTTCGCTGGTAAGAGCCTATCCAAGGAACGCCGTGCCGCGTGACCGCCGTCCAACCCTTGTGATAGATGCCGCGATTGCAGAACATCTCGAAGTACTGCAGCTGGCGACGTTCCGCAGCCGTCTTGTCGTGGAGTGCATAGAGCATGCTGGTCCCTTCGTAGGGCGCCTGCTGCACGCTGTTGACGATCGTCGGTGCAGGGATACCGGCCGCTTCAAGAATGGTCGGCGCGATATCGATCACGTGGTGGAACTGCGACCGGGTCTCGCCCTTCGCTTCGACGCCGTTTGGCCAATGGACGATCGTGCCGTTGCGGGTGCCGCCGAAATGCGACGCCACCTGCTTGGTCCACTGGTAGGGCGTATTCATCGCGTGCGCCCAGCCGACCGCATAGTGATTGTAGGCGTCCGGCCCGCCGAAGTCGTCGATCTTGCTCGCTAGGAACTCGGGCGTCTCTAGCGTGGCCATGCCGTTGAGGACGGCCACTTCGTTGAAGCAGCCGTTGGGCGTGCCTTCAGCCGAAGCGCCGTTGTCGCCAAAGATGTAGTAAATCAATGTGTCGTCACTGATTTCCAACTCCTCGAGCGTGTCGAGCAAACGTCCGATGTGATGGTCGGTGTGCTCAAGAAAGCCCGCGTAGACTTCCATTTCGCGCGCCAGAATGGGCTTCATATCCTCTGGCGTGTCGTCAAACGCCGTGATCTCGTCGGGACGCTTGGTCAGCTGCGCATCCGCTGGGATGACGCCCAGCTCTCTTTGCCGAGCGAAGGTCCTCTCCCGAACGCGGTCCCAACCGCCGTCGAACATGCCCCTATACTTGTCGGCCCATTCTTTCGGCACATGGTGGGGCGCGTGGGTCGCGCCGGGCGCGTAGTAGATGAAGAAGGGCTTGTCGGGCATCAGCGCCTTTTGCGCGCGCACCCAGGCGATCGCCTTGTCCGTCATGTCCTCCGTGAAATGGTATCCCTCCTCCGGAGTCTTTTCCTGCTCCATGGGGGTCGTGCCTTCATAGATGGCCGGATACCATTGGTTCGTCTCGCCCCCGATGAAGCCGTAGAAATACTCGAACCCGCCACCGCCGGTCGGCCACTGGTCAAACGGCCCCATCGGATTGGTCTGCCAAACAGGAACCTCGTGGCATTTTCCGAATTGTGCGGTCGCATAGCCGTTGAGCTTCAGCGTCATCGCCAGCGGCGCCTTGTCCTTCGGCAGCACCGATGTGTAGCCGGGCGCAGACGTCGCGACCTCGCAGATGCCGCCCATGTTCACCGAGTGGTGGTTCCGCCCGGTGAGCAGCGCCTGGCGCGTCGGCGAGCAAAGCGCCGTGGTGTGAAAGCGGGTGAGCTTGAGGCCGGTTTTGGCCAGCCGCTCCGCATTGGGCGTTGCAACTGGACCTCCAAATGCGGACGCTGCCCCAAAGCCGCAGTCGTCAATCAGGAGAATCAGAACGTTGGGCGCTCCCTTGGGGGGGCGTAACTGCGTGATGGGCGGAAAAGTTGTGTCTGGATCCTTCGCGTCGTAAGTGGTCAATCCGACGTGAACTACATCTGGGATCGGCAGTATTGAGCGGGATAGGTCATTATTCTCGACTGACACGTGACTGATCCCGCTGATTGAGTGAAGGGAGCATCATCCCGTAGGGCTGAGGATGTGCACCATCAGTCGAATCCCGGACCAACAGGATCGTCGGGAGTGCCGGCGGCGGTCGGGTTTGACCTGATGTCCGCAATGGGTCGTTCAGCCCCCTTCGGCGGCCCGCGCGAATGTCCGCATTCTGGAGCAGGTCGAGAGTCCGCTTCTGGCGGATGCTGTTGAAGAAGTCGCCTTGAGGGGCACCGGCCGGCGCGAGCGTGAAAGCGCCGGCGGAGCCTCTACCGCTCAGGCGGGCGCCGGGGCCGCTGCGGCCGGGATGAGCCTGGCGAGATTCCGCAGGTTCTGGGCGGTGGCGGCGAGGAGAAACTCGTCTCGGGCGCCGCAGGGACCGCGTAGTCGCAGCCGATCGAACTTCAGGATGCGCTTCAGGTGGGCGAAGAGCATCTCAACCTTCTTCCGCTGGCGCATGGAGGTCCAGTAGGCGTCGGTCTTGGCGATCTCGCGCGCGACGTCCCGGGCCGCTTCGTGGATCGAGCGGGTCACCTTGCGCACCGACGTCGTCGGGCAGCAGCGGCTCTTGAGCGCACAGGCGTCGCAGTCGGCCTTGCTGGCCCGGTAGCGGTGCGTGTCGTCGGCCGGCGGCCCCGTCCGCGGGGATGAGAAGGGGCGGCGATAGCGCTTCAGCTCGTGGCCGCCGGGACAGCGGTAGAGGTCGGCGGCGGAGTCGTAGGTGAAGTCTTCTCGCGAGAACGTGCCGTCCTCGCGTTTGGACTTGTCGAAAACCCTGATGTGCGGGGCGATCTTCTGCTGATGGACCAGCCACTCGAGCATCTCGGCCGAGCCGTAGGCCGTGTCCGCCGTCAGCCGCTCCGGGTGCAGCCCCAGGCGTTCTTCCGTGCGCTCGACCATGGTGCGGCAAGCGGCGAGCTCGCCCTGACGCACGGCCGTGGAGGGCTCCACGTCGACAATCACCGCGTGGTCGAGGTCGATCAGGTAGTTGGTGCAGTAGGCGAAGCTCGCCGGACCAGCCTGCGCCGCCGTCCACCGCGACGCGGGATCCGAGAGCGAAATGTACTTGGGCGTGACCGGCGTCGCCGCGCCGAAGGCGGCCTCGTCCAGAACCGCGAGGTACTCCTCGACCGCCCGACCGGCGGCCTCCGGCGGCAGGCCGGCCGCGCCGTCCACGGCGGTCCTGTGCCTGCTGGCGTGGGCGCGGATGATGCTGGCGTCCACGGCGAAGCCTTCGCCGCCGACCAAGCCCTCGGCCATGCAGCGGCGCACCACGCTCTCGAACAGCTCGCGCAGCAGGTCACTGTTGCGGAAACGGCCGTGCCGGTTCTTGGAGAAGGTGGAATGGTCCGACACGTCGCCGTCGAGACCGAGACGGCAGAACCAGCGATACGCCAGGTTGAGGTGAACCTCCTCGCACAGCCGACGCTCCGAGCGGATGCCGAGACAGTAGCCCACCAGCAGCATCCGGATCATCAGTTCGGGGTCGACGGAAGGCCGGCCAATCGCGCTGTAGAACGGCGCCAGGTGCGTCCGCACGCCGTCCAGATCGACGAAGCGATCAATGGCGCGGAGCAGATGGTCTTGGGGAACGTGCCGCTCCAGCGAGAACTCGTAGAACAGCTTGGCCTGATCGACCCGCCGCTCTCCCATCATGCCCGCGTCCTCCCCGCCTCAGCAGGAGTGAATCAGGCCGGACTCATCGCTTCAACAGCCCTTTTTCAACAGCATCCACCCATCTCGGAACTGGGGAAGGTCCGCTCACCAGCACGTAGCGGCCCCAGCGTGGTTTAGGCTGGCGGTCTATACCTCGAACGAACGTCGTTCGACGATGTCGAGGTGAGGAGCCGCAACTGCGCCCGCCCCAAGTTTGCGTACGGGCGCGGTTGAGATCGAGCCAGGGCTTGGCGAGGCGCACAGCTCGATCAGCTGACCGAAGACCTGTTCGTTGTCGCTCCTAGCCACGCAGATCTCGATGAGGTGGGCGCCGGACCGTCCGTGGCAAGGATGCAGGCGAGTTCCCTCCTCCATGGCGTCGCACCAGACGTGACCGTAGAGATAATCTGGGCTACCGCCGCGTCTGTAATCCGCATCTTGATCGCCGTGAAGGTAACTGATGTTCGATAGGAGATACGTCGCTCGCGGCCAATCCCTGAGGTGACGTCGCACCCATATCAAGGGCTCAGGCGTGCATTCTGCGCGTCCTTCCTCCGGCCGCCGCTCGCCCTGTTCGTGAGCCGCCGCGGCAGAGCCGTCGGCCAGGTGAGGATAGAGGCGATGCACCGACATGGGCTGCTCCGTCGCGTTTGAGGCGGGAGCTTTTAGCCGCAGCCAAGTCTCTCAGCCGCCGGAGCCATAGGCAGTGACCGACGATGTTTCGAACGTATGCTTCATCCCGTTCGATTGCTAGCGGCACCTTGGGGAAACCAGGACGCCCGACGCGTGGGATGATTCGCCCGGCGAGCACGAGGATCAACGTCAATGTAAGCCGCGAACATTGGTTCGAAAGTCGCGCGGCGCTCGATCTTCGCCGGTCAGGCGAACTCCAAGGTTCCGTTTGTTCATCATCCGACACGCCGAGGCGATCGCGCCGGCAATGCCTCGCCACGCCCTACTTGCAGATCATCCGGACTTCGTCGTGGCTCTTTCTGAGCTGCCAGTTCTGAGCTGCCAGCCTTGCTGATGCACCTGACCGAGACGCCGCCTAGCATACGCTCCAGCTTCAAGCGGGCGGTAAGCGCGCCGTGAGGGCGTCTTCAGGAGGCGCGCGAAGGAGGCGTCACGAGCGCCCGGCCAACCGGTCCTGCTCGTCCTGGGTAATCGTGCGCGAAGTCTGCCCCTCGCCGAAATGGTGCGACCGGGGAGCCGGGGCCACGAGGCGATCCGCCCTGGCGAGGTGAGTTATCGCTCCGCCTTCATCCTCCCACCTCTCGTCGGCAGCATCTTCCATCGGCCGCATGGATTTAGGGTCGTGTGGGCGAGCGTCGCCCCTTTCAACGGATTGCAGCGCCATAATCGGGGACTCCATTAGACACGCGAAGCGGCCGCGGCCGGGGACTTACTCGCCGAAATGCGGCTCGTTGTGCGGTATCCGCTGATCTCCTGGCATCATCAGAACCCGCGGGCCGCGGCCGCGCCGATCTTGCGCGCGAGCGCCGAAGCAGGCGGCCCGGACAGCGTCGCCGCGGGTGAGAAACTCGCCATAGAAAGTCTCATCGCGCGAGACCTGCCAGACTTGGGATTTCTGAAGGACGCGGAATGTGCATCCTGTCTCGCGCGGGGCCGCGACGCTCACGCGCCGCCCCGTTCGGGCGCAGCGGCAAGTTCCGAAGCCGCATGCCCTGCAATCAGTTCCGCCCATTCCCCCGCATCGGCGACGACTTGGTATTCCCCGAGCGAAGGCAACCTCGCGCCGCTTCGCTCAAGCCGAGCCTTGTCAATCCAGTAGTAGTTGAAACCTCGAACGGTCAGGGCAGAGCCCATCAGGCGTCCGGCGATGCCGGCGGCCGAGCGATCATCCTGTGCTTGGCACAGGTACTGCTTTCCCGGTCCGGCGGCCTCGCTTTGCCGGATTTCCACTGCCCAATAGCCGGGCATCTGTGCGCGATGAATTCGTTGAGAGATGGTGCTCATCGAAGTGAGCTTTCAGGATCTGGTCCAGAGCTACGCTGCGCGTACCTTTCTGTCCCTGAGAAGCGCGTTAGCCGCTCTTGATCAACTTCATTTATAGCAGATCGGCACGGATAGGGTGGATTAATCTAGAGGCACTTGATCACGTCTTCTGGAGAAGAGCGCCTAAACTCTGTACCGCTTGGGTAAGCGCAAGGACCTCCTTGTCGCGGAGCTGGTCAATCTTCTCGTGGAGCAACTCGATCTCGAGCTCCGCTTTCACGTTGATCCGGTAGTCGTTCGCCGCTTCGCGCCGGTCCACGTCCTGCTGCCGGTTCTGGCTCATCATGATGAATGGGGCTGCGTAAGCGGCCTGGAACGACAGCGCCAGGTTGAGCAGGATGAACGGGTAGGGGTCCCAATGGTGGACGTAGGCGGTGATGTTCAAAATCACCCAGAGCACCAGCAACGCTGACTGGATGACGATGAAGCGCCACGAACCCATGGTCGCGGCCACGTGGTCGGCGATCCGCTGGCCGGGTGTAAGCGGCGCGACCACGACGTTGGGGGCGGCGGCCCGCTGACTTCGGCGCAGAGCTCGAAGTTCGCTGAGCAGCCTCGCCTCTTCCTCGTGCAGTTCGTGCCTCAGACGCAGGCCGTCCATGGTCGTCGCCTCCTGGGCGCTCAACGTCGCCTGTTGGCGACGCCAGCCACACCTTACCACGCAGGCGATTTGGATCGGCCGCGTCTTCGGCAAACCGACCTTCGCCGGCGACCTGGCGTTTAGCGCCGCACCTCGAAGATCAGCTCCGCTCGGCCGCCCCGATGCTCGATTTCCTGCGCCGCCTTCTCGGCCGCGCTCCGGGCGGGACCTTCCGCCAGGTAGTCTCCAAAGAACACCTTGTCGCGCGTGACGTGCCAGACCCCGCCGACCTGGGAGGTGCGGATCACCACCGGCGGATTGGGTCCGCTGGTCTTCGCAGCAGGCATGGTCCAATCGGCCTTGCCAGCAGGTTGGTCAGGCGATTTGGCATCGTGGGCGCGAAACAGCCGCATCACCTCGTGGAGGAAGGCCTCTGCGTAGTCGGCCGTTTCGGTGTAGTCGTGCTCATGCGCGCCCCTCCGCACACCGGCGAAACGGTCACGCAATTGATCCAGAAAGCGAGGATCACCCTCCGCCAGCTGAGCCATAAGAGCCTGCAGGATCTGCTCATGCGCCAGAACCCGACGCTCGAGATCGGTGTTTTCAACGGCCATTTTGGACTCCTTGTTGGGAACGTTGCGTTCCGAATTCGCGCGCCCCCGCACACCCGTGGTCTCTTTTCGTCATTGCGCTGCCTCGTGGCCGGATGCCTGAATCAAGTCAGGCCGAATGCGCCGTGCTGCGGCTCGACGGCGACGGGCCCCAACGGCGCATGGACAAGGGAAACGGTTGTCCCTGGGTGCGCGTCGGCAACTTGGACACGCGCGCGCAGTTGGCTCGCGAGGGCCGCCACGATGCTGGTTCCAAGCCCGGGAGTGGAGCTCGCGGCGTCCATCCCGACCCCGTTGTCGGCTACCGACAACGTCCAGTTCGGGCCCTGCGCGTGGTAGTCCACCACGATCCTGCCGGGGCGGCCGCCGGGAAAGGCGTGCTTCAGCGAGTTGATCACAAGTTCGGTGACAACCAGGCCAAGACTCACGGACGCATCCGCGGCAACGGCGCTGGCGTCGACATTCACCTCCAGGGTCAGCTGCGCGCGATCGCGGATCATCGATGCCCCGATGCTTTCGCAGAGCTGTGTGAAATAGCCACGAAGCCCGACCTCGCTAAGGCGCGACGCCGTCAATTGCTGCTGCAGGGTAGCGACCGACATCACGCGGCTATGGGCATCCTTGAGATAGCTCCGCGCCTCTTCCGACTGCACCCGGCGGACGCTCTGGAGGATCACGCTGGCAATGATCTGCAGGCTGTTCGCGACACGATGCTGGATCTCCTGAAGCAGGATGGCTTTCTCCCGAAGCAGGTCGTCTTTCAATTTGTTGGCGAGCCGCGCGTCGGTGACATCGGCGACCGAGAGCAGAAGCCGGATATGCGCCGGATCGCCGTAGTCGAGCTTCTGGGCGTTGATGACCAGGCGCCGCGGCGCTAAGCGATCGCCTTTGAGGTCCATCTCATAGGCGTCGATCTGAGCGCTGCCTGCGGCCGTCGCTTTCAGCAACGCTCGCAACTGAGGGACATTCCACTCCCCGGAGCGCAGGTCGAACAGGGATTGCCCTACCGTCGCCGTACAATCGGTTTCGAAGCCGTCGAAGAAGGACGCGCTCGCGGCCACGATCCTGAAGTCCCCATCAAGGAGGATCAGCGGCGCGATCGAGGAACCCACGACGGCCAAAGCCAGGGCGAGGCCGGTGTCTGGATCGAGAGTGGTGCGGGCAGCCATGGCTGTCCCTTCATGTCCGGAGCCTCGCGAAGCGAAAGACGTACCCGGGAGAGCTCGGGCGCTGCTGCAGCCCAAGCCCGTATTTTTACCTTAACACGCCCGCGAGCACCGCGGGGCGGTCCGACGTCGATTGATCCCAATTAAATGCACTGGCCGAGCATCTGCGTTGGGCCTGAGTGGCCCAAACTTGCTCATCGCGCGCGCCGGCGTCCCGAAATGTTACTGTGTGAAGCCTGCGCCATCACAGCTCGAACATCTCCTTGGCCAGCACGCCTGTACGACGGCGAGAATGCGCGGCGGGTGATCCCAAGCCTGGTGCGAGCCGCCCCGGCTCAGCGCCTCATCGAGTGCTGCGCGGGTCGTTGAGAGTTGGTTTTGCGCCTAGGTTGCGTGGCGCGACCGTCGAGCGGGGATCCGCCAGATGGTCTTGTCAGGTAAACCGCCGTCGGACGCGCGAGGCCCTTCCTACCCTGCTGATCAGGCGGCGGCGGTCGCAGCCGCCCACGCGTGATGCGCGTCGACCCGAAACTGGCGAAGCGTTGATCGGCGGATCAAATGGGGCTGGGTATTGAAGGTGTTGTAGACGGCGGCGTGAGTGGCGAGGAAGCGCTGGGCGTGGCCCTGGGATTTGAACCGTTGCATCTTCCGCTCTCGCCGACGGATCGGCAGGTGCGAGTTCTCGGCCCGATTGTTGGCGCGCAGGCCGCCTGGCCGGTGGCGATCCGCAAGGCCCAGCTCCAGGGCAGCGGCCCGGTATGAAGCCAGCTTATCCGTGGTGATGGTCTCGGGGTGGACGCCCTGCCGCTTCAGCAGTTTGCGCAGCAATTTCAGCGCCGCATGCTTGTTGCGCCGGCGCTGGACCAGCATGTCCAGCACTTCGCCTTCGTCGTCGACAGCGCGCCAAAGAAACATCCGCCGGCCGCGGATCCTCACCACCATCTCACCGAGATGCCATCGGCCCGATGACGGCGACCGACGCCGGCGCAGGTTCGCTGCAATCAGCGGTCCGAACTTCAGCGTCCAGCAGCGGATGGTCTCGTAGCTGACCTCGATCCCGCGCTGAGCCAGCAGCTCCTCCACATCCCGGAAGCTCAACGTGAAACGAAAATACAGCCAAACAGCGTAGCGGATCACCTCCGGCGGGAACCGGTGACGCTTGATGAGATCGGTCGCACGGTTCGCCCCCCTCAGCCCAACCCCCTGGGCCTCACTGGAGACATCTTGCCGTTAGACTGACAGCACCTCGGTGCGCGAGCGAGCCACCATTATCCAGCAAAAGACCGGCCGCCCGGTCCCGTTCGAGATCACCGAGGCCACGCGGAGCGCGCTCAATTCGTGGCTCGCGCGCCGCGGCGACCGGCATGATGACTGGCTTTTCCCCAGCCGAAGTCGGCCCGGCGATCACATCAGTACGAGGCAATATGCGCGACTGGTGAACCGATGGATCGGGATGATCGACCTGGATCCAGGTGGGTAGACCGTCCAGGCTGCAACCAGCAAAAGGTGCAGCCCGAAGACGGTGTTGAACTGCGCGCGCCAGGGATGGGCCAGATCGCCGAAGAACACGTCTCCGGCCGCGCCGAACCCCATCTGCCGGACTGCCCGAACTGAGACGTAGAACAGCAGCGCCCAACCAAGCGCCAGCAGCACACGAAGAATGTTCGGCGCGACACGCATAACTGATCCCCCCTTCTATTTCGGTTAGCCCGCCTGGCCGGGCAGGGTCAGCGCGCCTTGCGCGTCCAGAGGCATGTGCGGGCTCCAGACGACTTCCCAGCTGTTCCCCTCGGGATCGGCGAAGTAGCCGGTGTAAAGGCCGCCGTCGCGATCACGCACGTAGCTGGTCTGCCTCGCTCCGGCCCCCACGGCGCGTTGGTAGATGGCGTCGACCTCGTTCTTCGACCCCACGAAGACCGCGAGCGACGTCTTGGACCCCTCGCTCAGACTCTCACCCCGTTCCTGGGCGAGGTATCCGGCGTTGAGGAACACCAGCACGGATTGTCCCACCTTGTAGAGCACCGAGGCGTCGTTCGGCGGCATCCATGGTGTCCAGCCCAGGCCGTCCTCGTAGAAGGCGCGCAGCTTGGGAATATCTTGTGCGCCGGTCATGATCATACTGACCCGTTGATCCATGGGCTTGCTCCCGCATGTATTTAACCGGACATTGACCGGCGAAATGAGCACACCACCAGCGGATGAAGTCAAGCCGCGTCACTGGACCCAGCGAAAAGACAGCGCGCGGGCTCAGCGTGCGGAACTCACCCGCGCAGCTTTGATCGCGGCAGCGCGAGAGCTCTTCACAGACCGGGGCTTCCACGCGGTTGGTATCCGCGACGTGACGGCGCGCGCGGGCGTTTCGCGAGGCGCGCTATCGCACCACTTCGCCGACAAGGAGGCGCTCTTCCTCGCCGTGTTCGAGGCAATCGAGCGCGAGTTAACGGAGCCGGGGCGCAACTCCGGGGATGCGGAGCCCGCGCACGATCCGTGGACCGCTTTTCGGGAGAGCATCCAGCTCTACCTCGACGCGGCCGCCACCCGTCCGGATGTGCAGCGCATCACGCTGGTGGATGGACCTGCGGTGCTCGGATGGGCGCGCTGGAGAAAGCTCGAAGAGGGTTACAGCCTAGGCGCGCTGATGGCGGTGCTGGAGAGCGCGATGCACACGGGGCGCGTTCGCAGACAGGCGGTCGAGCCTCTTGCGCACCTTATCCTAGGCAGTGTCATGGAAGCCGCGATGCTGATCGCCAATTCCGACGAACCGTCGAGGCGGCGCAGCGAGGTGGGCCAGGCGCTGGACGATCTTCTCGGCGGACTGGCGCAGGCTTAGCGCACATCTCCCAGCCAAACATCAGAAACGTCCGCCATGGGTCGCCGACACGCTTCAGCAGGCAGGCAGGAAGCGGACGTACTGCCGGTCGCAGGAGGGTGGAAGAGGGACCTACGGAAAGACCAGGTGACCAACGACCTCATTGGTCCGCGGAAGGCGATGGCGGCGATGAGCGGCTATGGGCCGGAAGCGGCGGCTGCTAGCAGAGGTCGTAGTTGACGATCGCACGGCTAAGCCACCTCGGTCCCGAGCAGCTTGTTGTCCTCGAAAATCTCGACCGACTTGGCGCCCGTGGTGGCCAGCATCTCCCGCCGGACCAGCACGCGCGCCCGGGCCATGTTCGCCGCGAAGACGAAGAAGAGCGTCGGGACGGAACAATTGTTGTCAAAGCTGAAGCACGAGAAGGTCCGCATGGCTGTCTCCTCATGCCTTTGCCAAGGAAGCCGCAAGAGGCCGGGCGTGGATATGATCTGCCTCAAACGACTGCCATTCAGCCCCGTGGGGCGGGATGCTCGACCGGATATGCGCTGTTTGGCTTGCGCTTTTCCTCCGCCATCAGGGCCTCGATCCCGACGCGCTCGCCCGGGTCGCTCGTGCGTTCCAAGAGCCGCTTGAAATGGTCGAGGTTGGCTCGTTTCAGTTCGGCGGGGGACATAGGGAGGCCTTCCTGCGCCACGCCGGTCACCCGGCTGAAACCCCAGCAGGCGCGCCATTTTTCGAGATAGCGAGTCACGTTTCGTCTGCAACCAGCATCCCCATCGCCGCGACAACCTGCGCCGGTGCGAATGGCTTTGTGATCATTAGGCTATCAGCCACCCCTTGCTCGTCCCATTCATGGCCGCTGTCGCCTGACATGTAGATCACCGCGATCACAGGGCTGAGTTCGCGGGCGCGCCGCCCGATTGCCCACCCGTTGGGCGCCGCCCCGAGATTGATGTCCGTCACCAAGGCTCGCGGGCAATCGGCGCAGCCAGCCAGAAACGCCATAGCCTCGGGTCCGCTGGAAACCATGCACACCTCATACCCCGCCTCGGCGAACGCGCTTTCCAGAAGGTCTTGGATAAGGATTTCATCCTCAACGATCAGAACGATAGTCGAGGTGGGCATCGGGAGGCCCTCTGAAGCGGGCGCAACTGGTCCACGCGATACCCGCTCCATGAGCGTAAGGGCGGGTTGCGAAAAGGGTTCCACCCGGTCCTCGCCGCCCGTTCCCTTCGCACCACGTTCAGCCACTCCGCCCGGAAGCGGACTTCGCAAGTTCGGCAGGGGGTCGCCACCGGTCCCGACCTCGCCTCCAGGAAGCTGACGTTCGCAAAGCCGGTTCGGGGTGGTTAGCGGACCCTTCCGCTCTTGGCTCGGGCTTTGCCCTGCGTGACGAACGCGGTGAACCTCGCGGGCGGCGGGCTGGCGTGTTGAACGAAGGACGCCCCGCGTTCTCGAAGTAGCCTGAGAAAGCGCGAGACGGTTCTGTTTCCCCAAACGCCGACAAATCGCCGACCGGCGTCATCGCCATACACGACGTGGCCGAAGAAGAGTTGGTCGAGGTCGTGCGTCGAGACGAACCTCCGGGCCGCATATTGGTCCACCACGCAGACGTGAGCGTTCCCTCTGCGAGGAAGGCCCTCTCTGAACACGAACACATCAATCATGGCCAGATGGTCGGGTGCCAACGTTTAAGGTCCGCTAAGGGTCGATTTCTGCCCTTGGGGTCTGGCCCCGAAGCCGACCTGGCGGACGTCCGCTCCCCGGGGTGAAACCAATGTCGGATTTCGACTGCTTGCGGAGCTTGCTGGCCAGTCAGACGTTGCGCGTGCGCAAACTGACACCATCGCTTCGGGACCCCCATTTCCTTCCCGCGATTGACCGGGAGGACTGACACGCGATCAGTCGGACGATGGCGATTGGTTGACCTGAGCGGAGCCATTCATCGGATGAGGCGTTAATCACCGGCACAGGAGCTTCACAATGGCCCAGACCGACGACCGGAGGGCCTTCGAGGCTCAGCTTATCGCGCTCATCCCTCATCTCAGAGCCTTCGGGCGGACGCTGACGGGCGACTTCGCCCGAGGGGACGATCTTGCGCAGGACGCACTCGCCAAAGCCTGGGCCGCACAAGACAGTTTCCAAATGGGGACGAACATGAAGGCCTGGACCTTCATGATACTGCGCAACCTGTTCTACTCTGACATGCGCCGCGCCTGGCGCTCCTCGCACCTCGATCCCGAGGCCGCCGAACGCACGCTCGTGGCGGTCACGGGCGACACGGATCGGCTGGAACTGGACGAGCTCCGCCGCGCAATCTCGATGCTCGTCCCGGACCAACGCGAAGCGCTGATCCTGATCGGCGCGGCGGGGATGTCTTACGAGGAAGTGGCCGAGATCATGTGCTGCCCCGTAGGCACGGTGAAGAGCCGAGTTAGCCGAGCGCGCGACCAATTAGCGCTGCTCTACGCGGAGGGGAGCATTGCAGCGGATGCTCAGGCGCCTGACAGAGCTATGGCGGCCATTTTCGAGCAGATTGACTGCTATCTAGCGGCCGCGTAGCGAGGTGCGGCCAGGGTTCTTGGACGCGTCACACCAAGGCGCTTTCCTCGTCAAAATGAGATCACTGGGAATCCGTTTGCCGCGTGAAGTGCGGCTCTTAGGAACCGTCGCAATTGGAGCGGGCGACGCGCTAAGGTCGTGTTGATGGTTCAATCCTCCAGCTTAGCGCCGGTTTGGCCATTGAGGTGTATCCTCAAGGGGAACTCGCCAGCCGGCCTGTTCCTGCGATGGTTGTTTCGCTGGCGACGTTCTTCATTCGGCGCCGCTTTGCGGTGGGCCAGATAGGTTTCCTTGCGCGTCGCGGGGGGCAGAGTCAGCTCAGATGCACCGGCTGGTAAGGGCGGGCGGCTAGACGGGCGGAATGGCCCGAAAATCCAAGGCGCATGACCCGTTCCGCTGGTTCGACCGCTCACCCGAGGTGATCCAGCTCGTGGTGATGCTGTACGTCCGCTTCCCGCTGTCGCTTGGCAACGTCGAGGACCTGGCGTTCGAGCGTGGCGTCGACCTCTGCCACGAGATGGTCAGGAAGTGGGTCAACCGGTTCGGCCCGATGTCACTGAGGCCGATGTCGAAATCAAAGACGCCGACGACCTTACGGTGCTCTACCGAAAACGCGCCAAAGTGCTGAAGCTGGCGCCAGATCACCACACGGAGCAGGCCTTCAAGCAGCTCCTGGGCAGCTGCCAGCAGATCGTCGAGACGCTCGGAGCGCTGCGGAACAAGCTGGGCGACGCGCATAGCTCTGGCCCCAAACGTGCGCGCCCTCTGCCGCGTCACGCGGAATTGGCCGTCAATTTGTCTGGGACGATGGCAACGTTTCTGGTCTCCACCTGGGGGGCCCGCCAGACAGAGAAGGTTCAGACAGTCTTTGTGGAGAATTAGCTCGCTACGCTTGCGCGCGATTTGGGTTTCCGCCAGACCCATCCCACCCGCACGAAGTCCGCAGCTCACCGTAGCCAGCGAATCAAAGTGGGCAAACACTTACATATTTCCTCACACATCTGCTGAACCCGGAAGCGGACCTCGGCAATGAGTCAGCCTTTCCCTCTGCGGTTTCGTATAAGGCTCGAACGGCGAGGTCGAAAAAGCCGTGGCCGGGGAGGGCAGGGCTTTCCGCATTTTCGACACAGTCGCTGGTCACCTCGAAAACGCCGTTCAGCGCCGCCGATCTGCGCGCTAAGCGGTCGTTCGCAGGGGAGCCGGGCATGACCGACAAGGTGCTGATCGCACTCACGACCGACATCATCAGCGCCTTCGTACAGAAGAACGCGATCCCGCCGGAACAACTTCCGGCGCTCATTCAGGCGGTGCATGGCGCACTTGGCGCGCCGACCGTCGAGGCGGCGCCCGCGCCGGTCGCCAAGTCGCTCAGCCCGGCGCAAATCCGCAAGTCGATCACCGACGAGGCGCTGATCTCCTTCGAAGACGGCCGCCCCTATCGGATGCTGAAGCGGCATCTAACGACCCACGGGCTCACGCCGGCCGAATACCGCAGCAAGTGGGGGCTGCCGGCGGACTATCCGATGGTGGCGCCGGCCTACGCTGCGCTGCGCAGCGAATTCGCCAAGTCCACGGGCTTGGGGTCGCGCACGCGCGGCCGACGCGCCGGCTGAGGCCAGGCCATATCCCGCAAGCGCGCCAACGTCCGCTCCGTACGAAGTGAGATAATCATCCATCGGTGAGCATTTGTGCTGCGGGCGATCAAAGAACGTCTCGCTCTGGGGAATTACGACGCTGAGGGCAGGTAGGCCTTGCTTGCCATCGCCGCAGCGTGCTGCGACGCGCCAGAGCGCAATTCGCGGTCGTGTTTTGATTTTCACGAGTTTATACCGTGCGACCGCCCAGCTTGGCCGGGTGGAGACGGTGAAAGGATCTGAACGTGTCGGACAACATTGAACTGCAGAAGATCGTTGGCCAGGTCGCTGCAGCCTATTTTAGCAATAGCCATGTCAGTCCAACCGAAATCCCCAACGTCATAAGCCAAATCGCCAGCAGCCTTAGCGCGGTCGGCGCGCCTGCGGCGGATGCGCCAGGTGAAGCCGAACCGGCGCCCGAAGAAGTCCAGTCCGTGAAGCTGACGCCGGCGCAGATCCGCAAGTCCATCCAGCCGGACGCGCTTATCAGCTTCGAAGACAATCGCCCGTACAAGACTCTGCGCCGCCACCTGTCGGTGCGCGGTCTCAGCCCGGAGACCTACAAGGCGAAGTGGGGGTTGCCCAAGGACTACCCGATGACGGCGCCGTCCTACAGTGAGGCGCGGTCCGCTATGGCGAAGGCGTTAGGTCTTGGAAACCGCGTGAATCCGCGAGGCCCCGCGGCGCGAGCCGCAAAGGCCAGTGCCTCCTCAGTACGGCAGGGCAAAAGCGCTGGCGTGCGCGGTCGCAAGGGGAGGGGCGCAGCTCCCGGCGGCTCTGCTGACGCCTAAAGATCTGTGGGCCAGGTGGCGGGGCAACTAATGCCTGCCACCTGGGAAGCAGACGTTGGCAGCGTCGTACTCGGGGTGGCGAGCGGACTCTGGGATTTCAAACAACCCCAACGAATTGGGGGGTGATGAAAACTGCGAGCTGGTGGAAACCTCGAAGGATAGCGCTAGTGCGCTCGCCATCATCTTGACCGCCGGCTCCAAAGTCACTGTCGAGCCGCTGGCGATGCGCCTCTGCCAGGAACGGGCGAAGGTCGCGTGGGGTGTCCAGGGGACCGTCAGCGCAAACCCACGCACCGCTAGCTTTTATGCTTCTTGCGGCCGAGCTTTCTTCTGCAGTTTCTCAGAGAATGCGGCCGCTGCCCGATAATTCGAGCAGCAGCAAAGGCGGCTTAACCCTGTCCAGTTTTCCGGGCGAATATTTCCGCGCTAAGCTTGATAGAGTGAGCGAAAAGGCCCATCCAAACTGTGGTGTGGCGCTTATGGCGGAAAGGTCACACCCCAAGGCGCAATAACAATTCACTCTTGACGCAAACTCTCAGCTACTGGTGGATACTCCCAAAGCGTCCCGGAATCGTGGGTCGAAATGGGGAGAAAACCAATGAGGCTCAGCCCTCTCGCCGCTGCGCATGTGTTCGGCTATCGCGCGCTGCTTCTGGTCGGATGCGCCCTTCCCGCCACGGCTTGGGCCCAGGCTTCCGGCGGAGGTACTCAACTCGAAGAAATCGTCGTCACCGCGCAGAAGCGGGACGAAGCCGTGCAAAAGGTGCCGATTGCGATCACCGCGCTGTCCGCGGAAGCGCTGCGCGACCGTTCCGTGACGGGCATCAGCGACTTACGTTCGGCCACGCCGAACGTGCACTTCGACCAGACCGCGCAGGGCTCCACGACCACGGTGGTGTCCGTTCGCGGAATCGTCAGCACGGACATCCAGCTAAGCGTCGAGCAGCCCGTCGCCATGTACATCGACGGCGTCTACCAATCGACGGCGATCGGCTCGTCGGTGATGCTGGGTCCGGACATCTCGCGGATTGAGGTGTTGCGCGGCCCGCAAGGCACCCTCTACGGCCGGAACTCGATCGGCGGCGCGGTGAACATCATCACCCAAGCCCCGACCAACGACTTCCAGGCTCGCGTCATGGGCGGCTTCGGCAACTACGAGCAGGCCCAGCTCCAGGCGATGGTCAACGTGCCGATCATCAAAGACGTCCTGTCCGCGCGCCTGAATTACGGCTACGACGCCCGCGGCGGCCTCACCTATGACGTGACCACCGGCAGGCCGCTCGGCAACTTCAAGACCGAGCTCTTCCGCGGTCAGTTGAAGTACGAGCCCAACGATCGGCTCCAAATCATCGCCAGGGGCGAGTACCTGGTGTCTCACACGGGCGGCAACGTCCTGCAGACGACGTTCCTGACGCCGCCGAGTTTCCGCGCGCCGTTGACGCCGAACACCAACCCGGCGCTGGCCTTCACCGCGGCCGCCCTGCAGCTCGGCCTCGCGCCGACCCAGGCCAATTACGATCGCATCTGGCAGACGTTTCAGGCTTGCGGCGCCGGCGGCCGGCCGAATTTCACGCCACGGTGCTTGACGCTGAGCGGCAACGACAGCCGCGGCCGCTATCGTCAAGTCGACGGATCGGTGACGATCAACTACCACCTGACCGACGACGTCTCGCTGAAGTCGATCACCGGGATCGCAGACTTCAAGCAGTTCAGCGGCCAAGACTACGACGTCTCACCTTACCAGGTGCTCTGGAGTCTGGCGATGCCGTACGGCAAGGCCTTCACCCAGGAGGTCCAGCTCAACGGCACGCTGTTCGACAACAGGTTGAAGTTCGCGACCGGCGTCTTCTATTACGAGCTGCACTCCAACGACACCGCCGTGAACCAGGCGCTCGCGGTGATCACCGGCGCGAATTCGCGCAACTATCTCTTCGCGCCGCATCACGACCGCAGCATCGGGCCTTACGCCCAGGCGACCTTCTCCGTCACTGACGCGCTCCGCCTCACCGGCGGTCTTCGCTACTCGAAAGAGAAGAAGGACGTCGCGGTCACGCAGTTGCAGTCGCGGCCAGCCGGCGTTCCCTTCGCCTGCACCATTCCCTTCCCGAACGCCCAGTGCCGCAATCCGGTGAAGGATGCCTGGAGCGCGGTCGACTACACCGTGGGCTTTGATTACGACGTCAGGCCCGATGTGCTCTTCTACGGCCGCCTGGCTAAGGGCTTCCAGGCCGGCGGCATCAACGAGCGCAGCGCCACCGGCGTGCCGCTGCTGCCGTTCGATCCGCAGACCGCGATCAACTACGAACTCGGCGTTAAGTCCGAGTGGCTGGATCACCGACTGCGGGTCAACCTGGCGGTCTTCCAGCAGGACGTGAAGGACGCCCAGAAAGGCGTGCCGCAGACCTTCCTGGTGGGTGGAACGCCGGTGTCGGTGGTGCAGACCATCAACGCCGCCTCGGAGCGTATCCGCGGTGCCGAGTTCGAGGTGGTCGCTGTCCCGGTGAAGAACCTCAACCTGCAGGCCAACGTCGGCTACCTCGATACCCACTACAAGAAGTTCCTCGCCTCGGGCCCGCTCGGCCCGAACACGCTGGACCTGTCTGATCAGCCATTCACCAATGCGCCGAAGTGGACGATCGGCTTCTCGCCCAGCTACGTGGTTCCGACCGACTTCGGCCAGATTCGCTTCCAACTGGACTACTCCTGGCAGAGCCGCCAGGCGCTGGCGCCGCTGCTGACCTATCCAACGTTTGTTCCGGGCGACATCTACACCGTTCAGAAGGCCTACGGCCTGCTGAACGGCCGCGTGGCGTTCAAGATCAAGGACAAGACCGAGATCGCCGTGTGGGGCAAGAACCTCACGGATCGGCGTTACTTCAACTCAGCGCTCGACCTGGCTGGCAGCACCGGCTTCACCAACGCCAAGGTCGGCGATCCACGCACGTTCGGTATGCAGGTCACGCGGGACTGGTAAGCTGCGGGCGGACGCGTGCGGTGCCGGATCCCCGCTGCAAAGTCTCTATGGGCCGAAGGCGAGGTTCGGGCTTCGCCCCGCTGCCGCCGGGCTTTTCGGGCAGCCGCCGGGGCTTTCTCTGAGGAAAATGCGACCGCCAGGAAGCCTGACGGTGAGAGCATCAGCCTAAGGAAGCGTGAAGTTCACGGCGTGGTAGGTTTGCGTTGAAGTGCCCTGGCAGGCCCTGGAAAGAGCCCCGGTGGGATCGAACGCCGCCCAAACAGGGCTGATCCCAACGGCGCCCAAGTGGGGGAGATTAGGGAGAACGCCGATGCCGGGGTAATTACAACTATAGCGGGCTGGGTGTCACCGTCGAATGAATTCCCCGAAAGGCTCTGTCAGCTCAAATGTACCGCCAGAAGAATACTAAATGTGAGGCTTGGGGCGGCGATCGGGCCGACGTGCGCCGGCATTTCACGGCAGCGTAAGGCAACATCGCCATGGAACTGGGGTTCGGGCCGGAATTCGACTCCTACCGCGACGAAGTGCGCGAATTCCTCGCGGCCCCTGGCCACCGGCGGACGGAGAGCTGACGTCGTCGGCTAATCAGAGGGCGTTCGTGCAGGCTGCCGTCGAAAACGGCTATTTGCACCGTAGCGTGCCGCGGCGCTTTGGCGGCTCCGAGGAGGAGCCGGACATCGTCCGGGCGGAGATCATCCGGGAGGAATTCTACCGCGCGCGGGCTCCCAACGGGAACATTGCGGTCACCGGGAAGCTCGTCGTCCCTACGCTCCTCGAGTGTGGGTCCGAGGCGCAATGGGCGCAGCTTATCCCTAAGACGCTCACGGGCGAGATCCGATGGGCGCAGGGCTTTTCCGAGCCCAATGCGGGTTCCGACTTGGCGTCGCTGCGCACGCGCGCCGAACTGGTTGTGGGTGATCAACGGCCAGAAGATCTGGAGCACCGGCGCCCATCAGGCGACCCACATGTTCGTTCTGGCTCGCACCGAGCCGGACATGCCTACGCACGATGGCATCTCGTATCTGTCGGTCGATCTCCGCCAGCCCGGCGTCACGATCCGGCCCCTGACCCAGATGACCGGGCAGAAGGAATTCTGCGAGGTCTTCTTCGACGACGCGCGGACGCCGGCGGGCATGTTGGTCGGCGAGCGCGGCAAGGGCTGGTACGTGACGCGCTCGACGTTGAAGCACGAACGATCCGGAGTCGGCGGACTGACGTGGCCGCTGTCGCTGTTCAGAGACTTGCTGAAAGTGGCGCGCACTGTCGAGCGCAATGGCCGGCCCGCGATCAGCGGTCGACCGGCTACATGGCGCAGTTCATCGCCAAGGGCGACGGCATCGTCGCGCGTATCGCGCTCACCCTTCAGCACCTCGACTGGTGCTATAGCGAGCGCGGCCGGGACCTCGCAGGCAACCTTTGCCCGGAAACGCCGCCTCCCGCGGAGATCTCCGCCGACGCTGTTCGCCGAGCAGCTCTTCGAGGCGTATCTGGTGCCGATGTTCGAGCGGTCCATCGGCTGCGCTTCGCGATCGAAGGCCGAACATGACGCGGGTGCTATCTTTCGACACGTCCGCCGTCTGGGCCCGCCCACGATCAACGTGCGGGAGATCAGTCGGACCTCAGGGCTCGGCGTCGGAAAGGCGAAGGACGTGGAGGCGGCCTTCGGCGTCCTCGTACGCGCGGGCGTCATCCGTCATGTCGGGGGCCGCGCTGGCGGCGGCCCGGGCTGTCAGCGAAAGGACTACGAGGTCCATCCACTCGTCTTGAACCCCTGAGTCAGAAGCTTCAAAAGCGCCGGTTGCGCCTCTTCTGGCTCAATTGGCGCTTTTGACAGACTAGTTCGCGGCCCGAATTCCGGCGGCGCGAAGGCCAACTCTCCGGAAGTGAGCTAGGTACCGCTCGCGACCCCTTCGAGACGTTCGGGTAGTGAGAGAGGCGACCAACTTCGCCGCCCCTTGAGCTTCGCGGAGTCGGCGCAGACATCCCTGCTAGTTAGTTGGAAGGCCCGTCGTCCCGAGCGAACTCTTGTTCAGCGGCCATGCCCTAAGCTGCGACGTTAGAGGATGAAGTCGCCAGACTGCAGCGAGTAGACCCCCTGAAGGCGCAAGCTGAAGTCCGCGGTTCCGTCGCCATTGACGTCGCCCTCGACGTAGGTGGAGCCCGACGCCGAATAGGCCCGCAGTTGCCCAGCGACGTGCGAGAACGTCGAGCCGCCGATGAAGGCGAAGGCGTTGTCGCCCCCGCCCGTCACCGCGTCGATCGCCGAAAGGTCGATGCGGTCGGCGCCGCGCTTGAAGTCGGTGATCAGGTCGCCCTGCGCGTCGCTGGTCGAGCCGAACTGGAAGACGTCGCTCCCGTCGCCGCCGGTGAGGGTGTCCGATCCTGCGCCGCCGGCCAGGGTGTCGGCTTTGTCGCCGCCGTTCAGGGAGTCCGCCCCGTCGCCGCCGATGAGCCGGTCGGCACCATCGCCGCCGGTGATGGTGTCGGCGCCGCCCAGCCCGTTGATTGTATCGCTTCCGTCGCCCCCCTTGAGGTTGTCGGGGCCCGCGGTCCCCGTGGGCCCGCCCGCATTGCCGACGCCGGCGATGGTGAAGGTGGTCTGGGCCGCGACGGTCACAGACCCGTCCGAGACGCCGTAGTCCACCGTCACCGTGGCCGTCTGGCCGGCGTTGAGGCTGGAGAACGCCGCGTTCGACGGGTCGAGCGTGAAGCTGTGGGTCAGGGCGTTGTAGGTCACCCCGGCCGGCAGGCTTGCCGGCAGGTTGACCACATGCAGCACCGTCCCGGCGTCCACGTCCGTGGCCTTTGACAAGGCGTCGACGGTGACCGCCGCGCCGTTCTCCGTCGCCTGGCCGGTGACCGCGCCGGAGACGGTCGGGGCGTCGTTGACCCCGGTGACCGTCCAACTCACCGAGGCCGGCGTGGACGTCTGTCCGTCGCTGACGGCGTAGTTCACCGTCACCGTCGTGGTCGCCCCGGCCGCTAGCGACTGGTAGGCCGCGTTCGCCGGGTTGAGGCTGAAGACGCCGGTGCCGGCGTTGTAGCTGACGCCCGCCGGCAGCGACGCCGGCAGGTTGGCGACGCTGAGCACGGTTCCGGCGTCCGGGTCGGAGGCGCGGCCCAGCGGGTTGAGCGCCACGGCGGCCCCGTCCTCAGTCGCCAGGCCCGTGACCGGGCCCGTCACCACGGGGGCGCGGTTGGCTTGCGCGTCGTCGTTGATGATCAGCGCCTGCGCCGTATTGGAGATCACCGGCGTCCCCGCGGGCGGGGTGATGGTGAGCTCGAAGCCCTCGTTGGCCTCCGGCGTGGTGTCGCCGACCACCTTGACCACCACCAGCTTCTCGGTCTCGCCGGCGGCGAAGGTGACGGTCCCCTGGGTCGGGCCGCTGAAGTCCGTCGCATCGGCCGCCCCCCCGGCGCCCAGGAAGGTCGCGCCGGCGACCTTCCAGTCGACGTTGAGCGAGCCTGCGGCGTCGGTGCGGAAGATCTTGAAGCTGTAGCTGGTCTCGCCGGACGAGCCCTCCGCGCTGGCGGCGTTGAGCGCGCCGACGCCCACCGAGACGGGGGCCGCGGGCGCGCCGGTGATGGTCGCCTGCACCGCCGGCTTGGTGATCGTGCCGCCCGCCGCCGCGCCGCTGGAGACGAAGCTGGCGTCGCCGGTGAGCAGGAAGTCGAGCACGGCGGCGTCATGCAGCGCCGGATCGGTGATGCCGGCGGCGTCCGCCGCCGCGTTGGCCGCCGCCACCAGGTCGGTCGGGAAGGCGGCGAGGCTCACCGCGCCGGGCGGGAAGGCCGCGTTGGTGAAGGTCGCCGTGGTCTGGCCGGCCCCGTAGTCGAGCAGGGACTCGGCCTGGCTGATCCGCCAGGAGGCGACGTACTGCGAATAGAAGTCCTGGAAGCTCGGCGTCGAGGAGAGCGCCGTGCCGTTGCGCAGGGCGAGGTCGTCGCCGGCCTGGCCGTTGAAGTTGCCCAGGAGGCCGTGGAACTGGCCCTGCCGATCGGGCGCGGCGGCGAAGGTGACGTCGAGGTGGTCGCCCACGTCGGAGACCACCAGCGCGGCCTTGGTCGCGTCGGAGTAGGTGATCAGCCAGGTGTCGACGCCGCCCTGGTTGTAGTGGCTGATGACCCCGTCGCTGACCGCCTTGGAGACCTCGCCGGGCTGGAACACCAGCGCCTGGCCGTCCACCTGCACCGCATTGGCGCGGCTGGCGTCGATGGTGAGCCGCGCGGTCCCCACGCGGGTCGCCACCTCGGTGATCTCGGAGGCGAAGGCGTTCACCGCCTCGGTGCGGATCTGCACGCTGAGCGGGGCGCCGGCGGTGGATTCCACCAGCACGAACTCGCCCACGCCCTGCATGTCGTAGCGCAGGCCGTCGAGGGTCGACAGGTGAGGGTCGCCGAAGTTGATGCCGGCGGACCAATCGGGCGGCAGGCTGACGATGGGCATGACGCCGATGGCGTTGTCGTCGTTGACGATAGTCCCCGTCGCCGTCTGGTTGAGGAAGGTGACCACCCCCGTCGCCGGCTGGCCCAGCGTCACCGAGAAAGTCTCGCCGCCCTCGAAGGTCGCGTCGCCGACCACCGGCACGCTGATCGTCGCCGTGGTCGAGCCGGCGGCGAAGGTGACCATGCCGTTGATCACGCCGCTGGAGAAGCCCACCAGGTCGTTGGTCTCGACCGGGTCGGCGCCGCTGGGGGCGACCGTGTAGGGCAGGGTCAGCGCCTGGCTGACGTCGCCGTCGCGGGTCACCGTGAAGTTGAAGTTGGTGGTGGCCCCGCCATTGCCCTCGACGTGCATCACGCCGGTGATGTTGACGCCGGAGGCCAGCGTCGTAACGCCGTCGGCGAACTGCAGCACCTCGACGCCGTAGAGGTCGTCGTCGCCGTCGTCGCCGTCGGCGGTGTTGGTGTCGACGACGTGCACCCCGCCAGCGATGGCGGTGACCTGGTAGTCGGCCTTCGCGCCGCGGAACAGGGCGGTGTCGACGCCGTCGCCGCCGGTGATGACGTCGTTTCCGTCGCCGCCGAACAGCAGGTCCGCGCCGCCCGCGCCGTCGAGCGTGTCGGCGCCGCCGTTGCCGTAGAGCTGGTTGGCCCCGCCGTCGCCGGTCAGCTTGTCGCTGACGCTCGTGCCGGCGAGGTTCTCGAAGTTGGCGATCGTACCCGACTGGCCGAAGCCGTCGTCCAGGATCTTGCCTTGGGCGAGGTCGACCGTCACGCCGACGTTGGAGGTCTCGGTCACCGGGCCGGACGGACCGGCGACCTGGCGCTGGTTGGCCACGCGCAGGCTGTCGACCCCGTCGCCGCCGTCGGCCAGCCCCGGAGCCCCGCCCACTACGATGGTGTCGTCGCCGCCGCGGCCGTACAGGAAGTCGCCGGTGCTGCCGGCGATCAGGTCGCCGACGTCGCTGCCGTAGAATTTGTCGACGAACACCGTGCCCGGCCCGAGCTGCTCGACGCCGCTCATGGTCTCGACGTTGCCGAAGCCGTCGTTGGCGATGGTCTGGGTCGCGAGGTCGGCCTCGGCCCCCTGGGTCGCGCCGGGATCGGTGAACATGATGCGGTCGAAGCCGGCGCCGCCGATCATCACGTCGTGGCCCGCGCCGCTCACCAGGATGTCGTCGCCGTCGCCGCCGTTCAGGCTGTCGTCGCCGCCCTGGGCGTTGAGCAGGTCGTTGCCGGCGTTGCCGATCAGCGCCTCGACGCCGTTACTGCCCGTCAGACTGTCCGCGCCGCTGGCGCCGACCAGGATCTGCAGCGCGTTCGGGATCGCGCCGGCCGTCAGGTTGTAGTTGAACACCTGGCCCGCCTGCGGCCCTTGCCCGTCGAGCGCCAGGAGCACCAGGCTGTCGCTGGGCGCGCTGCCGTCGGTGACCGTGGTCCAGTTGGTCAAGGTGTAGTTGGGCATGCTGTAGGCGCCGCCGCCCATCGCCACCAGGGTGAGCTGGTCCGCGCCCGCGCCGCCAACCAGCTCGGCGCCTGGCAGGAAGCCGGTCGGCACGAGGACGTTCAGCGCATGGCCGGCCAGCGAGGCGAACTCGACGCGCTCGACGCTGTTGACGGTCCCCGCCATCAGGCCGGCCGCGTTGGCGATCAGGCCGAACGGATTGGGCTGCAGCGCCAGCTCGGAGCTGGAGACCCGCAGCGTGTCGACGCCGTCGCCGCCGGTGAAGGATTCGCCCGGCGTGAACGAGCCGTCCTGGACGAGGAGGTCGTCGCCGGTCCCGCCGACCAGGGTGTCGCGGCCCGCGCCGCCGATCAGGGTGTCGTTGCCGCCGGCGCCGTCGAGCGCGTCCGTCCCGGTCCCGCCGGTCAGCACGTTGTCGGACGCGTTGCCGGTCCCGGCAAAGCCGCCGGTCCCGGTGAAGGTCATGTTCTCGACCTCGGGCGCCAGCGTGTAGCTGTTCGCGGAGGCGAGGACGGTGTCGGTCCCTTCGCCGCCGGCCTCGACGATCACGTCGCCCGGCTCGGTGACGATGTAGGTGTCGTTCCCCAGCCCGCCGGCCATAGTGTCGTCGCCGGAGCCGCCGACCAGCCGGTCGTCGCCCGCGCCGCCCGAGAGCGAGTCCGCGCCGCCGAAGCCATTGAGGGTGTCGGCGCCACCGCCGCCGCTCAGAGTGTCGCCGCCCTGGGCGCCGGACAGGAAGTCGGCGTTGTCGCCGCCGCTGTCGGTTTCCGGCGTGGTGTCGGTGCTGAAGATGAAGTCCGAGGCCGCGAGGTTGGCCAGCGTGACGTTCTTCAGCGTGTAGGACACCTCCACGCCGTCGACGAGGGTCGCGAACTTCGTGTCCGCGCCGACCTGCGACAGGTAGGGTTTGAGGCTGTCCAAGGTGTCGAAGCCGGCGTCCGACACGTCGAACCTGTCCTGGCCGACGACGAAGTCGGTGAACACCTTCGCGCCCAGGCCGTCGATGCGGAACACGTCGGCCCCGCCGCCGCCGGTCAGCGTGTCGTCGCCCGCCCCGCAGTCGATCGTGTCGCCGTTCGAGGTGCCGACGATGCTGTCGGCGCCAGCCGAGCCCTCGATGGTGAAGGCGACGTTGGACCCGGCGGCGAACTGGTACTGCGAGCCGTCGAACACAGCGCCGCTGTCGAGGTGGGCGATCACGCCGCCCGTGCCGGTGAACAGGGTGTTGGCCGGCAGCGCGCTCAAGGTCGACGGGCCGATTTCGAGCAGCGAGGCGTCGAAGTGGACGAAGGTCCCCGGCGCCGCGCCGGGGAGCGTCCTGGCGTCGGACAGGGCGATCTGCTCGATCGAGCCGACCGCGCCCTTGAAGGCGACGTGGCCGTTGACCGCGAGCGTATCGGTCCCGGCGCCGCCGTCGAACGAACTGCCGGCGAAGTCGCCCGTCAGGCTCGCCAGCACCTGGTTGGCGCCGTTCACGACCGTGAAGTTGTTGAGGACGAAGACGTCGTTCTCCGCCCCGCCGATGAGGCTGTCCGCGCCCTGACCGCCCGCGGTGATCAGGATGTCGTTGCCGTCGCCGCCGTCGAGGACCTCCCCGCCGCCGACGCCGCCGGAGAGGGTGTCGTCGCCCAGACCGCCCGACAGCGAATTGGCGCCCGGCCCGCCGCCCAGGATGTCGTTGCCGCCGCCTGCGTCGATCGAGTCCGCGCCCGCGCCGCCATTGAAGGTCTCGTTGGCGTCGGTCCCCATGGCCGTGGCGCCGCCGGCGTTGGTCAGGGTGACGACCTCGACGTTGGCGTACCGCGAAAGGTTCAACGAGCTCAGCGAGCTCTGGATTGTGTCCGTCCCCTCGCCCGGCGCCTCGACGACCACGTCGCCGGCGGAATCGACGACATAGGTGTCGTTGCCCACGCCGCCGGCCATGGTGTCGTCGCCGGTCCCGCCGACCAGACGGTCGTCGCCCGCGCCGCCGACCAGCGAGTCCGCGCCGCCGAAGCCGTTCAGGGTGTCGTTTCCGCCCGCGCCGCTCAGGGTGTCGGCGCCTTGCGCGCCCGGCACGAAGTCGGCGTTGTCGCCGCCGCTGTCGACGATCGACGTGGTGTCGGTGTTGAAGATGAAGTCCGAGGCCGCGAGGTTCGCGAGGCTGACGCCCTTCAGCGTGTAGGACACCTCCGTCCCGTCGACGACGACGGCGAACTTGGTGTCGACGCCGACCTGCGACATGTGGGGCTTGAGGCTGTCGAAGCTGTCGAAGCCGGGGCCCGAGACGTCGAACTTGTCCTGGCCGACGACGAAGTCGGTGATCACCTTCACGCCCGTCCCGTCGATGCGGAAGACGTCGGCCCCGGCCCCGCCGGTCAGCAGGTCGTCACCGTCCGCGCCGCCGATCGTGTCGCCGTTCGAGGTGCCGGTGATGGTGTCGGCGCCGTTCGTTCCCTCGATGGCGAAGGCGACGTTGGAGCCGGCTTCGAAGGTGTAGCCCGAGCCGTTGAAGCTGTGGCTGGTCACTTCGAGGCTGACCGTGCCGGTCCCGCGGAAGCTGGCTGTGCTGGACAGCCCCGCCATCACGGCGCAATCGGCTTCGAGCACCGCCGGATCGGTGTGCACCACCGTGCCGGGGCCCGTGGTCGTGTCCTGGGCCGGCGTGAAGCTGACGCCCTCGAAGTTGGCGACCGCGGCGCCGCGCAGGTCCACATGGCCGGTGACGCCGAGGTAGTCAGTCCCGTCGCCGCCGTCGAACGAGGCTCCGGCGAACGACACCACCGGGCTGGTCGCTGGGTGCGCGGCTCCGTTGATGATCACGGTGAAGTTGCCCGCCGTCAGCGTGTCGTCGCCGGCGCCGCCCAGCAGGGTGTCGACGCCGGGGTTCGGGTTGACGGGATCGCCGCCGGCGCCGCCGGCGCTGGCCAGGACGTCGTTTCCGTCGCCGCCGGTCAGAAGGTCATTGCCCGCTGCGCCGCCCAGGGTGTCCGCGCCCGCGCCGCCGTCGAGGGTGTCGTCGCCTGCCGCGCCCTGCAGGTTGTCGTTTCCGTCACCGCCCAGCAGGCTGTCATTGCCCGCCCCGCCGCCCAGCACGTCGTTGTCGGCCCCGCCGTCGATGGTGTCGTTCCCGACGGCGCCGTTCAGGGTGTCGTTTCCCGCAGCGCCGATGATCGTATCGTCCTCGGCGCCGCCGTTCAGCGAATCGTTGCCCAGGCCGCCAGTGAGCGTCGCCATAGAAATCCCCCTCGTCACCTTGTTCGCGAGGGCTATAGACAGGAAGAAATCGCCCCCAACGATTTCTCAAGAAGAATTACTATATAAATACCGTCATCCAAATTCTCCCATCAGGGGAAAATCACGGCATAGATATAGTTAATTACCAAAGATCATGGTCACATATACCTAATATATGCGGCGAGAGTCCGATGTGATTGGAATATGTGCTTGCACAGACCCACTCCCCCAGCACGCTTATAAACGGGCGCAAGGGAAGTGAAATTCCCCCTAGGGGGAAGAAAATGGGTAGCGGGTGGATTTACCGGTAATCCCGTTCGGTGATAGCCGGGAAGCGTGGGGGAAATTCAAGAAACGCCGCGCGCGCCGGTGCGCAATGCCTTGGCCAACCGAAGGCTGCTTGAGCAACTCCGTCTGATCTGTAGTTGTGGCGCGGGGCTGGAGGCGGTCGCCGGCCAGGTCTGCACGCTCGTGCGCGACCTGATCGGCGCCGATTCCGGCTCGATCTTCTGGCTCGACCGCAACGGCCAGCCGGCCGGCTTCTTCCACGACTGCGCGCCGGCCGAGCTCAAGGACCTGTTCGTCACCCGCTTCGACGAGCTGTTCAGCGCGCCCGGCGAGTTCAACATGGTGACCTTGACCGAGGTGGTCGGGCCGGCGGTCGGCCGCATGCTGACGCCGCAGATGCGTGCGCAGTTCCGCGCCAGCAACGTCTACAGGCACCTGTGCACCCCGCTCGGCCACCACGAATGCCTCGACATCCGCCTCGAGCACGAGGGCTGCGGCGTGGCCGTGGTGGTGCTGTGGGACCGAGAGGGGCGGCCGTTCACCGAGCGCGACGTGGCCGCCGCCCAGCCGCTGCGCCCGCTGCTCGAACAGGCATTGCGGACGCGGCGCGAGGACGTGGCCTGGCGCTCGCTCGGCAGCCGCACCGCCCACTTCATCACCGACCTCGCGGGCGAGCTTTTGCTGGCGATGGACGAGGAGGCCGAGACCCTGCTTAGCCGCGCCCACCTGCTGCGCCAGAACGTGCCGATGGCGCAGAGCCCACGCGAGGCGCCGGCGTTTTCGCGCGGGCTCGCCGCCATGCTGGGCCAGGGCGCGCCTGCGGAAATGTATCTGCCGGTCGCCAACGGCCGCCTTTCCGTGCGCGCCTCGCGCTCGCGCCGCGTCGGCGTTGAGGGCGACGGCGAGGCGGCGATGCAGATGTTCGTCTCAGTCGACCTCGAGACCGCGGTCAGCCTGCACGTGATCGAGCAGTTGTCGGCCCTGCCGCTGACCTTCCTGCAAAAGGAGATCGCCCTCTTCGCCGCCCAGGGCGGGGCGCGCAGCGACTGCGAAGACCGCTTCGGCGTAAGCCAGGAAGCCCTCAAGAAGCACCTGCGCACGATCTACGAAACCGCCGGCGTGATAAATTGGTCGGGTCTTCGCGAGCGGCTCGCCACGGAATTGTAAATCGGCCCCTCCTGGCTGCTGCAAAGGCCCGTTCACCACCCTCCTCGGAAATTCCGGAGGCCCGCTGTAGGAAAGGCGAGGCGCTTATAGGCCGGTGAACGACACTGCATTGCGGGCGAAGATATCGGCGTCGCGAATGTAGCGGCGCGTCGTGTCGAACCGGGCGCGCCGCATCTGTCGCATGATCAGGTCCGGTGGCGCGTCGCCGTGGCCCGCTGGCGCCGATCCTCACCCTCGATGAAGCGCGCCATTCCCGCCCCCGAAGCCTGCTCAAAGGCTAAGGTGCTTCGCGGTTTTCGCACAGCCTCGGTGGCAAGCGGACCTATAGCTCGTGGTCTGCAAGGCGTCGTCCAGCCTGGGCCGGCAAGAATCCGGCCGCCTACAGCCACCCGCCTCGCGCGCGTCCAACGCGACGGGGACGTGGTCGGCGTTAGGTTTGTGCTCGCAGCGACATCGCGAAGTCGGAGCTGTAGAGGGCGCGGAGCGGTCGAGTGAGCTCCTCCTCGCGGGTTGCGCCGCTGGACCCCACCGTCAGCTCCCAGTTGCCTTCGCCCCAGACCATGCGCACCCGACGCCGGCGGATGCGCCATCCGGCGTCGGTCCGGATGAAGTCATCCTCGTACCACCCCTGACCCGACCAGGTGTCGCCGCCCGGTGCGCCGCGCTTGACCAGCCGCCAATCCCCGTAGGTGACCGTCCGCGCCGCGTCGCCGTCCAGCTCGATCATGCAGGTCGTCATGGTGTGCTGGGTGGCGTCGAACGGCATATGCCACTCGGTCATGTGTTTCTTGAAGGCCGCCCACTCGGGCTGAGGCACGTTCTCGGCGAAGCGGAAGTCGCCGTCCGGTAGGAAGACGTCGTCCCATAGATCAAGCTGCAGCGTGTCAATTGCATAGCCGTAGAGATCGATCTTGGCGCGGATGGAAGCGCGATCGCGCGTCGCCTGGTCGTCCATGAACAGCCTCCCTGGTATCGAGCTGGGCTTTTCTGACAACTTCGACCCGGAGTTGCTTCCGGTCGCAACACCAATGTGGCGACTTGAGCCGTCCGCCCGGGTCTGGAGTGCGCCGCCATTGCTCTGGCGGACATCGCGCGATCAAGCCACGACGTCATCTCGACCACCAGATGGCCTCGCACTCACTTGCGGAGTTCACATGACCACGCGTAGGAGCTTTGCCGAGTTCGCGCCAGCTACGTTCCTCGAGCCGGGCTCCAACATCAGCTCCTGGCGCAAATAGCGCCCAGCGGCGGCAATTGCGGCGTGCGTTCAGTCGTCGACGCGCGTCGCCGGACGATCGTCGCCAGCGTCGATCTCGTTATGCCAGCCGCCCGACGGGTCTTCGTAGACGATGCCGGCGGTCTCTCCGGGGATGCGCTGCTCAGCGGCGGCCCGGGCAGCCGCGCGGTGCGCCGCTTCGCGCGTCGGAAACGTTTCCGAGAAGGAGCCGTCGACCTCATAAGCCCAGCCGCCGTCGTGTTCGACGATCTGATAGACCAGTTCAGTCATTGCGCAGGCTCCCTATGTCAGTCTCGCAGCGCGTCGCCTTGTCCGCCGCTCTTCGTCAAACGGCGTTTCAACATAGCACCATCGCGTCGCACGGTGGGCCGCGAATGTCTTGATATCGGAGGCCGCCAGAGAGGTTGAGCGCACGCCATCGCACTTGGAAAAACGTCTGCTTCTTGGAGCAGACTGAACGTCAGCTCGTGGCGCAACGTGGCGCGACGGTTCGGGCTTTAGGGCCGTCGCCCCGATTCCACCTTTCTGGAATGGCGCCGCTCGTTGCATCGTGCATGTGAGAGCCCGGATCGACTTTGACCTCGCAGGGGAGACCATGATGCTAAGGCCCGCGTGCGCGCTGTTTGCCGCCTGGCTGCTTGCCGCTCCAGCCGCCGCCCAGCCGGCTCCGTTCCCGGGCGACTTTCGCGTCCAGGACATCCCGGCCAACGGTGCGACCATCCACGTCAGGGTGGGAGGTCATGGCCCGGCGGTGGTGCTGCTGCATGGCTTCGGCGACACCGGCGACATGTGGGGCCCGATGGCGAGCGAGCTGGAGCGAGACCATACCGTCGTCGTTCCGGATCTGCGCGGAATGGGCCTGTCTTCCAAGCCTGCCGGCGGGTTCGACAAGAAGACGCAGGCGGGCGACCTTGCCGGCGTACTCGACGCACTGAAGATTCAGCGCGCGGACGTCGTCACGCACGACATCGGCAACATGGTCGGCTTCGCCTTCGCCGCCCAGCATCCCGACCGCGTGACGCGCTTCGTGCTGATCGATGTGCCGGGCGTAGGACCGTGGGAGGAGATCCTGAAAAACCCGCTGCTCTGGCACTTCCGCTTCGGCGGGCTGGACATGGAGCGGTTGGTCGCCGGCCGTGAGCGGATTTATCTCGACCGCTTCTACAACGACTTCGGGGCCCATCCCGAACGCATAACCGAGGCCACGCGGGACCACTATGCGCGGCTTTACGCGCTGCCTGGCGCGATGCACTCGAGCTTTGCCCAGTTCGCGGCCTTCGATCAGGATGCCATCGACAACCGCGCCTTCCTGGCCAATCACGGCAAGCTCACGATGCCGGTCCTGGCGCTCGGCGGCGACAAGTCGTTCGGGAACACGATGGCCGAGGTCATGCGCGCCGCCGCCACGAATGTGCAGGGCGGCGTCGTCCCAGATTCAGGCCACTGGATCATGGACGAAAATCCAAAGGCGACGGTGGCCTTGGTACGCGCTTTTTTAGACGCCAAACCCCGGTAAGTGTCCGGATCCGGGGATCCGGACCGCTGCTGGCCGATGCGATTTCATCGCCGCCGCCCGCGCACAGTGACCCGCCGAATGAGCCGTGGCGGCCCATGCGACCCGAAAAGCCTCATCTGAGCACGGTCAGCCACCCGCGTGAACGTCTGGGTTCTGGAGGCGCGCCAATGTCGGCTCGGGGCGCGACGCGGTCGGGTCGCCGATTCCCGATGTAGGAGTGTTCGGAAAGTCGGGAAGGTATCGGCAGACAGTCCGTCAGCAGCTTGGCTTGCTGGGCGACCCATGATATCTGGCCGGCCGCCGAAGAAGACAGAGACCCATGTCGCGATCCGTCACCCAGCAGCTGCCAATCTCGCTCGACCGGAAGGTCGAGACGGTGGCGCGCGCGTTGGAGGCGGCTTTGGCCTAGGTTCGACCCGAACCTGGACTGCACGAAGAGCCCCTCCCGGAGCGCGCGGAGGGGTTCTTCGTTCCAGGAGCATCCTTTCGCGTCGGACCGGGAGATCTGACACGAAAAGGATCATCCCATGAGCGGGTACCAAGTCATCGAAAGCCACGGCGCGCCGATCAAGGCGTGGACCAAGGGCGTGCAACTCGACAAGGGCGCGGCCGAGCAGTTGCAGAACGTCGCGCGCCTGCCCTTCATCCACAGCCACGTCGCGGTGATGCCCGACGTGCATTGGGGCATGGGCGCGACCGTCGGCTCGGTGATCCCGACCGTGGGCGCGATCATCCCGGCAGCCGTGGGCGTGGACATCGGCTGCGGCATGATGGCGGTGAAGACCTCGATCCGCGCCGAGCATCTGCCGGACGATCTCGGTGGGCTGCGCAGCGGCATCGAGGCGGCGGTGCCGCACGGGCGGACCGACAACGGCGGCCGCAACGACGTCGGCGCCCACCAGGGCGAGCCGCCGGCGCTGGCGTCGCAGAAGTGGGCCGCGCTGGCGCCCGGCTACGCGGCGATCGTCGAGCGTGACGCCAAGGCCGCGCATCCGCGGGGCCTGGGCCATCTCGGCACCCTGGGCACCGGCAACCACTTCATCGAGCTCTGCCTCGATGAGGCGGGCGCGCTGTGGGTGATGCTGCATTCCGGCTCGCGCGGGGTGGGCAACCGCTTCGGGACCTACTTCGTCGAGGGGGCGAAGAAGGAGATGGAGCGGTGGTTCATCCACCTGCCGGACAAGGACCTGGCCTACTTCCCGGACGGGACGGAGGGCTTCATCTCCTACATCCGCGCGGTGAGCTGGGCGCAGAAGTATGCGCTGGCCAACCGCGAGGTGATGATGGACCAGGTGCTAAGCGTGCTGCGCCAGGCCTTCCCGGACCTTGCGACCGCGGAGACGGCGGTGAACTGCCACCACAACTACGTGGCCAAGGAGCGCCATTTCGGGAAGGACGTCTGGCTGACCCGGAAGGGCGCGGTGCGGGCGGGCGAGGGCGAGCTGGGGATCATCCCCGGATCGATGGGCGCCCGGTCCTTCATCGTCCGCGGCAAGGGTGAGGCGCAGTCCTTCTGCACCTGTTCGCACGGCGCCGGCCGGGCGATGAGCCGGGCCGAGGCCAAGCGGCGGTTCACCCTGGACGACCACGTCCGCGCCACCGCGGGCGTGGAGTGCCGCAAGGACGCCGAGGTGATCGACGAAACGCCGATGGCCTACAAGGACATCGACGCCGTGATGGCGGCGCAGGCCGACCTGGTGGAGGTCGTCCACACCCTGCGCCAGGTGGTGTGCGTGAAGGGCTGACGCGCGGGCGGGGGCGGAGCTGCAGCTCCGCCCCCGCCTTGCGCGCGGCGGCGGGCACAGAACTGACGAGGTGGGGCATGGGCGACATCGACGACGCCCACGCGTGGAACGAAAAACAGGCCGCCGAGCTGGTCGGGGCCAAGGTGCTGATCGGACTCACGCGCTTTTGCGACACATGGGTTATGCCTGTTGGGTCCGCAGGGCATCGGCGAAGATCGTTGCAAGGAAGTCCGCGACTTGGATGATGTTCTGATCGCCCAGGAGCAAATCCTGGCGAACCTCGAGTTCTACATACCTCAGGCCGCGCGCGATCGCATGGTGAGGCACGGAAAAGTCCGTGCCGTCCATTGCGTAGGGTTCGTTCTCGCCGACGCGCTCCGGACCAAGCGCGCCGCGTAACGCAGATAGCACGGCTGCGGCGTACGGCGCTGAGCCAAGGTGCAAGACACCATAGGTCCACGGTCGCGGCGCGCCGGCGAGAGCCGGCGTAAATGAGTGCAACGCGACAAGGATCGGGCTCTCGCCCCGAGCGATGCGCTCGTCGAGCTCGACCGCGATGCGTTCGTGGTAGGGACGAAAGATTTCAGCCACCCGGGCGGCCCGCGCAGCCGAGGAAATGCCGACGTTGCCGGGAACACACGTCCCGTCGCTGACGCGGCAAACGGCGTCTGCACGTTCGGGGTCGCGGTTGCAGTCGATCACGAGCCGCGAATATCGTTGCGCGATGAAAGGAGCGTCCAAAAGCCTCGCTAAGCAAGCTCCCAACGCTGCAACACCAACGTCCCACCCAATGTGACGCGTGAGTTCCTCGCGGGCTAGGCCGAGATCGCCAAGCCGCGCTGGTACGCCGCAGCCCGCGTGATCACCGATTATCACCAGAGGCGACCGCCCGCCGAGATTTTGTGCACTAAACGGTGGGCGCTCCTCAGGCGCCAGCAGCGGAATGGACTCGTCCCAGGAATCGAACGCCTCATAGGTCAATGCCTGTGGTCTCCATCAACCATGTGACGACCTATCGCTATCGCAAGCCCGTGGGTTTCGGCGAGCACCGAATGATGCTCCGGCCGCTTGAGGCTTTCGATCAGCGGCTCATCTCAACCGAACTGGAGATTTCGCCGGAGCCGCGAATGCTGCGACGGGTACACGATGTAAGCGACTCTTCGATCGACGTCGCCAGCTTCGCCTTGAAGGCCGACCATCTAACGTTCAACAGCCATACGCGGGTCGAGCATCATGCTTCCGCGGACTTCGATCTGGAGACTGCGTCCCTTTCAGCTGGCGCCCGCAAGGATCCTTACGACAGGGATGAGGCGCTCGGGCTCGCCGCCTCTCTAAGCCGCCGTCACCCGGACTCTGGTGAGGTGGAGGCCTGGGCGCGCGCCTTCCTGACCGCTAGCCCGCAGCCGGTTTCATCCGTTTTGATCCGGATGACTCAAGCCATCCGCGCGGACTTCGCCTATTCGCTGAGACTGCGAGGTGCGCCGCAAACCCCCCAGGAGACTTTGGCGGCGCGTCAGGGCAGCTGTCGCGACTTCGCCGTCCTGATGATGGAATCGGCACGAAGCCTCGGCCTCGCGGCGCGGTTCGTGTCCGGCTACGTATATTCGTGCTCGCCGAGCACGGCGCCCACCGGCGGCGGCCACACCCATGCTTGGGCGCGCGTCTATGTGCCGGGCTGCGGCTGGGTCGATTTCGATCCGACCAATGGGATCATAGGAAATTTCGACCTGATCCGCGTGGCGGTCGTCAACGATCCGCGGCTCGCGTTGCCGCTTTACGGATCATGGGACGGCGACGCCGACGATTATTTGGGCATGGAGGTCAACGTCGACATCCGTGTGGAGCCCGAGCTGCAACAAATGCCTCAATTGAGAGTTGCCGCCTCCCGATAGAGGTGGCGAAATGCTCATAAAAGCTGGGTACACGATCAGCTACGACTGCCCTGCACCGACTCCCATGCTCATGATGCTGAACGTGCGGCCGGAGCGTGCGCGAGACCTTCTCACGCCCGACACCCTCCGTTGCGACCCGGCAGTGCCTGTCCGCCAATACCTCGACGCCTTCGGCAACATATGCAGCCGCGTGCTGGCTCCCGCGGCAAACATCACCTTTCATACGGAGTTCGTGATCCGCGATAGCGGCGCTCCTGACCCCGCTTTTCCTGCGGCGGAACAACATGCAATCGATGAACTGCCCAATGAGGTGATCGGTTATCTGCTTCCATCGAGGTATTGCGATCTTGAGTTCTTGAGCGACCTCGCCTGGGACCAGTTCGGCGCTGCCGAGCCAGGCTGGGCTCGGGTGCAGGCCATCGCCGACTATGCACATGACCGCATCGCCTTTGGCTACGAGCACGCGCGAAGCACGCGCACGGCAGCTGAGGCGCATGAGGAGCGGCGCGGCGTGTGCCGGGACTACGCCCACCTGGCGATCACGCTGTGTCGGTGCATGAATATCCCTGCCCGCTACTGCACCGGCTACCTCGGCGATATAGCCGTGCCTCCGGTGGACGCGCCCATGGATTTCAGCGCTTGGTTCCAGGTCTGGTTGGGAGGTGAATGGCGCACCTTCGACGCACGCCACAATGTCCCAAGGGTAGGCCGGATTCTCATGGCGGTCGGCCGCGACGCTGCGGACGTAGCGATCACGACGACCTTCGGGTCTGCCAAGTTGGGCCAGTTTCGGGTCGTCACTGACGAGCTGAGCGAAGCGGCGCAGGACGATAGGTTGCAGCTAACGGGGCTGCAGGTCCGCCTCGGCGGTCGACGGTAGCTTCGCCGGGCGCGGAGCGGTTGCCACCTTCGCGAAGGCGCCGACTACAATCACCCCGCTTCGGGCATGCAGGTGACGGACTCCAGCGCGTCCAGCCAGCCGTGGGTCTGGTACAATGCCCCGTGGACCTACGGCCTCGAGATCACGAAGCACTTTTGACCGGGAGGTGACGATGAGCAGGATCTCCATTCTGAACCCGGGCGCCGAGAGCGGCGTCGCGATCGAGTCTTATGGCCTCAGCGCGGACGTCGGACGTCCGCGGCTGCGCGTCGCCCTGGTCTCGAACGGCTTCCCGGACTCGACCAACTTCCTGACCCTGGTCGGCGAGGCGCTCTCTCGGCGCCTGCCGGACGCGCAGATCCTGATGTTCGCCCGCCTGGACCCCACCGTCCTGGCCGCCGCCGAGGTCGTCGCCGAGATCGCCCGCAGCTGCGACGTCGCGGTCACCGCGCTCGGCCATTGCGGCAGCTGCACCTCGAGCGCGGTGCGCGACGCGGTCAACCTGGCGCGCGCCGGCGTTCCGGCCGCGGCCCTGATCAGCGAGAAGTTCTGGGACGCCGGCGTCTTCAACGCCCGCTCCGTCGGCATGCCGGGCGTGCCGCGCGTGCGCCTGCCCCATCCGGTGGCGGGCACGGGCCAGACGCGCATGGCGCAGATCGCCAAGGAGCTTTGCGACGACCTGCTGTCGGCCTGGAGTGCGGCGCATGCCCGGGCCGCTTGAGTTCCGTGCCAGCCTGATCCAGGCGGCGGACGAGGACGCGTTGCGCGAACAGCTGGTGCGCGAGCGCCGCACCGATGGCCTCCCGGTGATCCTGCCGACGCCGGAGCGGGTCGAGGCGATGCTGCAGGCCGCGGCCTTCGCCGGCCTCGGCCGGGACATCGTGCTGGGCGAGGTGGGCCCCAACCTCGGCGAGGCGACCATCGAGAAGGTGGCGATCAATGCGGTGATGGCCGGCTGCCTGCCCGAGCACCTGCCGGTCGTGATCGCCGCCATGCAGGCGCTGTGCGATCCACGGCTGGACACCACCGAGGTGCAGGTTACGACCCACCAGATCGCCCCGCTGCTGATCGTCAACGGCCCGGCGGTCAAAGAGGCGGGCTTGGCCTCGGGCTTCGGCGCGCTCGGCTACGGTCATCGCGCCAACCTCTCGATCGGCCGCGCGGTGCGCCTATGCCTGATCAACCTGGGCGGCGGCTGGCCGGGAATGTCGGACATGTCCCTGCTCGGCCAACCCGGGATGATCTCCTACTGCCTGGGCGAGGCCGAGGACGACAGCCCGTTCCCGCCGCTGCACACCACCCTCGGGTTCGCGGCCGATGCCAGCGCGGTGACGGTGACCTCGGTGGGCTCGCCTCATTCGGTGCAGGCGGTGTTGACCGGCGACGTCGCCAGCGACGCCGAGCGCCTGCTCGAGCTGCTGGCCCACACCATCGGCGGCATGGGCAACAACAACGCCGGCACCGCGTCCGGCACGATCATCGCCTGCCTCAACCCGGACCACGCCCGGGCGCTGCATCGTGCAGGGCTGACGCGGCAGGACATCCAGGCCGAGCTCGCCAGGCGCGCCGGCAACCCGGCCGGCGTGCTGCAGCGGCTACGCTATGGCCGCACGGTGGAGGATCCCGACCGGATCGCGCCCGCCATCGGCGATCCGGCGCAGGTGCTGGTGGTGGTGGCGGGGGGCCAGGGCTTCTATTCCGCCGTGATGACGCCCTGGGGCGGCGGCCCCCACCGCAACACCTACGTCACCAAGGAAATCGTTTTCTACGACGCCTGCGATCTCCCCGTGGTGGGCCGCTGACCTAAGTTCAAACGTCGCAGCTCGAGAGGATCACATGGCCGAGCTTGGCGCTATCACCACCTGCCCAGCACCAAGCTGCTGGGCACCGAGCGGATCTCGGTCGGGCCATTCGTGACCAATCCGGTGACCCGGCACTGGTCGGTGCACGCCGGAACCGCCAACGGTCTCGACGCGCAGCGAAGAGGGCCTGGAAAGGACGCTTGCGGCAATCGCCGCTGCGAAAGGCGAAGCCACGGGCGTCGCGACGGACGTTACGAAGTCGGAAGATCTCGCCTGCCTCGTCGAGCGCACGGTGGCGGCCTTCGGCGGCCTGGACGCGCTCGTCAACAACGCCGCCCAGTATTGGCCTGCCCAGGGGCTTTCCACAGATCGCAGTGCCCTCAGGCCCATTCGAGGTTGAGGTGGTCTACCCCCAACAAGCCGCCGTGGGTCCGATAGGCTTCCCCAGGAGCGAGCCGGAACGGTGGGAGGCGCGGCAGCCATTCCTCCAGAGCGATGACAAGTTCGCGCCGAGCCAGGTGCGAACCGATACAACGATGCGGGCCGACGGAGAACGCCGTGTGCCGGTTCGGCGAGCGGCGGATGTCGAGCGCGAGCGGATCGGCGAACGCCTGAGGATCCAGGCTAGCAAGCGGCGTCATAAGGTGGACCCAGTCGCCCTGCTTCATGGAGACGCCTGCGGCCTCAACATCGCGCAGCACCCGGCGGCGAACGCTGACCAGCGAATAGCGACGCAGGAACTCCTCGACCGCCTCGGGGATCAGCGTCGGATCCGCCCGCAACTGCGCCTGCAGATCGGGATCGCGGGCGAGGTGCAGGAAGACAAACCCCAGCGACGCCGCCACCGTATCGATCCCGCCGCCGAAGATCAGAAACAAGAAACCAATCACCTCGTCGTCGTTGAGCTCCCTCCCGTGCACCTTCGAATTGACGACGATGGAGATCAGATCGTCGCCCGGCTGGCCACGCCTTTCTCCACCGACTCTGCGCAGATAAGCGGCGACTTCCGCCGCTCCGGAAGAGCGGGTCTGCATGTCCTCACCATGGAGAACGTCGTGCATCCATTTATAGAACAGCTCAACGTTTGCCGGCGGCAATCCCATCAAGGTCAGAAAGATGGAGACCGGGAAGGCGCGACCAAAGGCAGTCATGAATTCGCATGAACTCTGTCCGCGTAAATCTTGAATGAGGCCCATAGCGCGTTCCCGCGCCCGGCCATCAAGGTCCTGCATTCGCTTGGGGCTGAACGCTGGGTTTAGCATAGTGCGGTAGACGGTGTGCTCCGGCGGGTCAGTCTCTGAAGGGATGAGGTCCCAGTCCTCACCGATTAGCTCCGAGAAACGCACACTCTTCCGGGCGGAGAAGGTCGCTGGATCCTGCAGGATCGCCCGGATGTCGTCTCCCCGAACCGGCACCCAACCAGGCGGATTGAAAGGATCGCCGACGTTGAAGAAGGTTCGAGGTCCGTCATGCAATTTCGCTAATGTCTGGTGCGGGGCGGTCGCGGTCCCCGGACCGAATGCGAAGTTGATGACGCGTACCAACTCACCTGGCACATGATCCGGAATGTCGTGGAAGGCGCCGGGCGGCCTGAGCGCGTCAACGATCTGTTCGGACATGGCGATGGTCGGCCTACGCCGCTCCCTGATGCTCTTCGTCTTCGATGGTGAAGAGGGATTTGTCGTTGGTGGTCTTGACCATTTTCCACCCTGATCGGCGCTTTTGGGGCGCGTCCTTTGCACGAGCCTGCGCTCGACCAGGAGTTTGCGTCAAGGGTGACACCCGATAGGTTTCTAATGGTGCGTTGCAGACAGAACATAGGATTGGTTCGAGCTTAACCCTGCGACGCAAGCGCTATTAAAGGGCAGAGGAAACATCATGCTAATTGTTCATGGTCAGTCGCGTGTCTCAGTTGAACATCGCGCACGTTATATTGAATCGGCGCGCAAGAGCGCCGAGGGCGCTCGAGCTGAAAGCGGGAACATCGCTTATGTCTACTCATCAGATATTTTCGACCCTGAACTTATCCACACGATCGAAATATGGGAATCAGAGCAGGCATTCCGCGAGCACGTTGAAGCACCTCACCACATCCGTCGCATAGGGGACATTACCGAAATGGGAGCTAGGCCTCATTCCGTGCAGATCTTCGAGGCGAGCCCAGGAATGGATTATCAATCGTGGAAAGCCGGGACATCGGGCTGACTGCTCCTTTTGGAAGGCCCAATTTAGATCGTGTGACCTTGCTCCGCTTGCACGCGGCGCGGCCGATCCCTGACGAACAGCCGGTGATCAGGACGCGCTTACGCATCGGCGAGACCAGGCGGGATTGTTGTCCAGCCTCCCGCGCAAAAGCCATACAGATGTCTCACCGGCGCCTCCCCAATGCGGGATCGGTGCTCGCCGACGCCCTTTCGAAGTTGCCAATTCTAATATGCCAGTATTTGAGCTCGTCAATCGCGCCGGCGCACCGACGTCGTCCTCGATCCGGGGGCGGGCGAAACGGCCTTGTCGAATATGATAATATTACACCTGGGTCCATATTGAGCTAGAACCCGACAACTTGAGAATTCGAGGCTGAAGCGTGGCTGACGAGAAGCTTGCCGTTCGGACCGCCGACCTGATCGAGCGGCGCATCATCGACAACGGCTGGGGGGGCGATCGGGTCATCGGTTCCGAGGCCCAACTCCTCGAGGAGTTCGGCGTCAGCCGCACCGTGCTGCGCGAGGCCCTGCTGCTCCTGGAGCAGCGGCAGATCGCGACGCGCCGGCGCGGCAACGGCGGCGGCGTGCTGGCGCGCCGCCCGGAGCTCAGCGTCGTCGCGCGGGCGGTGTCGCTGTTCCTGGAATGCGAGGGCGTGCAGGCCGACCAGATCCTCGAAGCGCGCATCCTGCTGGAGGAGAGTTGCGTCGAACAGGCGATCCAGAACGCCCCGCCGGAGGAGAAGCGTGCGCTCACGGAGCATGCGCGCGCGGGCCTGAAGCTTTCCGGAGAGCGTGCGACAGCGCAGATGCAAGAGTTCCACCTGCGTCTTGCGCAGCTTTCGGGAAGCCCGATCTGGGCGATGTTCACTCAGGTCCTCTCCCAGCTAGCGCGCGACCTGATCGCGCGCGGGAACAGGCGCCCGTCGGAACAGCAGATGCGCGCCCAATTCCAGCAACTGGTGCGGGTGGCCGAGGCCATCGAAGCCGGCGACGTCGCGGCCGGCAAGGCGGCGCTGCGGAAGTTCATCGAAGAGGTTACGAACCGCTATCTTTGAGGCTGGGGCGGGGCGAGGAGCCACCGCTCGCTCATCGATCTCCTATCGCAGACATCTGATGCCCCGCGGAGGGGCCGGGTCTGAGCGCCACCTTCGCCGGTGAAAGCGCCCTGATGCATGAAGGACACACGCGCGCTCGCACGCAGCAGGTGCACGGCATTTGCGAAGTTCGCGCTTCCCAAAATCGGATATTACAATATTAGCATATTCGAGCCGCCATTTCGGTGAGGCGCGGGGATGACGTTCGGGTCGTCAAGGTCAGGCGGATCGCCGCGGGCCGGCGCAGCAGTGCCCTGTCGTGGTGATGTTCGCTACTTCGTGAGCATCGACGCCACGAAGCAATTATGTCGTGCGTAATGCGACATCACTAGGTTGATGTCGTTCTTGGATGAAGCAGATCGCCCAAGTCCCGTGGATACAACCGGGCCGGGCGCCAATATAGGGGAGGAAGCTCATGTGCCGCATCAAACTCTATTGTTCCGTAGCCGCTCTTGCGCTCTTGACTAGCGCCGCAGCTGGCGGTGCACGTGCTCAGACGCGGCCGGCTGGCGCGCCCGGCAGCACCCTGGAGGAGGTGGTCGTCACCGCGCGCCGGCAAGAGGAGAACCAGCAGACCACGCCGGTGTCCGTGACCGCTGTCAGCGCCCGGGAGCTCACTGCCCGCGGCGTCGAGAACGTCGCCGACGTGGCGACCTTCACGCCCAACATGGCGGTCAGCCCGGCGATCGCCACCAAGAACTCGGCCCGCATCACCGTCCGCGGCCAGGTGCAGAACGACGCCCTGATCACCACCGATCCCTCGGTCGGGGTCTACATAGACGACGTCTACTACGCGCGCGCCTATTCGGCGCTGACGGACTTGCTCGACATCGGCCAGGTCGAAGTGCTGAAGGGGCCGCAGGGCACCCTTTACGGCCGCAACACGACTGGTGGGGCGATCAAGATCACGACCCGCAAGCCCAGTCTGTCCGAAGGCTTCTCCGGCTATCTGACCGGCGGCGTCGGCAATTTCAGCTCCTATAATCTGGAAGGTGCGGTCACTATCCCGATCATCAAGGACAAACTCGCCATCCGCTATGCAGCGGCCCATCGCGAGCATGACGGGTTCACAAAGTCCTATCTCGTCAAGGAACTCGGCCCTTTCACCTCGACGGCTCAGGCTATCGGCGCCGTGCTTAGTGGCCAGCGCGCGTCGCTCACTCCCGTCGGGACAATTTCCACCGACGATTTGAACACTTGGTCTCAGCGTCTCACCGTGCTTTTCGAACCGACCAGCGACCTGCGCTTTACGCTGCAAGGCTCTACGTTCCGAGCAAAGGACAACGGCTCACTGGCGGTGAACCACTACGGCGACATCGCCAACTTCAATCTGCCGGGTTTCCTCGCCACAGGGGCTTTGCCGACCCCGATCGACTTCTTCACGACCTCACCCCAACGGCAAGCCGACTTCTATTCCGCGCTCACCTTCTCAAGGCCGTTTTCTAGCACTAGCAACGCCAGCGCCAATCTGACGACCGACTACGACATCACGCCGAACCTTCGAACTAAGTTGATCTTGGGATACAGCGACTCCAAGAATCACTCTGCGACCAATGCTGCTGGCATCGTCTCCAACACCTTCGCCCTTGTGGAGTTCGCGCCTGATCTGACGCAGTGGCAGCACCAGTTCACGGCTGAATGGCAACTCGCTGGTCACGCGTTGGACAATAAGCTGAACTGGATCGGTGGGCTCTACTACTTCCGTGAGAACGGCGGTGAGAACGCTCCCCCGACGACGAGGACGCTCGGGAACTCCCTTTCGCCAGTCTCCTTCATCGGTAACGCCGAGAACAAATCGAAGTCGGTGTTCGGCAACGCCGTCTATCAGTGGACCGAACGGCTGGGCACATCGGTGGGGCTCCGCTACACAGAAGACGAAAAATCGCTGGAGGCGTTCAATCGCTTCGCCACCGGCATCTGCGTCTACCCGCCGGGGCCAGGAGTGATCACTTCCACGGGTCCGAACGGCCCCTGTTCGCTGACCACCCACGACAAGTTCAGCAACACCAGCTGGGAAGTCTCGGTCGACTACAAGTTCACCGACGCCATCTACGGCTACGCCAAGGCCAACACCGGCTATCGCAGCGGTGGGCAGCAGCTGCGCGCCGTCAACGGCGCCACAGCGGGCGCGTTCCGGCCGGAAAAGGTCAAGAACTACGAAGGCGGGGTGAAGAGCGAATTCCTCGATCGTCGGCTGCGGGTGAACCTCGCCTACTTCCACACCGACTATCGCGACATCCAGCAGAGCGTGATCATTGCGCCGCCCGTCGCGCCGACCACCACCACTCAGATCGTCAACCAGGGCAAGGCGCAGGTGGACGGCGTCGAGCTGGAGTCGATAGCCCGGCTCACAAACCATCTCACTTTGAACGGCGCGGTCGGCTACACCGACTTCAACTTCAAGGACAAAAGGATCCAGCAGACCTATACGCCCAAATGGAAGGCGGCGCTGTCGGCAGTCTACGACACGCCGACCTCGATCGGCGACCTGAACGTCCGTGTCGACTACAGCTACACCGACCCGCAGTTCGGCGGGCAGGCGCGCACCGTCTACAGCAAGCTGCCGAACTTCAGCCTGCTCAACGCGCGCGGGTCGCTGACCCTGCCGAACAACGTCGAGCTCGCGATCTGGGGCAAGAACCTGACCAAGGCGAAGTACTACACCGCCGGCGTCGCCAGCGCCGACATCTTTGGCGTGATGCTGGGCGCGCCGCGCACCTACGGCGTCGAAGCGTCCTACCGCTTCTGAGCGTCCCGGCGCCTGGCCCCGTCGCACGCGACGGGGCCAGGGCTTCTATCAGCATCGAGCGTGAGCGGAGATCGCCGGCGCGCCGTTCGGCCGGGGCCGCAGGACCTGAGCGGGCACTGTCAAGGCAAACGCACTGCCCGGTCGTTTTCACGTCTTATTAGGTCGTTCCGCCACACAGAGGGGATGCTCGGTGGCCGCGTTTCTCCTTGGTTTCTTGGAAGATTGCTCCCTGCTGCCCGAAAACCGGGGCGGCAGGGGCGAAGCCTGTTCCGAACCGTTTGCGCTGACAACGCCCTTGTCCCCCATCTCCTCCGCCAAGAGCCAAGAGCCAAGAGCCAAGAGCCAAGAGCCAAGAGCCAAGAGCCAGACCGGCTCAGGCGCTATCCTGGTCACGAGTTATCGCCTCTAGGAACTGACAACTAGGCGCGCCACGCTGGAAACAGCGAATCTCGGTCTTTACTTCTGCTTCTCGCCCTCCGCGCTTTGGCCGTCAGGCCGCAAATTGCTGACTGAAGCTTCGGCGCTAGTGGCGTGGATGGCTAGGTGAGCGGCGCCGGCGGTTGTGATATCCCAGCCTTGTCGGCTGCGACTGGCTAGCCCCAGGAGGGTGAGATGCTGAGCGTCGGCGATGTTGAGGAAGGCCGTGACGTTGCCTCCGCGCTTCTCAGCCAGGTTTTGCAGCGCGCGTATCTGACCGTCAGTGAGGCTGTCCATAGGTGCGGCGCCCTTCCCCGGCGCAGGCGGTCGATCCCGACGTTAAACCGCGACTAGTTAGATCGCTCTTCGCCCAAGCTATCCACCATTCGTCCGGTCTCCTTCAACTCACGTGCGATGCGTGACCAGGTCACCGACGCGGCGCGGCCAGCCTCGTCCGCGGCAAAGTCTGGGCTTGCAAACACCGCCTGCAGTTCCTGCAGCAGGTGGGGCTCGCGCGCAGAGAGGATCGCAATCAGGGTGCTGAGCAGTCGTTCGGTGGCGAGCGTGCGCTGCTCAAGGTCGGCCACGTCGATTGGCTTTGAAGTCATGGCGGTCTGGCATGCGCCCGCGGGCGACCCGAGTCCAGCCGCAGAATATGCGGCCCGGCTTTCACGCGCTGGACGATCACCAACCGGACACCAAAGCGTCGTCCCACCGAGCTAAGGGTGCGCCGCGTGCGTCGCCGGCGTTAGCAGTTCGAATAATGAACGATTGGTTCCAGGCTTCCACCCGCCCGCGGGAGTTGACAGCAAAGCATAGCAATTCGATCTCCACGCCCCCATCTACTTGGTTGCGCCGTCGGGCGGGTGCCGCCACCGAAGCGGTCGATCGCGCCCGACGCGACGCTTTCGAGATCCACAGATGAGTGACCCGGCGACGGCGGAGCGTCTGCTCCGCGAGAATGCGTATCTTCGCCAACGGAATGCGCAACTGCAGGACGATGTGACCGCCATCACCGCCGAGGTGGAGCGCCTAAGGCAGATCGTGGATCGCCTTCATGGCCGCGCCGCGTTTCGCGCTGCGGCCAACCCGTTGAGCGGGGGTCAGTCGTGACCCAAAGCAACAGGGACGTGAGAACCGCAGACTATCGCCGCCTGGCGCTCGTGGAAACGACCCTCGCCGAAGCGAGCGGCCTCCCGCGGGTGCGCGAGAAGCATGAAGCCGCGGCCACGAGATAGCGTGCACTGGCCGCCGGTTCCGGACACGCGTTGAAGGGACGCGAAAGCCCGTGAACGCAGACGCAAGCGAAGACGCGGGAACGGGCCATGCCCGTCGGGCGCCGAGCGGTTCAACCGCCAGGTCGGAGACACGCGATCAGCTTGTCCAGCGGTGGCGCGACTTGCGTGAATTGCTGATCCGCCAGTTGAGCATGTTGCGGTCGAACGATCAGGATGTCTCGGAGGCCGCCATCGTGACCTCAGAAAGAGCATCCTTGAGTTCGACGCCCTGATCTCCAGTCAGAGCTAACGACATTGCGAGGGAGCTGATCACTGTGGGCCCGCCCAGCGCGGACGTCGCCGTGCGGCCGCTAGAAGGGGTTGTCGATGCGTATTCAGACCGGGTTTCAAATCGAATACGACTGTCCCGCACCCGTGCCGATGCTGCTGATGCTCAGCGTGCACCCGTCGAGACGAAGTGATCTGGAGACCGCAGACTGGTTACGCACCGAACCTCCGCTGGAGGTGCGTCAATACCTCGACCGCGACGGCAATATCTGCAGTCGGCTGGTCGCCCCCGCCGGCCGCCTGCAGCTCTCCGCCGACTTCATCATCCGCGACACCGGACTGATCGACGAATACGCGCCCGACGCGGTCCAACATGCCGTGCAAGACCTGCCGGACGAGGTGATGCTCTTCCTCCTGGGCAGCCGTTATTGTGAGACCGATCGGCTGAGCGAACTCGCATGGTCGCTGTTCGCAGAGACGCGGTCCGGCTGGGAGCGGGTGCAGGCCATCACCGACTATGTGCACCGCCATATCGTCTTCAATTACGCGAACGCCCGCCCGGACAAGACCGCATATGATGCATGGGTCGAAGCTACTGGGGTCTGTCGCGACTATGCGCATCTGGCCATCGCCCTCTGCCGATGCATGAATATTCCGGCGCGTTATTGCACCGGCTACATGGGCGACATCGGGGTGCCTGTCGTGGGCGTGATGGATTTCAGCGCCTGGTTCGAGGTCTATCTGGGTGGCCGCTGGTATACATTCGACGCGCGCAACAACATGCCGCGGATGGCCCGGGTCTTGATCGCCCATGGTCGTGATGCTGTCGACGTTCCCATCGCCAACACTTTCGGCGTGGCGCACCTGACGAAATTCGAAGTCGTGAGCGTCGAAGCGCCAAACCTGCCGTAGGCATTTCCGCGTTTTCTTCAGTCCGCTGTCACGTCGGCCGCGACTCGCGAACGGCCGAGATTGAGACGGTCCAGATTCTGGATCGAGCGCTGAAAGTACTTCGCCGCTAGTCCGGCGGATGGCCGCGATCGTTTCGGGAGTCGTGAATCTCCCGATCGCCATGGCGCATGACTTCGCGCAGTCGGTAGTAGGCCGGCCTCCGCCAAAGTGCGGCGCTTTTGGCTTCCCGAAGCGCTTGGGCATCGCCCTCGGCCCTAATCGGAAAACTCTCGCAGCCATCGGAGTTCGCAGCGTCTGCGCTGTAGCAATCCATAAAATAGCGAGTCATCGTGGCCTCTTTGGTCATCGCAGCCGCGCTTTCGCTGCCGCTTGTATCGGCGTTTTGGACTGGCCGCGGTTCTTGGACGCTGAGGCGATTTATTTGGCTTTAGCACTTAACAGCGGGAAGTGCTAAGACCTGATGATCAGACGGCCGGCGGCATTTCCGTCGCAGCCCGTCTCGATCTCAGAAAGATTCAAATGACATTCCGTCCATTGGGCGACCGCGTCCTCGTTAAGCGCGTCGAGGAAGAATCGAAAACGAAGGGTGGGATCATTATTCCCGACACCGCCAAGGAAAAGCCGCAGGAAGGCGAAGTCGTCGCGGTGGGCCCCGGCGCTCGCGAAGAGTCCGGCAAGGTCCAACCGCTGGACGTCAAGCCAGGCGACCGCATCCTGTTCGGCAAGTGGTCCGGCAGCGAGGTCAAGCTCGACGGGCAGGACCTGCTGATCATGAAAGAGAGCGACATCTTGGGCGTGCTCGACGCCGACAGGGTTGCAATCGCCGCGTAGGCGCGAAAGCCTGCCTAAGTCCCTCATAATAAGAAGAAAAAGAGAAACATAATGGCTGCGAAAGACGTTTACTTCGCCTCTGACGCGCGCGACAAGATGCTGCGCGGCGTCAATATCCTCGCCAACGCCGTGAAGGTGACCCTGGGCCCCAAGGGCCGCAACGTCATCATCGAGAAGTCCTACGGGGCCCCGCGCTCGACCAAGGACGGCGTGACCGTCGCGAAGGAAATCGAGCTTGCCGACAAGTTCGAGAACCTAGGCGCCCAGATGATCCGCGAGGTCGCTTCGAAGACCAATGACAAGGCCGGCGACGGCACCACGACGGCCACGCTCCTGGCCCAGTCGATCGTCATCGAAGGCTTGAAATCAGTGGCCGCGGGCATGAACCCGATGGACCTGAAGCGCGGCGTCGATAAGGCGGTCGCCAAGGTGGTGGACGAAATCAAGAGCGGCTCGAGGAAGGTCACCACCAACGCCGAGATCGCCCAGGTCGGGACCATCTCGGCCAACGGCGACACCGAAGTCGGTGAGATGATCGCCCGCGCGATGGAAAAGGTCGGCAACGAGGGCGTCATCACCGTCGAGGAAGCCAAGACCGCCGAGACCGAGCTCGACGTGGTCGAAGGCATGCAGTTCGATCGGGGCTACCTGTCGCCCTACTTCATCACCAACGCCGAGAAGATGGAGGCCGACCTCGAAGAGCCGCTGATCCTGCTCTCCGAAAAGAAGCTGGGCTCGCTGCAGCCGCTGCTGCCGCTACTGGAAGCAGTGGTGCAAACATCTCGTCCTCTGCTGATCATCGCCGAAGACGTCGAGGGCGAAGCGCTGGCCACCCTGGTGGTCAACAAGCTGCGCGGCGGCCTGCGGGTCGCGGCGGTCAAGGCTCCAGGCTTCGGCGATCGCCGCAAGGCGATGCTGGAAGACATCGCCATCCTCACCGGCGGCCAGCTGATCAGCGAAGACCTGGGCATCAAGCTCGAGAACGTCACCATCGACATGCTCGGCCGCGCCAAGAAGGTCACGATCACCAAGGA
>Ga0207676_10000200_pt1 | contig 52336 bp, 78 predicted proteins | sample KBSSwiS72_FD_184307 | JGI IMG/M metagenome (GOLD analysis project Ga0207676, IMG submission 184307) | Switchgrass rhizosphere microbial communities from Kellogg Biological Station, Michigan, USA - KBS Switchgrass S7-2 (SPAdes) (version 2) | ecosystem: Host-associated > Plants > Roots >...
CTTCGCCGCACTGTCCAAGGATGGATCGAACGTGCCCAGGCGCAAGGCTGGCAAACCCGAGCGGAGACAACCAAGGAGCAAAACCCTTTTGGAGAATTTCGCATCACCTTCACCCCGCCAGCTCGGCGGATCGAGAACAGTGAGCCGCGCAAAGTAAACTAATATGGGTAAAATGGATCCATGCCCCGAGTGCGGCGGAGAACTCAAGGCCACGCTGGCGCCCCTTTTTGGCTGGCAGTGCCCAACGTGTCACTACGTTTGGCTCGCAAAACCCAAGGAGGAGCTTGACGCCGAAGAGCTTCGCGCACTACTGGCCCTCGCAGAGGAGAATATTGAATTCGAGGGTGAGCGCGCCGACAAAGCCGAGACCAAGGTGGCCGAACTGGAAAAAGCCTACAAGGATCGCGGGGATTGGCTCGCCATGTCCGAGGATCGGGTGGTTAAGGCACTGGGCCGCGTCGCCTTTTACGAGGTGTTTGTGCTCAAACTGGCGGACGAAATCGGTCTCGAGATTAAGGCGCCGTCGAACGAACGGAGGGCGCAATTAGAGGAGCTTCGCAAAGGGGTGCTGGAACTGAAAGCCAAGGTCGAAAGAGTGACGACAGAAAACACCCATCTACGCGCCGCCCTAGCCACCTCCAAAGACCCGTGCATTTATTGCCAACTCCCCGCGGAGGAAATGGGTAAGTGCAAACGCGGCTTTCCTGGCTGCGCGCGGGCGGACGATTTAAGCGGGTGCCCTGAATTCGGGGCGGCGATGGAGCTCCACGACACGCAAAGGGAGCGAGACGCACTTCGCTCCGCGCTGCGCAAAGTTTGGTACGCGACGGGACCAAAGGAATTCGAGGCGCTCGTGGAGCCGCTACTGGAGGAAAAGCCATGAACACCGATTTCTCCAAACCTGAACTCGTGGAGCTGATTTTCGCAGCGGACGAAAAACGATCGCAGCTAATTGCCGCCGACCCACGGGTTCACCACGACCGTATCCTAAATCTCAGTACTGCAATCAACGAATTAAAGGCGCGGCTTAAACACTCTGTACTCCAGGAAATCAGGGAGGAAAAGCCCGACGAAGACCCTTGGTATAAGGACGTGTGACTATGGACCTCGAAACCGCAGCCGACCAACTGGCAGACGCCCTTCAAAACTGGATGGACGACCCTCAGAACCGAGACCCCGACGCATTCAACGTCTGGGTGGCGCTCAAGGCGTACCGTGAAGCAAGGGCCGAAGCCGCGAAAGTTAAGCCACAGGACTGGGCTTACGTCGCGCGTTGTCTTGAGTCCGAGTTCGTGATCCAGCATCGAGCGGGATGCAATGACGCGTCAGAGGAATACGTGGCAGACTTTCTGCGGAGATGGGTGCGGTGGGCACCGAAACCATGAGCTACACCAACCACTGGCCAATCAGTTTCACCCGGGAACAACTGCTTCTCGGACTCGCCGAATTAACAGACGGAGAGATGCGCTTCCTTTTCGCGCGGGCGCTGCAAAACTTAGACGACCGAAATCTCCAGGAGGAAAAGGCCGCGAAAAAGGCGAACGAAAAGGAGCTGGAGATGGCTTTGAAAGTGAAGGCGGCCTTCAACAAAGAACTGCGGTGAAATTTCAAATCTCAAAGGACTGGACCATGAAGAAAGCCAAACTCGAAAAGGGACAGAGTATCGAGGCCGGATGGCCGACCGTGGCCGAGCTCGGCTACTCCGACTACGAAATCGCCCACATCTCACTCCTCATTAAAATGGGCGACCGCGAGCCCATAGAGTGGAAGGACGACGACTACTATTTCCACGAGGCGGTTAAGCTCCTACTAAAAGCCAGAGAGTTCAGGATGAAATCATGAGCGAAAACCCTGATGAGAATCCAACGATCGCGCCCCCTCGACGCCTCACGAAAGTCATCATGTGGGACACCCAGGTCACCGTGGTTCTCACCCCAGCGCAAGAGGCGCAACTGCTCCGCGTGGTTCTGGGCATGGCGAGTGAAAACGCGGTGGAGCGCGCCGTTTCCCATGAGTGAACCACCGGCACCCTACCCCGGCATCACCTTGCGCGAATACTACGCGGGGCTCGCCATGGCGGCGATCATGGTTTCCCCAAACACGTTTAACGGCGGTATCAAGGGGCTCGACCAAGAAGAGGTGGCAAACCTGGCTGTGTGGATGGCCGAGGCTCTGATCGCGAGGCTGAACAAAAAATGAGCCTCACAATCGAAAACCGCCTCCCCTCCCTGGACGAAGTCCGCGCCGCGATTCAGCCGCCTTTAACCGAAAGCTACTGGTGGTTCGAGGGCTGGAATTTCAACCGGCCAGTGATTGCGGAGGTGGGCGTAGGAGTGAGACACAGAAAGATCGACCTCAAAAACGAGAACGGCCCCTACGTGTGGTGTCGCTTTTTCGAGGAAGGGTTTGATCGTTATATGGACGCGGGCGAGTCTGCAGAGCTGGTGAAAATGGGGGCGAAGTTGAAATTCACGGGGCCGATTTTGTACCCATGAGCCTCACAATCGAAACCATCCTTGGCTGCGACGGCCCTTGCGGAAAAACCTATAGTGATGGCGACGCCAAGCACCAGCCCGGCAAACTCCAACGTGAGAGTGCCCGAAAGTGCGAGGGCTGGATACACCGACGATCAAAAGACTACTGCAAGGCGTGCGCTGAAAAACTGGGGATCCGGAAACGCGTCACGTACGGCCGATGAAAGCCGACCCAATGCAAACAATCGTAGACCAAATCCAGGAGGCAAATTCCGCGATTACATGGACCGTGAGCACCATTGGGTCGTGGTGGCATCCGACCACTACGCCTTCTATGGCGCCGAGATCGTAGAATCCAACACCCCAGGAATCCAAATCGGGGGCTAGGCCCCCTAAGAGGGACCCTTGTAGGGACCCTAGAATACGATGAACGAACGACACACCCAGGCCTGCTACCAGCGCCTCGCCGACCGGATCAATTCACACAGGCCGGAGGGCGAGAATTATGACATCACGATCGACGCCCGCGACCTCTACTGGGTCTTAAAGGCGATGGAGGCCAAAAGTTTTGAGCCGACAGCCCGGTTTGTTGAGACCAAAGGCATGCCCGAAAGGGCGCCCCGCCAGCCAGGAAAAGAGGCGATCCAGAAATAGGGGCATAGATCGAAAGGGACCGCTTCGTTCAACCGGCTCAAAATTTTTGGCCCGCACATGCGAGGAGAAGTGTGGGAAGGGCTGGAGTCGGCAGGCCGGGGCTATTCCGACGTTGGCCGAGAGCGTCCTCTCGATGCGATGGGCTTGCAGACCCACCGACGTAGGACACCAGCCTACGCACACTGCCGACAGAAGAGGGCACTAGAAAATAAAAAGCTTGATTTCGCAAATGCCCGCAAAAGTCCGCGATTGTATGTAATTGGTATCATGTGCATTTGGGTGCCGGTGTGTGCCGCTAGGTGCCGGTGGCCCAGCTAAATTGATGATGTCGGGTGTCGTCCCATGTCGTCCGCTGACGTCCACCGCACCCCATTACAAAAAAAGATATTTTGCCGGACCCCGCGGCGCCGCCCTAGCAGTTGCGGCATTATGACATTCCAAGAAATGATAGAGCACCCGGAGTGGCAAAAGAAACGTCTCCGCATCATGAACCGCGAGCACTTCACCTGCCAGGCCTGCGGGGCGAATCAAATCCAACTCCACGTCCACCACCTGCGCTACCCGATCCGCGGCGGCTTCCTTTGGGATGTTCCCGACGAGCAACTCGAATGCCTCTGTAAGATCTGCCACCAAATGCGCACCGAGTGGAATAGAGTCGCGAAAACCGCAATCGAATCCACACCCACGCGCGGGCTTTTTGACGAGGCTTACCGGGTCGATTATATCGACTACAACGGGCAGGAAAAGGCGGCCTAGGTGGGCCCGTACGCGAACCCGAGCAGTGTGGAAGGGGGAGCAAATCTCTGCTCGGTGGGACTTGAACCCACTTGCCAACAGGCTCGCGAAGAAAGTGGCTTTCAGGATCAGGTCCGTCCTCTAGAATAGACGGCTCCTCGTTTCGATCCGAGCAGAGGATGGGAGGAGATTCGGCCCGTGCCCGAGAGTCAACAGTGTGGAAGGGGCTTATGCGGAGAAGCCGGGGGCTCGTGGCGCGGGGGGTGGCCCCCTCCCCCGGAGGGTCTACGCGTCACACGACACGCTACGCGTCACGACACACAGCGCACTACGCAAGGCCTACGCAAAACGGCACAGCGCGGCACACGCTACGTGCTTCCCTCGGAAAGCTGGACCTTCCCTAGGTCCAAAGCGGGCTTTGCTTCTCTCTGAAGCGGAGCGTTATTGACATAAACCGAGCCGATATTGACCACGGAATTCCCGCCGTTCTTTCCGTCCAGTCCCTTCGCTTTAAAGTAGATGTCGACAACGTTTTTCACGCCTTGCGTTGCGCTTTGGAAGTTGCGCGCAGCGAAATCGGACGCGCTTTTTACATGATCACGAGCGAGTTGCATGCCGTCCTCTGCTAGCTCTTCCGCTTGGGTTGCCATCGACTCAAGGAAGGCCGCGTTTTCGTCGGTGGCGCGTGCAACCGCGTTTTTCTCCAATCTCGCCAGCCTTGCTTTCCTTTCCGCCACCCATTGCCCTCGCGTCGTCCAATTGCGCATCGTGTCGCTCGGTATATCCAGAGCTTTGCAAATCTCACTTGGTCCCAGTCCTTTGACTACGTAGAGCGCTTTCGCTTTGGCCATTTGGGCCGGTGAGTACGTGGTCCTTTTTCGGCGTGGTTTAACGGCAATCATCGGTAAGACGCTTTAGCGCGTCTATTTGCGCAGTCAAACACCTCTGTAAACCCCTCGGAAGGAGATGGGGACCCCCTTCCCCAATTTTAAAGAGTCACGTCAAGATAATTTCAAGCCTATACCCTTGGATGTGCGTTAATAGGGTCTTTGGTGGAAATACTTGATGACAACCTAAGCGCGCTTGGGTTATTCTGTGGTCCTCATGAAACCACTTCTCTCTGTCACTGACCCGCTCTATTTGCGCCGACTGGTGCGCGAGCTCAACAGCCTGCCTGATGGCTTTTACCTGGTAGGAAGCTACCGGTGCACTTCGGCGCGCTTTAGCAAAGGGTTCTTGCACGTTCGACCCTGCGGAAATCTCGGGTTTCGCGCAATTCCCTCCGAGTCTAAGTTCATGGATGCTTACGGCCGGTCTGTCGTTGCGTCACGGAGGGCGAGCAAATGAGCGCACGTCGCAAGTCTCTCGTTTTGCAGCAAACTGAGCTCAACCTTGAGCGAGTCACACGCGAGCGGGACGCGGCCGCACTCGCTTTGTCTGATCTGGTTGCCGGTCGTGTCACCTGGTTTAAAAACGAATTCCGAGAAATCGGAGTTTCGCGCGAGACTGGCGCCCATGGCGGTCTCGTTATTATTCGCGACATCTCTAAAGACGGCTGGGGTTCTGATTACGCTAGCGCCTACTATTTCGAGTATTGGTTTTCCTATTACCGCAATTACGCTCCGCCATCCAACGACGCGGAACTCTGCGCGGTTCGCGATCTCGCGTTTGAGGTCGCAAACCACGTTCGCGAGAAACAAGAGACGCTTTTGCGTAGTAAGGAGGTCTCGTGAACTATCTCGTCATTTCGCCCTTCAACGGTGCAAGCGTGGCTTCCTTCGCCTCTCGCGCTTCCGCTGAGCAATTCGCGGCAGAACTAAACGCGTGCGAATGCGCTGACATCGCACGCCACAACGCGGAGCAAAAAGCCTTTTGCGAGGCATTCCGCGCACCGTTCGTGCCGCAAGCCTACTCGGTTTGTGAGCCATCGGAAGAGCACGACGCGGACGCGTTCTTCCTCCGTACCTACTCCCTTTGATTTCCAGCACCGAGCCCGATTAGCCCGGGCTCCATGCTGCAAAGCAATCTTCTCATGAAAACAACTGAATCCGATTTCCGCCAGTTCTTCACTGGCTTTCTCACCTGTGCACTTTGGTCCTCTCACGACGAATCCACCGAGAGTGGAGGCGAACCGTTTGACGCGAACTATTCTCGCGAGGATATAGCGCTTTCCTCCGCCCTTTCCATGGCTCGCGAGTGTCGCGACTTCATGCACGAGAATTACGACGATTTAAGCGCCTACGCGTTCGAGTTGTCCATGGATTCGGCTGGGCATGACTTCTGGCTGACGAAAAACCGTCACGGTGCGGGTTTCTGGGATCGTGGCTTAGGCGACCTCGGCAAGCGCCTTTCTGACGCGTCCAAGGCCTACGGCTCGACTGATCTTTACCTAGGCGACGATGGCAAGATTTACGCGTCCTAACCTGTATTCACTTTCTCACTTCAATTTATATGCCTAATCAATACTCTTTCGACGGTCACGGAATTAACGACAAGGGGAGCGAATTCACCCCGCGTCTCGCCACGCTCACCAAGGAGGGCCACGAGCGCAAAGTCGGCCCTTTGTTCGCTGCTGCGCCTGACATGCTCACCGCGCTCGAATTCGTCGTTGGCCTCACCAACGGCAAAAACCGTTTCGCGCCTAAACTCTCCATGCAAGACGCCAATCGGGAATGGGCAAAATTCGTCAAGATGGCTCGCAAGGTCATCAGCGAAGCCAGGGCGTAACCACTCTTTCACTACAGCCTTTCCAGCTCTTATGAAGCAATACGAAATCAAACTCCAGTACCTTTGCGTTTCCGAGTCCGAACACGGCAAAGCTCCCCACGTGGGCCGCGCTGACCAAGTGCCCGGCTATATGAAGGGCGCTTTCGACGAACGCCCCGAGCAAGAAAGTTTTTGGGTTATTTGCCTCAATCGCAAAAACCGCGCTCGCGCTCGCCATTGCGTCACCCTCGGGACGCAAACCAACTCGCTTGTTCACCCTCGCGAAGTCTTCCGCCCGGCAATCCTCAGTAACGCGTGCGCTATCATTTGCGTGCATAACCATCCCTCAGGCGATCCAACACCCTCGCAAGCTGACATTCAGGTTACGCGCCAACTTCGCGACGCTGCAAAAACCGTGGGCATAGACCTGGTTGACCACGTCATCATTGGCGAGAAGAGCGAGGACCCGCAAGGCCTCGGCTATTACTCCTTTCGCTCCGCTGGGCTCATCTAAAGCAAGCCGCCCCGCATCCGCTTTTCGCCCCGCGACTCCGGAGAGTTCGCGGGGCTTTTGGCTGAACACTTCTCTCTCATGAATAATACTACTCAACCCAAACACACGCCCGGCCCCTATTCGGTCAGCGACGAAACCCCAATGTCTTGCGAAGGCCTCAAAGGTTTCCTTGCTATCGAAGACAACGGCCCGGAATGCGCCTGCTTCGTCGCGTTCGTTCCACCCAACTTCGTCGACGGCGTCAATTGCCAGGATGCAAACGCACGCCTCTTTGCCGGTTCTCCCGAGCTCCTGGCCGCCGCTAGCGCATTATCTGCCGCCTACCTAGACGCGGAGCCCACCAAAGCGAAAGCTGACGCCTGGATTCGTTTACGGGCCGCTATCCGTGCCGCCTCTTGATTGCCATTGCCAACCAAACCCAAGCAAGCTTAGCCTTTCCTCCTCATGACTCCAGACCATAACATGCATTCCAAGATTGAAGCGCTCGCGAGCGTGCAATCGCTTCTAGCGGCGGAGCCTTTCCGGCCGTTCGAAATCGCCACGACGGGCGGCAAAACTTTCACCGTCCCGCACCCAGAATACCTCCACGTCTCTGTGATGGGTTCGCGGGTTTACATCGACGGCGCGGACGGTAGCCTTGCGATTGTTCACGCGAGCCAAATCTCGCACGTCGCCACCAAGACCCGCAAACGCAAAGCCGCATGAACTCCGACGACGCCCAGAAAAAAGCGAAGGAAATCCTCTCGATCTTTCGCACACCCGAAGCGCGAGCGCACTTTTCGCGCATTGGCTCCCTGGGTGGCTCGGCCTCGTCCAAAGCCAAGGCGCAAAGCGCCAAAGCCAACGGGAAGAAGGGCGGACGGCCGCCCGGTAAGCGCAAGTAAGACCCTCCAAAGTGCCGCCCCGGTTTTCCAAGACCGGGGCTTTTTTGTGCCTATTTGGTAAATAGTTATTGATCTCCGCTCTGTTCCGCCTAAACCGGAACACCAATGAGAGGGACCACCCTTGAGCGAATAAGACCCCACCGCGCTTTAGCGGACTTAACGGGGCCTAGTCTTTAAAGGGGTCCCATGAATGGCGGAACGCGTAACCAAAACTTGCATACCTATGGTCTCTGAAACTCTGGCGGAAACGAAAGCGGGTTGGAAGATATGGAACCCCGAGGAACAAATCGCCGTTGCCCACAAGGCCGTCGAACGAATGCTGGCCCTAAAATGCACGAAGTTTCCCAGCTACGGCGCCCACAGCACCACGCGGTGCGTGGATTGGGCGCAAAGGCAGGTCTTACCGAAGGCGCGTCACCGCTGGATTTCTGAATTCTTGCACGTTCAGAAAGCGGGAATCGTCCCAGTGATGGAAGAGCGGTGGAAGGAACTCACAGGCGAAGGGGCGCTAAAGGCCCCTCCAATACCCGAAAAAGAGGACGTTCCCGAGGAAGTGAAGGTCGAGGAGCCGACCCAGGTTTCCCTTCCACTCCACACGCGCAAAGCCCGCGTTTGCTGGACCATTAACGAAACAGAAAACGTGATGGCGTTAGCCGTGAACCGAATGAAGGCGCGAGGGATGGGACAAATCCCGATGCCAGGAGACCGAATAGGGCGAGCGATCCTGATCGAGGAAGTTCGGTCAGCACAAAACCAACTCTTACCGCGGGAACGCCACCGAAAGTTAGCGGGGAGCGCACTCCTCAACGATCGCGACGAACTTCTCTTAGAAAAGTTCATGAAGAACCCGAGGGAAGAGCCAAAGATAGAAGCCCCGCCGCCTCCCATAACGATCACCCCGACCGCTGAAGCCGTCCCGAGAGTAGAGTTACCCCCAGCCCCGCCGATAGCCCCGACAGAAACCCCAGGTGACACCCTAACCGGCTTTTTAAGTTACCTCCGAAATATAGAAACGACGGTTCGCGAGACTAAGGAGCTAAACCAAATGCTCATGGAGGATATTGAGAAGCTTAACGAACGTATTTCGACGCTGGAAAAGCAGCGCGTAACGATCCCAGCGCTACCAAAAGAAAAACTTCCGACTGTTGCCCTCCTCGGCATGCGTAAAGACGAGTTCGATATAATCAAAGAAGCCTGCGACTCAAAAAACCTGGCGCTCGACTTGCGGCTATTCGAGCAGGACACCAAGCCGCGCCCGGTGAATTGCGAGTGGGCCGTCGCGATGCACTTCATGAGCCACGCGTGGAACGACCAAGTGAAGGACTCCGTTCCGAGCGGCCAATACACGTTCCTGCGGGGCGGAGTTTGGCAAGTGGTCCAGCAACTAGAGCTGTGGTTCAACCGGTAATTTCTCCCATGAATAACCAACTAAATCCAATGACGGGGCCAAACTTTTGCCCCAACTGTGGCTGTAATATCAAGGCAATCGCGCTTTCGATGGCCTTCGCTGCCGGGCAATTCAACGAACCGGAAGCGCCCAAACAACTGGCAACGCCGCCGGTTCAATCCCTCGCAAGGGGTATCGAGAAATCAAAAGAAGTCGCACGCCTATGGGAGGAGGCCAAAGCCAAAGGGAAGAACATGACCGAACTTAGCATGGAGCTAAAAATGTCGACGGGGACCATTTGGTACCATGTCGACAAGGTCGCGAGCGCCAATAAGCCCAAAGTGAAAGCGGCCTCAAAACCACCGACGCCCACCTTCCGGCCGGTCATCTCGAAAGAAATGAAAGACGACATCTTCCGGCGTTATAAGGCCGGGGAAGCGCCCATTGCCATCGCGAAATCGCTAGGCTTAAAGCATACCACGGTCGGCTCAATCATCTATAAGCGCAACCACGCTGAGCGTGAGCGTGCGCTGGAGGTCGCCGTATGAGTGTTTCGGATACAAAGGAAGAGGCGCCACCTAAACGACTCGGTAAACCGGTAAACTTCCTCGCAAACCGAGACGACCACGCTTGCGTCCTTTTGGCCTCCATGGGCTTTTCGACGGCCTATATTTGCCAGCGAACGAAGCTCTCCCATTCCCAGGTGAGTTACCGGATTCAAAAGGCCGGGCTCACCATTGCAAATCACATGAGCCGCTCGGATTTTCGTAACGGCACCTCGCCATTTTCGGATTTAATCCTAGGCGCCGCCCGCCAGGTGGTTGACGTGCATTTGATCCGTCACCTGAAAGCGAACCTGTGACCACCCAGCGTGAAAACCTGGACGTGTGGGTGATCTACGAGAACCCGCTCGATGCACCAGGGAAGTTCGTTGTTCGTCGGCACACGCTGGACGGCCCAACAGAAGAGGCCTACCAGGTCGACACGCTGGACGGCGCCCGCGAAGTGGTTCCTATCGGCTTGGTCCGCATACCGCGTGAAACGTGGGACGAACCGCAAATCGTGGAGACATGGATATGACCTGGAAAGAAGTCGACACCTACGAGGACGGCACGCCCGCTGGGACTTCCTGGCTTGAATGCGAATGCAAAAACGGGCGCATCTTTCTCGAAAAGCGGCCCGGCTACTGCGACCGCGGGCACTATTACGCAAAACCCGATATTCGTTTCGACGAGAAAATTCCCGGCACCTACATCGACGGCGCGGACGGCTGGCCTCGCTATTATTTCGACCTCGAACGCGCAAAACTGGAGCTTGAAGCATGGATACGCAAACGTGGGCTGGCGCTTTAAAGCAGGTTCGGGGCACGTTCTATCGCTGGCCCGTCCTTTTTTCTCCCCTGTGTCTTATTCCGCCACTTTTTCCGCAGCCATGGCGCGACCTCTTAGCGCTCAGTATATTCGGTCTTGCCGTGCATGGAGCAACGCGCGACTGGATCGAGGCGCGGCGCAAAATCGCGGCGAAAAAATTGGAGCTAAAATACCGCCTGGAGCTACATGCCCTCACCCTTGAAAGTTTTTCCGTGATGCATCGCTATCTAACAGACGTTTCAGCCAACAGGCCCGGCGCGGAAGAACAGGCCCGTATTGAGCTCGAAAGAATCCACGCGGCGCAAGACGCCATTTTAGAGAAATGGAAAGTAGAATGAGCGCCCCCTTTAAAATCACTGAGCTCTGGGCCTTCGTCTCCCAAGACAAAGACGGCGAGGAGGGCGTTTGCGGGTTTCATGACCGGAGCGGAGTCTTCTGGCCTATGGTCTGCGCCGACGTGGCGCGCCTCCGGAATTACATTCCCATCGCCGAGGAGATTTCGAAAGAGAGCGGCATGAAGATCGAGGTGCGGCGCTTTACCACGATGGAAACTATCAGCCTCATCACGCCCGAAGGCATCACCCATTTATGATCAAGTGCCCACAATGCGGGCGCGTCAGCCATCACCCAAAAGACGAGGAGCACCGCTACTGCGGAGCCTGTCACCAATTCCACGATACAATGAAAGAAACTGAAGCCACTGATACGCCCCCCCTTTCCAGCCGACGCGAGCAAACCCTGATAATGCTCATGAAGTGGCGCGACGATGAGCTGCAAAGCGCGGGTGTCTACAAACTCACGGAGATGATTTTCGCGGCGGTGGAAAAGCACCCTGAGGCCGCCCAGCTTTGTCGTGATATGGTCGCGCAAGCGGAGTCTAACGCGAAGCGCCTAGAGAAAATCATCATTAACTACAACGCGCCAAAACAATGAGTAAAGACGACCCTGCAGCGGGCTTTGATATTTGCCCCGGAAAATACTTTGACCGGATGGTTTTCACCGCCGTAGACGAACGCGCCATGCCGCCGCATGGAGGTGATTGTAATTCCGTTATCTGGCGCCCGGATGGCACCGACGATTGGCGAATGGCCTACCGCACGCGGCACTACGCGGGGCCGAACACGGACCCGTTCACAGGCGGAGACAAGAAACACTTTTCTGAATTCAAGGGAGACCTCCACCAGCTCCGAATAGTGGCCGACCAAGCTTCGCGGGCCTTGGCTGAAGCGCTTGGCGGAAAAGTCTTGATCCACGAAACGTTCAAAATCGAAGGCGATTGCGAAGTGTTCGAGGAGAAGCTAACGAAGAATCCGCCGTCCTGGATCCACATGAAAAAGATCAAGGGAGAACCAAACCAATGAGAGACAATACCGCGAAAGACGATCGTCACACGGTCATAACGAATGAAAAAATCCAATCGTTCGGGGTAACCTGCAAGGTGATGGTCGACGCGGTAACAGAGCAGCTGTCGCCACAAACGCGCGTCCTCGTGACCTTCATTCAGAAGGATGGGGAAACCATCACCCACGAGCTCGACATTGGCGAGCTGCTGGAATTTCAGGTCGTAATTCACCGATGCCTCTCGGAACTCAACGACATCGCGAAAAAGCAGGGAGAAAAGAAACCATGAGAGACGAAACCAAAGAAGAGCCCATGGAAGTTATCGTGGAGGCGGGCGCTCTCATCGCGAGCGGAGTCTCCATAAAGATCGCCGAGCACGAAGGGCAAAAATGTGTCGGCTGTAGCGAGTTCACCGTGCACTTTCTGACAGACTCACAAGACTCGTTCGCCTTTAAGATGAAGGGCCGCGAGTTCGAGTCTTACTACAACGCCATCACGACGGCGCTGGAAAAATTGGCCGAGGCGGTGGGGAAAAAGGATGAAGACGACGCACACCCCAAAGAATAAGTGCTTAACGTGTGGATACGTCACAGACGCGGCCAGCCACATGCGCGACGAAAAAGCGGTGCCGAAACAGGGCGACATTTCCATGTGTATGAAATGCGGGGAACTCCACGTGTTCACGAAGGCCTTGACCTATAAGAAAATCTCACCGCGGAAGCTTCTGGAGCTGAAGGCCTCGAAAACGTGGCTGGAGGTCATGAGGCTCCGCCACGCCATTAAGGAAGTTCAGAAGACGCACCTCATTCCAGACCGATGATCCGTTTCCCTATCGACCTACGCGTGACCCTGATGAAAAAGGGCCTTCGCCTTTCGCCGTGGGAGACGGTAATTTTTAAACGTCCCGAGCCGGGAGTAGATGAACCGGAAATCCTGCGATACCGTTTCGAAACGATGCACGGCATTCTCTGTTTTAGCCCCACTCTGCATGGGCTTGCCGTTATCGCGGTCTGTAACGATATGCCTGGAAATGGCAGTTTCACCGTCCTCATGGACGCCCTGGAAAACACGGCTTACCAAGCGGACTACCCCATGATCGTTGGGAGCATTTGGAACCTCGCTTTGCGGCGCCACCTCATCGTAAAGCGCGGCTATAAAGACTGCAAGGAGCCTGGCTGCGAGGACTCGGTGATCAAACCGCTTGCTTGACAGTGTAGAAAATACACTAAGTGTGCCCACCATTCGAATACGGGTTCGGGCGCTTCGTGTAGTGGTCCCGCGTTTCGGTGGAAACCTGCGAGGCGCCTGGATTAACGCTTTTCCTCTATGCACTTTGCTAGCGCGACTTCGAAGCGGTGAATCAGCTCTTCGGACCACCGGCGCCGTCCTAATTCGAGATCCGAAATGTAAGGGGCAGACAAGCCGATAGCCTTGGCGAAAGTGCGTAAGCTGATGCCGTAGGCCTCGCGATGACGGCGTCTGTTGGCGCCGATCGCGACGTCATCAAGCTCCCATTTCTCAACCCTGCGGATATAGGGCTTCCACCAGGGAGTTTTCATCGCCAAAGAACCACGTCCACGAAGTGCGTGATAAACGCCGTATCGTTAAGCGTGGGATTTCTGAACTGGAACGCCTTCCATGAAATGGCGACGTAAAGGGTCACGGCCGACAAAAGAAGGATGAAGAGCGGAGGGGCTTTTTTCACGACTTCGGAAACCAGCGCTCGGCGCGGGCAACGTATTCCGCCAACGCGCTGCGGTCGTCCTCCGTGTAACAATGCTCCCATAGAAGCGGGAGGCCACTTGCCACGGATTCGGCCACCTCTTCGCGCGTCGCGGTGCGGCCTTCTTTCCACCAAGACACACCGAGCGGTTCGCCTAGGGAGAAGAGAATGCCATCTCCGCCGTCGCGGGTCAGCTTGTACTCGCTACAGATATACAAAGCCAGGACACCCGGGTTGCGCTTGATCGCGATCCCAGCGGGCTCCGTAACGCCAGGGGGAAGGCTGTTCTCTCGCCGCACCATGTTTGGATTGAGGATGAAAGGGCAGGCCTGGACGCTCCACTCGGCGCAATCGAGATGGCAAGGAGGCTCGGCCGTGTTGCGGTTGACTACGCACATGGGGCCAATCGGGAAACACTTGTATTTGCCGGTGCGCTGCCCGCAGACCCAGCAAAGATTTTCGCGAATGCAGTCGTGCTTTTTCCGCGCGTCGGCGATGCGGAATTCTGGCTTGCCGTCGACGTAAGCCACAAAGAACGGAACGGGGTAACCGCGCTCGCTCATCGGCAAAGCGGCGATTCGGTCGGGCATCGGTGGAAGTCCTGCTTTTAGGGCGTGCATGAAATTAGGCGTCAATGATCGCGATCAATTTGAATTCGTCGCGCGGGTAGTCTTTGCGCAGCTCGGTCAAAAGCTCGCGGGCTTTTTTGTAGTCGGCTGGAAGTCCGTAGAAATCCAGGTCCCGGTCAGTCCAGCAGCGTATCTCTAATTCGACGATTGGAATGGTTTGATAGGTCATCGTTTGCCTTCCCGAGTGAGCAAGGGACTGCATGGGCGGAGGCCGACCATGTTTCGCTTTCCCTTCGGCGAGCCGTTTCACGGGCCACGTTCAGCAGAGCCGTTGCCTTTCCCTTCGTTTCGCAATTTTCAGCATACCTCCGTTATTCAGTCCCAACAGCTTCGCGGAGGAATTTTTTGCTCTGCCTAGCCTCTGATGAGAGTCGCGCCTAACGCTGTGGGCGTACGTCTTTGTGATCCGGGCACAAAAAAACCCGGCTCCCTGGGCTAGCAGGGGCCGGGTTTAGTTTGGCGGAGCGTTTTTTTAGGACGCCCCAAAAGTCTTTACCCAGCTTACTCGTCTAGCCACGGGAAGCAAGACCCACCAAAGGGTAGGGCTTTTGGTAGGGCAATCATTTTTTCTTGGCTAGGGCGAAAAAGACGAATTCTCGGTCATGCTTGGTCTGCAGTTGCCCGGCCTTGGCCAGCCGGGCGATGGTCTTTCGCAGCCGGTGGTTATCGACCAGGAAGGGATATTTAAGCGCCTGAAGGGCGGCTCGCACGTCTGCGTTCGATAGCCACTTTCCATCGGCAAAAACCTTCTTTAGAAGGGTGTCCTCCATGAAGTATTTCGGCGCCCTTTTCTTGTCCGCGCCGAGGTCCACAGGGAGCACTAGGCGGCTGGTCGAGGTGGGGAAATTCGTTAATTCCTCGAGGGCTTTCTCGGTTCTTCTAAGACGGGCGAGCCGAGCTTCCATCTCGGCAATCTCCCGCCGGGTTTCTGCGAGCGTTGTCTGATAGGTAGTGGTTGTTTCATTCATGAGGTGATGAACTGTTCAAACGAGCCGCTTGTGACGGCCTTCGGAGTTAGTTTTGCCCAGAGCTTGCCGTCCTTTTCGGTGGCAACCCCCTCGTACTCTTCGGTCATGGTTAGACTGGAGTGCTGGGCGAGGTAGCTGGTACGAGACACATCTTTTGTCGATGCGAGATTGTAGCTGATGCAAGAGTGGCGGAGGATGTTATGGAACGCCCTTTTTTTGAGCTTAAAGCCCGCGCGAATAAAGGCCTGGGCTTTACGGACGGCGTACATCTTTTCGTCGAGAGCCCAAGTTTCCTCGGTCGCGAGCGAAAGCCAATCCCAAAGGACTTCGGCATGTCCTTGGCGGAACTTCCACTTGCCGCCCTTATGCTGTTTACCGGGCATCTTGAGGCCCTTCTCCTCAAAGTTCACGTGCTCCTTGAGGATTCGGGCCGCACTGGAGGCACGCATAAAACCCCACATCTCAAGGGCAATCCGCGGGACGACCGGCTCGTGAATGTTGGTCTGGAGGAAGTGGAACGCCTTCTCGATCGAGAAAAGCTCCTTGTCCTTGGCGATCACCTTGGGCGGCACAACTTCGGCACAAGGATTAACTTCGAGCCATTTTTCGGCACAAGCCCTGTTAAAGAACGTGTTCCAATTCTTTCGGTAGCTCTTTTTGGTGATCGCGGCGGCCGGTTTTTTGCCGTCCCGGTCCTTCACGGTCGCCAGTAGGTCGCGCAAATCCGCTGCGGTGACATCGACGAGTAACCGGTCGCCATAGGCTTTTGCCAGGAAGTCTACGAGGTGGCGCTTCATCTGCCGGTAAGTGGTCGACTTTTCGGCGATGTCTTCGGAGCGCCGGAGGGCGAGATACTTCCCAACCGTCTCGGAGACCGTCAAAGTCAGCGTCAGCTGGCCCTTGTATTTCTTCCACGCCTGCCAAACCTCGGCCATGGTAGCGTTAGTCTGCGCCTTAAAGAGCGACCATTCAGTGAGTTCGTTGTCCTTGACCTGAAGGGACGACGAACCAAGCCGCGCCGCTTGGTCGATCAGGTCTTGCGCCCTTTCGTTGCGCGCCGTCTCGTCCTCGAACGATTCAACCGTTCGCTGGGTGCCGTAGCGAACGAAGTGAGGCTTGGACCTGCCGTCTGTCCAGAAGCCGATTTTGATCCCTTTGGGGAGGAGTTTGCGCAGTTGTTTTGTCGCCTTGCTTTCGCTCTGTGCCACGTTGTGCCGGGGTAGTTCTGAATCTTGTGCCGTTTTTTGGCTCATATACCCCCCTTTTTCCAACTTTTTCTTCCAAAGCTACAGAGGGATTTACCTCTGTAGCTGGTAAAAGAATGGACCCTAGGAGAGTCCGACTTTCCCAGGTAAACTGGTCCCTTTGTGCCACTTTCGTGCCGTTTCGGTTGGCACAAGAGGGGTCTTGAAAAAACCGGCACAAAGGTGCGGGACGGAAAAAGCTCCTCCGAAACTTTTTTCGGAGAGCGTGTTAATCGAGCGGCTGGATTACTCATATTGGTGCCCAAGGGGATAGGGTGTTATTCACGTTCTTATGTTTCAAATGCGTGACATGCGAGAAATAAGTTTTTGACGCCGCTTTGCCATATGGGGCACATTATTGACCTGTAAAACATTACGCGTCTTTTAAAAAGATCGCGGTTCACGAAAGCGAAGGGAGTTTTAATGAAACCACTGCTCGATGCCCCAGAAGCAACGGCTTCCCCATCTGTCCGGAATCATCGGCGGAAAGACCGCAGTACGATCCCGAGAGAAGATGTGTTAAAGCCTGCATCCACCGCACTTACGCAACAAGTACTCGATATAATCGAGGCGGAAGCGGCCCTTGAATACATCACCCCCGCCCAGGTCATGCGGCGGATCATCCTAAAGCACTACAAACCCCTCCTAAAGGGGTGACCCCTTATGAGTGACGAAGCCCTAGCTCGCCTCTCTGCCCTGGAGGCTAAGGTCGACGCCCTTCTTCGCCTGCAGGAAGCGGCCCACGAGGCTCGCAGGCCCAACCTTACCATCACGGAGTTTGCCAAACTGGCAGGCAAATCCCGATGGACGATTCAACAATACGTCCGCCAGGGGAAAATCCGCCGCATCGGCATGCGCATTCCCCGCGACCAACTTCGAACTTACATTTCATGAGAAGACCCACTTGCCCCGGGGAACACGCCGCCTTTATGGCCGGTGTTGAAGCCCCTATTTGCTGGCTCTGCGATGAACCCATCCCCGACTTAAACGAAATGTCTCACACCACGCGCGGCGCCCCCCTGTGCCGTCCATGTGCCCAGGAGATCGACGAACGAGTGGCACGGCGTGCCGCTGGCTGTTCTGAGGCCCTCCCAGCGATTATTAACCACGGGAGGCGCTATGTTGACCTATAGAATGCTTCTTTCGTCTAAAGAGCGCGTGGAGGTCAAAGGCCTCGATGCCTCCGACGCCATGCAAAAATGTCTCGAGCGCTACCCGGGAACCACGATCAAGGAATGTTATTCCGGCTACAAAGAGACCCACTACTGCCACACGGGCCAGGGAACGATCGAGATGGCGCCCGCCTGGATCGACTACGAAGTGCCCCCTCATTTCCCCTACCTGCCCGAGGACAAGGGTGTTCCTGAGATGTCCGCCTATTTCGACTTTATGGTCCAGGTTCCGGCCGCCCAGGAGCCAGCCAAACCCCGCAAGCGCCTTGTTGGCGCCAAAGAGAGGACCCACGCATGAGCGAGCACGCAATAGACGTTCAGACGACCCCAGCGCCCGAAAAGCCGCCCATCGCCGCGCCCAGTAAATCCAGTTTAATGAAGGTGGGCGAAAAGGGCATCCAATTGTCCACGGTTGAGGAGATGCTCGTCTTTGCCGGGGCGGTGATCGACTCGGGCCTGGCACCCGCCAGTTTCAAAAACAAACAGGCGGTCTTGGTCGCCATTCAATACGGGGCTGAGCTCGGGCTGCCGCCCATGTCGGCACTCCAAAATATCGCCGTGATTAACGGGCGGCCTACCGTCTGGGGTGACGCGGTGCCGGGAATTGCCAACGCCTCCGGCCTGATCGAGGACTACTCTCAAGAGCAATTCGGCGAGGGTGACGGCTATGGCTGGAGAGTGACAATTCACCGCAAGGGTCGGTCAAAGCCCATCGTCAGCGAATACACCATTGCCGATGCGAAAGAGGCGAAACTGTGGGGGAAGGCCGGTCCATGGACTCAATTTCCCGACCGCATGCTTCTGAGTCGTGCCAGGACCTTCGGCTACCGCGACGCCGTGCCAGAGAAGATGCGCGGGCTAGTCACCGCCGAAGAGGCGCGCGACCTGCCCATGAAGAACGTAACCCGCTCCCTGGACGACATCGACACCCCACCCGATGAATTACGGCAAGATACTCAATGAACCGTTCGGCGACTATCGCGCAACCGATTGCGTGGGGTCGCATCGCCTTGATGACCTCACACCCTTTCCGATTCGCTATAAGCTGCGGTATATAACGAAGGAGCTCCCGGAGCGGGCCGACACCCCCGCGTTCCGCTTCGGGAGGTTCTTTCACACCTTCGCCCTGGAGGGCGAGAAGGCCGTGAGCGAGCGATATGTCATGGTGCCAAACTGGGCGCCGAGCCGTCCAACGTCCCGCATGTTGGAGGCGGAAAAGCCCTCCATAAAAACGAAGGCCATGATCAAGTGGTGGGAGGAGTTCGACGCCGCGGCAAATGGGCGCGAAGAGATCGACGAAAACGACTGGGAAAAGGCTGCCAAAATGGTCGAGTCAGTGCGGACAAAGCCCTGTGTCGCGGACCTCTTCAAAGCCGGTTGCCCCGAGGTCACCTTTCGCCACAAAATGGCGAGCTTCGGGATTCAAAGCCGCGTCGATTGGTTTGATGGCTCGGCGGAGGCGGCCCCCCTCATCGTCGACGTGAAGACGATCGAATCCCTGGAGGCCTTCGACAACCAATTCGAGAAGTACGGCTATTACCGCCAGGCGGCCTTTTACCGGCTTGTTGTTTCGAAGGTCCTGGGCATCCCGGCGGCTTTTATCCAATTCGCCTTTGCAGTGGTCGAAACGAAACCCCCTTACCTCTGCGCCCGGCGTGATCCTGACTTGGAGTCGCTGGACATCGGCGCGACCGAGGTCCTGGAGGACCTTAAGCTCCTCAAAACGTGCTACGATTCGGGCAACTGGCCGGGTTCGAGCGAATACGGCGTACCCGTCTCTCTGCCGGAATGGAAGACCCGCTCATGAAAATTACCCTAGACCCAAAACTGACCGGCGCCCCAGAGTATATCGCGACTAATGCGACTGGGCGCGGCGTGTGGCTCAATCTCCTCCTCTGGTGCGCGGAACAGGAAAACGCGGGCGTAATTCAAGGCGCGGCCTCGTGGTCCAGTGAGGCCTGGGGAATGCTCGGCGTTGTGAAGGAGTCGCTCCCCTTCGCAGGTCGGCTCCTGCTCGTGACGGCGCAAGACGTTCACGTTTGGGGTTACCCCGTCGAGCAGGAGGACTATTTAAGGCGAGCGCGGGCACTTGGGCGTCAAGGGGGTCTTGCGAAATCAAAGACCCGTGTGAATAACTCTAGGGACCCTATAAGGGTCCCTACAAGGGACCCTAGCAACTACGAACCCGAGATGCCCGAGAACCTTAAAACCGAAATCTTCATACAGACCTGGGGCGAGTGGCTTAGCTACCGCCGCATGCGAAAACTGGCGGCCTATAAACCACAGACGCTCGATAAGCAGTTAGCCGAACTTTCGGACTGGGGCCACGACGAAGCGATCCGTGCGATCAATGACAGCATCCGGCAAAATTGGCAGGGCCTATTCCCGCCGAAGAATTCCTCGGCTGGCGGTCGGAAAGCGAGTTTCGCATGATCCAGGGCGAAGACTGGCGCAACGCCTTCCTGGCCGCGTGCGAACATTTACCAGAAAAAGTAGAAGTGCCTTACGAGCTCACCGCGGAGGGTGAGCGTGCGGGGCGGTTCAAGCGGGTCCTGCCGCGGGAGTTTCATTCTCTGATCGACCGGAACCTTCTCACGAATAAACCCGCCTTTGATAAAGTGGTGGCCTGGGATGGCACCTACCCAGGCCCGTGCCTTTACGGCCGAACCGACACGGCAAAGACGCGCGCGGCGTGGGCGCTCCTCCACGAGCTCTTCGTCAAACAGAATAAACCTTTCGCGTGGTTCCCGGTGAAGCGGCTCATCGGCGAGTTCGAGCTCTACGACTCAAAGAGCATGGCCGATGAGTTTTTCCGCCAATACGACTTCTTTAAAGTCCTTTTCATCGACGACGTCGACAAAATCAACTGGCAGTGGGAAGGCCAGGCCGCGACCCTGTTCTCCTTCTACGATTGGGTTTATCGAATGAATAAACCCTGCATCACAACCACCAATAAAGACCGGAAGTGGTGGACGGACAAAATGGGCGAAGCGTTCGCGCGTCGGCTTTTCGAGGACGCGCACTTCGCGGTTCTCTTTTGAATTTATGAGCGACCAAAAAGACCTGGAGGAAGTATTCCGCGTGGCGACAGAAGCACGCGAGCGAGATTTCGAGCGCGGACAAAAAGCGCTTTTGCATCGAGCGATAGTTGCGGAGACCGAATTAGCGGCCTACAAGAAGCGGCTAGAAATGAGACCCGCTTTTATCCTGGCGATAAGCCGCTCGCAGCAAATGGCCCTCGTGTCATTGATTGGTGAATACATGCGGATGAAAGATGTCCCGCAAGAGTTCGTCGACTGCTCCACGAACCCACCCACGCCGACGAATACCGGGAACCTCCTCACCCTTGTTATGACAGCTCCCACGAGCGTGGGCGTCCTCGTGGATGAATTGGTTTACTCTCTGGAAAAGGAAACTCTGGTCGTGAACCTGGTTCAGGCGCAGCGCGATCAAGCCTGGGAGCAACTGAAGGCGGCGGGCATCACGCCCAAACTCTAAAGGCGCCGGATCACAATATCCACGCCCTCGTGGCCTTTGTCGCAGTCAACGCTGGTTACCGTGATAACCGGTATCCATTGCCGCGAGTCGTCCTCGGGCAGTAACGAGGCAATCGAGGATAGTTGAGAGGAGCCCGTCGAGGTCTCGTGGCCGGTTGTCTGAGACGCGGAAACAAACAGTGAGAGCAAATCGCGGATGATCCCCTCCATCTGCTTTTTTGTCGGCCCGTCTGTCACGAGGAGCGGCGGCTTTCCGTTTCGGGCTGGGATGAGCCGCTTTTTGTTCTTGAATGATCGCATGTTGCCGTGCCCGTAGAGAGACGCCTTCACTTTCGACGGCGTATCCACTACGAGCGAGGATTTGGGCGAGGTGCTCACGAGTGATGCTCATTCGTGCGGGGGTCGCGTACCCTCTTTGCGGTAGTCGGCGTCTCGGGTGACGAGATCCGGATCCGGAACCACGAGCTCTTTATTGGCTTTGTCGATCAGGCGCGCCCATGCGCGCATATCAGCCAGACTCCACGTCTCCGTTTGACGGCGCTCAAGGCGGTCAAAGCGTTGCTCAAGACCGTGGAGAAGGGCGGAGATACGCCAGACGCCCAGGGCGACCGTCACCGCCATGCCAACGAAGGCTGAGATGGTTAGGTTGACGCCAGTGTTCGGGGTGAGTGCGTCGGCGATGATCATTGGATTATTTTTGCTTACACTTAATCAGGCACATCGGATCCGTGTTTTTCGCTCGGAGGGCCTTGGACTTGGCGGTGCTGCGAACGAGGGCCGCGGGCTTTTTGCCCTTACCCGTGTATAATGGCTGTAGGTTCTTGCTCATAGGGAAATTATTGTCGGCGGTTCGCTTTGCGTTGGTCGATAGGGAGCGTTTCGCGTAAGCCTGGAATGCCGGATTCGATGGCGCTCACCGGCCCCTCGGTCTTCCGTGGAATGACACCTTTCGAATCGCGGTCCAAGCCTTCGGCGACATTAGAAACAAGTTGCGGCACCAGAGTCGACTTCGCAATTTCCCCACCCGCCTTGCTCGTTTCGCGAGGATCGAGGAGGCGCGCCACGGTCGAAGCGGAGTGCGCAAATGGCGTTTCATCGGCCAGACCAAGGGCCGACATCCAAACAGCAGAGCCGAGACTTTGGTCGGCGCCGCGGATCTTTTTGTCGAGGACGTGCCGAATCGTTGACCCGATTTGGGCCACCTCTAAAAGCGGGCTGTGGAGCAGGAAACTCGGAATATTGTGCCCGAGAATCCGTATCGTCCCGAATTTGGCGTCGGTGCGTTTTTGCTTCTCCCCCGTGTAGTAGCCCCCGACGTCATCCGCGAAAGCGTATCCAAGAACCAATGCCGCCGTCCCGATAATTCCTTTCTTTAGGTCGCGCATGATCAAGTCGGCCTGTTCGGGAGGGAGTTTTTCGATACCCCGCCGGAATGCGAGTGCCAGTCGCGTCGAACCACTCACAAGCCCGGTGGCGTACTGGACCGTTTCGGCCACGATATTAAGCGGCACGCGGACGATAGGGAAAAGCCCCCTGGCCACGCCAGCAGAGACAGTGCCGAATGCGCTCGGTTTTCCGGTCCCCTTATTTGGGCGCTCAAGGCGAGCGATGAACGAATTGACCGCGTCAACGAGAACGTTGTCTTGCAGGAAAATGGAGCGCGCCGCGTCCTTATAGGCCTCCTGTTTAAACGTCTCCAGCATTGCCTTCATTTGAACCGCGGGGTCGCTCATGTCCGCGTTATTGCGGAGGTAGAACTCAATCCGCTTCTGGAGTGAGCGCTCGAACTCCGCGCGCTTGACCGGCGCCTTCAGCGCTCCGTGAAGGGAGCCGAAAAAGTCGATCATGGACCGCGGCAGAATATCGCTTTCGCGCACAGCGCCGTCCTTTCCTTTGCCGTAATTCACTTCGAGGTCGCTCCGCCCTGTTCGCAGTGTTTGCCACGCATCGCGCATACCCTGGGTGAGCGCCGAAGAAATCGCTTTCGATTCAGCTTTTAAACTGAAGCCGCCCTCGCGTGGCGCGCGGCTCGCAACCGAAGGAACGGCTTTCGATAGAGCCCCGCCAATTCCCTCTTCGGCGGCGCTCACCCCCAAGCGCACAAGCGCTGCGGCCTGGAGCTTTGCGAGGGTCACAGCGCCCGAGAGAAGGAAACCCCGTTGCCATTTGACGAAAGTGTCTTTCATCCGCTGGAGCATTGGACGATTGGCGAGGCGGTCTTTAAGCAGCGCTGTGTCGAAATCTTGCTTCGCCCGGCTCGCTGCCGCCTGGAGCCTCTCTGCTTCGGCGTCCAACTCAACCGGCACCCTCTTTTGGCGCGGCCCAAAATCGGAATTAGCGAGACGCTCCTGGAGTTCGGCGATGCGGTTTGTGAGGCGCGTCTTTAGCGCCCCGAGTCGTTGCTCATTAAGTTGGCCGGGTTGGATACTCTCACGAATATGTTGCCGTTCCTCTTTGAGTGCTTCGATGCGGGCGCGCTTCGCCTCCAGCGCGGCGCTTTTCAGTTCCTGCGTTTTCCCTTTCGGGAAAACTTCCTGCATTCGAATCTGTCGTTCGAGTTCGACGATTTGCCGGTCCGCCGATTTCTCGGCAAGGCTCAGCCTTTGCTCGTCCGTCAGGCCCGGCTTTTCAAATATTTGGTCGAACTGTTCCTTTAATGCGTCGCGCTGTTTCGTGAGAGCCTCGGCCTCCGCATCGAGTGGCGTTTTGGTTTTATCCTTCACGATTCGAGTGCGCGTCTCGATTTGGTGCGTGAGGTCCGCAATCTGATTCGTCAGGCGCGTTTTAATCCCGTCCAGAGCGCTCTTCAACTGCTTCGCCGGGTCTGTGACGTTGAAGCCGCCTTTGCGCTTCATCTCGTTCACTTGCTTAATAAGTCGGCGCTCTTCATCGCTCGGAGTTCGACGCTCAATGCCAGTCTTTGAGGGCGCTTGCCCTTTCTGCATGTCTTCGAGTTTCGCGACCTGCTGCATCTGTCCTTTAAGGTCGCGCAGCTGGACCTTGACCGCGTCCGGGTCGAGCGGCTTGAAATCGCCGTACCCAGAAATCGCATCCATCACCTGACGACGGTCCATTTCCGGAACGATTTCCTTAACCACGCCGTGAACCGCATCCACTAAAGCATTACGCTCATTGACGCCTCGACGGACAAAGTTTTCAGCGAGCTTGCGAATAAACGCGGTGAGGTCCTCGGGCGGCGCGTCGTCCTCCACGCGCTTTTTAATATTCTCGATCGCGCGGTCCCGCTCTTTATCGAGGTCGAAGGATTTTGCTTTCTCTGGGTCTTCAGCGGAAACCTCATCCTTGAGTTTCTCGACGGCCTCGTCTGCTGCCGTTTCGCTTTCGAGTTCCGTTCCTTTCTCAGTGTGAAGGTCGAGCTCGCGCTGGGCCTCCACGATCTTTTCGTGAGCGGCTCCGACCTCGGCACGCTCCGCATCAGTCAGCGGCGCTCCGCCTTTATTGGCGCGCTTACGCATGATCATATTGGCGAGAGAGAAATCCTCCCGCGCCATCATCTTCCGAGCTGCGAGCCCCCGGCCAGACTCGGCGCCTCCGGCCTTATTGGCCTGCTCCAGGTCGTTAAGTTGATCCTCTAGCTGCGCAATTTTTAAACGGTCCGAGGCGATCGTTACGTCGCTGCCGATTTCGTGCCCCTCAATGAGCCGAGCCGCAACTCGGTCATATTGATTTTTCAGGTCGATTCGCCGATGGAGAAGAATGGCTTGCTCGACGTCCGAGAGACTCTCGGGTTTGTCGAGTTGGCGCGCAATAATCTCGTTGGCGGCGTCCTCGCCTTCGTTTGCGACGTCGTCGATCCGTTTCATCGCCTGGTCCCAGACGCGCCCCCAGCTGCGCCGGGCCGTATCCATGAGAGGAGGCAAACCGCGCTCTGCCCGGTCCGCATCAATGTCGGCATTTTTGATCCCAGTGACGCTGGGCTTCGGCGTCATCTCCTCACGCGTGGCCGCACCCAAACCAACAGGCGTGTATTCTGCGTCTTGTTCGGCAACCATTTCCGACTCACGCGGCTCGAATCCACGGACCTGCTCTTCTGAAAAATTGCCCTCTGGGTGATCCTCGTGTGGAATCGGGAGGTCGGGATGCTCCTTTTGCCAATCGGCCAGTGAACGCGATTCTGCTATCCTCTGCTCGCCCGGTGTAAAGCGGGTTACGTTGACGATTGGAGCGCGATCCTTCGGCCGCCAAATCTCGTAGCGCCACGACGGCGGCGCCATTACGTCCGGCGACGTATCCGGAACAGCTGTATTCGCGTCGAAGTTTAGCTCCGCCTGGTTCTCCGTGGGCTTCACGTCTTCGCGCTTACCGATGATTTCCTCGAAATTCTTGTGCGCGTCGGCCGCCACTTCCTCGACGGACTTACCGGACGCTTCGGCGAGCGCCTTCACTGCTTCAGTGGGCCGCATTCCTGCCACGTCAGCGGGCCTTAATCCCTTATAGGCCCCAACACCCGCCAGGCCTGCCATTGACGCGTTTAAAGCGATTTCCACACCGGCCTGAATCTTGTCTTGGACGTCGACGTCTGGGTTCGACCATTTGGCGTAGGCGTCTGGGAGACTCTCGGCCAGGCCGCGCGCCATGTCGGAGGCGAAGATTGCCGCCACCCCGCCCTCAACCTTTCGGAGCAATGGGAGTGTCTCGCCGCCGATTTTCGTAGGCCCAACAAACTCAGGTGCGGCCGTCGCCAGGCCGGACTTCGGCCCCAGAATCCCCTCCGCCGCCGGACCAAGTGAGGCCGTCATCAGACCCACGGGAGAAGTGAAGGCGTTTATCGTGTGCGCAATCGGCGTGTAAAGCGCCTTGGCGATCTTCAGCGAAGTCGGATCGTCTTTTTCCTTTGGGGCGAGAAGCACCTCGGCGAGCGGGTTACCCTTCTCTCGGACCGCTTCCCCGTCGTTGACCGCCAAGGCCCACGGCGCCTTGTTGGTCATCATACCGCCCAGGAAGCCTTTTTTCTCGATCTCGCTGCCTCCAGCCGCCTCGGCCTTGGCCGCGAGTGATGGGAATTGACGCGCGAGGTTTCGCTTCTCTTGTTCGCGCTCTTCGCGCTGCCGCTCCGTTGGACCAACGATGGGCGACAGGGCCTCGCGTGTCGTCCGGACGATCTTATGAAAAGTTCCTTCTTCGGGAGCCGAACGGATCACCGTATCCGGAATGTCCTCCTTGACTGGCGTGGCCGTGGACGGATCAAAGGCCTGGGCCTTAGAAGTGTCGGGCGTTGCTGTCGAAGGGTCGAAGCCTGCCACCTGAGGCTCGGCCTCCAACGTGGCGGTTGAGGCGTCGAAAGGCATTAGGGGATGGGATAATATTTCCCGTCTTTATGATAAGCGCGGTTGCCCTTGGCGTCCGTGTAAACGGGATAGTCTTTGCCGTCGACCTTCACCGTTTTCGTGTTTGGCGGAGCAGCGGGCGGCGCTGGCGCTGGAATTGGTTCGGAGCTTAAAAGACCGGAGACTTTTTCCTTCACCCCAGTAAATGCGCGCTGGAGCATATTGGGCGGCGCTGGCGGCGGCTCCGGATCGTAAGTGTTGGCCATGTCTGCCCGTGTGGCGAGGTAGCGGTTTCGCGCACTGAGCTGGCGGTACGTCGTTTCATCGCCCTCCGCCTGGGCTTTTTTCATCGCGTCGATATTCTGCAGAAACTCCTTTTTCGAGTCCTCCTTGAAGTGTCCGTCTTTGGCTAGCACGTCGATTAAGAGGCTCGTGATTTTCGGATCCGCTTTCGGATCGAGTTGCCGCTTCGTGATCTCGTTCGCCAATGAAATAGCCGTGCCCTCACCCTTTCCGCTACGCTTAACCGTGCGCAGAAAATTGGCGGTTTCAGTATCGCCAGCTGCTTCGGCGTCGACCGCGGCCTGGGCGTCTTTCATCTCGGGGGTTTGCTTCTCCGCGTTGGTCCGTCGCGTCTCGTCACCCTTCGCCTCAATCTCGGCGAGTCTTCCCTCTGCCCGTAATTTTTCGCGCTCCAAAGCCTGCTGTCCTTTCGAATTCAAAATCGCACTGTTATGCTGTTGGAGCTGCATATTCTGAACTGTCGAAATAAACGGCTTCCCCTCCGGGATGAGTTCAAAATATGAATACTTCTGAGCGATCTGCGAAAGGGCTGACGCCTGTTCCTCGTAGGTCGGCAGCTGCATTGCCTTTTGGTATTCGTCGCCCGCCTCTTTCGACTGAGCGCCAAACTGAGTGCGTAGCTGTTGAACGAGCCGCGCATTATAGAGCGTGCCCTGGGCAACCGCCAAATCGGCCTGAGCCTTTGCCTCCATCACGGGCTTTCCGACCTCGTAAATCTCGCGTTGCCGGTCCGCCATTTCTTGGCGCTGACGCATCATTTGCCCGCGGTCCATGATGGACTGCATTTGATTCGCGCCCGAGAAAGCGGCGTCGACGATGCCACCGGGAGGAAGGTAAGGAGTGAAGGTTGCTTCGGCCATGGCTAGCGTTTCTTGAGTTCGTCCATGAGGTGCCGGATGAAGCCCTTTGTCTTTTCGTCGCCCGAAATCCTATCGGCGATCTCCGGACCGTGCTGATGATAGAACGTCAGGAAGTCCGCGGACGCGTTGCGGAGCATCCAGGAGCGAAACTCAATCCAGTCCATACCCTCGCCGTAAACCTCGCGCGCCACCCAACAGAAGGCGCCGTAGTTGCCGACCGAGCTAGCCGTTGAACTAGACGAAGGCAGACTCGCACCGGCACCGCCGCTATTATAACTTGAGCCGTACGTCGCTGCCGCCCCCGCGAGTTTCGAAATTCCGGCCCACGTGCTATCTGTCGCGTATTGGCTCGCCGCGTTCTGCGCATTTATCGAGGCCTGGTTGGCACTCATGTTTGTGGCGCTGGCTCCCAAGGCCTGCCCAGGAGTCGAGTAAAACGACAGAGGCGAAAGAGGACTGACCTTGCCGAGGCCCGCGAGTGTTCCGAGAATGGATTGAGTGTTGGCGATATTCTGTTGCCCGTAGGCCAACTCGTTTACGCCGAAGTCGCGGAGTAAGGAATAGTCGGCGGCTTGCCCGCGCACACCCGTAGAAATTCCGCGCTCCGCCGCGAGACGGGTGAGATTATCGGCAACGCCCTGGGGTAACGCGTAGGGGTCGGCTGAAGCGTTTTGCGCCAAGGTGGCGAGGTTACCTTGGATTTTGCTGTAGCCGGGAATAGCTTTTTCAAGGAGGGAAAGATTTTCCTTCGCGTTAAACTTGTTCGCAGAGTGGAGAAGAGCCTCGATGTCCGGCTCAGCCTGGACGTTCGCCACAGCGGAGTCTCGAGTAACCGCGTTTATATCGAGGCCGGGCGCCTGGCGATTCGCGGCAGCTTTAGCATTTTGACCGGATTGATATGTGCCATAAGCGGACGCTCCGGCGGCGACCACAGCGGCGGCGGCTGCCCATACTTCTGCCATGTTAGTAAAGCCCTCCCGAGGCGTTGAGTTTAAAATAATGCGTGGCCCATACCAGGCGATCCTCACCAGCAGAGGTCGAACCAAACCCCTCCAGTGGCCACCTGCTGTGGAATAGTGGAGCTTGAAAAAGTAGTGCTCGATTGAATACGGCCCTCACATAGTCGAGCTGCTCCCATTTGTCTGGATCGGTACTGACCATATCCGCCTTTAGTTCCTCGAAGATACCCTGATCTTTTTGGACGTCGAAAGGCGGCATATAGGTAAGCCCGGTCCGGCGATGGCGCCAGAACGCGGTGCCAGTATTTTCTTCGTGTTTCGATAGGTACGCGATGCACGTGTGATTGCCGCTGTGGCGGTCGGAGTGGATGTAGGCCTTTTCGGTTTCTTTGTTCGTATTCCTGAAAAACATCGCGTTGGGGAAAACGGCGCTGGCGGTCGCCGCGGCGAGGGCCTGTAGCATTAGCGCGTGGTCACCCCAAAAATTCATCCCGTCATATTTCGAACTCCCCACGAGTCCCTGATTTGGGTTCCACTTTCCAAAACCGGAATTAAGACACGATTTGACGACCTGCTCGATCTGGTCGCAAAACCCGTCGATAACTTGGAAAGAGGCGATCATCAGTAAAGGAAGCCCATGAGCCAAACCGTTCCAGTCGTGCCTGAGGCAGTGGAGGACGCCGAATAGTAAATGCTATTCGTCGGCAGCGGGAGCACGCCGGAATTTTGCGCGGCGGCACTTGTCCGGGAGTCATCGCGAGTCCCCTGAGCCAGGGCTTTGAGAAGCGCGTTGCTCGAGGTCGAAACCGTGTTGTCTTGAGTGACTCGAAGGGCAACCGTGTAGGTCTGCGGTCCGCCGAAACCTTGATCCGGGAAGGCAACCTCCACGGCAATATAAGCGCCCTTTACTGTGGTGAGTCCGGCATCTGCAATGAAGTCCGTCAGGTCGACCTCGGTCCACGAACTCACCGAGCCACTGATGCTCGCGAGCTGCTGATAGGATTCGAAAAAGAAGCTCTTGTCGTAGCTCGCTCCAGGAACCGGTGCCGGAGCGGCGGCCTGCCATTCGGCCTCGGATTCCACCCATGCATAAAGGCCGGTGCCGATAAGGTGGAATAGCTGGCCGTCTTGTGGAGTGAGGATCGCGTCGCGGGCCGCCAGGTTGCCCACGGTTGCCTTCGCTGGCAGGACGACCCAAGCGGTGCCGTTCCACGTGTACCAGCCCAGCGGCGTGCCGCTGCCGTCCGTTTTAAACCAAGCCTTGTCACGGTCTTCGGCGGCTGGCTCGGTCGCGCCGTAGTTCACGCCATTGAAGTCCTCCAGCCCCGTGATCTCCATGTACTGGGCGATCAGGTCCAGAAAATCTTGGACGGTGCCCGGGAATTCTGTTCCATCCGGAACAAGAAGGGCCTGGAGATTAACGTTTAGAGCCATGACGTGTGTGTCTGGCAATACCTCAAGGGTGTACCGTTGAGCAATCCTAAAGGGGCATCAAACACCCTAGGGCCTTTAAATTCAGGTTCCCACGGTCGACGATGGCGAAACGTGGGATTTGCGCACTGACCTAAAAGACCGCACGAAAAGTCCGGGCGGTCGTGAATAGAGATTCCACGCTCTCGCGCGACATGCAGGACCATTTTGTCGTCAACGGTCTTGAAGGCCGAGTTAATAAACTCGGGGCTAAGCATCCACCCGTTAGCGACAAATTCTTCGGCGGTGGCGCGGGTAAAGCCTAGCGCTGCCCCATGTAGAAACATAGCCGGATACTCCGGGGTGCCTATATTCCGGTAGCACCCAAAGAGCCCTTCACTAAAGGCGGGCCTATCCATCCGTCGAAGGCACTCCGTGTCTGGGTCGACTCGCATCACGAAGGGTTGCCTGGATCTCGAAAGGCAGACGGTCAGGTAGCGGTGCGTCCAGAGGCCGCCAAACCTATCTTCCTTTGCGTGGCTAAACGCGATCTCTTCAGCGCCCTGAACGCCGTAGGGAGTACCTCCGTCATACCCAAGGAACACGTCGGCGTCCGGGTAGACTTCTCGCAATCGGGCGACCGTCGCTAAAACCTGGTGCGGCGGCTCGCGGAAAACATACATGAAGAAACTTATCACGGCGGCTCCATCGCTGGAATATTAAGGCCGAGGGTGACCGTCCCGCCAGCGGCGGGCGCGTTCGTCATATAGATGCCCCCGAGGTTGTTCTCGTAGGCCAGAAGCGTGAAGCCAGGCCCTCGCAACTCCACCCAGTGATAGGTGATAGGGCTCGTGGCGTTCGGGGTGTTCAGAAAATCGATCGCCTCCATTTCCGACTCGTCCGACAAATCGGCGGCGAGCGCGATTTCGATCGTGTAGTCATAAAACCCTATTGCGGTAAAGAATAGGGACACCGGACTCGTGAGGGCGTGGACGATGTCGGTAATATCAATAATGCCAGCGTTGTCGGCCTTGGCGGCGATGATGTCACTATAGCTAATCGAAGTCAGAAGAGTGCGACCTGTGGGCGCATCCGCCGGGCCGAGGTTTTGCCAAATAGCCAGACCACCGAAAGGAAAGGCGCCATTGAGGAGAACATCGCTCGATCGCGGGTTGTAGAATTTCCCGTCCGGACCCATGTAACCGTAATCCAGGCCAGCCGGGAAGACGTTGACGTCGAGTAGCACAATAGGCGGGCAAGTCGTGGGCTGCAGGGCATAAACGATTTCGTTCCCCGTAACATCATTTTCGATACACTCCGAGAATGTGCTGTCGCGGTCCGCGAACTGTTCCTCGTCGAGCATCGAGGCATAAACTACCGTGCGAAAGATTTGGCCCTTCCCGCGGAGGACGATCCGGATTTGGAATTGAAACCCCACGTGCAAGGCACGCTCGGTCATCTGATTCATGCCGTCTGGAATGGAGAAGGTCTTCGTCTGGGGGCGCTCTTGCTTACGGAGATTTTTCCAGGCGTGCGGGCTATTTACCGCCGCGTCGGTCGTCTTCGCACAGGCCGAAACGTCGTCCCACTGGCTCCATTTTTGGTAGTTGTCCGCGCGCCAATAGACCGTGAGCTCGCTCTGGCCATCGAGCCCGGCGAGGTAGACGTCGCAGCGCTCCAGTCGCTTGCGCCGCTTCGGATCCCCAAAGGCGCGGGCTGGATACTCCAGAACCATGGGCACCGCGGAATTCACTGGAACGGCCTCTCCGTTATCACAAACCTCGTATAGATCCGCTTGACCTGAGTCCGTAATTTCCCACAGGCGATTGAGTCCGTCGTCGTCTGTAGTGATGGCGAAGGCCCGGCGGATGTTCTGAAACTTGCCCTGGACTAAACGAACGAAGTTCAGCCCCTCCCATTGCCCGTCGTAAGCTGGAGGCGCCTTACCGGCCAGACTGGACATAGGCGCAAAGTCCAAGGAGATGAGGTTTTTGTAGGAAGTCGTTCCGTAAATATTGATGAACGGGGACGCCGTCATCAGGAGCCGATTATTAAAGTTGATCGAAGAGCATTGGCTTAGCCGGTGGACCGACTCGAAGTCGGTGATCCTCGCAACCTCTCGCGAAATGGGCGTGTTACCTGGTCCGGAAACCTCGGCCGTGGCGGTGCTCCGAATCGAGCGGATGCCCCCGTTGCCGTCCCGCCAGAAAAGATCTTGGTTTTCCTCGACGATCGAAAAGTGGCTGATGGCCCCGTTGGACAAAAGGACCGGCTGAATAAAGCCTGGGAAGTCGGGCCACAGGTTGCGAGAGGCGATGTCCGCGCGCACCCCTTGGGTTTGCGATTGGCCAAAGACCATGAGGGCGCCGTAGCCTGCCGCTCCCGAGGCGGGAATGAAGGCAAGTCCCACTTGCTTAAAGGGAAAGTAGAAGGCTCCTCCCCCGCTGAAATATTGCCCCTCGGTGAATTTAAGTTCGCTCTGAAATACCTTGGTTTTGATGTCCCCGGCCACCAGTTCGTTATCGTTGATCGCAACCCAGAGGCGCCCGTTCCCGAATGCCATCATTCGACCGATAGGAACCTCTTCGCCAGGAACATTGGAGCGTCGAGCCGTCGAGCCGTCGTAAATAATAGGGTAGGACTGGCCGTCTTGGATGACGATCGAGCCCACGGTTTCTTGCATCCACACCTCAGGGATGGCGGCCGAGTTGAGGAAGGAGAGCGGGATTTCTTCATAAGAAAAACTCTTGTTGGAGATTCTCACTCGATACTCATGTCCGGCGATTTGCATGATGAGCATGCCACTCTGTATCGAAAAATAAGATACACCCTGAACGACCCCGGTCGGCAGTATCAGCCGTTGCTTAAGGAAGGGACGAGTGGAGGCTTTGCCGCCACGCGCCACACCGTTTTTCATCCAGGCGAGCTGGTTGTCCGGGATGAGCTCCGGCTCAAACGCACTCGAAACACCGAGTTCACAGGTGGAAAAGATTTGGGGAATCCAGCCGGGTTGCATAAAAGGTTTAGTTGAAGATCCGCATTTTCCAGTTGCCTACAGGCAGGTCGATTTGCGCCGTCCCGAGGTTAAAAAGCGTCGCCCGAACCGAGTCGGCGGCGATGACGCGAATATCAGACGACACGCCCTCGTAAAATGAGTAAGGCGCCCCGAGGATACATTGGTCCCCAAGGGCCGCGCCCGGGACGAGGAAATCCTCATAAAACCCGTAGCCAGGCGCGACCGTGCCGGGACCCCAGCCAAAAACCGTGTACAGCTCCTTGCGGTCGTCAAAACGGGTGTCGACGTTGCCGCCAATCCCGAAAAGTTCATTCACGTAGTTACTCGTCCCCGTGTCACTCACGGCCAGTGCTCCAAGGATGGCGCCAAAAGTGATGTCATGTATCCGAGACTCCGTTACGCTAGTACCGACAAAAATCGCCTCCTCTTCGCAGTTAGAAATATAGAGATCGTGAAAGGCCGCGTTGAGCCCTTCCTCGAGAGAGACCCCTCTAAACCACGGTTCGCCGGAGCCCAAGATTTCGGAGTCTGAAAAGTCGATCGCGTCCCCAAAGGCCCGCACCGCAATGGCCGACGTCCCGGCACTCAGGAAATGGGCGTCGGTGATATTGGCCCCACTGACCGGAGATGAGGCCGAGCCGAGACTAAGCCCCACCTCCGTGCAGTTTATGGTGACCGAACTAACCCGCGCTTTCCCCGAGAGGAAAGACAGTGCTGTCCCCACCTGTTCGACGGCGAACCCTTCGGCGCCGTTCCAACCGTCCGAGGCGGGGTCGAAAGTAAAGCCGTTGCCCCCTTCGAAAATAAGTGTCGTGACGTCGAGTCCATCGCCCTTCACCAGGGCAAAGCCGGTGATCCTGTCCGGCGGCGCGGAGCAGGCGTAGCGGCCCGCCGGGAAATACAACATCCCCATTCCGGCCAGGTTGAGGTCGAAAATCGCCGCATTGATGGCCGCGAGGTCATCCACGCCCGTACCTGTGGCGCCGTAAAGCCTCACGTTGAAGCAATACCTGGCCCAGATGTTTTCGAACTCGCCGTAAGGGTTCCCTGGGGGTCGGCGGCGCACCGCAAGCGCGGGTTGGTCGCCGTCTAAGATCTTCGTTCCGCCGCCCCCGGGGCCTATGGCGACTGTCGTCGAGAGAAACCTGACGCCATTCCAATAAACAAACCCGGGCGGTTGCCCCTGCCAGGTTACTCCCGAAAGATCAACGAGGGGACCGGCCGTGCCAACCCAAGAGGGCTTGCCAAAGATCCCGTCCCATGGCGCCTGTGCGGCCCAGTCTGCTATAGGAATGCGGTTCATCGCACATAAATCATGTCACCCATGGAGGCACCTGGGTCGAAAGTGATAGCCGGGTTGCGAGCCTTGCCGCGGTAACTGAAGGCCTCTTTGCGCAAAATATCCACGGCGGCGCCTTTATATTGGCCGTAGCCCTCGATGTCCGAGATCTCACGCTTTTGAATGGCCATAATCATACTCATGAGTGCTGGGAGGTTCGAGATGATGAGTATGTCGTTGTCGTTTTCGACGGGCACAAACCGCCGCCTCCCGCGCACCAAAATCTGCATGTTGGTGAAATTCTGGTAGCAGGGCGGACAAACGGAACGTCCGAGCCACTCGCCCTTGAGTGCGGGAATAAAGTAAGCGTGGTAGCTTGGCGTCGTCTCCTGCGGGGCGTAGCTTGCAAGAAGCACGTCTTGCGACGGAAAGCCGTTCGTGGCCCAGAGTTCAACGTAGCCGTTGGTCTCCGGCTTCACCACACCTGTAATTTCACTGAACTGAGCCGTGCCGTAAAACTGGGTTGAAAGGTCAAGCTGCTCGCCCGTGATATAGCCGGTGCCAAAGAAAGAGCGGACCTCTCGGCGGCTATTATACAGGAATCCCTGAACAAGCATCGTTGGCGTGATGCCGTCCACGTCTTCATCGAGCTCGCATTTCGTATAGAGGGAGTAAGGGCCGCCCGTCCCAGGGAAGGCGAATTGGAGCGGGGTCTCGTCCCGGTCAATTACTGTGTCGATCCAGTTGCAGCCACCCTGCGGGCCAGGGCCGTATTCAACAAACTCATACCACGGCGACCGCATTGAGTAAGGAATATTGTTGAGCGCCACCCCCATAATCCGGTCAAGGAATGACGGCAAAATAATGTCGCCTGTATTCGAGGAGAAGAGGTAACGGTCGACGACGCCGGGCCAATCGCCCTCGTTCATCAGTTCTTCGGTCGCGTCGTTAATCCGGTCCACAATGCGCGGATCGTTCATCTTGAAACCACTCGTTCCGGCGATGCGGGCGAGTTTGGCGCGGGCTTGTCCTAGGGTGCGACGGATCATAGTCTTTCAATTCCGAGGGCCATCATGATTGCGAAATGTTCCTGGGTGGGCGGAGCGGCTCGCGCGATGTAATGGCGAAGCGCTTTCTCGATGACCCCTTTTGCTTTGTCGCTCACCTCGAACTCGTGGACCGTTTCACCAAGCCTTGCGAACTCCTCGGGGCGGGCCGTTGAAGGGAGGTATTTCTCCTTCGGCCACTCAGAGAGTGCTTTTCCCGCGTCGTAGAAGTCGCCGAAATCCTTTGCCCAGCCTTCTTGACCGAGAAGTGAGCGGAGGGCGTTTACCTGGGGTTGTGTGAATTTTTGAAGCGCCATGATTTTAAGTGGTCAGGAGGTCGACCGCGGCCCCGTTAATCTCAACCCGTACGGTGCCTCCCTGGACGGCGGCGCCAGCCGTGCGGTTTCCAAGTCGCCAGGTTTGGGCGGTCCCTCCTGTGGGCGCAGCCGTCTGGAGATAGGTGCCGACCGTAAGGCCTCCGGCCATCGTCCAATTAGTGGCATCGAACTGCGCCTTAATGGCGCCACCCGTACCAATCGCGAGAATGATATTGTCCGTGAGGCCAGCTGCGAGTCCCGTCACATTAGCGCCGAGAATCGTGTTGCCCGTGCCGGTCGTGATACCCAATCCGGTTGAATAGCCGACCGCGGTGTTAAGCCCGTCTCCCGCGGTCGTGAGGTTATGGTTTTGTAGGGCGGTGGTTCCAACAGCGGTGTTTTTACTGCTCTTCGTATTGGACTGCATGCAGGCCCTGCCGATGGCCATGTTGTCGCTGCCTTCGGTGTTGCTATTGAGGGCCTGGCGGCCGAGCGCCACGTTCTGGACGCCGGTCGTATTTGATGTGAGTGCCGCGACACCCAAACCGGTGTTACTCGCGCCCGTCGTATTCGCGTTGAGCACATTTAGCCCAACGGCCGTGTTGGTTGAAGCGTTCCCTGCCCCGCGCCCCACCTTAACGCCGTTGAAATTGGAGTCCGAAGTCGTGGTTACGCTAACCCACGTGGGCGACGCACTCGTCTGAATATCCTGAACTGTATTCAGAGAACCAGTACTAAGCGTGAGCGAGGCCCCGGCGGTCAGTTCCTCGACAGCGCCGGTTGAGGCGGTTGTGCGGCCCAGAATGCGAGCCGTCGCCATTGTGAATGTGGTTGCGGGGATGCTCGCGAAGTCGGCCGCCACGAGTGCGCGAAAAGTCGGTGCCGCCGCTGAGCCAGTCGTCGGCCCAGCGAAAACCGTGTTCGCCGATTGCGTGCCGAGCGTCACCGCAAGAGTTCCGCTTGTCGTTACCGGAGAACCCGCGACAGAAAGAAAGCTTGGGACGGTGAGCCCGACGCTTGTCACGGTGCCTGTTCCCGGCCCTGAGCCCGCGACCGAGATGTTTCCGCTCGCATCAGAAACAAGCGTTCCCGCACCGAGAGTCGAAAGCTGAAGAGCCGTTTCTATCTTGAATAGGCTTGCGGTCCCTCGGAAGTATTCGGTGTAGCTTGCACCCCTGAAAATGAGCGGCGTCGCGTCGATATTGAGCTCGTTTGGAGTACTGGCGTTGAGCGATTGAAAATACCCAAGTCCCCCACTCACGCCGTAATTCACTCCGAGCCCACTAAAACTCGAGTAGCCGGTAGCTATCAAGGACCCGCCGGATTGGATTTTCCCAGCGGAGACAACCGAGCCAGCAGTGTCGATCGAAAGAAAAGTGTGGTCAGTCCCGTCGTAGTAATTAACGACAAACTGATTTCCGGAACCATCTGGAGTTGCGGCAGTGTAGGGCGTCCCCATATACCACTCGTCCGTGGTGCCCCGAATAAATTCCATGATTGCACTCTTGGAATTATCCGGGCGAATCATTCGCATCCGGGCGTCCTGGCCCGTGGACGCCATCGTTAAAATCGAGTGGCCCGAGCGCTCGATATAAAAGGCCGTGGAGCCAGGGAGGGCGCCTCCACTCGAGATGTTGCCCGAGTCGTCGACAATGAGGAGCGAGTTTTGCCCCAGCTTGCCGGTCGTCCCATCAAACCTAACAACGGCGTTATCGGTAGCCGAGGAAGGGCCGACGAAGTCGCCCCCACTGGGCGTCGTGTAGCTAAATACTCCGCTCCCATCATTGGTTAAAACCCCCGCGGCGTTGGCCAGGGCCGAGATGGAGGTGAGTTTCGCATTTAGCGGCTGATAAACCCCCGAAAGATCCGGGATGTCGGCGACTACCAGGGCGCGAAAAGTCGGGTCGGCTGGCCCACCCGCGGCTGGCCCCATCCAGGCCGTATTGGCCGCCTGAGCTACAAGAGCCAGCGCAAGCACCCCCGCCGTCGTCACAGGGCTTCCTGTAACGGCGAAGATCGACGACGGGGCCGTGAGGCCCACGCTCGTCACTGTGCCAGTGGCACCTGCCAATTTGAAGAGCGGCATTTAGAAAAAAGCCCTACACTCTTTTGAGGAATGTAGGGCCAGAGCAGGCAGACGGAGACAAACCTTAATCCAGGGCGAGCGTGATGATGGAGAAGCCGTTGTCCGGGAAGATGGGCTTGGCTGCGACCTGGATGTCGAAGCGGAAAAAGCCCATGTTACCGAGCTTGTTGTAGCACATATCCGGATTGTTGATCCATCGGACGTCGCCCGCGTAGGTGACGGGGTCAAAGCGCGCCTTCGCGAAACTAGTCGGCGAAGTCGGACGGACCCGCACCTCGTAAATGTTGCGCGCGGTAACCGAGACGACCTCGTACACCGCTGCCCCACCCGGCGAGGCCGTGGTGCGGTATGCGGGATTCGGGATAGCCTTGCGGCCCTTGGTCGCGTCCACGTTGAGGAACGGAGGAATCCAGCGCATGGCACCGTCGTAGCGGTACGGATACAGCTCCACGTTCGGGATGTAACCATAGACGGCCATATTGATACCGCGAGGCGTGAAGTTCTCGAATGCGTCGCCCCAGTTCACCGTGTCGCGTACACCCTGATCGACCTGCCACAGCTTGCGCTTGTAGCCGGGACCGACGTTGAGGGCGTAGGCTGGCATGCCACCGGCCTGACCGACCGCGTATTCGACACCGCCGACGCGGGCAAGGCGATCGTAAAGAGGATCCAAGTGATCCCACTCGAGTTCGACCGTGGGGGCCGTGAGGCCTGCAAACGGATCGTATCCGGCGTTCACTTCTTCGTCGAAGGAGCCGTTAGCCAGGGTCGACAGCTTCGTGTCGATCATGCCGATGTTCTGAGCCATGTACCACGAAGCCCACCAGCGGGTCGTGAACTCGGAAAGACCGCGCTGCTTATTGGCAATCTGCTGTTCGGCCTGGTAGCTGAACTGGAGATCGGTCAAGCAAATGACCTCGGACTCAAACGCCTTAGTCATCAGACTGTAGTCGCGAGTCGTGTATCCAGACTTAACTACGGTCGCATCGACCAAACAGGCGTTACCGGTGCCGCCCGAAAGAGTGATTGAGCCCATGGCCGTGCCAATGGGTTCTTCGGTGGGCATTTCATAGGTCGTGGAGATGACCGAAGGGGTTTGGCCTTCAGAAAGATCGTACTCCAACCGTGGGAACATCGACGTGTAGATGTTTTCTTGCCAAAACTTGGCGTACATCTGTTTGTCGAACTGATTCTTGGTCTTAACCATCAAGGAGTTAAGATCCTGTAGCGAAGGGCAATATGCCATGACGGGAAAGCTAACGCAGTGAAAGATTGCTAACGTGGAATCCGACTGAGTTGGCGCTAAGCGCTCTTCCTCGGTCACAAGGGTGCTACCCCTGCCATGATGCGTTTTTCGGGCGGCTATTTCCGTTTGAGCCACCCTCCCAATGGTATACCCTTTGCCTTTAGGCAAACAAAAAAGGGGTCACCCTTTGGCGACCCCTTTGTCTTCATGAAATGTCCAACCCAAACTAAGTACGAAATACCTTCTTGATTTGGTCTTTGATTGGCAAGTCTTCCTCTGCGACCTCCTTTGGTCCGGAGCCGCCCGCGAAATCAGTGCCTGGCCTATGTGCCGCGAGCTCCTGGAGCTTGGTGGTTTGTGCTCGGTAGAGATCCTGCAGTTTCTTATAATCCGCCTGCATGCTTGGGAACGCGTGGCCGACCACGAAATCATAATTCGCGGCTTTGATCGCGACGTCTGCCGCCTGATGTTCGTCGCCCAACGCAAAGGCGTACTTCTCGGCCGTACTGCGAATCCCGTCGATCCCAGCATTGAGCGCCTCGATACGGGCCACATCCTCGGGGCTGGAGCCCTCCGGGGGCGCGAGCTTTTGAGCAAAGGTCGCAAGGGAGGTGGTTTTCCATTTCCCTTCAAAGGCGGTCCGCTGTTTCGCCTGGTTACGCTGCGCCAAGGTTGCGAGCGCCTCTTTATGCGTGCCGAGTGCGGCCTGCTCGGCGGCAGAGAGCTTTTGATACTCACGGAGCTGCATCCGGAATTCGCCTTTGTCGAAATCGTTCATTTTCTCCATCACTGCGGAGAGCTCTTTCGCCTGCTCGGCGCGCGGTAGACTCAAGACGCGCTGGAGGTCGAATCCTTCCACGCCGTTATCGGAGAGGATCGTTTTGATTTCCGCGTTTAGCTTTTGCTTCGGCTCAACGAACTGCTTTTGAAATTCAGGATGATTCTGATAATCCAGGAGCGCCACCCTCTCAGAAAACGCTTTATGCTCGGCGCGAAGCTTTTCGATTTCGGCGGTGTCTGGGGCGACTTGGTGATAGGTCGCGAGCTCTTGCTCCATCTTCTTTAGCCGCTCCTCTTTCGCGGAAAGATCTTGCTGGAGACGCTTGCGCGACTCGTTTGCCGCCTTCCAATTCTCCGAGGTCCATTTGGTCTCCGGGACGTCGTCCGGAATCGTTGGTTTCACCTCCGGCTTCACGTCGGCCTCGGGAGTATCGAAAATACTCGTGCGCTTTTGCTCTTTCGCCTCGGGCTTAACCTCCGGCTTCACTTCGGGTTTAACGTCGGGCTTCTTCTCCGGCGGTTTCTGTTCGGCCTTCTTGGGCTTCGGCGGAGCGGGTTTAGGGTCTACTTTAAAGACGCTAGAAATCGCGTCACTCATCGACATCTCGGAGAGGTCGGGCTCGCCGCCCCCTTGAGTTGGCGGTGGCGCATCGACGACACCAGTGCTGCCGCCCCCGCTGCCTTCGCCTTCGGGACTGTATAGGAATGTTTTCATGGGTTATTCGGTAGGATACGTTTCTTTCAGTGGCATAAAGGTGCGTGGCGCGGCTTCTTCGGCCTGCGCAAAAAGGGCGGCCTCAAACATCTCCCACCCCTGGAGCTGATGAAGTCGGTTGCTCGCGATCGTCGCGCAATCGCCGTTCGGCGCAACGCCCGTCCCGCTTGGGTTTACGCCCGGTTTTTTCGAATGGGCGTTGCGTATCGCTTTTTGAAATACAGGGTCACTGATGATGCCCCGGAGTTTCTCCCGCTCATTATAATCAAGGGGCGAATAGACGTAAACCGGGAAGGCGAGAGGCCGCTGATAAACGGGCGCCTTCGCCGGGGCTTTCTTTTTGGTCATAGATTATCGAGCCTGCATCGCCGGGTTGGCGTAAGGCAGGATGTTAGGCGGTCCGCCCATTTGGCCGTTTTGCTGCTGCGCCTGTTGCTCTTTTTGCAGACGGGTCAGAATACCCGTCACCATGGATTTAACTTGGCTGAAGCGCGGCCATAGCTGTTGGTAGGCGGCTTTCTGGGTTTCGTCGTTCACGAGGAAACTGAAGTGCTGCCCCGTGTGCTCCATCGTAATAACCATCGCAGGCACCTTCTCTTTATCAATTTGCCCGCCGTTTTGCTGGTATTGCTGAAGGATCGCCTCCAGGGGCTTCAGGTGTTCGTCGATGTGCTCGGCGTGTGCGTCGGACGGATCGACCGGCAATGGCATGCCCTGGCTAAAGTCGCCGTTCTCCATCATCGCTTGGCGTCGTTGCATCGGTTTACTTTCTTGCCCCTCAGGCAGAAGCGCCTTGCTGACCGCGTTGGCGCCGAACTCATTTGCGATAAATTGCTCATCGAACCAGCGCGTATTCCAACCGGCTCGGCTCGTCATCCCCATGACCTGCTGGAATTTCATCGCACGCGCGGCCGGGTTACTCATCCCTGCCGATGTACCGGTGCGGGTAACAATATCTCCGTCGTGAATAATTTCCTTGGGCACCCCGCGGTCAATTAATCGCTTCACGAACTTTTTTGCGTCCTCGTTCGTATTGCCCCTACGGCGCAGCCGGGCAAAACACTGCGAAAAGATGTTCTCTCCCACCTGGGCCAAATAGATCGCCATCGAGCTCTCGGTAACGTCGCCCTGCATAGCGGAGAGGATCTTCGCTTGGGTTGCCGTATCCGTTTCCTCGATCTGCTTTTGCTGTTCGCGGTAAAGGGCGTTATTACCCGCCTGGTTTTGCTCGAGCATCTCTATGATAGAGAGCCCCTGACTAAACTGGGGATAGGTCTGCATCTGCGTCAGGCCCTGCGGAAAGACGTTCACCGGCCCGTAATTCTCGATTGGGGGCGACTCGTCCGGCATGTCCGGAGTCCGGGTGAAATTCATCGACATGGCCATTGAGGCACCGTCGCACACCCGCGACTTCATCCGATTCACCAAGACCGAAAAGTGATAGTTCTTAATCCCAAAACCCTTGATCGAGTGGACCATCGCGTCGGTTCCAGTGTCGTACCAAACCACCCCGAGGAACTCTTTAAAGTTTTCGGCGTATTCCTCCTTTCGATACAAGAACTCGTTGCCGGTCCCGGTCACCGTGAAAACGTAGCAGCCGATTTTCCCGTTGAACTGCTTTACGTAGAGGTAAACGACCTCAAGGGGCTGGAATTTTGACGACACCGAAATATCGTTATTAACCAGCATGTCCTGGTACTTCGTGAAATCGCGGCCGTCCCAAGAGGTGCCATCTTTGCCGTAGACTAAAGCGGCCTTCACTGCCTGGGAGTTCCAGCCGAGATACTCCGCGTTCTTCTGATTCTTTGGCGTCCGGATTTTGTTATAGAGCTCCGCCCCACTCATGTCTCTCACCACGGCCACGCACTCCCATTTATCTTGGTCCATGTGGCAATTTTTCGGGAAGTAAACCCGCTGGACATTGATCGCTTCGAAACGGGGATTATCCGGATCAGGCCACGCCACCATGCCCGGCCCAAAGTCCACGAAGTTTTTCGCGAACCGCATATAGTTCACGAAGTAGCTTTGCCCGTAGTCTGCGATCCATTGGTCAAAGCACTCCGCCAACGCCACCTCCCACCGCGAAGAGTCCGGAGCACGTGAGTCAATCGCAAAACTTGCCGCGTGGGGGGCACCGTGGACCGCCCGCCAGTAGGGCAAGAGTGTCCGGTCACGCGCTGCCTGAGCGTCACCAAAATTGACGTTGGTTTGCCAGTTGTTGCCCTGCTTTTCCCAGTCGTGCTGACTAAACGGCCGACCGCCTTCTAATTGATTGCGGGTCTGGACGTAGGTCGCTGCCCGCTGGGAGTTATAGTAAACAAAGGTCTCGTAGAGAGAGCGGGCGGATTCGACATCTTTGATTCGCCGTTCCTCCGCGACATCGTCGAATTTTTGGGAGTCGATGAGAGTATCCATATTACAGGGGCATACCCTTTAGAATCTCAAAGGCCCTACTGCAAACCCTATCCAACACCCCTCCAAGACCCTATCGCACCCGGCGTGCGACAAAAAGGATTGTGTAGTCCTCCGGGACCACGTCGGTGAACTCGTCTTTTAGGATCTCGTAGTGTCCAAAATACTGGGCAAACACGGCTGAAAGTTCCCCCACGTAAGCTTCATGCCGGTGCTCACAGTTAGGCGGCTGCCCCTTCTGGATCGCTGCGTACCACCGCTCTTTGTCGGGCACCAAAATAATCATGTGGCCGCCGACTTTAAGCACTCGGTTCCATTCTTTTAAGACCGGTATCCAGTCAAAGACGTCCTCCAGGAAGTGGGACGAGTAGACGAAATCAAGGGACTGCGACTCGAAGGGGAGTTTGTCCGCGAACCCGCGGAGATGGAGCGGTCCTTTGGGCGGTCGCCCGTTCGAATACTTGGAAAACTCCGGCTCCGGGAGGTCGTAACTGATAGCCCAGGGCACCACGGGTACCCCCTGCGAAGCAACGTCCACCCCTACCCCGGCGCAATAGGGTGCGGTCGCATAGCGGTAGCGCTCCGTTTCTGAATCACACGCCGCGAAGCCGCGGGCGGTCGGCTTATAGAATTCTTTGTAGCTCATGCGTATTTCTCCGGGGTTGTGCAAAGCATCATCGTTCCAAAACTCGCCAAGGGGATGAGGTTCGCATCCTTGATCGCGGGCAAAACTCCCGGCCCCCAGTGCGGATAGAAATCGTCGAAGAGGAAATTCTGGATGCGGAGTTTAAGCCCAAGGTCGATGTCGGCCTGGACTCCGTCGAGGTTGTGGTTGCCGTCCACGTACATCAAATCGAAGCGGTGACCCTTGAGGTGGAGGCGGAGCGGCTCGGGGTCCTTCACGGTGTCGCCAGAAATAAATTCGAAAGCGTCTTTATGCGTCGCCTTCACGATTGCCGCGGCCTGCTTAGTCTGGAGGCGCGTGGAATTGTCGATCGAGACGACATGATCCACGCCGAGCCCAAAGAAAATGCGGGCAGAGTGGCCGAGGCAAAAGCCTACTTCGAGGACGTTAAACCCATTCGTGCGGCCCAAAACCGCCATCGCGCCCCGGAATTGGCGAATCGAGTGCGGGCCGCTGTGAAAAGGCGTTGTCTCCGCGCGGAGAGGAAGGTCGCTCGTCCACTTGCGAAAGAGTTCGTCGTCCGAAGGCTGGCGCAGGAACACGCGATCAATCATCCACTGTTCCGGCGTCATAATTGGTATCCTCGGTCTTTTAACCATGGGTGGACGATTTCGGGGTGCTTCCCGGCGAAATCACGAAGTGGAGCACCGTCGAAAAAGTCGTAGTCGTCCCAACGGGCGTATTTCTCTTGGGCCGTGTGGATGCGCGGGTCCACGCTCCCAAAAAAGCAGTTTTGAACCACCCTACTTTTGGCCACGAAGGCATCGGGCAAACGGATCATCCCATAGTGATAAATATGCAGCCCCGAGTAGACCTCGGCCCGGTCGCGAATATTTGGATGCACCGCGGGCTCGGGTTCGTCGGAAGGCAAATAGAGTTTCGTTGGACCAAGTCGCGCCACCATTTCCCCGCAGCATTTGTTCCAGGGCACAAGGTGCTGCGCATCGCGCCAAAACGTATAGCGGCGAAACATCCCGGCCGTTTCGTCCTGCATCGCCAGTTTGATCGAGGAGTAGCTTTCAGGCCCGAGGACCTCGTCAGCGTCCAACTGCAAAAGCCACGCCTCGGGGTCCAGGCGCTCGCGCGCGTAATTAAGCGCCTTCACCCACCATTGCGGGTCGTTGTGCGGTTTTTCCCAGGGCTGGCGCCGCAGCCTCACCTTGTGCTCAGACCCCAACTTTTGCTCGAGGTCCTCCCATGAGCCGTCGTCGGACTGCATGTCACTTACTACGACGGTGTCGCAAATAGGCATAAGGGAACGCGCCGCCTCAACCGTCATATAGTCGAGGGAGCGGTGATTGCGGGAGACGACCAATCCAACAAGGTTCATTTTACGGTCGCTCCTTCGAGAAGAGTGTCGACATTGGCGGTCACGTATTCGGGTTTGATCGAGAGCATGGATTCGCCGGTCGTAGGAATGGAGACTTGCGCGGCCGTGAAGTGGCGGGCGCCGGACTCCGCGATTCTCGGGTCACCCTGGACGAAGGCCTTTGGACTACCGTCCGTCATTATATACTCGGGCAGCGTGCATCCAAAAAGCCCCAGGCTCGGCGTCCCCATCGCCTGGGCCACATGGAGCGGAAAACTGTCCAGGCCGATAAAGAGCTGGCACCTGGCGAGCACGGCCGCCAATTGGAGCGTGTCTGTTAGCCCGCGCAAATCCCGGTCGCTAATGATGGGCGTCAAGTCCGAGTGGCCCACCAAAACCACTTTCATGTCGTGCTCTTTTTTCACGTGAGCGATGACGTCATTCCACCGCTCCTTCGGCCAATTTTTCCCGGGCCAGGTCGTGGGTCCCGCGTGGATCGCGCACCAATCGCCTTTCTTAAGCAGTGAATCCGCGTACTTTTTGTGGAGCTCGTTTGGATAGAGCCGCGTCACGAACTTATCGATTGAGAGTTCTGCCGCGGCGGCGTAGGCCGCGCAGATGTGAGTGCGGATTTTACTCTCGTAACTCATGTCGAGATTAATGACGCGCATCTCGTGGTTGCGGTCGATCTTCGTCGCGGCCCGGCTCACGTGCGGGTTACCCGCGAAGGTCTCCGGAAAGGCCGTCTCAATGAGAATTGGCGAAAGGGGATTTTCCCGGGCGAGTCGCTCCAAGATCGCCGTCACGAGGACCACGTCACCGCGAGCCGCCCAGCGCCGAATGAGAATAGGGAAATCAAACTTCCGAATCCTAAGATAGTGGTTCCACTTCTTGCGGAGAACAGCGTGGTTTTTCGCCTGGATTTGATTGATGTTCGGGATGTGGGCCGAAGTCGCGGCTCTTTGATGGCGAAGCGGCAAATCCACCTTGTGAAGGGTGTAGCCCAGTTTGCGCAGGCGAAGCGAAAGGTCGGAGTCCTCTCCGTATGCGAATTCCAAATACGGAGCGAAGAGGCCTTCGCGTTTTACGATTTCGGTTTTGCACATGAGGCAACTGCCCTCCAGGTACTCGAAATTCCCACCCTGGCGCCCGTGAAAATCATTGGTGAGCATTTGGCAGCCACCGGAGAGCCCCGCCAAGGCCGCCTTCGGGAACTCGCGGAACGGTTTCTCCATCGCCTCCAGCCAACCCGGCGGCACTTGCGTGTCGTCGTTTAGCATGACGAAAAACTCGCTATCGGTGAGCGCCAAGGCCCGCCGGTTGGGTTCAATAAAGCCCTCGTTTTTCGGGTTGTGAATCACCGTCACCCGGCCGGGATGCTCCGCGGCCACTTGGTCAAAGAAGACGCCGACGTCGTGCGGCGACCCGTTGTCGGTTAAAATCAGGTACGTGTCGGCCGGTGAATAATCGAGGACGGAGCGAATGCAGCCTCGCGCCAAATGCAGCGCTTTATAGCAAAGAATGGAGACCGTGAATTTCATAGGGTGGCGAGCATTCGGTCGAGGGTCGCAATGATCCTCTCGGGCTGGATCCGAGCCATCGGTTCACAGCGCTGGCTTTTGTTACAGGGGCCGTTGAAAGGGAAGTTGGGCGCCAACTGGCTCCCGTGGTAGAAACAGGGCGCCAAGTCGCAGCCTCCGTGCCCCTGGATCGCTTGCACCGTGGGGGCGTAGGCCGTTCGCAGAGTCCAGGGGAACGCGGCGTAAAGCCCCAGGGCGGGCATCTGAAGAGCGCCCGCAATGTGAACCATCACCGAGTCGGGGCCGAGGACCACGTCGCATGCGGTCATGGCGGCAACCGACTGCCTAAACGAGAGGTTCTCGATCATCAGGTTTCGCACAAGCGGCGTTGAGCGAGTCTTCACCTTGTAGGGTGTTCCAAGGAGGTAAACCTCCCGGCTCTTTTGAGCCAGGCGGATAATCACCTCGGTCATCAAGTTGCCGGGATAGGTGCGCGCCCTGCCACTGGCCTCTACCTGGATTGCGATCCGCTTGGCGTTGGTGCGAGGGAACTTGTCCAAGGCCCAAAGCTTTTCCTCCTCGGTCAATTCGTAGCGCATCGCCTTCTCGTCCAGGTGGGTGAGCCCGATACGTTTTGCCACCACGTCGACGGCATGGAGTTTCTCTGCCTCGGGGTTACCCTCGATCACGTTCTCTAAGAAAATCCACGCGTGGTATTCCTCGGCGTCGTCCAAGGAAATCGGATACGATACGATCTTATCCACCTCGGGGTTAGCGAAGAGGATGTCTTGAAACATTGAATACACGCACACGTGAACTTCCGCCGTGGGCCAGCGGCGCTTAATCTCGTGAATCGAGGGCGTGCAAAAGAGGAGGTCGCCAAATCCGCCGGGGCGAATAATGAGGATCTTCTTCCCGTTCCAGTCCTCCTTTTCGTCGAAGGGCCGCGGGTTGCCATCCAGGTAATTCATGGTCGTGGCGCCGCGGTGCCCCACCTGGATATAGGTGGCCCCCGCCATGTCCTCCACCAAGTATTTCCCAGCGGGCCAGCCGCCTCTGGCTCCGAGGTCAATCCCGTCCCGACTCGTTAGAATATGCACGGAGTTTAAAAGGGCAAATACGCTTCGCTTGCCGGGTTATTCCAACACCACAAGGGGTAAACTAAATCGCGGCCCTCGTCTGCTTTCTCGATCACGACCCGCGGCATGTTTACCTTTGCTTTCAGCCCACAGCCACAGGCCGCGCAGATTTCCAGGCCGCCCACCTGGCGGCGCGCCGGGATGGCCGCGTTGATCAGGTGGTAGAGCGTGGTGCAACCGGCGCAGCCCTCGGCCTTCATATTGAGCGGGCACGACAGACAAATATTCGCACGCCGCGTCACCTCAGGCTCGGCCACCATTTCGCCGTGGCCCTTCACAAACTCGAGAAACCCCTTCGTGAACCCAACCGCCATTTCGGAATCCAAGTTGCGGGTGTAGTCGCGGCGGATAGGCCGCCAGTCCTCACCCTTATTCGGGCGGCAGTGCTCGGGGCCAATGCGGTTGCAGATTTGCTCGTGAATATCCTCCAGGGCTTCGTCGGGCGTCGCGCGCGGGAGCTCGCGGTAACGGCGATGCTCGGCGATTTCCTCGGCCATCTCTTTTAGGCCTTGGTCGCCCGTGAACCATTTGCGCGTCTCCTTCTGGAAATAAATCCAACCTCCCGGGGGCTGCTGACTGGGGATCTTAAGATACGCCATTGAGGAGACGGGTTTTGTGGTCGACGATTTCGAGGTACACCTTTGCGAGTTGCGGGGTCCAGCGACGCTTTCCGTTTTCGTAGTCGCAAAGGCCGGAGGGCGCTAGGTCCAGGAGGATCGCCATGGAACGAATACTTAGGCCGCTGGCCACGCGTTGAGCGCGCATGAGGCAGCCGAACTCCCGGTGCCACTCAAGCTCCTGGGTCTCGATGTCCGCCCGCCCTTTAAAGTGGCGGTCGATTCGTTCTTGGAGGTCGTCCTTTACCACGTTTCGAGAACCAAGACCGTCATGGTGAGGTCGCGGATTTTCGCGGGCTCTAGCATCACGTCCTTATTACTGCGCTTCGTGGCTGCCTTATCCAGGAGCGTTGCGCGCAGGGCGTTGTGCTTCGTGAGAAGCTCCTGGACGGGGATTTCGAAAAAGAGCTCTTGGTCGGTGAGGTCGGTCAATTTCTCATCGGACTTGTAGAGCATCGAGGAGTCGAGCGGAACGCTTTCGTTGGGGTCGACGAGGAAAACACGGACGAGACGTTTGGTGGGCATAGATTTGGTCAGGATGGAGATTCCGGCATTTGGGTTCACGGGCTCGTAACCTTGCGCGAGCCTCATGAGGTGCGACGACGCTTGATTGCGTTGGTGGGCCGCGTTCGTGATGAGGCCCGGTTGGTCCCACTCTTTCGGTTTGGCGGCGAGAAGGTTTGTCCCAGCCCCGTACTTATTCGCCAGCCCGCAAGCGGCGACAGACATGGCAGCCATTTCGCTCATGGCTCTAACTCACAAGGGTATACCCTTGTGTTCAAGAAAAAACAGAACAAAGACCGTGCCCTTTGGCGGGTCTTGTGTGGGCCTTACCAGACCTCGACGTCGACGTATTCTCGCTCGTAGAGGCGCGCCGCTTTCTGGGCACGAAGCCGCTGAGCGTGCCATTTCTGGCTGACCGGCAAACGCTCGTCTTTGCTGGCCTGCAGCGCGAAATCCAGCACCAGGAGTTCCGAGAACTGGCAATACGCGTCGCCGTTGTCGGGCGAGCGGCCGAGCCGCTTCTTGAGTTCATCCTTCGTTTCGACCTGGGAGAGTTTGCCCTTGGTGAACTGTTTGTTCTCATAGCGGCGCACGTGAAGATCATCGAGCGTCTTTTTGTTCAGCCGGTCCAGACCGCCGAGAAGGCCGTCGTACGCCAAGTAGGAGGCTCGGAACCAGAGTTCCGATACGAAATAGCGCACGACGTCGCACGCTTTATCGACCTGGCCTGCCCGCAAGGGCCGCTCCGTCGCCTCCCCGCCGTAGTTTATTCCCACTACGTCCGGCGACCACTCCTTTTGCAAAATCGCGTAGACGCCGCGCGCGTTGCCCGTCTTGTCCTGGATGAAATTCCGTGGTGAAACACCCCAGAGAGCACATAGGCGCATTACCTCATGGGCGACTTGGTAGTCCTCAGGCTCAAGGCCCTGACCTTGCTTCACCTGGATTTTCACCGACTCAACGCCATTGATCGCCATCCGGCCGTCGCGGAGTTTTCCTTTTTCGCCGCGGTGAAGAACGCAATCGTCGTAACTGAAGGCCGGGTCCAGTGCGGCGCAGGCCTCGGGCGCAAAGTCGAACTGTAAGATTTGGCGGGCTCTCTCGATCGCGGCCGTGGGCCAGACGCGCGAGACAATGCCATCCGGCGGGAAAAATCCGCGGACGTAACTCCACCACTCTTTGGAATGCTCGCCGAACTGTTTCCGGATCTCCTCGATCTCGGTCGGCCCGAGCATATAGGCGTAACGCTTCTTCCCGTCGATCAGCCCCGTTTTCATGTTCGGGTTTTGAAGCCCGTCCAGGTGAATGCAGATGCCGCCCTGTTTCGTTTTCCAAAAGAGGTCCGTGTCGTGGATGGATGTCCAGCCTCCTATCGGCTCACAGGCCTTGCCGAAATCGGTGTACCGGTCGATGGCGTTCGACATGTCCACGATCTTCACGTCCGGGTCGGTGCGCACGTTGGCGAAGGTCTCGTAAATCACGGTCGGCATGTCGTCGGCCTCGTCCAGAATGAGGCGGCGCCTGGGCGCGTGCTTACCACGAATCCGGCCTGAGGCGTCCGCGGTGCGGCTCGTGGCCATGCCCTCGATAATATATTTATCGAACTCGTGGGTCTTCATTCCTCCGGCGGCCTCGACGTCGAACATGACGTTCATCCGGTTACTGCTCGAGTAAACCTTGAGCATCTGCCGAACCTCGGGCGCCACCGACTCGTGAGCGCGCATGAGGTCGCCCCACATGCGAAGGCGAAGGCCGTCCGCCGTGACCGTCGTAAGGGACGTCATCGTCGTGAAGGGCTCGGCTAACCAGTCGAGGTAGGCGCAAAACGCCAGGTTGTAGGTCTTGCCCGCCGCACCGTGGCCCATGATCGAAATCCGCGAGTACTCACACCACGCCTCGCAGATAATTTTACTCCAGTCGTTCCAATCGAAATGCGGCCAAACGATCCGCCAGGCGTTCCGGAAATGCTTATAGGCTCCGAGTCCGCCGTCCTCGGGCTTGCGGTTCTCGCGGTAGCAGGCGAGTTCGAGCGGGAGGAGCGATGCGCCCTTTGGCCAGAAAGACCCATAAATGAGATCATGCCCTGGGGGCGGTTTTTTCCAGCCGTCACTCATCGTCAGAAGTAACGCCTATAAGAATGGCATTCTTATGGCAATCCAAAGGGTATACCCTTGTGGCTCCACGTGGAACAACGTCTCCCCAGAGGGGAATTTACCTCTGGGGAGCACCAACTCCACCTATAAAACCATTCTTAGAACCCAGTTAAACGGCGCACCAAGACCCTACCTTAAATCACCCTTTGAATAAAAAGGGACTAGACAAATGCGAGACATTGCACACATGTTTGGCATATGGTGGACCCAGGAAGAGACGAAGAGCCCAAGTCAGTGGAGAGCGCAGACTTGGCGGAAGAAAATTTTCGATTGCGCACCGCTTTAGAGTTCTACGCGCGCGCGACGACTAACGAATTCTCGTTCGAGAAGGGCTCACTCGCCCGCAAAACTTTGGAGCAAAAATGTCGCACGCCTCGAAACTCGTCCTCGGCGACGTAAAGGAAACCCTGGACCGGATCGAAAGAGAAATGGACCAAGCCTTCGACCACAAGACCGGCAAGGTGACTCTGCGATATGCCGACGCGGCGACCATGCTGCGGACTCTCAACCTCTTGATCTATTATTTCGAGGAGCAACAAAGAAAGGCGCCCGACCCGTGAGCGATTTCCATAACCTGCCCGGCCGCGTGCAAGTGAAGCTCCTGAAAGACGCTCTCGACATGCTTTCCGAGTCTCTGGCGAATTCTCCGCCACCAGGCCCCTTGGTGAAAGTCGAGGTCAACGGCGTGGCTCTGTGTATCGTTCTTGCCTCGATGACTGGCGCTGACCTCGTGGAGGGAGCGGCGCGCGCCTCTAAATATTTTGCCGACGACGAAGACGGATCGGCCGTGGAATAACTTTTATGGCCACCAAACCCCTCTGGAAGACAAAGAAAACCCCTCTGACCCTGGAGCAACTGGAGGCACTCTCGAATCTTTGGCCGGAATTGAAAATCATGTACGCAATCGCAGAGCTGGCCCCCGATTCCACGATCACCATTCAAATCACCTCGAATAAACGTGAGCCCTATGAAACTAAAAGCCCGCATCAAAAACCAGCTCTACCTGACCGGCCAAGACAAAGGCATCAAAGTCGAGCAGTTCCACACCGTCGAAGTTCTCCTAAATCGTAAGTGGCGTATTGGTGGAGATGATACAGGCCCTTGGAAATTCAAGACCGCAGGCGAGGCGGAAGCAAAGAAGGCCGCGGTAGAGGGACTCGAAGTCCAGACGGCAACCCATGAGACAACTCCGTGAGTTCACTGCGACGATCTCGCTTTTCCACATGACCGGTGCGCTTCGCCGCACTGTCCAAGGATGGATCGAACGTGCCCAGGCGCAAGGCTGGCAAACCCGAGCGGAGACAACCAAGGAGCAAAACCCTTTTGGAGAATTTCGCATCACCTTCACCCCGCCAGCTCGGGTTTGCCAGCCTTGCGCCTGGGCACGTTCGATC
>Ga0207676_10000204_pt1 | contig 51385 bp, 92 predicted proteins | sample KBSSwiS72_FD_184307 | JGI IMG/M metagenome (GOLD analysis project Ga0207676, IMG submission 184307) | Switchgrass rhizosphere microbial communities from Kellogg Biological Station, Michigan, USA - KBS Switchgrass S7-2 (SPAdes) (version 2) | ecosystem: Host-associated > Plants > Roots >...
GATGTTGCGGGCCATCGCAGCGAGCCCTGCAGGAGCAGAGCCGCTTCGCTGCGCGAGGCGCAGATAAAGAGATTGGCGTCGCGATTATCGGCGTGGTCGCCATTAATATGCAGAACAACCTCGCCACGCGTCAGTGGCCGCCCGATTGCTCGGGCAGCTACTACGCGATGCTCGCCATCGTATTTCGAGACATACCCGGGGCGAGGCAATCTGACGCGGACGAAATTCCTGTCGTCGCTATATTCCCCGCCCTTCCATGAGCCGGAGCGCTCATCGCGGTAGAACTCGTTCTTGCATCGCCAAGAGCAAGTGCGGTTATCCATCTGGGGAAGGATCGAAAAACCTCCTCCACATGAGACACATTGGCGAACGATTTCCCGTCTAGCGCCCTCATGCGCGCACTGAGGGGAGCAGTATTTAGGCTGCTGTTCGTCACTCCGGCCATGCCGAGCTCGGGCTTTGAACTGAGTGCCGCATGTGGCGCATTGCGCTTCAGCTGCCTCTATCCAGCCGAGATGCTGCTTAAGGCAGGGTTTCGAGCAATACTGTGATGGGTTGGAGGCGGGGGCGCACCACTTTATACCGCACCCTGGACAGGCCCGCTCCGTCTTGGGTGTCCTGTTATCGTAGTAGCAACGGCGCGTACAGAAACTCTGATCCGCCCTCTTCGTGGTGAAGCGAACGCCACAACCCGCACACGCGATTTCTCGGACGGGCCTCGGGCCTTCAAGATGCGGGAGTATGCGGCTATATGCCGGGTCAGCCATGATCGAACCTCACTCGTTCATCTTTGGTTAGGCTCCCGTTCTCGCTTGCCGGCGAGGCGGGGGCCGAAAAGTTTTCCAGTTTCCCCGCAAGTTGTTGAGGGAGCGTGGCCGGTTTTCCGAGAACAGTCCGTGAAGACCCGCGAAAAAACGTTGTTAGAGGATAACTCCCCCTTTTCTCAGATGCAAGCTTTTCTGCGGGTTTCCGAGTAGGGTTTTCCAGCGTTTGAATATTCATGATCCGTTCCGCTCCCATTGGATAACCGCCCCGCGAGCGAGTTTTGGCTGGTCGCGCTGCTTCGCATAGTGCTCGACCATCTTGAACGACTGGCCCGAAATGGCGGATGTCTCGGCGACGCTGCAACCGGCTTCGAGCAGCGAAATGACGGCGTTCTTGCGCAGCCCGTGCGGGACGCGCTCCAGCCCATAGCCAGCCACGAATTTCTTGAGGCAGTCGCGGGCGGGTGTCTCGGTGATTGGCCGGCCAGTCGGCAGCGTGCAGATCGTGATGCCTCGGCGCGGCGTTCTGGCCAGCTCGGCTTTCAGAGCATGGTGGAATGGGATCGTCAGAACCTTGCCCGTCTTCCGCTGGCGAACCGCGATCTCATTTTCGGAGATATCGCCCCAGGTCATGCCGAGCACGTCGTTCAGGCGCTGCGCAGTGTAATAGAGAAGATGGGTCAACAGCCTCACACGGTCGTCAGGAGCGGCAAGAGCAGCCTTCAGCACCGCTTCCGGCCACGGCTCATGCTCGCCAACGTCTAGCCTCTCTATGCCGTCGCACGGGTTCGTCGCCACATATTCGTGACTGACCGCCCATTTGAACATGGCGCTGCACGTAGCAAGGAACAGGTTCGCCGCGCCCGGCGTGTCCGCCATGCCGTCGAATAGCTTGCGCATATCGGCACGGGTTATGTCCGCGACTGGCGCTGTCGGCATCAGCTTCTCGAAGCGACGCAGGTAGATGTCGTAAATTCGCCGACTGCTCGCTACGATATCGAGCCTGTAGGCCGGGCTGCGCTGGAATAGGTCGATCAGCTTCGGCACACGCATGGCGTCGCTCGGCAAGCCACGGTTGCGGTGTCCCAGGAGGATCGCATAGACCGAGCCGAACTCCGGCGCCTTGATATCGGGCAGGCGGGTATAAACCTTCTTTCCGTCCACCAGCTTGCCGGTGTCGAAATAATAGTACCGCTTGCCCTTCGCGCGGACTATCTTGATCCACTTAAGCTGCAAGGCCCGGCTGCTCCTTTCGCCAATCGCTCGTCTGCCCCGCAATGCGGTTCAGATCAGCATCTAGGGCAACGCGGCACCAGTGATCCTCGCTGCCGAGCTTCACCGGCTGCGGCAGGCGGCCCGATGAAACCTCCTGTATGAACTTGACCGGCGACAGATCGCAATAGGCCGCCGCAGTCTCGCGACGCATCATGCGCGGCCAGTCTGGTGCGACCTTCCCCACCTCACCCTCCCGTACGAGCGGTGGAGAGGGCCGTGAACCGCTCGATGCGCGCGACAAGGAGCCGCAATTGTTCGAGTGTCAGCGAGCCTTTCAGCCGGTTGCACTGCCAGCATGCCGCGACCAGATTGGTTTCGTCCAAAGCGCCACCAGCCGCAACAGGAACGACGTGTTCCAGGGTAGCGTGGGCCAAGGTTGCCATGCGCGGGTTGCGGCCGACTGTCACCAGCGGCACGTCGCAATAGGCGCATAGCCCGTTCTGCTTGCCGACAAGGTCGAGCAGCAGTTCGCGCTTGGAGCGATGGGTCGCAGCGATGCTCACCCCACCACCTTCCGAGCCTTCGCCTTAACGGATACAGGGCGAACTGATTCAGGGTAGTCGAGTGGTTCAAGGCGTTGACGCCTTTTGTGGGCTAATACACGATCGACCAGATCATGGTCTATCCGTAGCCAGGGGGTGCCGTAGCCGGGACCGTTCATGATTGCACGACGCGGTATGCGATGATGTCGTGCTTGCGCTCGGGGGATAAGTGCTCCCACCATGATAGCGTCCCTACCCAAAACCCCGCTTTAGTTTTGCCGGAAACCTGGCCGTCTCGGAAACGAACGTCAACCGGCACTTCGGGATCAACGGGACACTTGCCCGCGCTCCATTCGATCCATCCGTCTTCCATCTCTTCATCTCCTCTAACCGACCCCGTATCTGTTCGGGGGTAAACGCGAATACTTGGGCGCCTCGCTTCGCGACCGCGCTGCTCGTGAATGGAGCCAACAAGTTGTCTCCACCCTTCGGGCGAGTATCGCTGGCGCAGGGGGTGCGCATCAGAACGGGATTTCCTCGTCCATGGACTCGGTCGCTGATGCGGCATCGTCAGGATGAACGGTCTGGCCGAAGAACTCCGAGAAATATTCGTCTATCTCTTGGTCCGTCGCGGGCCGTAGATCACGCTGCTGAAAGTGGTTGTTGTGCATCGCGCCATTCGACATGCGCAGGCCTGCATTGCCAGAGCCAGACAGCCGCGTCACAAGCCCAGCGCGCGGCTCGTTGTTCACGTTTACCGGAACCAATACGCTGCCGATGGTGAACCGCTCGGCTCGAAGATAATCGGCGAACCCCTTGCGCGGAGTTGACGGGATTTTTTCGCCGAGAAGAACTTCGCAAATGGCGTGGACATGCCGCTCTTGGCACCCGAAATCCGCCACGCCCAAGATGCGCCGAAGGTTCTTGGCCTTCTCGCTAATCTGGCTGTTGGCGTCGGCTTCTGGCGGCTTTTGATAGCCGGCACGGTCTGCCCAAGCTCGGGTGATCTCCTTGGCTGCGTCCACCCGTTTCGTAACATCGATCTGCATTTTCTAATTCCCTCTGTTCAGGCGGCTTCGCTCTCGCCATTACGGCGACGTGCTTCGTTCATCAGTTCCACGATCTCGCAGCCGATCCAGCGCGACAGGACGTTGGCACACCGGTCAGTCCATCGTGCGCGCTCCGCCTCGTTCATCGCCCGGTTGCTGGTTGATGCCGTCTTGAACCCGACCTCGACACCTTCCCGGTTCTTGAGCGGGACACCGAGGCGAAGCTTGACCTTCAGCTCCTCGTGAAGCGTTTCGGCATCCCAAGGGCTGTCGGTAGCATCGGCCAGGGCCTCCGCTGCCACGTCGAGCATGATCCAATAGAACGCCCGTCGCCGCTGGTTCGCGCCGCTGCGCTTGATCTCGATCCGGCATTCGATCCCGTTGAGCGCCTTGATCGCATCGCGGGCAGCACCGTTCTTGGGCCGGAGCGCACCGAACTGGCCGATGCAGAGAAGAGGTGGGGTGTCAGCCATTTGCTCGCTCCTTCATCGCCTGTTCGATTTCGCGCCTGCGGGGGCTTGCCTTGATGAACTCGGAAATCAGATCCTCGACATTGCGGCCGCGCCAGAATGTCTGCTCACCGATGCGGTGCTGGCGGGCATGGCAACCGGTCGGCGTCCCGCACAAGCTCACGGTGCGCCAGTCATCAGGCTTTTGACCGAGGCCAGCGCCAGAACCGATGCGGACATGCGCCACCTCGATCGCCGCGGTTGATCCGCACACGCTGCACGCGAACGACCGGACGAACGAGCAATGCGCCTGGGACCGCCAGCGGGTGGCGCGCTTGGGTTTCTTGGGAATGCGGGCGGGGAGCATCAGAACGGCACGTCATCGTCAAGGTCGTCAGTGTATGCGGGTGCGCGGCCCCTTGTGTCAGGCTCGCGGCGATCGTCAGCCGGCCGCCCATTGGCTTCCGCTCGCGACATGAACTCGACCTCGTTGACGCGCACGTTTAGCTGCGTCTTGCCCTCGTACATCGATACCGAGAGCTCGCCCTGCGCGACGACCTTGACGCCCTTGAGCAGATATTGCTGAAGCGTCCGCGCGCGCTTGCCCCACACCGAACAGCGGAACCAGTTGGTCGAAGCGCTATCGCCCCAGCCCTGTTTCGAGCCGACGTTGAACGACAGAACGTCATCGCCGCCTTGGGTTGTGCGCAACTCAGCGTCCTTGCCGATATTGCCGGAAATCGTAATCGTCTGCATGTCTGTCCTTTCAACCCGCGCGGGTAACGTCGCGCTTCCATGAATCATCGGTTTCTGCCGCCTGAAGGTCGGTTTTCATCCGGGCGATGAGCGCGTGCAGCGGTTCGAACTCGGCTGGCAGAGTATCGCCGCCGTGGGCGAGCTGCGGCGCGTCGCGCTCGACCTGAACCATCAGCGCCATGGTGTCTGGCGTGGCCAGCAGGGCTAGCAGCGTATCCAGATCGCCACAGCCGCGCACCTCGCGATCGAATGCCTTGACCGCTGCCCACAGCGCCGTCTTGCTGGTATAGGGGCCATCGAGCTTTACCGGCGCCTTGCGCACCTCCGGTTCCTGCTTGGGCGCAAACTCCTCGGTGACAGCCGCGACGTATTTGTTGTCATCGAACAGACCCAGGAACACGTCGGCATTGAACCCGAGCTGCGACAGGCCCTTGGTCAAGCCGTCCGTTGTCGCCTTCTTGATCGCGTCACTATCCAGCCGCGCGCCGTTCTTCCATTCCGCGCCGCCATAGAGCGGACCAAAGGTCTTTTCGCGGGCGCCATGCCAGATGGTGACTGGGACGAAAACCAGCGCTTCATGAAAGATGGGATCGCCGCTTTCATAGCCCCATCCCTCGCCGATCGGGCCGAATTGTTCGGTCGCGCGCATAATCTGGTAATGGGCGCTGATCGCCGTGAAGCCCCCGCGCTGGTTCACCTTCTTGGTGTGCGACGGGTCGGTCTTTGCGACTGCATCCCAAATGGCCATATTCGGCGCCGGGGTGACTGACTCTACTTTGCCCATTAGAAAAACTCCTCTGAAAATGGAATGTCTTGAGGGTCGGCCTGTTCGTATTCGCCGCCGTCATCCTCAGGGAAAAAGCAGTCGATTTCGCGACCGTCATACGTGGCCTTGTGGCACCAGCCGAAGCCGCTGCGCTTGACGATTCCGACCAGCGCCAGCGCGCCGAATAGGCCGTCAACATCGATTTCGGGGATTTGCCGGATGCGGTAGAACAGGATATCGCAATCCTTGCGCTCGCCGTCTTTGTAGAGCGTGCCACCAGTCAGGGCGACGTGACAGCCGAACGCCGGGCATATCGTCTCAATCACGCGGCAAAGCGCAACCGCTTCATGGAGCGTCCACGCGCGATAGCGATGAGCGCCCGGCAGGGCTGAGACCGAAGGGCTCAGGTCCGCAGGACCGCCAGCGCGGGCCGAAGGCATCGCCAAGGTATTGTTCTTGGTCATAAAACTATCCACAACAGCGCAGCAAAAGCCGCAGCACAAAGGAGCCAGTCAGGAAGCTGATCGATCTCTCGTCTGATTGCTTCTCTGTGATGGGGGCTCATGAGGGTTGATCCTGGGCAAGTTCTCTGCCGCGCTTGATGCCGGCGAGGTGCCACTGAACTGCAGGCCCTGCGTCCCATCTTCCGGCCATCCACTCGGTCCTAGTGCTGCCCTGGTTCAGGTCCGCAGCCATCCTCCGTGCCTCGATCAGATCGGGATCAACCGGTTTCGGAAGCTCGGCGACAATTGCAGCAGTGCGGGCAACGAAGTCCTGCACGTAATCGTGCGCGCCATGCTTGACGTGATCGGCGTGAAGGTCGCGAACTAGCGCTGCCATCCGCTCGACCACCTCAGGACTGATATCTTTCGCTCCCATCAGGAAGACTCCCCGCGAGCAAGTTTCAGGGCAGCGTCACACATGGCGGCGTATTCGGCGTTCGTTTGCGCCTTGTCGTAGGCATCGCGGCCCATCGACACGTCCACGATGCCCTTGCGCAGCATCTCGAGTTCCCACGGCGGATACTTCGCCAGATGGCTCTGCTCGTAGAACAGGAATTGATCGCGAGCCTTTTCCAGTGCATCGTACAGAGCCCCGGAAGCCGCCATCTGGTGGGCGTTGGCCTCCGCCTCATCATCGGGGCAGATGCCCTCTATGCCGACGACATCTTTGCCGGAATCTGGCGCGACAATATTCCAGCCAGCAAGATAGTCTCGATAGCCATTCTCGGCATCGTACATATCTCCGGTGCGCTCCGAGCGCTTGTCAGCCTCGACCGACCAGCGCCCCGGCGTCGTCCCCGGCGCTCCCATCAGGATTCACCTGAGAGGGGAGTGGTACGGGCAGCGAGCATTGCGTCGGCGAACAGATACGCCCCCTTCGCAGTGTTTCGGAATGAATGATCGACGTCGATAATCTCTTCGGGGTCGCGGCCGGCGAGCCAGCCCTGCAGAGCCATGCCGGCGAACCAGTCGCGCAATTCGGCTTCGTGCTCAGACATCGTCTATTCCTCCTGTACGGGTGAGGGTGAGGCTCTGAGTGTCTGGCGCATTCGCTCCGCGAACCGGGCTGGCGGGCTTGGCGCAGATTGCCCGGTGTCGCGCGAAGGCCCGGACACTGTGGTGGCCATCGTACTCGCCAGCCCGCATCATCTGGCAAAACCTAAATGTGCCGTGCTCGTGCGCCGCTTCATCGGCCGCCGCCTCGCGGTCAGCCTGAATTACCTCTACCGCAGCACAGGGCCCATCATGACCAGCAGCGCGGATACAGGCCCAACCTGCGGGCGGGGTGGTGCACATGCTCACGACGCGTTCTCTTCAAACCAAGCGTCAATCTCAGCGGTTAGGGCGTCACGCGTCGGCGCATCAGCCTTCTCGCCATTGTCCACAAACCCGTCTTCTTCGCCCTCATAGCTGGCGTCATAATTCGGGCCGATCGCCATCCACGCCGGTTCTGGCCAGCGGCCTTGGTGGATCGTCCAGCCGCGATAGATGTCGGGCTGCGTCACTGCGGTCAGGCCACCAGCACGCGCAAAATCCTCTAGGCGGGTGTTAAAATCAGCGGGTGGATTTTGGATGCACGGGCAGTCGTTCGCGCCGGGGCCAAGCTCTGCCCATTGCCAGCGCTGGCGGGCAGCGGTGACTTGCAAGGCGTCGAGTACCAGGCATCCGGGTATGCCGAACGACGACTTGCTGCAGATCGGGCAATTCGGATCAGGCTCGCGTTTCATCGTCCGCACAGCCCCCAAGTCTTGCAATGTTCATCCCAATCAGCCCGAAGCTGGTCGATTCCCTGAAACACCGTCTCAGCCATCAGTTCACCGATATCGGATGCTATGGCCTCCAGTGGGCGGGGGTCAGCGGCGAGGAAGTCGCGCAAATCCGCTTGTTTCTTCACGTGCCTGGCTGTCGCAAGGTTACGGATAGCCGCTTGCTGATCGCGGACTTGGGTGGTGGCCTTGCGGCGGGATGCTGTGGGGAGGGTCATGATTGCACCATTGCAAACCGACCGCGGTGCGCGCTGGTGACGGCGCCAGAACCCGGAAACAGGTCCACGAATTCGTCGCCCGCGCGGAGCCCGAGCAGGTCGAAAACCCACATTGCGAAGGCTGCTGGCTTGCGCCCAAGGAACGTCTTGCCGGCGCGAATGTCAGACTTGACCATCGCATATCGCGGCGTTCCTGCAGGCAGGCGTTCCTGCTTCGTGACGATGAAATCAGCGGCGCGGTTGCCCGTTTCTTCGTAAGATCTGCCGCCAGCGAAAATCACCGGCTCGAAATGTTTGCGGACTGGTACAGCCTTGCCGGCATAGCGCGGGCGATCCGAGATCCATGCGGCCACGCGGGCTTCTGGCGGGCACATCGGCAGGATCGTCCGAAGGCTACGCTCGCTCAGGCTTAGCGCCCAACCGTCCGGAAACTCGGCCTGCAGGCGATCGATCAGCGCGCGGTGCGTTTCCGGGTCATTCCACGCCATAGCGTTCGGATGCAGCACGCGGTAATATTCGCCGCGACCAAGATAAGGTGGGTCGGCGTATGCGAAGCGCTTGCGCGAGGGATCGTTACCCGAAGGGCGAAGACCCAAGGGGGCTTCGTCGGCGGAGCCGATAGAGCCCGGTGCCGACAGGCACGCGCCTGAATTATCAGTCATTCCTCCCTCCATCAATCGTGAGGGAGAGAGCGGCTGCTTTGCGTGCGGCAATCATCGCGCTCGTCTCGAACATCGGATGCAGCTCGCGACCGGGGAACAGGCGCTGGAAATCGAACGGCCAATTGCGAGCGTTCACCACGTCTTGGCCGATGTCCCGTGCGCAGTCGGCGCAGTACCAGCTATGCGAGCCGTGGTTCCACCAGATGGCCGGTTCAGCCTGACAGCGCTGACGATTGCACGCGCCGCCCTCATGGCCCTTGCTAGGCTTGTCAGGGCCGCTATAGTCACCGTAGGCCATCAGATTTTCTCCAAGCCATAGGGCGTGAGGCGGAACGGAGCAGCGCCGAACTCGGCATCCCGCGCCGCCTTCTTCGCCGCCCGCTCTGCGCGGATATTCGGGTTAAGCCGCGCCTCGATATCGAACATGCCCTGCGCCAGTTGCGCGTCGGTCGCGCTCCCGAGCGGCGACGAGAAGCCTGCTCCCTTGCAGAGCAAAGCCGCATGCTCCCGCGCTTCATCTGCTGTCCGCCATTTCCGAGCTTCTTCAAGATACTCGGTACGGCTCTTTGGTGCCCTGGCGATGCGCTTTGGCAGGTGGTCGCGCCATATTTGAGCGAGTGTATCAAGCTCGGCGTCGGCTGTTGCCTCTGTCTCAAAGGTCCACAGGCCGCGCGTCGTCTCGCGCCATTCCATGCCCGAACTCGACCTAACCCACGTAAAGCGCTTGCCCGAGCGAGTGATCCGCACCTTGGAATAATGCGACGCGGTGCTGCTGGCTTTGACCAGTGCCCATCCAAGATGCTCGGTACGGGTGAGGGGGGAGGGGAGAGGGCGGGTCATCGGGCCGCTCGTGCGTTCAGCGCGGCCTCAATCAGCGCCAGCGCCATCGAATGGTCGCTGCAACCGATCCATCCGCCATTGTCGGGACCGACCGAGACTTCGCACGTATGCGGTACCAAGCGACCGGCCACATAGCGGCGCAGTATCAAGCCGTCTGGTATTGCAGCGAGCGCGTCAGCGATGGAGTTGGTATACTCGCGCGGCGTCCGCAGGCTCACGCCGCTGAACTCAACGACTTCGTAATTATACGGTCGGGCGCCGTGAGAAAGAATGACTTCGCGCGCCCTGATATCGTCGCGCGGGTCGTCGTTGCCGCGACCCTCTACGTTCTGGATCGCGATCTCAATGTCGCGGTCGAGAATGCGGTCTGGCTCAACGGCTGCGCGGCATCGCGCAGCGAGAACCTCGAAAATGTTTTCCGGCGCACTTGCCACTGTCCGATCCTTCCATGCAGGAAAGCCCTGCTGGAATGGAGATTGCACAATATGCAAACCGAGGTCAACAGCTAATTTGCGTAATATGCAATTCGCCTCAATTCGAGGCGTGCGGGCAGATGCCCCCAATATGAACGCAACCGCCACGGCAGGTTAATGACGCTCGTGTCATAAAAGCGATTCGCAGCCCTCGCGCTCCACTCCCCGGACGGCGTAGGGATTTTCCTAGACTTGTTGGAAAAGGGAGAACAGAAATAGAACAATAAGGAGGCGGCTTGCCGTGAGTCGATGTTTCTGAAAGAGCCCGCATGCGACGTTGGGTGTCGCGTATGCTACCTATCCTGCGCGATTAAGCCCGAGCGTCTGACTTGGTGGGAGGGCGAAGTTGAGCGTCTTTTGCGGGACCGGGTTTCTTACCAGCACCCTGGCTGGTATGAGTGGCGTGAGCACCTGAAAGCCGCACAATCCGCATGTGAAGAGCTGACGCGGCAGATTGCGGCCACGCCCCGTATGGGAGGCTCGCTGGGAGCTCTTGCTGCACATCTTTCAGCAGGTCGGCCAGCACGGCTTCATTAGGCATCAGGATCGGCGCGTCGCCGTCGTCGGTGAATATATCCTGCACCCGGCATTGGTAGGCCCCAGCCAGCGCCGGCAAATTCCCGCTTGGGATGTTCGCCTTGCCGTTCTCCCATCTGGACAGCATGCTGACCGAATATTGAACGCGCTCAGCCATTTCCTCGAGCGTCAAGCCGAGTCGTTCGCGCAGTTCGTATAGGTTAATTTTCACGGCCTCCGTTTTGCATAGCGCGCAAACGGCCTCCAGAGCATGATATGCAAATCCCTGATTGACGACGGGTTGCATATTGTGCAAATTACAGTCCATGACCCTTTCCGATTATCTGGCTTTGCCGGGCAAGAGCGCGACCGACCTTGCGAGCGAGGTGAATGTCGCCGTCTCAACGATCACGCGTGCGGCGCGGGGTGAGGTTCTCCCATCCCGCAAGCTGATGGCGGATCTATTCAAAGCAACAGGCGAGAAGGTCACGCCGAACGACTTCTTCGGAATCGCGGCATGACCGTCTATTTTATAAAGCCGATTGGGATGCCCGGACCGATCAAAATCGGCAACAGTCGGTCGCCGGATCAGCGTATCGAGACACTTGCGGTATGGTGCCCGTTTCCGCTTGAAATTCTGGCGACAATCGCTGGCGATCATATGGTCGAGCGCCGCTTTCACGCCCGGTTTTTCGATTCCCATAATGGCCATGAATGGTTTGCTGTCACAGACGAATTGCTGGCGACCATTGCTGAAATCAACGCTGGCAGCTTCGACGTTGAAAGTCTCCCGGCTCCTCGCTGTTTGTGGAAGAACACTGGCGGACGCAAGAAATGGACCGACGAGGAAAGGGCTCGGACCAAGATCAACAACGCCCTCAAGCGAGCTGAAAGGGATTCTGGCCTCGTTCTTGATTGGCCGTTGACCGATGAAAGAGCGCTGGCCTTCATTGCAAATCCTTGCGCCGAAACTGGCGGAGTCACGCTGGACCAGCGGCGCCGTGGGGAAGCCAAGCGACACGCAGCTCATCACGTGAAATTGGCCAGCGCGAGCCTTCAGCGGCATGGCCTGTCCTTGGCTGATGCGCTTCCTGACATGCAGGTGGCAGCATGAACGCGCTTCACCTTCCCACCCTCCCGTCAACCAGAACGGGGGTGGCGTGATGTTCAGCGTTGGCGATGTTGTCGTGTGCGTGGATGCTAGGCCGTGCACTTACAGCGCCCTTTCCGCAACGGCACATTTGGCAGTCGGAAAACTGTACCGCGTGACTGGTGCCGTCCTGTGTCAAGGCGGCTTTGGCATTCTCGTCAATGACGAGCGTCCCCACCTCGTACCCGGATTTTCGACCCCGGGCGCATGGGACCCCGATCGCTTCCGCAAGGTCCTGAAAGCCGACGAGCAATTCACCGCGCAAATCCGCGCCTGTCGCCCTGCTCATCGCAAAACTCCGGTGCCAGCATGAACTGGCCCGCGCTCCTCCATTTCCTCGCCGAGCTCGCCGCCTGGATCGCCATCCTGTTCGGCGGCGCGATCGTCTTCATGACCGTGTGGGCGGCTGCTGGCATCGGATCGAACCGACTGCGCGAGGCGACAGATCGCACGAAGCAAGGGCGCAGCGAAATCGGGGGCGTGATCAAAATCTCTCATCTTGATCGGAGCGTGTAATGGTGCGGCGCAACAAAGGGTTGGGCAATTCAGTCCGATTGACCGAAACCACCATTTTGGAGGCAGTGCGGGAAACCGTCATCAACCTTCAGAATGGCGGCACCGACAAGGATATGGCTGTAGCATGGGGCGTGTCGAAAGGCACCGTCGAAAACGCGCGCAACCGCAAGCATGTCCTGTCAGCAATTCCGCTTCTCCAGCTTGGCGACCATTTCGGCCCCGAGGCTCTGGATACGATCCTGGCACTGATCGGAGCGCGCGCCGTCCCGCTCGATTCAGTCACGGTCGATGTTGCCGGCATCCCCTGCGATGTGGCCAAGACGGTCCCGCTGCTGATTGAGCTATTCGCTGACGGCGATTGCTCGGCTGCCGACGTGCGCGCGCTGGACAGGGCAGGCGCGATCGATTGCCTTGGCCGCGTCGCTGACATGCTGCGCGAGCGTCGGACGGCTGTGCGGCTGGAGTCGGTTGCATGACGAAAATCACCATAAACCGCGCCGCGCTGGCGAACGCCCTGAAACACGGTGCGTCGATTGTCGAGAAGACCGGCGTTGATGTAATAGGCAATGTGCGTCTTGGTTTCGGCAAGGGTCAGGCAGTGCTGATCTTCACCGATCTGTCGCTGTGGCTCACCACGAACATCGCTGCGGACGCCGACGCGATCACGGTAACGACGCTCCCCGCACAGCTTCTATCCCGCGCCGTCGATGCGATGGAGGGCTCTGAGGTCGCGATTGAGATAGCGGCCGGCGCATCTCGAGCAACGCTGTCATGCGGCCGCGCGACCTTCAAGCTTCCCGTTATTCCAGCCGATCAATTCCCGACGCTGCCTGATAGCGAATGGCCAGAACCGGCCATCGTGAACGCGAGCCTGTTGGGTGACGCTCTCGCGAGCGTTGCTTATGCGTCCCCCGCTGAAATCTGCAACTGGCCACAGGCGATCTTCTTCGATTTGGCGTCGGGCGATATCAATCTGGTCGCGCAGGACGGCAGGCGCCTCGCCCATGCGGCCCTGATCAACGATGGCAACGAGATTGCCGGGTTCGGCCTGCCGATCAAGGCCGCTCGCATCCTGTCGCGGCTGTGCGGTGAAAAGGGCGTGGGCGATGCCAAGATTTCCGCCACCGATCGCATGGCCTCTTTCTCGGTCGGCAATTGGGATGTCACGACCAAGCTTATTGAAGGCGAGATTGGCCGATATGCCGATGTTGTCGCCGAGCGTCAGGGTGATCCGGTCTGGTTTGACCCGCGCGAAATGGAGCGCGCGCTCGGGCGACTGGCACTGATTTCCGACCAATACGCTCACGGTGTTCGCCTCGAACTTGGCGCCGACAAGGTCACTCTATCGCTGGTGAACCAGAAGGCAGGCGAGGCAACCGAGGAAGTCCCCGTAGCCTATGAGGGCGAGCCGCAGACCATCGGCTATAGCCTCCCATACATGCGCGACGCGCTGCGCAATATCCCCGGCGACGATGCGGAAATGTTCATCGCATCCCCGGTCAAGCGCGCTCTCATCACTGCCCGTCATCCGGCCAATGGCGGCTCTACGCACCTCATCGGCCCATTCGCAGTCTGAAAGGAAACGACCATGTTCACCGAACAACTTCGCGAGCTCTCCCGCGCCGTCGCTCTTGGCGATCTGCAGGGCGCCACCATCATCCTCGATCTGATGGCCCGCGACCGTGGCGGTCAATATCAGGTGCAGATCGACCTTGGGCGCTCTGATGCAGCCAACATTCGCCGTCGCGAAACGAAGCCGGCGATCCTGAGGGCAGCATGACCCCTCTATTCACCCCCACACAGGGACGGGAGACAGCGATAGCTGATATCCTGAAGGGTCCGCACATCAAGAGGCAGATCAACGGCCACCTGACTGAAGTCGAGGGCCTGCAATTCTTCCGCTGCTATTGGCACCCTCGCATTCGCAAGGCGAAGATTTCGCGGAGGAATGCGGCATGATCCACATTCCCTTCCTCCGCAACTGGCTCACCCGTCCAGCAACACCATCGGAGCTTGCCCGAGCGCTCTCGGAATCCGGCCACAAGGCCCACAGAGCCCGCGTAAGAGCAACGGCCGCACTGATGCGGGAACAGACCGCAGCACGCCGTATCGCTCCCCTGGCTCCCCGTAGCGAGGTTGTGGCTGGGGCTCGGAGGGTGCGGGCGTGATCGGCTGGACACAAAACGAACTAGCTATGGTGGAATCTGCGCTGCTCGCCGGCATTACACCGGTGCACTGCACGGACTGGTTCCCTGGCCGATCCTATTCGGCAGTCCGAGCCTGTTTCGAGCGCGTCCGTAGAAACCGTGGCATGCCGCCGCGCGAACGAGGCCGCCCGCGCGCTATCGGCGTCAGTGAGCTTGAGGGCACATACTCTTTCCACGCGATGGCGGCTGATGCTCGGCAGGGCTCACATGCGCTCCTACATCGCCAGCTCCAGACCGGCCAGTATTTCCCGACCGCACGCGCTGCGTACATCGCTCGGCATGGGAGCATGGCTGCGTGATATCGCTCGGCGCCTCGATCGAACTCCCCTGGCCGCCGCGCGCGCTCAGCCCCAACGGTCGCGGCCATTGGGGCAAGAAGCATCGCGCCACCAGGATAGCGAAGGATTACGCTTTTTGGGCGACCAAGGAAGCAAAGATTGGGTTCGCCGCTGGCGACGTGCCGATCCTGATTTCGTTGGTGTTTCATCCCAAGGACGGGAATCTTCCCGACGAAGATAACGCCGTCGCCAGCATGAAGGCGAGCCTTGATGGAATCGCGCTGGCCCTTGGCGTCAATGACAGCTTTTTCCGCCTCGCAAAGCCGGTGATCGGCGCGCCCGTAAAAGGCGGCAAGGTCGTGGTGACGATTGGGTGAGCAGGCGCGCATCCGCAATGCAGTTGAACTGCCCAACCTGTCAGGCGGCGCCGAATGAGCCCTGCTTTGGGCCGCGCGGTGCGCGCCGCGCCGTTCATCAATCACGATTCAAAGGAGCGCCCTCGCCGATGGTTCGCAAGGTGACCAGTGGTCCGACCACGGAAGACGAGCTGATAGAGCGGGAGATCCAGGCGACGGCTGCGTTTCACGAACGCTACCTCAGGATTCTCGTCGCCAACGCCACCGCTTATTGCGAGAGCCCGATTGAGCGCGTGCTTATGGCAGCCATGACGGCGCATTATTATGCGGAGCCACGCCACTACTGCACGATGATCTACGGGAAACCGAGGTCGGAAGTGAGGCCGTTGTTTCCCGGCCTGCACATCTATCCGCAAGTCAGCATAGACGGATATAGGCTCGATTTTCTCGCGGTTGACATGTCAGATGACGGGACATCCCGCTACACTGTCGTAGAGGTTGACGGCCACGACTTTCACGAGCGCACAAAGAGTCAGGCGTCCCATGATAAGCGCCGGGATCGACACTTCACCCGCAAAGGCTGGCGCGTCATTCGATACACCGGTTCGGACGTGTGGCGCAGCCCGTCTGACTGCGCCCAAGAGATATTCGAGATTGCCAGAGGGGAGGGCGAGGAGGAGTGAGCTTCGCCGCTCTCGCATGGGCCGGTAAGTGCAAGCCGGGCAGCGCCAGTCGCAAGCTGGTGCTGTTGGCGCTCGCCGATCGCCATAATGACGAGGTGGACGGCGCCTATCCTTCGATAGCCTGGCTGGTCGAATTCACCGACCTGAACCGCAAGACGGTCATCAATGCCCTGAACGAATTGGAAGGGCTGGGGCTCATCTCGGATAGTGGTGATCGACGCGGCGACACCAAACAAATCAAGCTGTACCGGCTGCATCTGGAAACAGTGCCATTTTCGGAACAGTCCCAAAAACGGAACAGTTCCGAAAAGGTCGCCGAACAGTCCCAAAAACGGGACACGGATACTGTTAGAACCGGTACCTCTAAGGTTTCTTCGAAACCTCAGAGGAGGCGCGCGAGCAAGCCGCGCTTCATTCTCCCCGGAGATATCCCCGCTGATGAATGGGCCGGGTTTGAAGAAATGCGCCGGTCAATTCGGAAGCCAATGACCGACAGCATCAGGGCCAAGGCGGTCGCCCGTCTGCGCAAGCTCGCAGAGGACGGATACCCGCCCGGTATCGTTCTCAGCCATTCGACGCTCAACAGTTACCAGGGCCTATTCCCGCCGAAGGATGAACGAAATGGACGACCAGCAGGAACCGACCGCATGGCAGGAAACGACGGGCTTGGTCTCACAACCCGAGCAGCGCGCGATTTCCTCGCAGACCACGGCGAACTACACCAACCTTACTCCGGCCACTAAGGCGGAATTTGCCGCAGCGTTGACGCCCTGCCTGTCGCTGGTAGCCGGTGTCGGGCTGAAAGGCGACGAGCGCCGCGAATGGCTCCACGCTGCATACATCGCGCTCGGCGACATGCCAGTGGATCTGCTGAAGCGCGGGACGCACGCCGCGATGCGCACAGCCGATCACCCGAGCAAGATCGTTCCGGCCATTATCGCCGAATGCGCTTCCGCTCTGGAGGCCCGCAAACGCAACCGAGGCCCGAGCCTGCACGATCAGGCGATGTTGCAACGCGCACTGCCGGCGCCCGGTGAATCGCAGTGCCTTCCGGAAGAAGCGGCCGAGATCATCGCGAAATTCAAGATCGGCGCAAAGCACAATTCGCCGCGCGATCCATGGCGCCCCGCACCCGTCAGCGGACCATCCGGAGCGCCAGGGCGGAAGCCAACGCGCGAGGATTATATCAAGATTTTCGGTGTCGCGCCTGAAATCCTCGACGCGATCGATGCTGAGAATGGTCTGCCAAACGCCGGCACTCCGGCATGACCCACCACCCTGAATACCAAGGGGGAGAGAGATGACTGATCTCGAATCCACGCTTGCCACGGCTGAGGTCTACGCGAACGTGAACGCCATGCTCGGCATCGAACGCCTGATCCTCGCTCGGATGATGGGAGCTCCAACAACGCACGCTCCAACAACGATCGCACAGAGCGACAGGGTTGCGCATCTGGAGGCAATCCTGGCGATGTTTGGCGAGAAAATCACGCAAAATCAACAAGGAGCCCCCCATGAATAACCGAGGCAGGCCGGCATGAAGCACGCGCCGCGTCTTGCTGGCTATCGTCCTATCCCGCGTGATTTTGCGGACACGTTCGCTCGCGTCGGGTGGGACGGGATCGAGGCAGAGCTTCACGCGCACAAGACGACGATCAAGCGCTGGATCGACCAGTACGACGCGCAGGCAGATGCAGAGGACCGCCCACGCCTTTACGTGATCCGCCGGCAATGGCTCGAGCGCCACTACGCTGAGAACCTTGGGGGCAAGAGGATCGCGGGCGTCAGGCCGGGGCGCTCTAAACGGTATGTGCTGGGGCGGACACTATCCGCCGTGATCACCGTCAAGGCAGAGGGGTAGGAAACGCGCTATGGCCTATGTCTCAGATCATGCTGTGCTCAGATATCTGGAGCGCGTCTGCGGTATCGATATCGAAGCGGTGCGCACCGAACTGACGACGGCCACGATCGACACGGCTGCGGGCTTCGGATGCGAGACGATCATTCGCGAGGACGGTAGTCGCATGAAGCTTCACGGCGACGTTGTGGCGACGATCATTCCGAAGCCTTTGCGCAAGCGAGCACGGTGATATGCCCGGTGGTCGCCCATCCAAATACGATCCCGCTTATTGCGAGGAAGTGATCGAGCACATGAAGGATGGTGCGAGCCTGACTTCATTCGCCGCAGAGATCGATGTTGCGCGATCGACCATCAACGAATGGATGGGCGAGCATCCGGAGTTTTCCGAAGCTTGCGCGCGCGCGAAGGCAAAATGCGCTGCATGGTGGGAAGGCCAAGGGCGCTCGATCGCTCGCGAAGGCGGCGGGCCTGGCTCTGCGACTATGGTCATGTTCGGCATGAAGAACATGGGCGCTGAGGACTGGAAAGAAGCGTCTCAGATCGACCACCGAAGCGCTGACGGCAGCATGACGCCGAAGCCTGACCGGATCATCATTGAGGCGGCGCCGTTCCCATCCTCTGAGCCCGGATGACTGTCGGTCGCATCCAGCTACCGCCCAAGCTGGTTCCGATGTTCGCCGCACCGCGCGGCTCGGTCCAATACCGGGCGCCGCATGGCGGAAGGGGGTCAGCAAAATCATTCTCATGCGCACTGATGGCGTCAGTCTTCGGATATGCCGAGCCGCTGCGCATCCTCTGCACGCGCGAATATCAGGCATCGATCAAGGAATCGTTCCACGCTGAGCTAAAGGCCGCGATTGCATCGGAGCCATGGCTTGAGCAGCATTACGACGTCGGGACCGACTATCTTCGCGGGGCGAACGGCACAGAGTTCATATTCCGCGGTCTCCGGCAAAGCGTGAATTCGATCAAATCGCTGGCAAAGATCGACTTGACGATTGTCGAGGAAGCCGAGGACGTGCCGGAAACATCCTGGCTCGCGCTTGAAGCCACGGTGTTCCGGCAACCGAAGTCGGAGCTATGGCCGATATGGAACCCGAGGCTGGATGGCTCGCCTGTCGATATGAGATTTCGCAAGCAGCCGCCGGCCAACGCGATCGTCACCGAAGTCAACCATTACGATAACCCATTCTTCCCGCCGGGCCTCGAAACCTTGCGGAAGCGAGAACAGGGTCGCCTAGACCCGCAAACCTATGCCCATGTCTGGGAGGGGGCTTATCTCGTCAATTCGGACGCGCAGGTTATGTCCGGCAAATGGCGCGTCGCTGAGTTCGAACCCAAGCCGGAATGGGACGGCCCCTATCAGGGTGGCGACTTCGGCTATTCACAGGATCCGAGCGCGGCGGTGCGGTGCTTTATCCATGGCGACACGCTGTACGTCAGCCACGAGGCCGGCGGGCGCGCAATCGAACTGGATGCAATGGGTGATGAGGTTTGCCCGAAGATCCCGGATTTCGAGCGATATGTCAGCAGGTGGGATAGCGCGTCACCTGGCTCAATCAGCATCATCACGCGAAACGGCATCCCGAAGGCTGAGGGTGCGCCCAAATGGCAGGGCAGCGTTGACGACGGCATACGCTTCCTGCGATCGTTCAGGGAGATTGTCGTTCACCCTCGCTGTACCAACACCATCCGCGAAATGCGCCTGTATAGCTACAAGGTGGACAGGCTGACCGGCGACATCCTCCCGGTGCTGGTGGACGCGAATAACCACTGGATTGACGCCATTCGCTATAGCGTGGCGCCGCTGATCAAGGGTTTCGCCTACACCCCCAACTACGGCGCCCTATAACGAAGCGCCGTAATCACATCCCACCCCGCGCCGTACCCGCAAGCGATGGGCGTCGTCAGCTACATACGTGATGGTCTGATCAACGCGCTGACCGGCGCAGGCACGTCCACCGACCCGCGCGCCTACAATCATTACGTGCTGCGACGCCTGTCGTTCCAAGAGATCGACGCGGCGTTCCGCTCCTCCTGGCTCATGCGCAAGGGCATCACCAAGCCCGCGAACGACATGGTTCGCAACTGGCGCGACTGGCAGGCTGACAGCGAACAGATTGAGCTTCTTGAGGCTGAGGAGAAGCGGCTTGGACTGAAGGATAAGTTCAAGCGTGCCGAGATCCTGCGCGGCCTCGGTGGCGCGGGAATGGTGCTCTACATCAAGGGCCAGGACCCCGCGCAGCCGATCGATGCAACGCAGATCAAAGCCGGCATGCTCACCCGCATTCATGTCTGGCACCGGTCGAAGTTCTCGCTTGGTCCGATGATCGTTGATTGGGATAGCGAGTGGTTCGGCCATCCAAGCTATTATGAGCTCGCGATGCAGGGAGCGAATGGCGGGCTGTCGCTGAAATTTCATCCCTCGCGCGTGGTCGCGTTCCGCGGTGAACCGGTGGCCGATATCAGCTCCACGACATATGACGACACATGGTGGGGCGACAGCAAGGTCCAGACGGTCAAAGATGCGATCGACAACGTTCACGCAGGCGAGGACGGGTTCGCAGCGCTGATCAAGGACGCGCGTAATCGGCGCATCTCAGTGCCGAAGCTGCTCGAACTGACAGCGACCACCGATGGCGAGGCTAGGCTTCAGAAGCGGATGCAGGCCTTCGCGCTGGGTGAAAGCATGTTCGGCGTGTCATGGATCGATGGCGGCGATGGCGACGGCAAGGGCGCTGAGAAGATCGAAGACCGCCAGATGGTGTGGGCGGGCATTCCCGATATCAAGCAATCGAACCTGTCGGTAGCAGCCGCCGCGCTCAATATGCCGGAGACTGTGCTGCTCGGCCGGTCGCCAGCCGGCATGAATGCGACTGGCTCCAGCGACCTCGAGCTTTGGGACGAAGAGGTCAATTCGCGCCAGGACCTTGAGATGCGCCCGTGCATGGACCAGCTCGATATTGCGCTGATCCCGTCAGCCCTTGGCGCGCCGGACGAATCAATCTGGTGGGAGTTCGCCCCGCTTTCGTCACAGAGCGAGAAGGACGAGGCGACCACGTTCTTTACGACCATGCAGGCAATCGAGAAGCTGCAGGCAACGGGATCGGTTCCGCCGATCGCGTTCGACAAGGGGCTACAGAACCTGATGACCGAGCGCGGCTGGATGCCAGGGCTGGACGCGGCGTTGGCTGAGGTGCCTGAGAACGAGCGGTTCCCATCCGAATCAGCCGAGCCAGCGCCCGACCCCAACGCGCCGGTTGATCCGAATGCAGCTATTCCGATGCGCCGCGCCGCTAACGATGCACGCTTCTTGGATGCAACACCGCGCAGCCTCTACGTCAGCCGGCCAGTCCTGAATGTCGCCGAATTGCAGGCATGGGCGACCAAGCAGGGGCTGGGCAAGCTGCAACCCGATCTGCATGTGACGATCGCCTATTCGACAACGCCCGTCGACTGGATGAAGATCGATGGCGAGGACTGGAACCAGGAGAAAGACGGGACGATCGCGATCCCCCCCGGCGGTGTTCGCCTCGTCCAGCCGCTCGGAGATCGGACAGCGGTGCTGCTGTTCACGTCGTCTCGGTTGTGCTGGCGCCATGAACAAATCGTGCAGGCAGGCGCATCTTGGGATTACCCTGAGTACCAGCCGCATATCTCGCTGACTGGCGAGCCGGTCGATTTGTCAGGCGTCGAAGCTTATCAGGGACCGATCAAGCTTGGCCCGGAACTGTTCTCTGAGATCGTAGAGAATTGGGGCGCGGCCGAAGAAGACGACTGATGGCCTCGAGTCCCGATCATCGCCACCAAACCGAGACCGCTACCGGCGCTCTCCTGCTCGGCCTGCGCTACAACCTGCCAGCGATCCTGAAACAGCAGGGAATCAAGCCGCGCCCATTACGCCGTATCGAGCCGACCGAGGCTCTGCGGGCTGGTATTGCAGCGCCCTATTTCGATATCGTCCGAGCATGGCGCGCCGAACAGGCGGCATTGCTGGCCGCATACACCGCAGCGCTACCACCGCGCGGCGGTCAACCATCGGCGGATGCGTCGTCATCGGTCAAGCACCAGGTCGATGCGTCGGCAGTAAAGATCGCAGCCATCGCCTTGATCGCCGGTCGTCTCGCCGCCCCAATGGGTCATGTCGAGCGTTGGCACAGGACACAGTGGATCGCGCGTATCAAGGCTGCAACCGGGCTCGACGTCGCGATGTTCACCGGAGCGCAGGACGGTGTCGCAACAGTCGCCAACGCCGTGGTGCGCGCTGAACAGCTGGCCGCCGCGGTCAATTCTGAGATCCAGCACAAGGTCGCGACGACGCTGATCAATTCGCTATCGGCGAGGGTGCCGGCCGCTGATGTCGGTATAGGCGGGGCGTTCGATGCTGCTAAGGCGCGGGCGGCACGCATAGCCGTCGACCAGACAAATCGCCTGTCAGCAGAGCTCGATCGCGTGCGCAGGCAAGCGGCTGGACTAGTGCGTTTCAAGTGGCTGCACGATAATTCGCAGAAGCATCCAAGGCCAGCGCACGTCGCCCGCGACCAGCGCGTCTATAGCGAGGCCACCGCGCCGAACGACCGGGCGGGTATGCTGCCGTTCTGCAAATGCTATGAGCAGCCGCTTTGGGACTAGTAAACCAAGGTTACAGCCTTGCCGCCGTTCGTGGCGATGCCCAGACGATCTAAATCGCTCAATTTGAGCGCATCGCGGATAGTCAGATGGGCACCCTTGCTGTTGGCCACCTTTGCCATCCCGAGCAGTTCCAGTTGGGTGAACTGACTGCAGCTGACTTCAACTCCGGCCCCATGGCCCAAAATGCCGTGCACATTCAACGCCAGCATGGTGATCTCCGCATCATGAGCGGCGCCTTGTAGCGGTAATGCAGACCTGAGCAAACCCGCCGTAATCACCAACCCACGCCGCACGTATTCGATGCGGCCATGTTCTTCGCTGACGCCCTTACGCTCGACGCGTCACGCCGATCGCAAGACGGCTATATGGGTGTTCGTGCCAAGGCAGCCCGTGTCGGCGCCTACGCCTATTCCGGCCGCGACGTGGATCCTGAGAACGCCCACGGCCTGCGCGACATGGAAACCGTCAATGTCCTGCGCGATGCCGAAGAGGTGTTCAGCGCTCGGTCGCTCGGTAGCTTTGTCGCCAAGCCGATCACGGACGATCATCCGACCGTATCGGTGACCGCCCGTAACTGGCGAGATTTCGCGCGCGGCACGATCATGGGGGCGGTCAAGGACGGCGATCACGTCGGATTCGACCTCGCGTTCCTAGATGCCGATACCGTGGCCAAGGTCGATGCTGGCAAGGTTGAGCTATCCAATGGCTACACCTGCAACCTCGAGTTCGGTGACTTCACGGCGGCCGATGGAACGAAATGCCAGGCGCGCCAGACCAACATCACCGGCAACCACGTCGCCTTGGTCGATCGCGGCAGGGCCGGCCCAACCTGTCGCGTTGGCGATGCGCCGACTGCCGACACTGCCCCCCAATCTTTTCTCGACAGCCTGAAACCCCAGGAGAAGCCCGTGAAGACCATGCTCATCGACGGGCTCACCGTCGACATTTCGAACGCCGACACTGCGCTGGCGACGATCAACACCATTCTCGCCGCCCGCGATGCGGCGCTCGGGAAGGTAACCGCGCTCGATACCGAGATCGCGACCCTGAAGACCGAAGCGGCCACCAAGGACGCCAAGATTGCCACGCTGGAGCAGTCGGTCAAGGACGCCAAGCCCACGCCTGCGCAGCTTCGCGATGCCGGCAAAGCCCTGATGCTCGCCGCCGGCAAGGCGAAGGCGCTGGGTGTCACCGTCACCGACGAGATGGACGAGCCGGCGATTATGGCCGCCACGGTCAAGGCCAAGATGGGCGATGCCGCCAAGGACTGGAACGATGCCCAGATCGGCGCCTCGTTCGCCGTGCTGACCAAGGACACGAAGGTCGAGGCCACGCAGGCGCCGATCAGCGGCAGCCCGGTTAATTTCGGCGATGCCCAGACCGAATATCAGGACGCCCAGGCCAAGCGGAAGCAGGAGCTTCGCGACGCATGGAAGACGCCCGCCAATTCGAACGCCGTCGCGGCCTGAGGGGACATAAGACATGTCGATCACCATCCAGAGCACATACCTCACCGACTATGTCGCGGGCTTCCCCGGCATGCTGGCAGACGGGAATGTCACCAATCGCCCCAGCGGCACTGTCGAGGACTCGGCGGGTATCGCGTTCGGTAAGGCGTGCTTTCAGGGTACCGCCGATCGCGGCATCACCGCAACGCCGGGCACGAAGTTCAAGGGCGTCACGATCGCCAATGCGGGCGTTGTTCCGCCCATCGGCGGCGCGGTCGATACCTATCTGCAATATGCCTCGGCCTCGCTCTGCGACATGGGTGATATCTGGGTGACGGCGGGTGCAAACGTGGCCGCCGCAGCTGCGGTCTACGTCACCAGTGCAGGTGTTTTTACCTCATCCTCGAGCGGCAACACCGCGATTCCCGCGACCTTCATCGACACCGTTTTGAGCGGCGCGCCCGTGCGCATCCGCATCGTTCAGCAGTAAGGGGCACAGGGCAATGACCGGACAGGTTTTCCAGGACGCGCAGCAGGCAGCCGGCTTTGCCGTTCCCGCGCTATATCGCACGCATGCCGGGGTCTTCGCTCAGAAGTATCCGTCATTCGACTATGCCGGGCTGGTCCCGATCAACACCGATGGCGACATGTGGGACGTCGGCGAGCTCGTCTATTCAGGCGATATCGCTGGTGTTGCCAACTACATCGGCGGCAAGTCGTTCGATATCCCGAATGCGTCGGTAAGCCTCACCCAGGGCGTGACCGGCTTCCATCTCGGTGGTGTCGGCTATGAGCTCTCGCTGCAGGAGGTGAATCGGGCCTCGCGCATGAACGTGCCGATCGACGCCCGCAAGGCATCGGCCGCGCGCATGGTCGCGGAAAAGTTCATCTACGACAAGGTGATCCGCGGATCGACGGTCAAAAACTTCACTGGCCTGATCAACAATGCCTCGGTTCCGACCGCCAACGCGCCGACCGGCACTTGGGCATCAGCAACTCCGGCGCAGATCCTCGCCGATTTCAACACCGCGCTCACCGACGTCTATACGAACTCGGGCGAGACTGCGGTTGCGAACTCGGTGATCCTGCCGACGTCGAAGTTCCTCTATCTGAACAACACGCAGCTCACCAATACCGGTGACTCGCTGCTGACGTTCGTGAAGAAGAACAACAGCTATACCGCCGTCACCAATCAGCCGCTCGACATTCGACCGAGCCGCGAACTGGCCACAGCCGGCGCATCGAGCACGGCGCGCATGATCGCCTACGAGAAGAGCCCCGACAATATGGAGTTCTACCTCCCCGGCATGTTCGAATTCATGCCGCTGTTCCCGACGTCATCCATGTCCTGGCGCGTCGATGGTGTGATGAACGTCGGGCAGCTCGAAATCTATCGTCCGAAGACCCTCAGCTATCGGGATGGGATCTGAACCATGGCCAAGCACACCAACTATGCCTCGGGTCCGCGCGGCATCAACCTCGCGAACGGCACGACCAAATGGCTTGAGCCCGGTGAGAGCATCGAGCTGACAAAGTCGGAGATTGCCGAAGGCGGACTTCCCGATCTCGGCAAGGAATCGGACGTTGCGACCGCCAATATCGAGCAGGCCGCCGATCTCGCCGCAGCACGCACCCAGATCGAGGCTCTGACGACCGAGAATGCGGCGCTCAAGGCATCGAATGCCGAGCAGGCCGCGCAGATCGAGACGCTGACCAAGCGCGCCTGAATCCAATCGTCGCGCGGGGAACAAGGGCCGCTCCCGCAATCGCAGGGGCGGCCCTTTGCATGAGGGAATGAGGAATGGTTGATCAGCTGGCGAATATCGGAGGGGATGGCGGGCCTGAAGAGGCCCGGCCCGTCACGCTGTTCAAGAGCAAGCAGGCTGGCGGCGGCGAGGTCGATTTCACCTCCCTTGGAGCAAAGCCTGTCCCATCGGCAACCCCCACCCGCACTGACGTTGCATCAGCCGCAGCTGACACGGCAATCCTCGCCGCCAACGCGAACCGCCTGCCGGGGTCCACGATCGCCAACGATAGCACATCGGTCCTGTATCTTCTTCTTGGCGCCGGCACAGCATCGGCGACCAATTTCACCGTGGCGATCGACGGTAAGACATCGGTACCCGGTGTGTACTTCCTGCCTGATGGCTGGACAGGCGCCGTGCGTGGCTTCTGGCCTGTTGCGAACGGCAGCGCCCGCGTGACGGAGCTCAGCGCGTGAACGGGGGGCTAGTCCAACCGCCGTCTCTACCGAGCTTCTATCTCGGCCAGGTGGCAACGCGGGCCTATGCGCCGAACAACGTCGCGGCCACGTCCCGCTCGATCAATTTCCAGAGCTTCCATTTCGCCCGCGACGATATCACCGCAATCGCGGTCGAGGACGGCAATTGGTATGCCGATCTCACGACGCCCTTCGAGCACAATCCCGGCGCGACGCCAACCTACACGCGGTATATCCAGTATCCGATAGGATCAAGCTGGCAGCGGTTCAGCTATAGCAGCGCATCGAGCTACACCTTCGCCGATGGCGAGACCAAGCTGTCGGACATGCTCACCCTGGCAACGAGGATTCCCAAGGGCGCCGCGTTCATGCTCGGTGTTCACGTCGAAAGCGCGAATGGCGTCGTCGTCTACAACTACCCGAACCAGAATTTCCAGACTGCGGGCAACAACAATCCGGCTGTCGCTACCCAGATTTGGGACGCCAGCGGCACGCTCGCCGCCCGCGCAGACTATTTCGCGACCAATGGTTCGCCGGCCGCAACATCGGCCTCAGTCCAGAACGCGATCATGCCAACCGCGATCGTTGCCTATACCCGCAATCCGTCGATCTACATTTTCGGCAACAGCCGGGATTATGGAACGGGCGACCGCGACGCTGCGGGCTTTGTCGATGGCACGGGCGACACCGGCAATTCAGCCCGCTCGCTCGGCCGGTTCTTCGGCTATATCAACTGCGCGACCAGCGGCGACAAGCTGCAAAACTGGCTGACCGCCCACACGAAGCGCAGCAAGCAGGCGCAATATTGCACGCACATTTCTGGTCCGGATCTCATCAACGATGTGAACGGGTCGCGGACGGCTGCGCAGATGGCGACCGATCTCGGCACGATGCTGGATGTCGCAGATTTTGCCGGCAAGAAGGTCTGGCTCGTCACGACCGGCCCAAACCCGGACAGCACGAACGCCACGCCGAACACCAACGATGCGGCGCGGACGGGCATCAACGACAAGATTCGTTCGGGTCAGATCAGGAGCGCTGGCAACATCATCCCGGCCGGCTTCTGGGATATCGCCTCGATCGAGGAAAGCGCTCACAATTCTGGGCTGTGGGACACGATTAACGGCCACGCGATCACCGACACGAATGCCCCGCTTCAGCTCCACAACAACATGTACGGCTACCTGAACATCCTGAGGAGCCGGATCGTGGATTCCGCTCGCGTGGTGAGGTAGGCGATGTCTTACGACAAGCCTACACCCGCAACGCTGAAGATCCGCTACCCAGCGTTCGCGGCGGTGGGCGACGACACCGTGCAATACTGGCTGACGGATGCAGAGCGGTTCGTAGACACCAGCTGGTTCGAGGGCGACTATGCGCCGGCCCTGATCGCCTACGCCGCGCACCGGATGAGCGAGACGAACACCGCAGGCATCAAGGGCAGTGAGGCATCGCAGGCAGCTGCGGCCGGACTTGTGCGGTGGAAATCGGGCTCAGCCGACCTTCAGTTCAGCGATACCGCGGTTGCAGAACAGGCGCGAGGTGGCCTGACGACGACTTCCTATGGCCGCGAATATCTCGGCTTGCTGGCGAAAAACAAATCCGGGGGCGGCACGACCGCTCCAGGCACGGTCCCGTGCGCCTATGGCTTCAACGGATATGCCGGGCCGCTACCGCCATGGAACTGGCCCTGCTGATGGACATGGGGGCCATCTTTGCGGATTTCGGTGTCGGCTTGTCGGCACAGTTCGGCGGCCCGATCAAGCCGGGCTCGGTCGTGCGATACGGCGCGCCCATCACCGATGATGGCGGCTCGATCGTAACGCCCGGCGCAGTCACGATCGCAGACTGTTCACTCCAGATCGAGAACGCCACCGAGGCCATGCGCCAGGCCGATGGCTATACTGATGAAGATATGCGCCTGTTGGTGCTGGCCTCGACGCTTGAAGGCACGATCGACACGGACGCCAGCATTGACGTTCTCACTGGACCATATTTCGGGCGGTGGTCGATCGCTTCTGTCGATAGTGATCCATTCGGGGTATATTGGGACTGTCGGGGGCGGCGGTCATCGACCAGCATCTCTCGCGAGTTCGGCGGTACGGTGCAAGCTACCTCAACGGCATCTGACGATATCATTGCCGATGGCAGGCTTTTTGGCACGGTTGCCGCCGCATCGTCGCTAAGTGGCGCACCACAGGCTGCCATGTTCGTGGCTGCGAGCGCCAATGCCGCCAGCGCGGTTACTGCGGCACTGTCGGGGGACGCGAGGCTGTCGAGCGCCACGACTGCGATTTCCGCGGTGTCGGGAGCGCCCACAATCTATGACCTTTTCGCGGGCGTCGTATCTGCTGCGTCCACAATATCGGGCGCGTTGCGTGGCGACGCCTTTGCTGCCGGTCAGATAGCAGGCGCATCAACGACCAGCGGCGCGCTGGCGGGCACTGCGAGCCTGTCCGGGACGGTAGCGGGCCAGTCGACCACAACCGGTGCGCCAAGACTATAGGACCCAGTGCTTGATCTAGGCGCCGCTCTCTTGGGATATTGGGACGCTGAGCGGCCTGGCATGATCACCTTGTCCGGATCCAGCGTCACCACATGGACCGATGTTGTTGGCGGTTATGCGCCGACGCAGGGAGTTTCGGGGTCGAAGCCCGTCTATTCCGCGACCAGCTTCAACGGGCGGCCGGGCATCACGTTCGACGGCACGGACGACTCGCTTCTCGCGGCGACACAGCCGTTCCCATCTGGCGCGGCTGCATCTGAGATCTGGGCGCTCATCGATCAAAAGGCGCTGGCGGCGGATGCTACGACACGCGTGTCTCTGGCCTATGGCTCGGGCGCCAGTTCTACGTCTCGCTATGTCGCGCGCACCACCAGTGGCGGGGTGAACCGCGGATTCGCCAACGCGGGCAACGGCACGTCAGCAGTTCAGGTCACCGATACCGCCGTAGACTATTCCGGGAAACACGTCGCACGTGTCGAGATAACCGGAACCACGATCGCTTTGTCGGTGGATGGCAATACGTCAGTATCAACTGCGGATACGCCGTCGACCGGAACTACCAACATAAGGATCGGTGGCACTCTAGCGGGCTCCAACTTCGCCAACATGACCGCCAACGCCTTCCTGATAACAAGCCCGCTCACGACTGCGCAGGCCGCGCAGATGCTCGCCTTTCTCAAAGCCCGTGGAGGTATCCCATAATGTCCATCGTCGTCCTTTTCCCCGCAGGAAAGAGTGCATCCGCAGATGCCTATCTGGCCTTTTGCAATGCCAACAACCCGGACACGACTCCCGGCGCCATCTGGTACCTGCCGGATAGGGTCGATGCCCATGGCCAGCGCGTCGTCGGGTTCCTTGGGCCACTCGGCGAATGGAACGGCGGCGACTGGCCCGAACCGCAAGGCGGCGCTGCGGCGCGCGCTGACGGCGTTCTATCCACCACGGTCGATTGGCCAAACGAAGAGGTTTAAGTCATGCCCGGCAGTTTCAGCGACTATCTCGAGAACAAGATCCTCGATCACCTTCGCGGCACGTCCTATACTGCGCCATCCGGTCTCTATATCGGCCTGTTCAGTACAACCGAGGGCGATGCGGGCGGCGGCACTGAGGTCACAACGACTATCAGGCCAGCCGGCCGTGTAGCCGTCACCATGGGCGCGGCATCCGGCGGCTCCATGTCGAACAGCGCGATTGCGGATTTCGGCGCATCCGCAGGGGCGGCGACGGTGACTTATTTCGGCGTGTTCGATGCGGCGTCAGCTGGCAACCTGCTATTCGCAGGCCCGGTCACTACGACTCTGTCGATTACGACAGGCATCAACGTATCCTGGCCGATTGGATCGCTCGTGGTATCGCTCGACTGATGATCCGCGTTACCGACAACCACCTCGCCCGGCTGTTGCGGATGAACCCCGCGCGCATCATGCCGGCAGTCGGCGAGGAGTTGCGGGCGGGCGCAGAAGCTATCGCCGAAGATGCCCGCGCGTCTGTGCTCGACGGCGGCATACCAAGCCCGCATCACGTCGCATCGTCGCCGGGAGAGGCGCCTAACTCCGATAGCGGCTATCTCGTCAGCACGATCCATGCAGGTGAGATCATCGAAACGCCGGGGTCGATTCAGACCAGCGTTGGGGTCGGGGCTGAATATGGCCTATACCTCGAACTCGGCACATCCAAGATGGAGCCGCGCCCCTTCCTTGTGCCTGCGACAGAGGTGAACCGAAAGGACGTGATCGACGCGCTGCACAAGCGCTTCGGGGCAGAGGTCATCACCTGATGGCTGAGGATTACAAGCTCCCGACGCGCCGCGCGATGCTGACAGCGATGAAGCACGACGGGCCGTTGACCGCGCTCATCTCGGCTGGGTCCATGTATCCCGGCACGGTCCCTGCGTCCCGCGCTTTCCCCTTTTTGAGGTTGGGCGCGATCACCGCATCACCCTTTCGCGCGTCAGGTCTCGACAGCTCGGCATTCCGGGCGAACGTCCAGGGTTTCACCAAGCCACTGGCCAATGCGCGCGGCGCCGTCACAGCGTCCGCAGAGGACCAAGCTGACCGCATCGGTTCCGCGATCAAGGACGCGCTCGATGGTACGACGTTGACGCTTGAGGGCAGCCAGAAGGCGCGAATAGTGTGGATCCAGACAATCGCCGTGCGCGACGGTGACGAAGCTGACGCGTGGGTGGTGACCGTGACGTTCGGTGTCGAGGTGGCGGGCTGATAAACCCGCCGTAATCACGGATACACCTCGCCCCTAGAACCTGCCGAAACCTGCAGGAGCTACCCGCGATGTCCGTGCCAAGCATTGTCAAAGGCCAGTATGCCGACGTCGCGGTCTTCTCGCCGCCCAGCGTCTCAACACCGGTCATTCTCTGCGGCCTCACCTCGCGAAACCTGACCCACCAGTTCAACACGTCCGACGAATATATCCGCGACTGCGCGGACCCGACGATGGTCCCTTTCCGCGTCGTCAACGTGACCGGCGAGCAATTCAACATCTCCGGCACCGGGCTTTTCAATCGGCAGCAGGCATCTCTTCTCCGCACGATCGCTGGCCAGTCGCTGAAATATCGCTTCCTGCTGAGTGAGCCCATCGGTGATCCGGTCGATGCTGGCTATTACGAGGGCTATTTCGTCTGCTCCGATATCCAGTATGGCGCGGCGGATGGAGCGAATATCACCGTTCAGCTGACCTTTGTTTCCGATGGCCAGATCCTATGGGTGCCGACAGCCGGTGAAACCACGCTCGCCGCGTTGACGATGACGCCGAACACCGTCGCCAGCGGCGTTGCCTATTCTGGTACGGTTGTCGTCACGACCACTGGTTCGACGCTGACCGCGACCAGCAGCGATTCGACGGTTCTTACCGTAAGCGGCACTGGCGTATCGCGCACGGTCTCCGGCACCTTCTCGGCGGCTGGCTCGAAGACGATCACGCTGACGGAAACGCTGGCAGGCGCGACCAACACGCCACGCGTCTCGACCAAGACGCTGACCGTCACCTGATCCCGTGCAGTCGTTCACGTCGATCTTTATCGGCAACGGCGAATATCGCTGCGCATATGGCTTGGAGCAGTACAAGGAACTCGAGCGACTTTGCAACGCAGGCGTGGGCGAGATTTACGCCCGCACTTCGGAGGGCCGCCACGGTTTCGTAGAGGGTGAAATCTACCCAGAACTTGCGAAATATCGCGTGCTGGAGTTGCGCGAAGTCGTGCGCCAGGGGTTGATCGGCGGCGGGGCGGCGGTGATCGACGGCGCGGAGATCAAGATAGCCGATTTCCGCGTCGATGAAATCCTGAGTACCTATTTCTTTGGCCTGTCGGATCAGCGTGTCGGGCTTACCAAGCTTTGGGCGGCGGCCTATATAATTTTGCACGATCTGGTGCACGGATACTCGCCGCCAAAAAAAGCCGAGCCGGTGGCAAGCCCGGCGACCCCAAAGAAAGGTTCGACTACGCGGCGGCGCTCACGAACTGCGCCATGATGAGCATCCCGCCATCGGAGGCCAAAAAGCTGACGTGGTGGGAATATCAGGCGCTGCTCTGGAACTGGAATGACCGCCACAAGCTGGAGGATGAGCATCCTGAGGCGCCCGATGCCGATCATGTAGCGATGCGCCAGAAGCGGCTAGTGGCGAGTGGGTTCGGAAGGATGATTCACTGATGGCTGAGGTTGTCGACTCCATCATAGCCGAGCTCATCGTCCGCGATAACGGCTATGTCGCCAATTTTGACAAGGCGACTGCCGCGCATGAGCGCTTCACCAAAAGCATGCCGAAAGTGGCGGGCAGCCTCGACCTGAGCGGTGCTGAGGCGCAGAAATACGCGAACCGGCACAAGAAGGCAGCGGGCGAAGTCGCTGCAGCTGAGGAAGCCGCCACGGCCAAGGTTACGCGCACTCGAAAGGCTCGCGCCGATGCCGCAGTCGCGTCTGATGAGAAAGAGGTTCGCTCAGCCAAGGCAGCGGCAAGGGCCAAGGCGGACGCAGAGATCGCCGAAGCCGAACGCTCGGCCAGGTATCGCCGACTGGCTGAGCAGGCCGCTTCAAATCGCGCCATCCCGCAATCTACGTCTGGTCGCATCGGCGCGACGGTCGCGAATGAGGCTTCCGGACAGCGGCCTATTCCAGCTGCTGTCATGGCAGGCGGACAGGCCGAGCAAATTGCCGCAGAGACCGAAGTCAACCACCTCCTCGCCGATCGCTTCGACCTTGCCTTAAGGGCGCGCTCTGCGGAGGGGATGGTCAAGCGCGAACTGCAAGATCAAGTCGACTGGCTTCGTCGCATTAACACGTACAAAGCGGCCGGCCTCACCGAAGACCAGGCTATCTTGCGTGCCGAGTCCGAGACGTTGGCGGTCGAGAAGCTGCGCGCCATCGCCGCCGAGAAGCAGGCAGCCAAGGGCGCCACGCGCGGAGTTGAGCAATTCGCCCGCGGTGCCGGCGCCTATGCCGCGCTCGGCGGCGGGCCCGCAATCGCCGGCCTAGCGCTCACAGCCGGCGTTGCGCTCGGCGCGGAGGCCATCAGCAAGGCAACCGAGTACGCCCGCGCCCTTCAGGACGTGGCCAAGGAAGCTGGTCTCACGACCACGGCACTGCAGGTCTATCAGCACGCAGCTGCGCAAGATGGCGTCACGCAAGAGCAACTGAGCGCTGGCCTGCGCCTGTTCTCCGAAAATCTCGGCAAGGCGCGCACCGGTTCCGAGGAACAGATCAAGGTTTTCCGGGCGCTCGGCATCAACATCCACACTGCAGCGACGGCCGGCGAGCTTCTCCCGACGTTGGTAAACCGGATTAGCAGCATTCCGGACCAGGCCAAGCGCGCACGGGTTGAACTGGCGCTGTTTGGTGAATCCGGCGCCAAGCTTGATGGCATGCTGTCAGGCGGCAATGAACGCCTCGACAAGCTGTCCGACGCGCTCCAGAAGAATAATGCGATCCTTTCGGCTACAGATATCGCGAAACTGGACGAGATTTCGAAGAAGCTGGCTGAGGCCAAGGCCGTCCTGATGACGGACATTTCGTCGGTCGTCGCCCATAACGCGAGCGCCATCCTGACGCTGGTGGAGGTCTTCGAAAAGGTGGCCGGAGCCGTTACGACTGCGGTCAACGCGCTCGCAAGGTTCAACCGGTATGCCGCGATCGGCGCGAAGCAAAGTCTTGGCCTGCCGGTCGACCAAGATATCAAGAACTTGGCTCTCGACAATCAGGAAGACCGGATTTCCGGCATCCAGAAGGGGCTGGGCCTCGATAGCAAATTCGCAAGTCCGCAGCCTGGCGGCGTCAACACTCGACTCCTCAACAGCCTCGGGGCACCAAAAGGGCCTAAGGGTAAATCTGCGTCACAGATAGAGGCAGAACGCCTTGAGCGGGATCGCAAGTTTACGGCCGAAGAGGAGCGCGAACAGCAGGCGCGCTTGAGCTATCTGTCGGAGCTCACGTCAGACACCCGCGATCAAGACGAATACGCGCGCCAGCGGGTTGAGATTGAGCGTGTTGCGCGAGATCGCGAACTGAAGGACGACGCGGCAAAGACGATCGCCAGCCAGAAGCTGAAGGGCGCTGAGGCGGCACAGGTGAATGCGCACCGCGATACCCTGATCGCGCTTAACGACAGGAACGCGCAACTCCAGCTGGACGCCATCAATCGCAAGGAAACATCGCGTTATCTCGATGAGGAAGCCGCTCACCTTCAGACGGCGGCCGAGACGCAGACGGATATACTGAACTCGCAACTGGCGCTGGCTACGACGGCCAAAGAGCGCCGCGATATAGAATTGCGCCTGTTGGCCATCGCGACCGAGCAAGAGCGCGTTTCCCTGCAAAAGCTGATCGATGACAAGGCAACGACCCCGGCCGCGCGAGAGGACGCGCAAGCCCGGCTTGGCGCATTGCCGGGCAAGGCGGCCGGGCAGGCGGCCGAGATCAACAGGCGCGATGCCGGGCCATGGCAGCAATATCTGCAGTCCCTACCGCACACTGCGGACCAGATTGGCGAGGCATTCGAAAAGGCCGCGGTCAACGGCGTGGAGCGGCTGAACGATTCACTCGGAACCGCGCTATCAAAACTGCTCGGGCTTCACGGCGCGGCCGGTCAGTTCTTAGAGGACCTGATACAAATCGGCATCCAGGCGGCTGAATCTGCGATTTTCGGCGGCGGGTCCGGCGGCGGCCCTTCATCAGCAGGTGGCGGCGGCCTTATCTCCGGCCTTGGGCCGCTCCTTGGCTTCGCAACAGGCGGATCCATGACGATCGGCGGTAACCCAGGCGTCGATCGCAATGTTCTGTCGCTGAATGGGCGGCCGATTGCGCGCGTCAGTCAGCGCGAAGTCCTGTCGGTGTCCCCGAACGTGTCCGCCTCGAATGCTCGCATTCCCAGCCCATCTGCTGCTGGTGTCGTGGTCCACCAGAATTTCGTGTTGGACGCACGTTTCGGCATCACAACGCCGGAACTTCTGAATCACGTCAACGCTGTAGCCAGCCAGCGCGCAGCTGAGGCCGGGCAGGCGAGCTACCGGGCAAGTGTCGCGTCTGTGCCGACCGCCATGTCTCGCTATCAGAGCGAAAGGGGCTAGCCTCAGAGCGGCGTATGAGCTGCGTTGGCGCGAGACAGCGCGGCGGTTCTAAGCGCCAGCGCAGCGGGTGTATCGATCATCACTTCGCCAATGTCGAGGCGATAGGGCGCGGCATTGAAGGATATCGCCAAACCAGCGGTCGCCCATATTGCGCTGATGGCCTGAAAGCTTCCACCGACACTATTCTGGACCGAACTGCGGGTGACAGACGCCGGCTTGCCATATTTTTCAGTCAGCAACGAAAGGACGACTTCCTGGCTCTCAATCCCTGCGGTCGGGATCGTAAAGCCAATGACCTTGCCGTCTACGATCATGGCATCCATTTTGCCGGATCGCGCAATTGTCGGCATAGATTCCAGTGGGAACACGATCGTCTCGGTGGCCCATGTCTCGCCAGCATTCACGCGCGCGGCTTGGTGACAAACGACGGGTTGGCGCATCTCATAACCCAAATCGACGTCAGGCAGTGAGGCGATACGAGGGGTTTTCTTGCATTCTGGGATAGCGAGTGGTTGACCGATCTGGATGCCGAACACCGATTGAGGTGATGCAGCCGCGGCGATCATGAGTAGTAGCGACATGGCCATCTCCAAGCGTCGCGCAAACTACGCTTCCATAGGCGGACGTCAACCTGATCCGCCGTAATCAGTCACAGCCATCGCCCATAGCGTCCGCGCGTGCGCACGCTCCATCTCTGCGTCTTTCAATTTCAGACCCATGACATTCGCGTCATGGGGACGGAGATTGACGGCGGCACCAGCCTCAGCGGCATCAGCGAGCCCATACAGATCGATGGCGGCGGTTTCTGGCAGGCCGATTTCAGTAACGGCGCATTTGGCGGCCGCCAGGATACCCGCCGGGCCCTGACATTGGCATGGCGGGCGATCAACGCCGGCCTGTCCGGCGGCGCGCAAGCCGTGCTCATGTTCTGTGATCGGCACCACCAACCCATCGCGGCGGGCAGTTCGCTCGTCCCGCATAGCGACGAAACACCCTTTTCCGACGATAGCGAATATCTATCAGGTGGTGCATCCGCATCAGTTTTGGCGGTCAACAATGGCCAGACGGGTGGCCTGAACTGCACCTCACTCGATATCACCATCACATCGGATCGCCCGCTTATCGGCGGCGAACGCTTCACGCATGTTCATCCGGTATGGGGCGACCGCGCCTATGAGATATACTCGGTCGAGACGATCGACACCGGCCTGACGATCAAGTTCCAGCCTCCGATCCGTGGAGGCATCGCGATCGGTGATGAACTCGATTTCGACAATGTCCGCTGCATCATGCGCCGGGTCAGCCCGCCGACCAACGCGCTTACCACGGGGCTGTTCTCCACTGCTTCGATCACGATGGTCGAGGACATGCGCGACCCGTCGCCATGAGGCGGCTGACGCTTCTGCGTATCGCGACGGATCCGCCCGCGCGGATATGCTCCGGCGTCAATCCGGTGATCATTCCGCCCGATGCGGTGGAATCTGCGGAAGCGCTGTATCTCGGTGGCGGCAAGCTGCTTAGCATTCCGGATCTCGAACAGGTCATCAACGGCATTTCCTCGCGCATAGAGGTCGGTGTCAGCGGGGTCAGCGCCGCGACAGTCGCCCTGTTCCGGGACGAATCAGCATCGTTGCAGGGTGCGGATGTCGATATCGGCTTCGCCTATCTGGACGACGCCTATCAGGTCGAAGAGGTGGAATGGCTGGCGTCGCTGAGGTGCGATTCACCGACGATCGACAGCCAGGACAGCCAGGGCGGACGAACTCGCACAATCAAACTCAGCATCGGAAGCGAGAATTCGGACAGGTCGCGCGCGCCGATCGCGTTCTGGACCGATGCTGATCAGCGCCGCCGATCGCCGACAGACAGGTTTTTCGATCACATCGCTGGCATCAGTTCCGGTACGTCTCGCCGATTCGGCCCGAGCGACGCGTGATCGATCTCGGCACCTTCCTGAAAGAGCAGTGCGCAAACTGCTCGCCATGGAATTGCTCGACGCTCGCCGCCGACTGGTGCGTAGCGCTCGGCTATCCCGATTTTGCGTGGGCGTGGAGGGATGTAACCGAGGCCAGCGCATGTGAGGCCGCCCCGGCAGCAGGGGGCGGGCTGGTGGCGCTGTGGACCGCAGGGATCGGCGACTATCTCACAGTGGTCGATGGCCCGCCGCAGGCCGGCGATATCGCAGTCCTTAATGCTCAAGGATATGAGGCGGGTGGTATCTTCACCGGGGAGAGGTGGGCGATCAAGGCAGCTCGCGGCCTCCATTTTATCCCGGACGGCGCCGTAAAAATCACCAAGGCGTGGCGCACATGAGCAAGGTATTCCGAGCCATCGTCGGAGCGATCGAGATCGTGGCGGGGATTGTTACAGCGAATCCCGCGCTGATCGCTGAGGGCGGCCTTATGATCTTCTCGGCGCTCACCCAGCCCGGTGCGCCGAAACCGCAGCTCACAGAAACGGCGCTCAAGTCGCCGACTCCGGCTCGTGTCTCCGGCTATGGGCGTAACCGGATGCACCCGGCCTATGCTCTCTACACGGTCGCAAACGACGGCACAGCCTTTGACGCCTATGTGTTCCATGATGGCCAGGTTGATGGCATCGAGACATATTATCTCGCCGACAAGACGGTATCGGTTAATGGATCCGGCTGGGTACAGCTCGGCGAGGCGAAGGAATATGGCGGCGGTAACATCATCAGGGTGGGTGCCACTCTCGGGCTTCCGACAGAGTCGGCGTTCTCCTATCTCGTTACGGAACTGCCCGACCAATGGACTACGGATCATCGTGGCGATGGCTGTGTCACCGGCTATGCTCGGTTCGGCCAGGTCAAGGGCAAGGACTTCCAGACGGTCTATCCGACTGGCGGCCCAAACCAACTTCCTCTATCGCTCGTCATGCGCCTGCAACTCGTGTTCGACTGGCGCGATGAGACGCAGGACGTTGATGACCCGACGACGTGGAGATGGTCCGAAAACGCGGTCCTGCATCTTGCGCACTACCTGCTGGTCCGCGACAACAAGCGGTGGGCTCGGCATTTCGCGCCCACGCTCGCCTATTGGACGGCAGCGGCGGATGATTGCGATCTGCCCATGTCGCTCAAGGGTGTCCAAACGATCCTTGGTGTAAAGGCGGACCACGGCAACACCTCGATCACTGTCACATCGGTGAGCGGCCTCGATAGCGGCATGACGATCGTTATTTCGGCGACCGGCGACACGTCATTAACCGAGACGCGGACAGTGTCAGGGATTTCCGGGCTGGTCGTCAGCTTTTCGGGCGGGCTGGCGAACGATCACCCAGTAGGTTCGCAGGTCACATGGGCATCGGACCCAGAGAGCCCCGCAACCGAGCCGCGCTACCGCAGCTGCGTAGCCCATAGCCACACCGACGAGCATAAAGGCGTCGTCACCAACCTGCTAGCTGCGTTCGATGGCTGGTTGGCCCCGCGCTCTGATGGCGCGCTGGTGGTCTATTCCGGCCGCTATTACGAGCCAACCGTCACGATCGGCCCCGACCAGATCATCGGCTATTCCCTACAGGATGGCGTGGATGAAGAAAGCGCGCTCAACTATCTCTCGGTCACCTATGTCAGCGCGAACCACGATTTCAACGTGGTCGACACCGATCCATGGGTGGATGATGACGATATCAGCAACCGCGGCAAAGAGCTTTCAGGCCAACTCGCGGTGCAGTCGCCATCCTTCTCGCAGAACAGGCGCCTGGCAAAGCGCAAGATGGCCAAGGTCATGGCGCCGCAGCGCGGCACGGTCACGACCAACGCCGCAGGGAGGATCGTGCTCGGCCAGCGGTTCATCCGCCTGCAACTGATCGAGGCCGGCGTGACGTTCCTCGACGCCCCGGTTGAGATCCTATCACCCGTCACTCGCAGCATGCAGAACGGCGGCGTGGCATTCAACTGGGTTTTGGCGGATTCGAATATCGATGACTGGAACCCGGCGACGGAAGAGGGCGAGCCTGCGCCAGTCGGGAATCGCGTCGCCACACAGCCGTTGGACGCGCCTGTCATCACCGGGGCTACCGCCAACTTCGGCGCCGATAGTTCGACGGGCTCCCCTGGCGTCTTCATAGATTTGACTATCGAGGCGCCCGACCGAGATGACCTGACATGGTATGCCCGCACGCGCCAAACTGGCGCCACGACATGGGGCGAACGGCAATACACCGATGTTGATCCCGGAGCCACAGTCGAGATAGCGACAGAGTTCGTGCCGATCGATTCCAGCGTCGAGGTTGAGGTGGCCTATCAAGTTGGCGATGGCCGCGTTTCGGATTGGTCCACGCTCGAGACAGTCAGCACGTCCAGCGCCTCGATCCCGCCCGCCCGCGTCACGGGGCTGACGGTAACCGGCGGAGTTGGCACGGCGACGATCGCATGGAACAACCCGACGTCGGCGAACTTCGCGGCGACCCGGCTCTATCACGGCACGACCACGACTTTCGGCTCGGCAACGCAGGTTGGCAGCGACATCACTGGCATTGCCGGCGGCGCTGAAAGCCACCCGTCAACTGAGACGGCGGGCACGCGCTATTTCTGGGTCATCTCGGTCAGCACGGGCGGCGCGGCCTCTACGCCGGTTGGCCCGGTCAGCGCGACTGTCACCTAATCCGCCGTAATCGGCAGTCAGCTCGGACCCTAACGTCGCGCCACCTCGATCGTGGAGCGCCTGATGGGTTCTATCGTTACCCAATTTGCATCGGTGTACCGCGATTATATCACGGATGGCGTACCCGCATCCGGCCCCCATGACCCGGTCAAATCCGAAATCCGCGCCATCGGCGCAACGATCGAAAACGCACTTGGTACGCTTTCTCTGGGCAGCGTGTCGGTCACGAAAGATACGCGCGCGCATCTAAATGCGGACCTGGCGCATGCGGCCGATACGGTTGCGCTGGTCTATGCTGATGCGACCGACGCGAACAACGATATCTATGTGAAGGTCGGATCGTCAGGTTCCGGCTCATGGACGCTGACCGGGATTCTTCATCTCGCGATCGGGGGCTTGGCACAACCCTATGTCGATGACGCGCAGGCAGCCGCAGCCGCAGCCGCAGCCGCCGCTGCCGGTCTGACGCCACCGCTCAAGTCCGACAAGCTGACGAATGCATTTAACGCTGTCCCATCCCGCTACATGCTGGCGGATGGGACGATTCCCATGACGTTCGCCCAGAACTTTCAGTTCATGCTCCCGGCGTCCGTCGTTGCCGCTATCGTAGCCAGCGCGAGCATCGAGATCGTGGTCCCGATCGCGCCGGGCAGCGTCACGCCAACCGCAACCACCTTGACGCAGCAGAACGCCGCGAACTCAAACGTTGGAAGCACGATCACGCTAACCAGCGAAGCAGTGGGGCTGGTCTATCGCGGCACGCTCAACGCTGCGTGCGTCGCCCTGACGTTGCAGTCCAACACCAGCGGAACGGTAATCTTCTATGCCCCAAGCGTCGCGGTCGTGGCCGGAATCCGCCCGACGCTCGACAATCGCTATCTCGCGCAGATTGGCTATGCGGAAGACGCAGCCGACGCCGTAAAGCCGTTGTGGATCGACCCGTTTTTCGACCCGACTACGCCAGCAAGCTTCGCGACGACTGGCGGCTTTACGATTCCGGTGAGCTCTTCGAATTTCGCCGCAAAATTCTTCGTGCCGAATTACAATCCGGCCACGAACACGAAGATCACGCTGCTGTTCTATTGCGCAAGCTTGCTGCTGCGCGACAATCAGCCGTTTCAGGGCTTTGGCCTCGCCTATAACAACGGCAATGCTGGGCCGGCGGCAGGACATGTCGCGCCCGTCATCGAGAGCATGGGCAACGGCTGGTACACGATCACCGATTATGTCGACCCACCTTCAGGCGGCTATTTCAGTGGGTTCAACTTTACGTGCCTGAACAATTCCACGACAGTCGCCTATCCGATTCAGCATATCCAGATGTTCGAAGGCGTCATCCTTCCGACGCATCTTTCGGAAGCTGCGCTAACCACAGGGAACCGAGGCGCTGCTATCCAAGCTGAGACGGCGCTGAATACCTTCGTGCGTCGGTGCTGGATCTTCAGCGATAGCTCAAAAGACGAGCGCTACGGTGTCGCCGCGCTGCCATCCTATCGCGGCATGGGCTATTATATGGCCCTGCTCGGCGGGGCTCGTCTCCGCGTCGTCAATATGGCAGCCCAAGGCGCCAACACCGAGAACTTCCTTGCCCTGGCAGACATTCTGCCGATCACTGCCGATGTCGTCGGTGGTGCGCTTCCAGCTGACACAGGCACAGCGTTTCAGATCACCAACTGGTCTCATGCCCCGATTACGTCCTACGAAAAGGGCAACCCGGACGATCTGAAACAAGGGTCGATCTATGGGGTTGACTTCGCATTCACGCCCGACTGCGTGTACGGGGGCGGCTCCACTGGCGTCCAGCCGACGACACTCTATGCGAGGCGGTTGACAGCGGGGCTCGCGCTCACTGTGCCGAACGGCTCGCGACTCACTCTACGGCAGGGACGTTCAAGCGCGAAGGACTTCGTGTTTGTTTCGACCGGATCGCGGAACGGGGCTTACGGGACCAATGACGCCGATTCCTATAATGCGTTCTACAGCGCGCGTTGCACCGGCCGAACCTCGGACGAAATCGCGAAAGTGCTGGCGCGCACCGCTTTTTGCCCTTCGATGGATGGGACGCCCGGCGGCACGGTCCCCGGAACTCATAACACAGGCTCGACTGCGGCTGTTGCTGCATTGACTGGCGCCGGCTGCCCTTCCGGCAGCATACTCGACGTGAACGCACCACAAGGCGCACTTGGCACGGGTACAGGCGGCGGCTCGAACCGCGAGTTCCTTTCGGCCGCAGAAAAGACCTTTCTTCAATTGATCGGCTACACCCTGCCGACAGGAGGCAGCACGAACGACCTGCAGCAGAAGATGGGCTATCGTTCGGACGACCTCGCGACTGCCGACAACTATCATCCGAACAAATATCAGGCGGCGCTTATGGCGTGGCGCCACTACAATTTCGCGGGCCTACAGGCTCATTTGAACAATCCCGACTGACGATGGGTGCTTATTTCGCCCCACGCCGCGCCAGTTCGGCCTTTATCACCTCCTGGGCTTCCGGGTCTGCAGTCTCGGCAACTTCGCGCAGCCGCGAGTCCGAAAGGCGCGAATATTGCGAGGCGAGTGATGCCCGGTCGGTATCGGTCAGCGGCGTGCGGAAGAATTGCGTACTGAGCAGGACCAGCAGGAAAGCAGCGAAGGCTCCCCATGCGATCACTGCGCGCGTGATGGTCAGTCGCCTCATGCTCTCGCCCTCACAAAAGCCCGTCGAATATCTTGGGCCGAGACCGGCGACGCCTTTTGCGCCGTTTCAGCCGTCGAACCACGTCACCGGCAAACATCGCCGCGACCGCCAGCGCAACCACAGCGCCGACGATAAAAAGAAGCGAGCCCTTCATTCGGCCAGCCTTACCCCACCCTCCCACCAGAGCGCAACCACAGCGAAAGGACTGATCCAATGACCGTAGAGGAGCGTATCGCCGATATCACCAAGCACCTCCATGCGGTGGAGCACCACACCAAGAAGTTGCACCAATCGCTTGCGGACGGGCTCGCTGAGCATGGCGAGCTCCTTGGGCTTGATGCAGGACAGGTCTCGACGTTCAGCGGCGGGACGAAAGAGAACTGATGCTGCACGAGGCCGCCTATGCCCCCGCGCTCTGGATTATCGCTATCGTGGCGCTGATATCCGCGCGCCTGTCCGGCAATAGCGGCATCGCGCGTTCGGTAGCCGTCATCCTCCTCAATTGGTGCGCTGGCATCGCCTATAACATCCTGACCGGCGAGCATCACGGTTGGATGTTCAACATCATCATCGATACATCCGCTTCGGTTGCGATTCTATGGCGTCCTGCGGGGAAAATGCAGGCATTGCTAGGAGTAAGCTACTGCACCCAGATCGCTATGCACGGCGGGTACGGAGCAGCGAAGCTGTTCGGATCAGCCGACCCGGACAAATACTATGCGGCAATCACGCTGGTCGCGTGGATCCAATTGCTGCTGATCGGGGGATGGTGCGTTGGCATATGGGCTGGGGATGGTATTCGTCGCCGGCTCGGCGGTTATAGTCCGCTTGCTGCTGCGGCGCGCGGCGGCAATCTGGCGGAACCCTGATGCAGGAGCCCGCCCAGCCCCGAAGGAATGAATGGCTCGCGCCCGCGAATGTCCTCGCGGTGTTCGGAATGCTTGGCATGGCGTTTGCGTCCTACCAGACCTTCCAGCGAGACACCTCCGAACGGGTCGTAAAGCTCGAATACCGGCTGGACGCTGACGAGCGCACCATGGCCATCCTTCAGGCCGCGCGCGACGATCAGGCCAAGGTGAACAATGACCTCGCTATCCGGCTCGACAGGCTGGAGCGCAGGCGGTGACAGATGCCAGTCAATGACCTCGCGCAAACCCTTCTCCTCCTTTCGGGGCCAACCGGAGCCGCTGTCGTCTGGTGGATCAAGCGCGCCGACGACGCCAAGCTCAGGGCCAGGGTCGATGAGTGTGAGCGAGACAGGGGGGAGCTCCATGCCAAACTCGATAACGTCAACCGAGAGCTTACCGAGCAGCGAGGGTGCGTCAAGACTCTCACTGCCATCCTCGGAAGGGAAATCAATGTCGGTTGAGGCTCTGACGGACTGGATCAATCTCGGGCCGCACAAGCTGCTTGAGGAAGCGCCGCTTGCTGTTCTTGTGGTCAATGGCGACGGCAAGATCATGTTCGCGAACCGGATGGCCGTGACGCTGTTCGGCTACGCACGGGCGGAATTCGTCGGCAAGGAGATTCATTTCCTTGTGCCCGATGATCGCCGGCCGAAACATGCCAATTTCGTCTCGGGCTGGTTCAAGCACCCCCGCGCCCGCCCGATGGGCGCTGATCTCAGGATTGCGGGCCGCAACAAGAATGGCGACCTCATAGACCTCGATATCCAGCTTTCGCCCGTCGAGACTGAAACAGGGGTGCTCGCCGTCGCATGGATTGGAGAGAGAAAATGAAGCCCCTGACAGCCCCGATCCTCGCGCAAATCTACGCGCCCACACCGCTCGGCACCTGCGCTCTCTATGTCGATTATCTGAACGCCGGCATGGCCGAATTCCAGATCAACACGCTCAACCGGGTCGCGGCGTTTCTGGGGCAAGTCGGCATCGAAAGCCAGCTTCTCACGCATACCGTCGAGAACCTGAACTATCGCACGCCGGAGCGGCTGGACGCGATGTTCTCGGCAGTGCGGGGAACAACGGACGCAGCGGCACTTATCCGCGGCGGCCCGCAGGCCATCGCCAACCGCGTCTATGCCGGACGCATGGGCAATGGCGACGAGGCAAGCGGCGACGGCTGGCGATATCGAGGCGCAGGGCTGATTCAACTTACCTGCAAGGACAATCAGGCCGCTTTCGCGCAGGCAGTGGGGCGCCCGCTCGCTGATATCCCCGCCTATCTGCTCACGCCACAGGGCGCGGCTGAATCGGCCTGTTGGTTCTTCAGTTCGCGCGGATGCAACGCCATCGCTGATGCGGAGGATATCAACGGCATCACCCGCAAGGTCAATGGCCCTGGGATGGTGGCGGCGGGCGATCGCATCGCCCTGTCTTCGAAGGCAAGGAAGCTGTTGGCATGAGCCTCGCCAACCCCGACTCTCGCCGCGCCCTTCGCGCCGTCGTTCAGGCGATACTCGCGCTTGCCCTGATCGGCCTCCTCTACTGGATCACCGGCCTGCTGAAGGGCCACGCCCCTGAGCTTCTGTCGATCGCGCGCGGGTGTCTCATCATCCTTGGCATTGGAACGGTGTTCTACGGGGCTGAGAACGGCATCAGGGCAGCAAAGATCGAGGGGCCTGCGGGAATGGGCATGGAGTTCACCGGGGACGCTCCTGCGGCTGCTCAGGCGGTTGCAGCGACCGCGCAGGCAACGGCTGACGAAATATCGGAGCAAGGATCATGATGCTGCGCCGGCCTCCCATCCTCACGGGTAGGGACAACTGCGATCTGGTGGGTATCGCAAGGGCACTAACTTCCGACGCAGCATCACTCGACGCGTCCTGTGGCGGGAAGGAAAATATACCATGCTGAACCATCTCAAGCAAGCAGCCATCGACACAGCATGGCTGATATTCCTCGGCTATGCGCTGTGGCGGTGGTGGGAGGAGAACTGAGATGCCGTTACCAGCATGGCTCACCAAAACCGTCGCGATCGTCATTGGAACCGCTGTAGCCGCGCTGCTGCTCGCTGGCCTGTTCGCCTGGCATGAATGGCAGGCGTCGCGCACCGCTGACGTGAAAACCAAGCTCGCGACTGGCCAAGCGACGGCTGCAATTCAATCCGGGTCTGACGCTGTCCAGACCATCGGCAATGCCATGACGAACGAAACCGATATTCACGCGACCGTAAAGGACGGAACCGATGAGATCAACCAAGCTCCTGCTGGCAATTCCAACGATGCTGCTGACCGCGCCACTTGCCGGCTGCGCTCATATCGCCATACAAGCAAATGCGTCGCCCTGCTCGGCCCTGTTGCCCGATAGCTGGATGGCTGGTGTAGCGCCCGTAGACATGCCTCAGAGCGCGAAACTCGCTGACGGGCACGATGACGCCCGGCCATGGCAAACGGGCTTCCTGGGGCAGACAGGGCAGCTTGAGGTGGCAAACGGGCGCTATGTCGATGCTGTCGGGATCGTCGGGCGCTGCGAGGCTCGTGATGCGGCGGCGGTGAAGAAGGCGCGACCTAAGATCCTCGGCATCTTCTGATGGCAGAACGGGCGCCAGCCGAAACTAGCGCCCGTCCCTAGCCCGTTGGGGGAGCCTGACCGTCAAAGACGGCGATCAACCACAAAAAAGCACTATGCCACGTGCCGCCCGCTGTCAATCGCGCCCTGATTCCTTGACCGGAACGCTACATTGTGCGACATTGTCCGCAATCCGATGCCAAGGCGGTCGGTAGGCAGGCGATACATAAATTCGCCGGACGGGGCTTCGGCCCCGTTTTTGTATCATACTGGTCGGAAGCGCGATCTAGATATCCAACCCCCGCTTCTCGATCTCAGCCAGGCACAACAGATCCGTTTCGCTCGGCTCCTCGTCCGACTGCTGCCAACGTTTCAGGAGCATTGCGTCGGTATAGTTCAGGAACCTTCCTGCCCATAGGTCGCGGTCGTAGGGGGAGAGGGGTTCGGTCATCAGCCGGGCATCCGGCCTTGCGGATAGTCGCGCTCCATCCGAACGCGGTATTGATCGACAGTCTCGCTGTTCCCGCACATTTCGACGTAGCAGGATGCATGTACCTCTTGAAATTGCCCGTCGAACTGGCGAGGGAAATTATCGAAAGTGCGAGGCGGAATAGCGCAGCCGCAAAGATAGCATAGGGCCACATCGCCCCCGCGTGCGCTCGACCAAAACCGCTGGCCTGCCCGCGACTTCGCGATAATCTGGCTTTCGATCACGCTCTGCATCTTACCGCCTCCTATCGCGGGTCTGCGGGGGACGGGGAGAGGGCTGCGTCGATCATGGCGGGCGCCATCATTCGCTCAGCATGGGCGCACTGGAACCGGAGATCAAGCATTTCCGCAACCATCGCTTTGACTTCTGGCCCGTCGCCGCGCTGGGAATCGCCTATCATCAGCGTGAACTCGGCAACCTTGTGTCCTCGCAGCATGGCCTCGGATCGAGCCCGCCCGATCATATCTGTCATTTCGCGGGGTGAAATCGAGCAGTTCGTGCCCTCATGCTCCCCACGCCCGGCAAGCACATATCCCTGCGCTGCATCCTTGCCGCAGTTGAACTGAAATAGCTCATAGCTCATCCTCAACCCCTACCCTCTTTCCCTTCAAAAAGCCACGGATTCCTTGCGTGTTCGCCCGAATTGGTGTAAGCGGGAATGGCTGCGGCGGGTACGCGGATCACACTCAGCCGAACCCAATGTGCTAAGGCAACTGACGACACGGAGCGCCAGCGGATGCGCTCCTATCAGGAAGTCAGCCGGACGAGTGCCGGGCCGTCGCAGCAATTCTCTTCTGGGCTTCAGCGATGCAATCTCCGCACTGCTCGAAGTCCAGAACGCCATGTTCGCAAGGTGTTGTCATGGCTCGGATGAACGATTTCCGTTGAGCCTTTTTCATGGCGCAGCGTTCCTCGTAGCTCATCGCGCCATAAGCGGCGACTGCGCGATCAATCGCCGACTGCAATTCCGGACTCATCTTTCCCTCGATAGCATCTTCTATTCTACCCTATCGTCTGCGGGGAGCGCTCGTATGGCGGCTGCGATATCTCCGCGGTGATCCCACATTTCAGCCACCTTCGCCGCATCCTCAATCCCTTCCCGATACCGATCGGTCACCGGGGGAGATGCGAGAAGGGAAAGCCAGATGTTCCGCGCCTGCTGAGCGACCAGCGTGTCAGTCGAATCGAGCGTCACGCCATACTCGCGATAGAGGCTGTCGATCAGATCCAGTGCCCGGCCAAGTGCCCAGTGCGCGTCTTTCCGCACCTCTCCCGCATCGGCGGGGGCGTTGAAAGCCGCAACGACGCGCTCATAGACGGCGTGATGATCCTTGCGATCGAGGAACCCGTCAGCGCGCAGGCGGTCGGACAGGGCGAATAATGCTTCACCTAGGGCCTCGGTCATTTTGGGGTTCCTTTGGGGGTGGGGAGGTTCTTGGGCCGAAACTTCGAGCTACTAAGAGCTTTTGGGCTCTGACTTAGACCTTCTGCGGCTCGCGCGGCGCGATAGGTGGCCTCGTCCACGAACTTGATTTCGCGCTCGGGGGCGCCTTCTCCCTCGGTGGGCGGGGTGGAGAGGGAGAGGATGCGATCGGCCTTTTCGAGCGCGTCATGCCATGCAGCTGGGCCAGTGCCACACATACGATCACGATGAGCGATTGCAGCGGCTTCCGGATCGATCACCCGCGCAATCTCCTCCCTTCCTGGCAGGGGAGAGGTGGAAAGGGAGGAAAGGTTGCGGTCTGTCAGCGAGCACGCGTACAGTTCCCATCCATGCCGCCGGTTATGTTTGCCCAAGCCAGCGAACGGCGGATCATCAGCATGATTTCGCCCGGTCGTGTACCCGTCGTTCCACGCGTGCTTGATATCATTCCCATCAGCAGCCACGGCGCTGGTAGCGGCGAAGGCGATCATGGCGCGGATTGCGCATTGCTCGTACCAGTGGATATGGTCGATCGGATTTTCCCGCATCGCTTTCGCCCATAGCGGTGATACGCCTTCGCGCTCATATTCCGCAGCCAGGCACTCCCGCGCCCGCATCTCGATCTCTCTATCCGGCATGGGTTGAGTCCTTGTTGAGGGCGGCTCGGGCAAATTCCGCGGTGCAGTTGCCGCAATCCTGACGCATCATTCTGCCGTGCGAGCATTGATCGAGGGTGCTGGGCTGTCCGTCCTTGCGCCATTTCTCGCCAGCAGTGCGCGGTTCGTCACCGCTCGCTATTCGCTCGACCACGGCTTCCAGCTCCTTGATACGAGCAAGGAGCGAGGGGAGGGCGTTGACGGCTGCGGCAACAAGCCGAAGCCGCGCTGCGCCCTGATCCTGCGGCATACCCTCGACACGCAGGACGAACCCGGCGAGCGGCACAAGTTCGCCTTCGCATCGCAGGAAGCCATGCTCTCGGCCGGCATAGTCGCGGGTGTGGTACGTGTCGGCGATCAGTCGCTTTACACTGGCCCTCTCCAGCAACCCTTCCAGCTCGGTTGGGGTTGGGATGGTCGGTTCCTCGCTCATTCACCAGTTCCTTGCAGGGGTTGGGTGCCGGAGCGCAGGGCGACGCGCACGATACCGCGGCATGGATTGCTTGTGCCGTCTGCACGTCGAACGAGGCCGCACTTTCGGCAGCAGATTAGATTGAACCGCTCGTGCCAATCATGCTCGCCAGCCCCCTCCCGCTGCGCATCCGACAGCTTCTCCTCTACCTCTGCTATGGTGGACGTCGTCATGACGACATGATCCGCTCACCAGCGAGTGCGAACCCGCCAGCGATTTGGACGATCAGGGTTTCCATTTCGTCGGGCAACAGACTGGTGACAAACGCGGGCTGCCCGAGCTTCTTGCCATCCATCGGGCAGGCGATCAGCACGATATGGCAAGCCTCGCCGGTGATGCGTTCGACCAGTTGCATGATCGCTTCGCCGACTGCCGGGTCTATGTTCAGGCGCTTGGGCATTACTTCTCCTCTCCCTGGGTAAGGGTGCGGGCTTTCTCTTGGCAGCGAGCGCACGCGTGGCCGGATTCGACGCAGGGCGTGGCGAGAGGCGCGTTGAGGTGGCAAGTCTCTCGGCATGCCAGCCGGACGCCTTGCTGCATTGCTGGTGAGAGATCAGAGAGCCGGTAACTGCGCTCAGCCATAGTCTAGGTGTCCTAATGGGAGGGGTCGGGCGCATCGGCGTTGCCGACCGCGCTGTCATGCTGCGCACCGAGCCCTGCGGTCTCGGCCCTTCGGGTTTCCATCGCTTGCGCAAGCCGCGCGTCTAGCTTGGCGTTGCGCTGAATGACGCTCGGGATGCCGCCAGACACTTGGCCAGCCCACTCAAGGAAATCGAGGTAGCGGCACATCTGGCATTCGCCGCAGCCGTCGCCATTGCAGTCGATGCGGCGGGTCATGCTGGTGCCTTCTCGATAACACGCGGCCCCCAAAAGAAGTCGCCGATCCATTGCGTTACGGGAATGCCGAACACTTGAACCGATAAGGATTCATCATCATTCGGATCATAGCCGCCAAGCACGTTTTCGCTGACCTGAACAATTTCCCACTCGTCCGAGCACCAGCCCTTGCCCTCTGGTTCGATTCGAACTCCCTGCATTTCGGGCGGTAGGCCCTCGCTATAGAAGTTACCGCCCGAAGGAGTTTTCAGTTTTGCCCAATAATATCCGGGTTGCTGTGGGGAATTCATGCTGATTGCCTCTTCATGACTTCGCGGAAGATCGCGTCCTGCTGCACCTTGTCAGTGCCGATGAAATAACGAACCGGGTCGCGCAGAAACTGCGCCTGATGCTCGGCAGTAAGCTCCGGCAGCAGATATCCGTCGATGTTGAACAGGCTGCGCACCATGTTGGTGAACTGGCGCTGGCTCACTCCAACGGACGAAAGCCCGTCCGACGCAGTCGGAGCGCCCATATTATCACCCATCAGTCATCTCCTGTGCGTTCACCCGGTTAATCTCGGTAAGGGAGGCGCGTATCGCTTTGGCGACTTCGGCCAGCGTATCAGCGGGCAGCGCGAAGAATCCGAGCGCGCCCTTGCAGGGGATCAACGGAAGTGGAAACTGCTCGCCGATAACGAAGCCGTATTTCCCATAGAACCACTGGCTCTGCATTTTATCGACGCAGTCCGTGATCCGGATCATGCCAACCACACCGCCGCGGGGCATTGCGGCCTCTTTCGGGTCATCCATATCCAGTTCGGTTTTCGACACGCCAGCATGGCATATCACCCAACCCCGCCCGCGCGTCGCCCAGTCGCGGTTCTCCACGTCTTTGCCATCGTGGAAAATGTGATGCGGGTAGGGTTGCTTGATCGACAGCGCCTTGATCTCGCCTGCCTCAACCCTTTCTGCCAGTTCCAGTAGATCCATTACACTTACTCCTGTGGATTTAGACGGGTGGGATTGGGGAGGGGTCACGGTCGAATGCTCCGAGCCTTGCCGATCGCCATTATCGCTTGAATCTCAGCCATCATTTCGACCTTGCCGTGCCGTACAAGCATCGCCGCGATGCCGATGATGGTTGCGCAATGCTCGTCAGTCATGACCGCTTCGTATCGGGCGAGAACGCAGGCCAGTTCCTGGACGGCGGCGACGTGCCAGAAATCATCCGGAAGCGTCTTCTCAGCCTTCATCATCTGGCCGATGATCTGGCATTCGCGGTCACTGAAATCGCTCATACCCCCACCTTCTCATTGAGCCGTTCAATCTCGGCTAGAATATCGGGGTGGGGGCCCGACACGTTGCTGGCGCTCATGACGCTCATACCTCCTCCCGTGCGTTCGGCCGGTTGATCTCGGTGAGGGAGGAAGTTGGGTGGACTGGGCCCCGAGTATTCCAGCGAGCGATAGCATCGGCGACGGTTTCGCCAGCCTTCAGATCGGCGTCCGCGACCGGCTGAACAGGGCAGTCGTTCTCGTCCGGGCAAAACACCGTAGCCGCCCCGTAGCCTGTGTCAGGACAGACCTTTGGGCGCTTCCCGCAAAACGGGCACGGCATGAGACCATCGCTCATGCCTCGATCTCCCGAGTATAGTTGTGAAGGTTTGATGTTGCCGGCCATCGCAGCGAGCCCTGCAGGAGCAGAGCCGCTTCGCTGCGCGAGGCGCAGATAAAGAGATTGGCGTCGCGATTATCGGCGTGGTCGCCATTAATATGCAGAACAACCTCGCCACGCCGATAATCG
>Ga0207676_10000211_pt1 | contig 50035 bp, 46 predicted proteins | sample KBSSwiS72_FD_184307 | JGI IMG/M metagenome (GOLD analysis project Ga0207676, IMG submission 184307) | Switchgrass rhizosphere microbial communities from Kellogg Biological Station, Michigan, USA - KBS Switchgrass S7-2 (SPAdes) (version 2) | ecosystem: Host-associated > Plants > Roots >...
CCCTCGAGGCGCCACGCCGGATCGACGACGTCCTCGTCGACAGCACCGCGCTCACCCGGGCGACCGGCCTCGACGCCTTCGTTCTTTCCGTGACGCTGAAGAGCCGCAGCACGCTGCCGCTCGCCACGCCCTCGGTCGACCTGAGCCTGACCGACGGCAACGGCCGCCTGATCGCCCGCCGCGCCCTGGCGCCGCGCGACTTCGGCGCCGCCAGCGTGCTCCAGCCGGGCTCGGAAGCGCCGCTGCAGCTCATGCTCAATGCCGGCAGCGCCCGCGTCAGCGGCTACACCGTCGAGATCTTCTATCCCTGAAACCCCGGCGCCGACCCGGCGCCTTTCCTTCTTCATCTTCCGGAGCTTCAATGGCCACCCTGATCTGCGGATCGCTCGCGTTCGACAGCATCGCCACCTTCCCCGGCCGGTTCGCCGACCAGATCCTGCCGGAGAAGCTGCACATCCTGAACGTCTCGTTCCTAGTGCCCGGGCTGCGCCGCGAATTCGGCGGCTGCGCCGGCAACATCGCCTACAACCTCGCCGCCCTCGGCGGCCAGGCGGTGGTGGTGGCCGCGGTCGGGAGCGACGGCCTCGGCTACGTCGAGCGCCTGCGTGCCTGGGGTGTCGCTACCGAGGCAGTGCGACCCATCGACGACGCCTTCACCGCCCAGGCGTTCATCATGACCGACCTCGACAACAACCAGATCACCGCCTTCCATCCCGGGGCGATGCAGTCGGCGCACGAGATCGACGTGCCGGCGCGCGCCGACCTGGCGCTCGCGATCGTCGCCCCCGACGGCCGCGAGGCGATGCTGCGCCACGCCGCCCAGCTCGGCGCCGCCGGCGTGCCCTTCATCTTCGATCCGGGCCAGGGCCTGCCAATGTTCGACGGCGCCGAGCTGCGTCGCTTCGTCGCGCAGGCGAGCTGGGTCGCGGTCAACGACTACGAGGCCGAGATGCTCGCCGAGCGGACCGGCATGACGCTCGAGGCGATGTCGCGCTCGCACCTGCGCGGCATCGTCGTCACCCTCGGCGCCGAGGGCTGCGACCTGTGGCAGAACGGCGAGCGCATCCGGGTGCCGGGCGTGGCAGCGCAAGACGTCGTCGATCCGACCGGCTGCGGCGACGCCTTTCGCGCCGCGCTGCTCTACGGCCTGGAGCGCGGCTGGTCGCTGGAGCGCTGCGCCGGGCTCGGCAACCGCCTCGGCGCGCTCAAGATCGCGCACCGCGGAGGCCAGAATCATGTGCTGGATCGCACGCTTCTTTCGAGCTGACCCCACCGTTCCTCAAGTTGGCGGGGATTAGTCCGAAGCCGCAGACCATGGACCTTCTCCAAGCCCTCGTTCTCGTCGTCGCCCTGGTCGCGGCCTCGGCTGCCACCTGGGTGGCCTGCCGCTGGTTCTACGGCAAGAAGCTGATCGCTGCCGCCCTGCGGCTGAAGAAGAGCGACCAGAGCCGGCTGTTCTCGCAGCAGCAGACGGCGCAGGCGAAGAAGCAGATCGAGGCGCTGAAGAAGGACCTCGAGGAGCAGCGCAAGATCGTGGTCGAGACCGAGGCCAGCCGCCAGCGCACCCGCGAACTCGAATTGGCCCTGCTCGCCGCCGAGAAGGTGGTGGAAGACAACTCCGGCATGATGCCGCTGGCGCCGAAGAACGGCTTCGCCGACACGCAGATCATGGGCTGAGGGCGCTTCGCCCCTCGCTCGCTTCTCTTCCCCGATTGAAATAAAAAACCCGGCCGGAGCCGGGTTTTAGCGACGGGCGCAAGAGCGCCCGTCGTTCTCTCAGGGCTTGCTGCCCGTCGGAAACGGCCAAGCCGCCTGGGGGCTCAGAGCCGTCTTCGCCGGCGCCGCGGGAGCGGCCGGCGCTGCAGCAGGTGCGGCAGCGGCCTTCTTCGCAGGCGCCTTCTTGGCAGCCTTTTTCGCAGGTGCCTTCTTCGCAGCCTTTTTCGCAGGCGCCTTCTTGGCAGCCTTCTTGGCTGGGGCCTTCTTGGCCTTTTTCGCTGGCGCCTTCTTCTTGGCTGGCGCCTTCTTCTTCGCAGCCTTCTTCGCAGCCTTCTTGGCCGGCGCCTTCTTGGCGGCCTTCTTGACCGCCTTCTTGGCGGCCTTCTTCGCCGGCGCCTTCTTGGCGGCCATCTTCTTCGCCGGGGCCTTCTTCGCGGCCTTCTTCGCCGGCGCCTTTTTAGCGGCTTTCTTCGCAGTTGCCATTACGTTTCTCCTTGATCAAGTTGACATGGAACCGGCCGACCCCATCGATGGAATCGGCCAGCTATTCACCGTCCGAACTGCCCTGGAGGGACGCCCGGTACGATGAATCGGGTTGCAGGCCGGCAGCGCTCGTCGTCGCCGCTCTTTCTTCCTGCGAATCTTGATCTCTCTTCACCGCCGCATGCTTCCTGCCGCGACGGTCATTCCCAAGACAGCGCGCCACCGGTCTGGTAGTCGATCACGCGCGTCTCGAAGAAATTTCGCTCCTTCTTGAGGTCGATCATCTCGCTCATCCACGGGAACGGATTTTCCTCGTTCGGATAGAGCTCCTCCAGGCCGATCTGCGTTGCCCGCCGGTTGGCGATGTAGCGCAGGTAGCCCTTGAACATCGAGGCGTTCATGCCGAGCACGCCCCGCGGCATGGTGTCTTCGGCGTAGCGATATTCCAGCGCCACGGCCTTCTCGAACAGCGCCCGGATCTCCGCCTTGAACTCTGTCGTCCACAGGTGCGGGTTCTCGGCCTTGATCTGGTTGATCAGGTCGATGCCGAAATTGCAGTGCATCGACTCGTCGCGCAGGATGTACTGGTACTGCTCGGCGGCGCCCGTCATCTTGTTCTGCCGGCCGAGCGCCAGGATCTGGGTGAAGCCGACGTAGAAGAAAAGCCCCTCCATCAGGCAGGCGAAGACGATCAGCGACTTGAGCAGCGTGCGATCGTTCTCCGGCGTGCCGGTGTGGAAGTTCGGATCCATGATCGCCTCGATGAAGGGGATCAGGAACTCGTCCTTGTCGCGGATCGACTGCACCTCGTTGTAGGCGTTGAAGATCTCGCTCTCGTCGAGCCCGAGCGACTCGACGATGTACTGATAGGCGTGGGTGTGAATCGCCTCCTCGAACGCCTGGCGCAGCAGGAACTGCCGGCATTCGGGCGCCGTGATGTGGCGATACGTGCCGAGCACGATGTTGTTCGCGGCCAGCGAATCGGCGGTGACGAAGAAGCCGAGGTTGCGCTTGACGATGCGTCGCTCGTCTTCGGTGAGGCCGTTCGGATCCTTCCAGGTCGCGATGTCGCGCGACATGTTCACTTCCTGAGGCATCCAGTGATTGGCACAGGTGGCGAGGTACTTCTCCCACGCCCACTTGTACTTGAACGGCACCAGCTGGTTGACGTCGGTGCGGCCGTTGATGATGCGCTTGTCGGCCGCCTTGACGCGGCGGGCCGCCGGCACTGCGGCGAGAGCCGCGGCCGGCGCGGCCGGCAGTGATTGATGGATGATGGCGGCCTCGACCGCCGACGGCTGGGCCAAACGCAAGGCGGTGCTCGCGCGTTGCGCGGAGCTTGCGGCGTGAACGGTCTCGGTGGTTCTGTCTTCTTCCCAAACCAGCATTGCGAATATTTCCTCTGCCTCTTGATTATCCGAGCGATTTATGCGAAAGCCCAAGACTTATCGACTGCATCGCTGCATGAATGTTGCTCTGTCGCATCGCGTTCGCGATCACTGGCACGCTTCGCACTCGGGGTTGTCGAGTGCGCAGAACTTCACATCGGACTCGAGCGTCGTGTCGCTCGCGAGGCTGCTCACCGATGCGACGACCGGCGGTGCAGCGGACGAAGTCGTCGTCGCGCGGGCGCCGTTCGACACCGCGTTGAGCGTGCCCGACTTCACCGTCGACTTCTCGGCGTTGGTCGCGCTCTGCGTGCGCAGGTAGTAGGTCGTCTTCAGGCCGCGCAGCCATGCGAGCTTGTAGGTCTCGTCGAGCTTCTTGCCCGACGCGCCGGCCATGTAGATGTTGAGCGACTGCGCCTGGTCGATCCACTTCTGCCGCCGCGCCGCGGCCTCCACCAGCCACTGCGTCTCGATCTCGAACGCGGTCGCGTAGAGAGACTTCAGGTCGGCGGGCACGCGGTCGATGCGCTGCAGCGAGCCGTCGAAGTGCTTCAGGTCCATGACCATCACCTCGTCCCACAGGCCCACCTTCTTCAGGTCGCGCACCAGGTACTCGTTGACGATCGTGAACTCGCCGGAGAGGTTCGACTTCACCGACAGGTTGCCGAACGACGGCTCGATCGAGGCGCTGACGCCGACGATGTTGGAAATCGTCGCCGTCGGAGCGATCGCCACGCAGTTCGAGTTGCGCATGCCGTGCTCGCCGATCCGCGCCCGCAGGGCGTTCCAGTCGAGCGTCGACGAGCGGTCGATGTCGACCAGGGCGTTGCCGTTGGCGAGCGTGCCGCGCTGCTCCGAGAGCAGGTCGAGGGTATCGATCGGCAGGATGCCCTTGTCCCAGAGCGAGCCGCGATAGCTCGAGTAGCGGCCGCGCTCGGCTGCAAGTTCCGTCGATGCCCAGTAGGCGTGATAGCAGACGGCCTCCATCGAGCGGTCGGCGAAGTCGACCGCCTCCGGCGAGGCGTAGGGCACGCCGATCTCGTAGAGCGCGTCCTGAAAGCCCATGATGCCGAGACCGACGGGACGGTGGCGCAGGTTCGAGTCGCGCGCCTTCTTGACCGCGTAGTAATTGATGTCGATGACGTTGTCGAGCATCCGCATCGCCGTGGCGATGGTCTTCTTCAGCTTCACCTGGTCGAGGGCGCCGTTCACCACGTGCTGCGCCAGATTGACCGAGCCGAGGTTGCAGACCGCGATCTCGGTGTCGCCGGTGTTGAGCGTGATCTCGGTGCAGAGGTTGCTGGAGTGGACGACCCCGACGTGCTGCTGCGGCGAGCGCACGTTGCAGGCGTCCTTGAAGGTGATCCAGGGATGCCCGGTCTCGAACAGCATCGTCAGCATCTTGCGCCAGAGGTCCGACGCCTTCATCTTCTTGAACAGCTTGATCTCGCCGCGCGCGGCCTTCTCTTCATAGGCGATGTAGGCGGTCTCGAAGGCCTTGCCGAACTTGTCGTGCAGGTCGGGGCAGGTCGAGGGCGAGAACAGGGTCCAGTCGCCGCCTTCCATCACCCGCTTCATCAGCAGGTCGGGCACCCAGTTGGCGGTGTTCATGTCGTGGGTGCGACGGCGGTCGTCGCCGGTGTTCTTGCGCAGCTCGAGGAACTCCTCGATGTCGAGGTGCCAGCTCTCGAGGTAGGCGCAGACCGCGCCCTTGCGCTTGCCGCCCTGGTTGACCGCGACCGCGGTGTCGTTCACGACCTTGAGGAAAGGCACCACGCCCTGGCTCTTGCCGTTGGTGCCCTTGATGTAGCTGCCGAGCGCGCGGACGTTGGTCCAGTCGTTGCCCAGGCCGCCGGCGAACTTGGACAGCAGCGCGTTCTCCTTCAGCGCCTCGTAGATGCCGTCGAGGTCGTCGGAGACGGTGGTCAGATAGCAGCTCGAAAGCTGCGAGCGGCGGGTGCCGGCGTTGAACAGGGTCGGCGTCGAGCTCATGAAGTCGAAGCTCGAGAGCACCTCGTAGAACTCGATGGCGCGGTCCTCGCGGTCGATCTCGTTCAGCGCCAGGCCCATCGCCACGCGCATGAAGAAGGCCTGCGGCAACTCGATCCGGGCCTCGTCGATGTGCAGGAAGTAGCGGTCGTACAGGGTCTGCAGGCCGAGGTAGTCGAACTGCAGGTCGCGGTCGGCGTTGAGCGCCGCGCCGAGCTTGGCAAGGTCGTACTGGAGCAGCTTCTCGTCCAGCAGCTCGGCCTGCACGCCCCTCTTCACGAACTGCGGGAAGTAGTCGGCGTAGCGGCTGTGCATGTCCGAATGCAGCAGCTCCTCGCCGAGGATCTCGCGCCGGATGGTGTGCAGCAGCAGCCGCGCAGTGGCGCGGGTGTAGCCGGGGTCCTTCTCGATCAGGGTGCGGGCGGCAAGGATCGCGGCCTTGTGCACCTCGTCGATCGGCACGCCGTCGTAGAGGTTGCGCTTGGTCTCGGCCAGGATCGGCTCCGGCCGGACGTCGGCGCCGAGGCCGGCGCAGGAGGTCTCGATCAGCGTCTGCAGGCGGGCCGCGTCGAGCGGCACGCGGTTGCCGCGGTCGGTGACCATCAGCACCGGCTCGGCCTTGGCGACCACCGGGCCCTGCTTGGCGCGCTCCTGCGCGCGCCGCTCGCGATAGAGCACGTAGGCGCGGGCGACCTCGTGGTGGCCGCCGCGCATCAGGCCGAGTTCGACCTGGTCCTGCACGTCTTCTATATGGAAGGTGCCGCCGCCGGGGCGCGAGCGCAGCAGCGCCCGGACCACCGATTCGGTCAGACCGTCGACGGTCTCGCGAACGCTTGCCGAGGCCGCGCCCTGGGTGCCGTGAACCGCGAGGAACGCCTTCATCAGCGCGACCGCGATCTTGTTCGGCTCGAACGAAACGACGGCGCCATTGCGGCGCAGGATCTGATAGCCCTGGTACGCGGACACGGCCGGCGCGGGCCGGCCCGCGGGTCGCAGCGCGGCAACGGTCGCGGACGGCGCCTGGGCGGGGGTAGCTTGCATGAAATCTCCTCTGGAATCCTCGGCTGGGCTGCAACCGCCGGGGCTATTTGTTCATCGCTGGCAAGGGCTCGTCGGGTGCCTGTGCGTTCGCGAAAAGGGCTGTTCGTGGGTCTGGACGAGAAGTCCAGCATAGCATCGGCGGACACTATATCTGGGGTCAATGTGGCCAACAAGCACTACCTATAGCGTATGAACCCGTACATATTTCACGGTACAAAGTCCAGCCCGGGAAGTGCCGCCCGGTGGCGCAATCCGTCCCAGTGAAAACCCGCCCCGGGGTCCTGCTTGCGTCCCGGCGCGATGTGTGCATGGCTGGTCACGGCACGAATCGGATAACGCGCGGCCAGGCCGATCAGGGTCGCTGCGAGGCGCTCGTATTGCGCCTCTTCGAAGCCATCGCCTTCCAGGCCTTCGAGCTCGATGCCGATCGAAAAATCATTGCAGCCGGCGCGGCCTTTCCAGCTCGACTCGCCGGCGTGCCAGGCGCGCTTGCCGCACGAGACGAACTGCAGCAGCTCGCCGTCGCGGCGGATCAGGAAGTGAGCCGACACACGCAGGTCGCGCAGCCTCTCGAAATACGGATGCGCGGTCGGATCGAGCCGGTTGGTGAAGAGCCGCTCGATCGCGTCGCCGCCGTACTCCCCCGGCGGCAGGCTGATCGAATGGACGACGACGAGCTCGATCGCCGCGCCTTCGGGCCGCGGGCCGAAGTTCGGCGAGTCGACGCGTCGCGCCGCCTGCAGCCAGCCGCCCCGCCACGCCGGCCGCGCTGCGGAAGGCGCCGCCTTCGCGCGCTTCACTCGCGATCGGTTCCGGTCAGGTCGCCGCCGACGTTGACGTTGAGCCGGGCCATCCGATAACGCATCTGCCGCAGCGACAGGCCGAGGCTGATGCCGGCCGCGGTTCGGTTGTAGCGGTGATGCTCGAGGGCCCGGATCAGGATGTCGCGCTCGACCTCGTCGAGATAGCGGGCCAGGTCCTTGGGCAGCGGCTCCTCGGCCGGCAGGCTCGGCGCGAGGGCCGCCGCTTCGGCGACGCTCGCTTCGGTCGGCAGGCGGTCGAGCTCCTGCGCCGCGCTGTCGGTGAACACCGACTCCGGCAGGTCCAGATCGTAGACGTCGAGCTCCTCGCCGCCCGAGAGGGCCACGGCGCGGTGCAGCATGTTCTCGAGCTCGCGCACGTTGCCCGGGAACGGATAGCGCGCCAGGTGCACCAGGGCGTCGCGGGTCAGGCGCGGCGCCGGCCAGACGCCGGCGTCGCGGGCCAGCCGCTCGAGGACGCGCTCGCTGATTCCCATGAGGTCCTCGAGCCGCTCGCGCAGCGGCGGCACGCGGATCTGGATGACGTTGAGGCGGTAATAGAGGTCCTGGCGGAACTGGCCGGCCTGGACCTCGGCGTTGAGGTCCTTGTGCGTCGCGCTCAGCAGCCGCACGTCGACCGGCTGCTCGGTGACCGCGCCCACCGGCCGGACCGAGCGCTCCTGGATCGCGCGCAGCAGCTTCGACTGCATCGACAGCGGCAGGTCGCCGATCTCGTCGAGGAAGAGCGTGCCGCCGTTGGCCGCCTGGAAGAAGCCGTCCCGGTCGTCGTTGGCGCCGGTGAACGCGCCCTTGCGATAGCCGAAGAATTCGGCCTCGAGCAGCTGCTCGGGAATGGCGCTGCAGTTGACCGGCACGAACGGCATCGCCCCGCGCGTGCTCACCTCGTGGATGGCGCGAGCGACGAGTTCCTTGCCGGTGCCCGATTCACCGGCGACGAGCACCGGCGCCATGCTGCGCGCCACCTTCTCCACCAGCGAGCGCACCTGCTGCATCGCCATCGAGTTGCCGGCCATGCGGCCGAGCGCCTGGCTCACCGGCAGCGCCGGCGCCGGCGGCGCAACGGCAACGGGACGCGGCACGCGCGGCGGCGGCATCGCTCGATGCTGCTCCGACGGCAGGCTGGTCGGGTCGACCGTCGGCCCGCCGCCGCCGCGGCCGAGCGCCGAGGCGACGACGCCGCGGAACTGCTTCAGGTCGACCGGCTTGGTGAGGTAGTCGTAGGCGCCGGCCTTGAGCGCCTCGACCGCGTTCTCGGAGGAACCGTAGGCGGTGATGACGACGGTCTTCTCGCGCCGGCCGTTCTGCTCGAGCCAGTGGAGGACGTCGAGGCCGGAGCCGTCGGGCAGGCGCATGTCGGTGATGACCGCGCTGTAGGTCCGGTCCTTGAGATGGAGGAGTGCCTCCTGGACCGTGCCGGCGGTGTCGAGGTCGTAGCCCTCGCGCAGCAGGGTCAGCTCGTACAGCGTCCGCAGGTCGGGCTCGTCGTCGACGACGAGCAGGCTGAAGTGCGAGGCAGTGGTCAATGGAGCCCCTCGTCCGACGGGTACGTCGGCCGGCCCCCCGAGGGGGCGCGGGCCGGCTTGGGAGCGGCCCGGGGCTCGGCCCGCTGAAAGTTCGTCGCTTCGCGATGTCTCATGAGGTCAGTCGAATGCGGGATTCGCTCGGTTGCAGGGCGGCGCGACGGACATCGACATAGAACTCGTTGCGCCGCGGCGCGTCGGGTGGCAGCAGCCGGTAGTCGATGCGCGCCCCGTATCTCTCGCAGAGCTCGCGGCAAATGTAAAGGCCCAGGCCCGCGCCGCGGCTTCGGGTCGAGAAAAAGGGCTCGAACAAATACGGTTCGACGTCGGCCGGGATCGGCGCGCCGTCGGAGGAGACGCTGAACTCGGCGCGAACCTCGCTCTCGGCGCGCAGGGCCAGGAGGATCGCTCCGGGCCGGTGGCTGGCGTGGCGGCGGGCGTTGTCGAGCAGGTTGACGAGCACGCGCCGCAGGTGCTCCGGATCGAACATCGCTCCGACCGGCTCGCCCGGCAGCTCGACGCGGAGGACGCTCTGCTCGCCGAGCTCGATCCCGGCGGCCCGCGCCCATTCGCCGCTCACCTCGGCGAGCTGCGCCGTGGCGTCGATGGCGCCGACTTCCTGCACCCGGCCCGGCGCCACCTCCATGACGTCGTCGACGATCCGCATCAGCCGCTCGACGTTTTCCGTCACCATCTTCGTCAGCTGGCGCTGCGCCGGATCGGTCGCGTCCTCGGCCATCAGCGCGTTGGCCTGAGCGATCGCCGCCAGCGGGTTGCGGATCTCGTGGGCGATGCCGGCCGAGACGCGGCCCATGGCGGCGAGCTTTTCCTGGCGGCTGCGGGCCTGCACGTTGCGCATGTCCTCGAGGAACAGCACCGCGACCTCCTCGCTGGCGCTGGCCTCGCGCTTGCGTGTGAAGCGCACGCGCAAACGCAGCGTCCGGTGCGAGTCGGGGGCGAACTGCAGCGGCACATCGCGGCCGGCCTCGGGCCAGGCGGCGTCGGCGAACGCGCGCTCGACCGCATCGACCAGCGCGCCCCAGGCCGGCACGCCGCGCAGCTGGAACGGCGCCGTTCGGCTCATGCCTTCCGGCGCGAGCAGGCGGCGGGCCGCCGGATTGGCGGCGCGGACCTTGCCGCCGCGGTCGACGACCAGGACGCCGTCTTCCATCTCCTCGATCACGAGCCGATTCAGTGCCGCCTGCTGCCGCGCCATCTCGAGGCTGCCGCGGGCACTCAGCTCCTCGCGCGCCAGCCGGCCGGCGAGCTCGCCGGCGAGGACGGTGATGACGAAGAAGCCGCTGCCGGCGACACCCGCCTGGGTCATGAGCGAGGTCGCGTCGCCGCCGGAGAGCAGGGCCAGCCAGGCGGTGCCGAGCAGGGCCAGGGTCGCCAGCGCCGCGGTCGCGAGCGCGAGCACGCGCGGCGTCAGCACACCGGCCATCAAGACCGGCAGCACGAGCAGGGCGACGTAATTGAAGCTCGAGCCCGGCGAGGCGAGGTGCAGGCCGGTGAAGAACACCAGGTCGGCGCCGATGGTGCCTATCCATTGCGGGCTGCGCAGCCGCGCCATCGTGTGCGGCGCCGCGCCGCGACGAAAGCGCGGCAGCAGCCACATGCTGATCGCCAGGGTCGCGAAGCCGAGGCTGAGGGCGACGATCGTCGGCGTCGGCCGCAGGCCGAAGGCGCTGGCGACGGCGAGGGTCAGGACCAGAGCCACGCCGAGCGCGGCGCGGGCACCGATGAAGGCACGGTAGATCCGCTCGAAGGTGGTCGAGCTGCTGCCCCGGCGCCGGCGAACCGCGCGCGCGGCACGGGGCGACTCGCTGTGCCACGAGGCGGTGAACTGCGACTCCTCCGCCATGGTCGAGTTGTCCGTGGTCGGGCCGAAGGCGCCGAACCAGGACTCGTCGCCCATCGGCGCCGGCCGGGTCGAGCGCGGCACGCTGGTCGGTGTGCTCACGACCGGTCCGGATGGGCCTGCTCGTAGGCGGCGCGATGCGCCTCCCCGCAGAACACGCCGCCGCGTCCCGGCAGAGCCTCGTCGCGCGGCAGGTGGACGCCGCACTGCGCGCACGCCAGCATCGGCTGCGGCGTCGCGGCCGGGTCGCGCGGCGCAGCGGGCGGCGGGGCACGCCGGGTGCTGCTCTTGCGCAGCAGCCAGAGCAGCAGGACGACGGCAACGAGAAAGAGCAGGATCTTCATCAGGTCGAAGGTGGCCGGTTCAACAGGACCTCGAGCACGAAGCGCGAGCCGACGTAGGCGAGCAGCAGCAAGACGGCGCCGGCATACAGCCAGCCCGCGGCCTTGGGTCCGCGCCAGCCGAGCACGCGTCGGCCGGTGAGCAAGCCGGCGAAGACCAGCCAGCTGAGAACGGTGAACACGGTCTTGTGCTCCCAGCGCCAGCCGCTGGCGAAGACCGTGCCGAGGACGATCACCGCCGAAAGGACGACGAAGCCGGCGGCGACGAAGCGAAAGGTCAGCCGCTCCAGGCGCAGCAGCGGCAAGCCCTCGGTCGGCGCCGCGCCGGCGAGCGGCGCGCGGCGCATCTGCCGCTCGGCCCGGCTGAGCAGCAGCCCGTGCAGCACCGCGACGCCGAACAGGCCGTACGAGACGATGCCGAGCAGCCAGTGCAGCGGTGCCCAGACCGACGCCGCCTGCGGATGGACGCGACCCGGATAGACCCAGGCGAGGATGACGACGACGGCGCCGCAGGCCGCGAGCGCGCGGCGTGCGCCGGGCAGCGGCAGCCGGCGGCTCTCGAACTGGTAGACCGCGAGCACCAGCCAGAGCGTCAGGGAAAGCGCCGGGGCGAAGCCGAAGCGCGCACCCGGAACGCCCGAGCCGATGCCGGCGATGTCGATGGCCAGAGCCAGGCCGTGAGCGATCCAGCCGACGAGCAAGGCGGCGCGCAAGACCGACGCCAACCGGTCGCTTCGCAGCGCCGCGGCGAGGTAGCACACGAGGGCCGCGGCGCTCGATAGAGTCAGTGCCAGAGCCCCCGGCGCGAGGCCGGCCGGGTCGGCACCGAACGATAGAATCATTGTCCAAGTGTACTTTCGCACCTCGGCTCGGCCGCGTGCGCGCCTGATGGCTTCTGCCCTGACCGATCGCCTCAGCCGGCTCGTCAAGACGATGCGAGGCCAGGCCCGCATCACCGAAGACAACGTGCAGGACATGCTGCGCGAAGTGCGCATGGCCCTCCTCGAAGCCGACGTCGCACTGCCGGTGGTGCGTGACTTTGTCGCCCGGGTCAAGGCGAGCGCGCTCGGCGCCGAGGTCGTCGGCTCGCTCTCGCCGGGGCAGGCGTTCGTCGGCGTCGTCAACCGCGAGCTGGCGGCGACGATGGGCGAGGGTGTCGCCGACCTCGACCTGAAGGCCCAGCCGCCGGCCGTGATCCTGATGGCCGGCCTGCAGGGCGCCGGCAAGACCACCACCACCGCCAAGCTGGCGCGGCACCTGATCGAGAAGCGCAAGAAGAAGGTGCTGACGGTCTCGGCCGACGTCTATCGCCCGGCGGCGATCGAGCAGCTCAAGACGGTGACGCGCCAGGCCGGCGCCGAGTGGTTCCCCTCGGCCGCGACCGACTCGCCGCTGGCGATCGCCAAGGCGGCGCTCGACCATGCGAAGCGGCACTACTTCGACGTCCTGATCGTCGACACCGCCGGCCGGCTTGCGATCGACGAGAAGCTGATGGCCGAGATCCGCGAGCTGCATGCGGCGCTCGATCCGGTCGAGACCCTGTTCGTGGTCGACGCGATGCAGGGCCAGGACGCGGTCAACACCGCCAAGGCATTCAAGGAGGCGCTGCCGCTCACCGGCATCGTCCTCACCAAGATGGACGGCGACTCGCGCGGCGGCGCGGCGCTCTCGGTCAGGGCCATCACCGGCGCGCCGATCAAGTTCGCCGGCACCAGCGAGAAGATCGACGGCCTGGAGGTCTTCGACGCCGGCCGCCACGCCGGGCGCGTGCTCGGCATGGGCGACATCGTCGGCCTGGTCGAGGAGGTGCAGAAAGGCGTCGACGTCGCCGCGGCGCAGAAGCTCGCCGACAAGGTCAAGGCCGGCGACAGCTTCGATCTGAACGACTTCCTGTCGCAGATTTCACAGATGAAGAAGATGGGCGGCCTCGGCGGCCTCGTCGACAAGCTACCCTCGCAGTTCACCGGCGGGCGCGCCGCCAACCTCGGTCCGGCCGACATGGAGCGTGCCGAGCGCGACGTGCGCCGCATGGAAGGGATCATCTGCTCGATGACGCCCCAGGAGCGGAGGAAGCCCGAGCTCCTGAAGGCGACACGCAAGCGCCGCATCGCCAGCGGTGCCGGCGTGCAGGTTCAGGAGGTCAACCGACTGCTGAACCAGTTCGAGCAGATGCGCGACGTCATGAAGAAGATGAAAGGCGGCGGGATGATGAAGATGATGAAGCGGATGGGCGGCATGAAGAATTTCGGCGGTCTGCGCTGAGCTCCTCGCACTGCACCGCGCCATTCCCCGACGCTGACGACGACCTCCGATGGATCCCTATCTCATCTCGGTGATCGCCCTCTTCTGCGCCTTGCCCCTGGTCTGGTGGCTGGCACGGCGCACCGGGCCGCCCGAGCGCAAGGAGCAACCGGCCGAGCGCATGGACACGCTCGCCGCCTGGCCGCCGGAGGCGACGCGAGTGCTGCGCTCGTCGGAGCGGGTGGCCTTCAGTACCCTCAAGCTCGCCCTGCCCGGCTACATGATCCTGGCGCAGGTGCCGATCGCCCGGTTCCTGAACGTTCCGAAGCGCAATTCGTATGCGGAGTGGATGCGCCGTCTCGGCAGCCAGTGCGTCGATTTCGTCATCTGCGATGTCACCTCGCAGGTGATCGCCGTGGTCGAGGTCCGGCCGCCGCTCGAGCAGATCAGCGAGAAGCTGCGCGCCCGGCTCGACCGCGTGGAGCGGGTGCTGGAGGCCGCCAACATCCCGGTGCACGTCTGGAACGAGGAGCGCCTGCCGACGATCGAGGCGGCGCGCGACAAGCTCCTGCCGCGCACACCGGCCGTGCCCCCGAGCATGGCCAAGAAGCCGCTGGTCAACCTGCAGCCCCTGACCACCGGCGCCGCGGTCGTGATGGCCGACGCGGCGGTGGCCGACGCACCGGCGGCGGTAGTCGCACCGGCCAGCGACCCGTTCGCCGATACCGACCGCGACTGGACCCAGGACGAAGTGATCGAGGTTCGCGAGCCCACCAGCGCGACCTGGTTCGACGAGCTTGAGGAATCGGTTTCGCCGGAGCTGCCGCCGCCGGAGAAGCGCTGAACGACCGAGCCTAGCTGAGCAGGGCCTGCGCGAACTCGCGCGCGCGAAAGGTCTGCAGGTCGGCGAGCTTCTCGCCGACGCCGATGAAATACACCGGCAGGGGCGCCGCCCGCGAACGCGACCAGAGGGCGATGGCCGCGAGCACGCCGCCCTTGGCCGTGCCGTCGAGCTTGGTGATGATGAGGCCGGTCAGGTCGAGCGCGGCATCGAAGGCCTGGACCTGGGCGAGCGCGTTCTGCCCGGTGTTGCCGTCGATCACCAGCAGCACCTCGTGCGGTGCGCCGGGCTCGGCCTTGGCGATCGTGCGCCGGATCTTCTTCAGCTCCTCCATCAGGTGCGACTGCGTCGCCAGGCGGCCGGCGGTGTCGGCAATGACGACGTCGCACCCCCGGGCACGGCCGGCAACGACGGCATCGAAGGTCACGCCGGCGGGGTCACCGCCTTCCTGGCTGACGATCTCGACGCGGTTGCCGGCGGGGCCTTGCGCCGAAGCCGGCGCGCCGTCGCGAGCGGGTTCGGCCCGCTCGGCCCAGGCGAGCAGCTGCTCGCGCGCGGCGGCGCGAAAGGTGTCGGCGGCTGCGAGCAGCACCTTCTGGCCGGCATCGACCAGATGCCGCGTCAGCTTGCCGACGCTGGTGGTCTTGCCGGCGCCATTGACGCCGACCACCATGATCACGGTCGGCACATGCTCGCCGATCACCAGCGGCCGCTCGAGCGGCGCCAGCAGATCGGCGATGCAATCGGCCAGCAGGCCGCGCACCGCCGCCGGATTCTCCAGATGCGCGCGCTTGATCCGCCGCTGCAGGTCGTCGAGCAGATGCCGCGTGGCGGCGACGCCGGCGTCGGCCTGGAGCAGTGCCGCTTCCAGGTCCTCGTACATCGCGTCGTCGATGCTGGCTCCGACGAACGCCTGGGCGATGTTCGAGCCGGTCTTGCGCAGCCCGGATCGCAGCTTCGCCAGCCAGTCGCTGCGGTCCTCGCGTTCGGGCTCCGCCGATGCCGCCGGGAGCGGCGCGATCTCCGCCGGCGCCGCAGGTACGGCCGACGCTGCAGGCGCAGTCGGCGCCGCGATGACTTGCGCCGCAACGACCGGCGCGGCGACGGTCGGCCGGATCGCCGGCGGCGGCTGCGGCGACGACACCGGCGGTGTCGGCTCCGGCGCCGATGGCGGCGGCGATGCTTCGGCCGGCTTCTTGCCGAAGAGCAGCTCGCCGACGTCGGCATTGAGCCATTCCATGGCGGTGCGCGGCCGCGTCGTCTCGGTCGGGGCGGAGGTTTCCGCCGCGGGCGGCTTCTTGCGGAAAAAGCTGAACATGGGGAAAACGACGGGCCGGAGAGGTCGAGGTGCCGCAGCGGCGACACGGGAGCGGGCGGTGGGGGGCGACTGCCGGGCCCGAAACCGGTCGTTATACTCGTGGGCTCAGGCGCTTTAGCTCAGTCGGTTAGAGCGACGGAATCATAATCCGCAGGTCCGGGGTTCGAGTCCCTGAAGCGCCACCACCCCATGCTCCGCTGCGTTCTCGCCTTCGCCGCCGCGTTCCTCCTGGCCTTGCCGGCGACGGCGCAGGTGCAACGCAACTTCCCGCAGACGGCGCTGCGCGGCGCCATCGTCTTCGGCACCGCCCCGGAGATCTCGGTCAACGGCCAGCTCGCGCGGCTCGCCCCCGCGGCGCGCATCCGCGACGGCAACAACATGGCCGTCATGCCCTCGGCCCTGTACGGCGGCAAGTTCCTGGTGCATTACACGGTCGACACCTCCGGCCTGGTCAAGGACGTCTGGATCCTCACGCCCGAGGAAGCGGCCAGGAAGCCCTGGCCGACCCGGCCCGAGGAAGCCGAGGCCTGGGGCTTCGATCCGATCGCGCAGGTCTGGGTCAAACCGTGACCAAGGTCGCGGGCACGAAGCCGAAGGTCTTCATCAAGACCTTCGGCTGCCAGATGAATGTCTACGACTCGGACAAGATGGCCGACGTGCTCCATGCCGCCGCCGGCTACGAGCCGACCGACGACGTCGAAGCGGCCGATCTGATCCTCTTCAACACCTGCTCGGTCCGCGAGAAGGCCGAGGACAAGGTGTTCAGCGACCTCGGCCGGGTCAAGCACCTGAAGGACAAGGGCACGCTGATCGGCGTGGGCGGCTGCGTCGCCAGCCAGGAAGGCGCGGCCATCGTCAAGCGCGCGCCCTACGTCGATCTGGTGTTCGGCCCGCAGACCCTGCACCGCCTTCCGGCGATGCTGGCGCGGCAGAAGAGCGAACAGCGGCCCCAGGTCGACATCAGCTTTCCCGAGATCGAGAAGTTCGACCACCTGCCGCCGGCGCGGGTCGAGGGCGCGACCGCCTTCGTCTCGATCATGGAAGGCTGCTCCAAGTACTGCACCTACTGCGTCGTTCCCTACACCCGTGGCGAAGAGGTGTCGCGGCCGTTCGACGACGTGCTCGCCGAGGTCGCAGGCCTGGCCGACCAGGGTGTGCGCGAGGTCACGCTGCTAGGCCAGAACGTCAACGCCTACCGCGGCGCGATGGGCGGGACGGCCGAGCTCGCCGACTTCGCGACCTTGCTCGAGGTCGTCGCCGAGATCCCGGGCATCGAGCGGATCCGCTACACCACCAGTCATCCGAAGGAATTCACGCAGGGTCTGATCGACGTCTACGGCCGGGTGGCCAAGCTCGTCGACCACGTGCACCTGCCGGTGCAGCACGGCAGCGACCGGATCCTGGCGGCGATGAAGCGCGGCTACACGGTGCTCGAGTTCAAGAGCACGGTCAGGAAGCTCCGCGCCGTGCGTCCGGGCATCTCGATCTCGAGCGATTTCATCGTCGGCTTTCCCGGGGAGACCAGCGCCGATTTCGAGCGGACGATGGCGCTGGTCGAGGACGTCGGCTTCGACCACAGCTTCAGCTTCATCTACAGCCCGCGCCCCGGCACGCCGGCCGCGCAGCTCGCCGACGAGACCGAGCCTGCGGAAAAGCTCGAACGCCTGCAGCGCTTGCAGGCCCGGATCGAAGCCCAGGGCAACGCGATCAGCGCCTCGCGCCTCGGCAGCATCCAGCGCATCCTGGTCGAGGGCCGCTCGCGCAACGACGCCGCCGAGCAGATGGGCCGGACCGAGTGCAACCGGGTGGTCAATTTCGCCGCGGCCGAAGACCTCGCCGGCCGCCTGATCGACGTCCGGATCACCGAGGTGCGCGGCCATTCGCTGCGCGGCGAGCCTGTCCTCGCCTGACCAGCCGTCTCCCGGCGCAGCCTCAGCCGCGATTGCGAAAGCCGACCCACCAGAGCGCCAGGGCGCAGGCGACGACCATCGCCGCGTAGGTGGCCATCTTGCCGTCGTGCTCGAAGATCACCAGGCCGCCCACCAGCACCGCGGCCATCGCCGCGCTCGCCCAGCCGCCGAGCCGGCCCCAGCCGACGCCGGCGAGCTCGCGGCGCCACAGCAGCTTGGTGGCGCCGGCGGCGATGAAGCCGGTGACCACGGCGGGTGCGAAGAAGTTGGCGAAATGCCAGAAGGCGTCGACCGGGTTCAAGGGGGCCAAAGCCTTCGTGGTTGCGCTCGGACCACAAATTTTATAATCGACGGATGAGCGTCTTCGCGCTGGGGCTCAACCACACGACCGCGCCGCTGGATCTGCGCGGCCGCTTCGCGTTTTCGCCGCAGCAACTTCCCGCCGCCTTGCAGTCCTTTCGCTCCCGCAATGACCGGGTGAGCGAGGTCGCGATCGTCTCCACCTGCAACCGGACCGAGCTCTACGTCGGCGCCGAGGCGCAGGTGCTGGGCCCGGCCGTCGACTGGCTGGCCGGCGTCGGCGGGGTGCCGAGCCAGACCCTGCGCTCGCACGCCTACGTGATGGAGGGCGCCTCGGCCGCCCGGCACGCGTTCCGAGTTGCCAGCGGGCTCGATTCGATGGTCCTCGGCGAGCCGCAGATCCTCGGCCAGCTGAAGCAGGCGGTGCGCGAGGCCGAGGGCGCCGGCACGCTCGGCACGACCCTGCAGCAGATGTTCCAGCGCTCGTTCGCGGTCGCCAAGGAGGTGCGCAGCTCGACCGAGATCGGCCAGCACTCGATCAGCATGGCGGCGGCGGCGGTGCGGCTGGCGTCGCAGCTGTTCGAGTCGCTGAGCGAGACGCGGGTCCTCTTCGTCGGCGCGGGCGAGATGATCGATCTCGCGGCGATCCATTTCGCGGCCCGGCATCCGCGCCAGATCGTCATCGCCAACCGCAGCAGCGAGCGCGCCGAGACGCTGGCGGTTCGGTTCGGGGGCTCGACGATGGCGCTCGCCGAGCTGCCGGACCGCCTGGCCGAGTTCGACATCGTCGTCTCCTGCACGGCGAGCTCGCTGCCGATCATCGGCCTGGGTGCGGTCGAGCGGGCACTGAAGGCACGCCGCCACCGGCCGATGTTCATGGTCGACCTGGCGGTGCCGCGCGACATCGAGCCCGAGGTGGCGCGGCTCTCCGACGTCTATCTCTATACCGTCGACGACCTGTCGGCGCTGGTGCAGACCGCCGGCGAGAAGCGCGAAGCCGCAGTGGCGCAGGCCGAGGCGATCATCGAGACCGGGGTGCAGAGCTTCGTCCAGTGGATGGACCGGCGCGGCTCGATCCCGCTGATCCAGGCGCTGCACGCCCAGGCCGACGACTGGCGCTCGCTCGAGATCGCCCGGGCGAGGAAACTCCTCGCCAGCGGCGAGGACGTGGGCACCGTCCTCGAGGCGCTCTCCAAGGGACTGACCCAGAAGATGCTGCACGGCACCCTGGCCGAGCTGCGCGCCGCCGATGGCGACGAGCGCAACCGACTGGCGCAGACCGTCTCGCGGCTGTTCCTGCGCAGCGGCGGCCGCGGCTCGAACGACGACAAGCGTTAGCGACGATCGCGCCCCGGTCGCCTTGCGCGCGGCCGCCTCGTCCGCCGCTTCGTCCCGTTCATCGTCGCCGTTCTCTCAATGAAGACCTCCCTCCGCCAGCAGCTCGAACGCCTCGCCCTGCGCCTCACCGAGCTCGACGCGACCCTCGCCGACCCGAAAGTGGCCGGCGACATGAAGCGTTACCGCGAGCTGGGCCGCGAGCACGCCGAGGCAAGCGCGCTGGTCGAGCTGTTCCGCCGCTACCAGGCGCGCGAGCACGACCTCGCCTCCGCCAACGAGCTGGCGGCCGAGTCCGGCAGCGACGCGGCGATGGCGGCGATGGCCGCCGAGGAGGCGACCGCCGCCACCGCCGAGCTCGCCGAGCTGCTGCAGGCGCTTCAGGCCGCCCTGCTGCCGCGCGACCCCGACGACGCCCGGAACGTCTTTCTCGAGGTCCGCGCCGGCACCGGCGGCGACGAATCGGCATTGTTCGCCGCCGAGCTGGCCCGCATGTACCTGCGCTTCGCCGAGCGGCAGGGCTGGAAGACCGAGGTGATGTCCGAAAGCGCGAGCGATCTCGGCGGCTACAAGGAGGCGGTCTTCCGGATCGAGGGCGACTCGGTCTACGCCAGGCTGAAGTTCGAATCGGGCGGCCACCGGGTGCAGCGGGTCCCGGTGACCGAGACCCAGGGCCGGATCCACACCAGCGCCTGCACCGTCGCCGTCCTGCCCGAGCCCGACGAGACCGAGGAGATCACGCTCGACCCGAACGAGCTGCGGATCGACACCTTCCGCGCCAGCGGCGCCGGCGGCCAGCATGTCAACAAGACCGACAGCGCGATCCGCATCACCCACCTGCCGACCGGCATCGTCGCCGAGTGCCAGGACGACCGCTCGCAGCACCGCAACAAGGCCAAGGCGATGCAGGTGCTGACCGCCCGGCTGCGCGAAAAGGAGCGTTCCGAGCGGGCCGCTAAGGAGGCGGCGACGCGCAAGAGCCTGGTCGGCAGCGGCGACCGCAGCGACCGGATCCGCACCTACAACTTCGCCCAGGGCCGGGTCACCGACCACCGGATCGGCCTCACCCTCTACAAGCTGCAGGCGATCCTCGACGGCGACCTCGGCGAGATCGTCGCTGCCCTGCAGGCGGCGCAGGCCGCGGAACAGCTCGCCGCCCTCGAGAGCGGCGAGACGTGAGCGAAGACCTCACGATCGCCCAAGCGCTCGATCAGGCCCGGTCTCGTGGCGTGGCGATGCTCGACGCCCGGCTGATGCTGGGCCGCCTGCTCGGCCGCACCCCGACGCAGCTCATCGCCCATGACGACGAGCGCCTGGGGGCGCAAGCCGCGGCACCCTGGGCCGACTGGCTGACACGGCGCGCCGGCGGCGAGCCGCTCGCCTACCTGCTCGGCGAGAAGGAGTTCCGCGGCCTGATGCTCGAGGTGACGCCCGAGGTGCTGGTGCCGCGCCCCGAAACCGAGCTCCTGGTGGACTGGGCCGTCGAGCTGCTGCGAAGCCGGCAACCGCCCGCCGCGCTGATCGACCTCGGCACCGGCAGCGGTGCGATCGCCCTGGCCGTGAAGCAGGCCTGCCCCGGCGCGACGGTGACGGCCACCGATGCCAGCGCCGCCGCCCTCGGCGTCGCCCGGCGCAACGCCCGGCGACTCGCCCTCGAGGTCGACTTCCAGGAGACGTCCTGGTGGCAGGGCCTGGAGGGGCGGCAGTTCTCGATCGCCATCGCCAACCCGCCCTACATCCGCGACGGCGACGCCGCCCTGGCGGCCCTCCGCCACGAGCCCCGGACGGCGCTGACGCCCGGCGGCGACGGCCTGGCGGCACTGCGCGAGATCGTCGCCGGGGCGCCGGCGCACCTGGCTCCGGGCGGCTGGCTGCTGCTCGAGCATGGCTTCGACCAGGCCGGCGACGTCCGTGCCCTGGTGGTCGGGGCCGGCCTGGAAGCGGTCGAGACACGCTTCGACCTGGCCGGCCACCCGCGCGCCAGCGGCGGACGCCGGGGCCCGGCCCCAGCTCGGTAACGGCCAGCGACAACCGTGACGCGCTGACGCACGGATCCCCGAATCGTCGTGCAAAAGCCGCACCGCCGGGGCCGTCGTCGTGCCGCCTGGAAATAAGGTCGCGCGAACCCCCTTCGGCGGTCGTAGGATGAACACCCAGGAATCGGCGTCGGTGCCGTTCCTCAACCGCCGGTTCGACGAGGAGGTTGCCATGGACGTCTTGCGCTGGATTACGCTTTCTGTCGCTTCGCTCGTCCCGCTGTCGGCCCTGGCCGGCGGCGAAGGCCTCTCGACCGATGCCGACCGCGTGCCCTGGGCTCGCTTCCAGGGCCGGATTTCCTACGCTGCGGCCGCCCCGGTCGCCGCCAGCCCGGTAGCGCCGGGCGACGGCACCGGCCTGCAGGTTCAGGGCATGAGCCTGATGGGCGACGTCTATTTCGGCGGCTCGCGCACCTCCGCCGGAGGCTTCCGGGCCACCAGCGGGCTGATCTACGGCTCCCGCACCTCGCTGGCGGGCATGTCGGCGATGGCCCCGGCCAGCGGGATGCTCAACGTCGACCGTCGCGTGTTCGGCGCGACGTCCCCCGGCCAGGGCTACGCCAACGACCCGGCCAGCGATTCCAACGGCACCCTGCCCTACATCGGCGTCGGCTATAGCAGCCTGGCCTCCCGCAGCGGCTGGAGCTTCAGCGCCGACCTGGGGCTGGTCTCGCTCTCCCCGGGCAACGCCGTGCGCTTCGGGCGGGTGTTCGGCGGCAGCCAGAACCTCGACGACGTCGTCCGCGACATGAAGCTGACGCCGGTTGCCCAGGTGGGCGCCTCCTACTCCTTCTGAATCGCTCGGCGGGCGATTCCCGCTACAGTTGCCGAACCGAGTACTGCAAGGCGGTTCAGCACATGAGCGACGTTCAACAACGCATCGACGACCTGGTCAAGGGCCATCGCGTCGTCCTCTTCATGAAGGGAACCGCGCAGTTCCCGATGTGCGGCTTTTCCGGCCGCGCGATCCAGATCCTCAAGGCCTGCGGCGTCGCCGACCTGAAGACGGTGAACGTCCTCGAGGACGAGGAGATCCGCCAGGGCATCAAGGAATATTCGGACTGGCCGACGATCCCCCAGCTCTACGTCAACGGCGAGTTCATCGGCGGCTCGGACATCATGACCGAGATGTACCAGTCCGGCGAGCTGCAGCCGGCGCTCGGCGTACCCGCCTGAGCGGAGCCCTGGCGGCCGCGGCGTGAGCACCGCCTCGCGGCCGCGGCGCATCGTCGTCGGCGTCACCGGCGCCACGGGCGCGGTCTACGCGCTGCGCCTGCTCGACCGGCTGCGCGATACCGGCCACGAGACCCATCTCGTCGCCTCGCCGGCCGGCGTGCTCAACGTCCACCACGAACTCGGCCTCGACCGGCAGGCGCTGGAGGCGCGCGCCTCGTTCGCCTACAACCCCGCCGACATCGGCGCGGCGATCGCCAGCGGCTCGTTCGCCGCCGAGGCGATGGTGGTCGCGCCCTGCTCGATGAAGTCGCTGGCGGCGATCGCCCACGGCCTCTCCGACAACCTCCTGACCCGCGCCGCCGACGTCACCCTGAAGGAGCGGCGCCGGTTGGTCCTGATGGTGCGGGAGACGCCGTTCAACCTGGCGCACCTGCGCAACATGACGGCGGCGACGGAGATGGGCGCGATCGTCTTTCCGCCGCTGCCGGCCTTCTATCACCGGCCGGCGACGATCGCCGAGCTGGTCGACGACAGCGTCGAGCGGGTCCTCGCCCTGCTCGGCGTCGAGGCCGCCGCGCCCAAGTCCTGGCAGGGCCTGTAGGCCGGTCGCGCGGCGTCGGTCAGCGCGGCGGGTATTCCCAGCGCTGCCGGGCAGCGAAGACGGCGTTCGGATACTCCGGCCGGCCGCGGCTGCCGTTGTAGCGGCCGAGGGCGAGGAACAGGTCGCCCTGCTCCCGGTCGAGGTAGTGGCGCAGGATCACGCAGCCGAAGCGCAGGTTGGTCTGCATGTGGAACAGGCGCGAGACGTCGCCGTCGCCGATCAGCCGTGCCCAGAACGGCATCACCTGGGTGTAGCCGCGGGCGCCGACGATCGAGATCGCGTACTTGCGAAAGGCGCTCTCGACCTGCACCAGCCCGAGCATCAGTGCCGGCTCCAGACCGGCGCGCACGCTTTCGTACCAGAGGGTGTCGAGGAACTCGACCCGGGTCGAGAGCTCGGCCTTCTCCCGGTGCAGCTTCTCGCTCATCGCCCCGAGCCAGCGCAGGTGGGCGAGGCGCTCCTCGATGTTGGCGAAGGTCGGCTTCGGCGGTGCCCGCTCGGCGATCGCTGCCGAGAGCACCGAGCGCACGGCGTCGGCGAGCGGCTCCTCGACCTGGGCGCCGGCCTGGGCCAGGCGCGGCCAGGCCAGCGCCGCGGCGCCGAGAAAGCCTCCGGCAACGAAGGCCCGCCGCTGGCTCCCCGGGCGGGAGAGCCTGCCGATCACCTGACTGCCCTTCGTGCCTTGCACTCCGGGATGAGCGCCTGGGAGCGGCCCGGCGCGCTCACGCCGCCAGCTTGCCCTTCACGAGCGCGAACGCGTCGGCGAGCGGCACGACCGCCGCCGCCGCATCGCGCCGGCCCTGGTACTCGACCTCGCCGTTCTTCAGGCCGCGATCGGAGAGGACCACGCGGTGCGGCACGCCGATCAGCTCCCAGTCGGCGAACATCGCCCCCGGACGCTCGCCGCGGTCGTCGAGGATGGCGTCGACGCCGGCCTCGAGCAGTTGGCGATGGAGCGCGTCGGCGGCCTCGCGGACCGCTGGCGAGCGGTCGTAGCCGATCGGGCAGACCACGACCGCGAACGGCGCGATCGGCGCCGGCCAGATCATGCCGCGCTCGTCGTGGTTCTGCTCGATGGCGGCGCCGGCGATGCGGGTGATGCCGATGCCGTAGCAGCCCATCTGCAGCAGCTGCGGCTGGCCCTTCTCGTCGAGGAAGGTGGCCTGCATGCTGCGGCTGTAATAGTCGCCGAGCAGGAAGACGTGGCCGACCTCGATGCCGCGCTGGATCGCCAGGCGCCCCTTGCCGTCGGGCGACGGATCGCCCTCGACGACGTTGCGGATGTCGGCGACGAGGTCGGGCTCGGGCAGGTCCCGGCCCCAGTTCGCGCCTGTGAAGTGATGGTCGGCGTCGTTCGCGCCGCAGACGAAGTCGCACATCGCCGCCACGGTGCGGTCGGCGATCACGCGGATCTGGGCGCCGCCCGCGGCCACGAGGCCGATCGGCCCGAGGTAGCCGGGCTCGCAGGCGAAGCCGGCGCGGATCTCGGCGTTGGTGGCGAAGCGCCAGCCGTCGCGCAGGCCCGGAAGCTTGCCGGTCTTGACTTCGTTGAGCGAATGGTCGCCGCGCACCAGCAGCAGCCAGAGCGTCGTCTTCGCCTCGGCGGCGGGGTCGGCCCGGCTCTCGGTGGCCAGCACCAGGGACTTCACCGTCCGCTGCAGCGGCAGGCCGAGGAAGGCGGCCACGTCCTCGCAGGTGCTCTTGCCCGGGGTCGGCGTCTTCTGCAGCGGCTCGGCTGCCGCAGCGCGCGGCGCGGCCGGAGCAAGCGCCTCGGCCATCTCGATGTTGGCGGCGTAGTCGGATTCCGGTGCGTAGACGATCGCGTCCTCGCCGGTGGCCGCGATCACCTGGAACTCGTGCGAGCGGATGCCGCCGATCGAGCCGTTGTCGGCGGCGACCGGGCGAAAGGTCAGACCCATGCGCGTGAAGATGCGGCCGTAGGCGTCGTACATCCGGTCGTAGCTGAGGCGGGCGGCGTCGAGATCGCGGTCGAAGGAGTAGGCGTCCTTCATCGTGAACTCGCGTCCCCGCATGACGCCGAAGCGCGGCCGGCGCTCGTCGCGGAACTTGGTCTGGATGTGATAGAAATTCCGCGGCAGGGCGCGGTAGCTGCGCAGCTCCTGACGGGCGATGTCGGTGATGACCTCTTCGCTGGTCGGCTGGATGACGAAGTCGCGCTCGTGCCGATCCTTCACCCGCATCAGCTCGGGGCCGTACTTGGCGAACCGGCCGCTTTCCTGCCAGAGCTCGGCCGGCTGCACCACCGGCATCAGCAGCTCGATCGCGCCGGCGGCATTCATCTCTTCGCGCACGATCGCCTCGACCTTGCGCAGCACCCGAAGGCCCATCGGCATGTAGGTGTAGATGCCCGCCGAGAGGCGTTTGATGAAGCCGGCGCGGAGCATCAGCCGGTGGCTGGCGACCTCGGCGTCGGCCGGGGCTTCCTTCAGGGTGGAAATGAAGAACTGGCTGGCTTTCATCGCTGCGGGGATTCGTTGCGGGCGTCGGCGCGGCTCGAGGTCGCTGGGGGCCGTGCCGGTCGAAGCGCCCGGTGGACGCGAGGTTTGACTCGTGTCATGCCGGTGCAATAATCGGTCAACGCAAGAATCGAGGTTGATTATGCTCGACCGTGATGGGTTCAGACCCAACGTCGGCATCATCCTGCTCAACCACAGAAACCAGGTGTTCTGGGGCAAACGGATACGGACCCATTCCTGGCAGTTCCCGCAAGGGGGCATCAATCACGGCGAGACGCCTGAGCAGGCGATGTTCCGCGAGCTCCACGAAGAGGTGGGGCTGACGCCTGACCATGTGCGCATCGTCGCGCGTACCCGCGACTGGTTGCGCTACGAGGTGCCGACGCACTTCATCCGCCGCGACGCCCGCGGCCACTACCGCGGCCAGAAGCAGATCTGGTTCCTGCTGCAGCTCACCGGCCGCGACAGCGACATGAACCTGCGCGCGACCGACCACCCTGAGTTCGACGCCTGGCGCTGGAACGAGTACTGGATCCCGCTCGACGTCGTGATCGAGTTCAAGCGCGACGTCTACCAGATGGCGTTGACCGAGCTCGCCCGCTTCCTGCCGCGCGGCGCCCAGCACAACCGCTACCTGCGTTCAGGCATGCGGCCGCATCACCGGGAAGACATGCCGGATCGGTTCCGTCGCTCGGAAGCGGCGCCGCTGGAGGATGACCACCACCCGGCGCCGGTGCTCGAGCCGGCGGCGAGTGCGCCGGCAGCGGCCCCTGCGGCGACACCGGCCCTCGGCAGCGATTCGATCGGCTGAGGCCGGAGGCTGGCCTTACGACAACACGAAGTTGTCGCGGTGGATCAACTCGGGCTCGCCGATGAAGCCGAGCAGGCGCTCGATGTCGGCCGAGGGCCGGCGGGCGATCAGCCGTGCCTCGGCGCTGCTGTAGTTGCTGAGGCCGCGGCCGATCTCCTCGCCGCTCGCCAGCCGCACGGCGATGACGTCGCCGCGGTGGAAGTCGCCGGCGACGGCGACGACGCCGATCGGCAGCAGGCTCTTGCCGCGGCCTCGCACCTGGGTGGCGGCGCCGTCGTCCACCGTCACCGAGCCGCGCAGCTGCAGGTGGTCGCTCATCCAGAGCTTTCGCGCCACCACCTTCGGCGTGGCCGCGACCAGCTCGGTTCCCACCGACTCGCCGGCGACGATGCGCAGCAGCACGTCGGGCTCGCGGCCCGAGGCGATGATCGTCGCCGCGCCGCTTCGCGCGGCGCGCTTGGCCGCCAGGATCTTGGTCAGCATGCCGCCGCGGCCGATGGCGCTGCCGGCGCCACCGGCCATGCGCTCGAGCTCCGGGTCGCCGGCCGTGGCCCGCTGCACCAGCTTCGCGCCCGGAACCTTGCGCGGATCGGCGTCGAAAAGGCCGGCCTGGTCGGTGAGGATCACCAGCAGGTCGGCGTCGAGCAGGTTCGCCACCAGGGCGCCGAGGGTGTCGTTGTCGCCGAACTTGATCTCGTCGTTGACGACCGTGTCGTTCTCGTTGACGACCGGAACGACGCCGAGGCCGAGCAGGGTCGTCAAGGTCGAGCGGGCGTTCAGGTAGCGCTCGCGGTCGGCGAGATCGGCGTGGGTGAGCAGCACCTGGGCGCTGCCGATGCCGTGCTCGCGCAGCGCCGATTCGTAGCATTGGGCCAAACCCATCTGGCCGACCGCCGCGGCCGCCTGCAGCTCGTGCACGCCATGCGGCCGCGCGGTCCAGCCGAGCCGCTTCATGCCTTCGGCGATCGCTCCGCTCGAGACCATCACCAGCTCGCGCTGCTGCCGGACCAGCGCCGCCATCTGCCGGCACCAGCCGCCGACGGCGGCCGGGTCGACGCCGCGGCCCTCGTTGGTGACCAGGCTCGAGCCGACCTTGACGACGATGCGCCGGGCCGCGCGCGGCGTCGCGCTCATCGCCCGCTGTCGGCGCCGGCCGGCGGCGCCGCCGACGTCCCGCTGCCGCCAGCGACGGCGGCGTTCTCGTCGAAACGCGGGTCGCGCTCGGCCTGGGCAGGGACAGCGTAGGTCTTGACGTGGTCGTAGATCGCCCGCACCAGCGGCTCGCAGCCTTCGCGCGTCAGTGCCGAGATGGAGAAGACCGGGCCCTTCCAGCGCAGCCGCTTCTTGAACGCGGCGACCCGCTCGGCACGCTCCTCGGCCGGGATCATGTCGAGCTTGTTGAGCACGATCCAGCGCGGCTTGGCGGCGAGCTCGGGGTCGTACTTCTCGAGCTCCTTGACGATGCCCTTCACCTGCTTGACCGGATCGACCTCGCTGTCGAACGGCGCGAAGTCGACGAGGTGGAGCAGCAGGCGGGTGCGCTGCAGGTGGCGCAGGAACAGGTGCCCGAGCCCGGCGCCCTCGGCCGCGCCTTCGATCAGCCCCGGGATGTCGGCGACGACGAAGCTCTGCTCCGGTGCGACCCGGACCACGCCGAGGTTGGGGTGCAGGGTCGTGAACGGATAGTCGGCGATCTTCGGCCGGGCGTTGGAGATCGCCGCGATCAGGGTTGACTTGCCGGCGTTCGGCATGCCGAGCAGGCCGACGTCGGCGAGAACGCGCAACTCGAGCCTGAGCTTGCGCTGCTCGCCCGGCCAGCCCGGCGTCTTCTGCCGCGGGGCGCGGTTGGTGCTGCTCTTGAAATGGAGGTTGCCGAAGCCGCCGTCGCCGCCCTTGACGATGCAGACCTTCTCGCCCGCCTCGAGCAGCTCGGCGATCCGCTCGCCCGTCTCGGCGTCGGAGATGATGGTGCCGACGGGCATGCGCAGGACGATGTCCTCGGCGGCCGCGCCGTACTGGTCGGAGCCGCGCCCGTTCTCGCCGCGGCGCGCCTCGTGGCGGCGGGCGTAGCGGAAGTCGATCAGGGTGTTGAGGTTCGAGTCGCCGACCGCATAGACGCTGCCGCCGCGCCCGCCGTCGCCCCCGTTCGGCCCGCCGAAGGGGATGAACTTCTCGCGGCGAAAGCTCATGCAGCCGTTGCCGCCGTCACCTGCCACGACGTCGATCGTGGCCTCGTCGACGAACTTCATGGCCCCGGATCGGCCCTTCGCGAGGGTCGACGGTCTCCGCGTTGCGGCCGGAACATCGTCCAGATCCCAAGGACGATCAGCAGCGCCGGCCACCATTGCCGCAGCCATCCCCACTCCAGCCAGCCGAAGTTGTTCGCCAGCAGCACGCCGCCGACGATGACCAGGATGATGCCGCTCCAGCTCATGGGAACCTCGATCGATCGGTTGCGACGGTCAATGGTAGTGCGCGAATGAAAAAAGCCCCGGCGGACCGGGGCTTCGTTCTGCCGAAGGGAAGGTCGCCTCAGGCGCCCTTGACTTCGACAGTCTGGCGGTTGCGCGGGCCCTTGACCGCGTAGCTCACCTCGCCGTCGACGAGCGCGAACAGGGTGTGGTCGCGACCGACGCCGACGTTCGGGCCGGCGTGGAACTTGGTGCCGCGCTGGCGGACGATGATCGATCCGGCCGGGACGGTCTGTCCGCCGAAGACCTTGACGCCGAGCATCTTGGGCTGGGAATCGCGGCCGTTACGCGTCGAGCCGCCGCCTTTTTTCTGTGCCATGAAAGACTCCTGGAGCGCCGCGGGATCAGGCGGCGTTGACCGCGCTGATGCGGATCTCGGTGAAATTCTGCCGGTGGCCCTGGCGCTTCTGGTAGTGCTTGCGCCGGCGCATCTTGAAGATGCGGACCTTGTCGTGGCGGCCGTGGGAAACGACGCTGGCGACGACGCTGGCACCCGCCACCAGCGGCGAGCCGGTGACCAGATCGGCACCCGAGCCGATCGCGAGAACCTGGTCGAGCGTGACGTCGGCGCCGACGTCGGCCGTCAGGCGCTCGACCCGGAGGGTCTCGCCCGCCGCGACCTTGTACTGTTTGCCGCCGGTTTTGATGACCGCGTACATGGTGAATCCTTAAAACTCTTTGGACGCAGAACGGTCCGGGGAAAGCCCGCGACTATACCATGGGACGGCCGCTGGGCGAAGCTCGCCGCACCCTTCCCGGGAGAGCCTCGGCAGCGCACCTCGAAACAGTTCGGTGGCGCACCCGGCTTTCTATAATCGAGCGCCCCCACCCCCCATCCGTGTCCGCTCCGATTTCGCCGCCCGCCGCACCCTCCGTGGGCGCCGTCGCACTGATGGCGGAGGAGATGGGGGAGGTCGACGCCGTCATCCGTCGCCGCCTGGCATCGAACGTCGCGCTGATCGACCAGATCGCGAACTACATCGTCAGCGCCGGCGGCAAGCGGATCCGGCCGATGCTCGTGCTGCTGTTTTCGAATGCCCTCGGCTTTGCCGGCCGGGAGCGCTTCGAGCTGGCGGCGACGGTCGAGTTCATCCACACCGCGACCCTGCTCCACGACGATGTGGTCGACGAGTCGGCGCTGAGGCGCGGCCGGCGGACCGCCAACGCGTTGTTCGGCAACGCCGCGAGCGTCCTGGTCGGCGATTTCGTCTACTCGCGTGCCTTCCAGATGATGGTCAGCGCCGGCCGGATGCGTGTCCTCGAGGTCCTGGCGGACGCCACCAACGTGATCGCCGAGGGCGAGGTGCTGCAGCTGATGAACATGCACGACCCGGAGGTGAGCGTCGACGACTACCTGCGTGTCATCCGCTTCAAGACCGCCAAGCTGTTCGAGGCCAGCGCCCGGCTGGGCGCGGTGCTCGCCGAAGCCGATTCGGGCGTCGAGGAAGCCTGCGCCGCCTACGGCCGCTCCCTCGGCACCGCCTTCCAGCTGGTCGACGACCTGCTCGACTACGAGGGCGCGACCGAGCAGCTCGGCAAGAACGTCGGCGACGATCTGCGCGAGGGCAAGCCGACCTTGCCGCTGCTGATCGCGATGGAGCGGGGCAACGCCGAGCAGCGCCTGCTGCTGCGCGGTGCCATCGAGCACGGCGAGGTGGCCCGGCTCGACGAAGTGATTGCCCTCGTCCGCGCCACCGGCGCGCTCGAGGCGACACGAGAGGCGGCTCGAGCCGAGGCCGACAAGGCCTGCAAGGTGCTCGAGCTGCTGCCGGCGACGGCCTATCGCGAGGCTCTGCTAGACTTGTCGGTTCGATCCGTCGAGCGCTCATCCTGAGCCGAGCGGCGGGCCGACGCGGCTTCATCGCCGCGCCGCTGCGGCCTCGGCCGCACGACATCGGGGTGTAGCTTAGCCTGGTAGAGCGCTACGTTCGGGACGTAGAGGCCGGAGGTTCGAATCCTCTCACCCCGACCAGGATTGCCTTCGCGAGCGCCTCATTTCACGAGTGGACCGGGCCTCGAACACCCCGCGTGAATTGTTGACACGGCCCGTGGCGCCCGGCGTTTACAGCCCAGGGTGAATCGGCGATGATCATCCGTTTCTTCACGGACTGAACGAGCTTTCACAGGTTGGATACCCTCGCCGACGCACCGCATTCCTCCCTCTCCGGCGTGGCGAGGGTACTGGTCAATGCGGGCAAGCTCAACGCCAAGACCGCCGAGGAGTTGGTTCGAAGCTCCCGGGAAAAGCGTTCCAGCTTCGTCAGCTCGGTCATCAGCGCCGGCGCCGTTTCGCCCTCCGATCTGGCGCACACGCTGGCGACCGCGCTGGCCCTGCCGCTGCTCGACCTGAACGCGATCGACGCGGTCAAGCTGCCGAAGAACATCATCGACGCGAAGCTCGCGTCGCAGTACCAGATCGTCGTGCTCGGCAAGCGCGGCAATCGCGTCTTCATCGGCGGCGCGGACCCGACCGACCAGGAAGCGGCCGAGCGCATCAAGTTCGCGACCCAGCTCGCGCCCGAGTGGGTCATCGTCGAGCACGACAAGCTCGCGAAGGTTCTCGAGGCGACAGGCGCGAGCGCTTCGGAACAGATGGAGGCGCTGTCCACCTCTGACTTCGAATTCGACGTCACCGACGACGTCACGAGCAAGCCCGACGAAGAGGTCGCGAGCGACGTCGAGGATGCGCCGGTCGTCCGCTTCCTGCAGAAGATGCTGATCGACGCGATCAACCTGCGCGCCTCCGACCTGCACTTCGAGCCCTACGAGTACCACTACAGGGTCCGCTTCCGGGTCGACGGCGAGCTGCGCGAGATCACCCAGCCGCCGCTGGCGATCAAGGACAAGCTCTCGGCCCGCATCAAGGTCATCTCCCGGCTCGACATCGCCGAGCGCCGCGTCCCCCAGGACGGCCGGATGAAGCTCAAGTTCGGCAGCAAGGCGATCGACTTCCGGGTCAGCACCCTGCCCACGCTCTTCGGCGAGAAGATCGTGATCCGGATCCTGGATCCGTCGAGCGCCAAGGTCGGCATCGAGGCCCTGGGCTACGAGAAGATCGAGAAGGATCGGCTGCTGAAGGCGATCGCCCGGCCGTACGGCATGGTGCTCGTCACCGGCCCGACCGGCAGCGGCAAGACCGTGTCGCTCTACACCTGCCTCAACATCCTGAACCAGCCGGGCGTCAACATCTCCACGGTCGAAGACCCGGCGGAAATCAACCTGCCCGGCGTCAACCAGGTCAACGTCAACGACAAGGCCGGGCTCACCTTCTCGGCGGCGCTGAAGTCCTTCCTGCGCCAGGACCCGGACATCATCATGGTCGGCGAGATCCGCGACCTCGAGACCGCCGACATCGCGATGAAGGCGGCCCAGACCGGCCACATGGTGATGTCGACGTTGCACACCAACGACGCGCCCACCACCCTCACCCGGCTGGCCAACATGGGCGTGGCCGCCTTCAACATCGCCGCAAGCGTGCTGCTCATCACGGCACAGCGTCTGGCGAGGAAGCTCTGCGAGAACTGCAAGGTCCCGGCCGACTATCCTCGGGACGCGATGCTCAAGGCCGGCTTCAAGCCGGAAGATCTCGACGGCAACTGGAAGCCGTTTCGGGCCGTGGGCTGTTCGATGTGCAACAACGGTTACAAGGGACGGGTCGGCATTTACCAAGTCATGCCCATTTCCGAGGACATCCAGAAGATCATCCTCGGGTCGGGAATGGCGCAGGACATCGCCACCCAGGCCCAGCGTGAAGGCGTTCGCGACCTGCGCCAGTCGGGCCTCCTCAAGGTGCGCTCCGGCATGACGACACTGGAAGAAGTGATCTCGGTCACCAACGAGTAGCGAGACGAATCGGAAAGCGGGACCCCGGAGACCACATGGCAACGGCACTGGCTGCGAAGCAACGCGTCAAGGACATCGTCTTCGAGTGGGAAGGCAAGGACAAGAACGGCAAGTCCGTCCGCGGCGAGATGCGTGCCGGCGGCGAAGCCATGGTGAGCGCGAGCCTGCGCCGCCAGGGGGTGATGGTCAACAAGGTGAAGAAGCGCCGCATGAGCGGCGGCAAGGCGATCAAGCAGAAGGACATCGCCGTCTTCACCCGCCAGCTCTCGACCATGATGCGCGCCGGCGTGCCGCTGATCCAGTCGTTCGACATCGTCGCCCGCGGCAGCACGAACCCGAAGATGACGCGGCTGCTCACCGACATCCGCTCCGACGTCGAGACGGGCACGAGCCTCTCGGCCGCGTTCCGCAAGCACCCGCTCTACTTCGACGCCCTCTACTGCAACCTGGTCGAAGCCGGTGAAGCCGGCGGTATCCTGGAAACCCTTCTCGATCGCCTCGCCGTCTACCAGGAAAAGACGATGGCGATCAAGAACAAGATCAAGTCGGCGCTGATCTACCCGATCGCGGTTATCACGGTCGCCTTCATCGTGCTCGCCGTGATCATGATCTTCGTCATTCCGGCGTTCGAGGACGTGTTCCGCAACTTCGGTGCGGACCTGCCGGCGCCCACGCTCTTCGTCATCGGCATGTCGAAGATCTTCGTCAAGTACTGGTACCTGATCTTCGGCCTGGGCGGCGGCGGCATCTACTTCTTCATGCAGACGTGGAAGCGCTCCATCAAGATGCAGAAGTACATGGACCGGCTGCTGCTGAAGGTGCCAGTGTTCGGCGACCTGGTCAACAAGTCGTCGATCGCCCGCTGGACGCGCACCCTCTCCACCATGTTCGCCGCCGGCGTGCCGCTGGTCGAGGCGCTCGACTCGGTGGGCGGCGCCTCGGGCAACGCGGTCTTCGCCGAGGCGACCGAGAAGATCCAGAAGGACGTCTCCACCGGCTCGGCGCTCACCACCTCGATGCAGGCGACAGGCGTGTTCCCGGTGATGGTGCTGCAGATGTGCGCCATCGGCGAGGAATCGGGCTCGCTCGACGCCATGCTCGGCAAGGCCGCCGAGTTCTACGAGGACGAGGTCGACGAGGCCGTGAAAGGCCTGTCGAGCCTGATGGAGCCGTTCATCATCGTCATCCTGGGCACCCTGATCGGCGGCATCGTCGTGTCGATGTACCTGCCGATCTTCAAGCTGGGCCAGGTGGTCTGACCGTCCCGGTCGGGCCCGAGAGATGCCGCCGGACGAGATCCTCTATTCCCCCTGGATCCTGGCCGTTCTCGGCCTGTGCATCGGCAGCTTCCTGAACGTCGTCATCCACCGCCTCCCGCTGATGCTGGAGCGCGGCTGGAAGGAAGAAAGCGCCGAGCTGCTCGGCGTCGCGATTCCCGAGAGCGCACCCATCACGCTCTCGACGCCGCGCTCGCGCTGCCCTTCGTGCGGCCACGCCATCGCCTGGCACGAGAACATCCCGCTCGCCAGCTGGCTCTGGCTGCGCGGCCGCTGCTCGGCCTGCAAGACGCGGATCTCGGCCCGCTATCCCCTGGTGGAAGTGGCGACCGCGGCGCTGTTCGCGGCGATCGGCTGGCGCTTCGGCGCCGAGCCGACGACGCTCCTCTGGTGCGGCTTCGCCGCGGTGCTGGTGGCGGCGGCGCTGATCGACTTCGACACCCAGCTCCTGCCCGACATCCTGACCCAGCCGCTCCTCTGGGCTGGCATCATCGCCGCGGCCCGTGGCTGGATCTCGGTGCCGCTCGCTGCCTCGGTGGCCGGCGCGGTCGTCGGCTACCTGTCGCTCTGGACGGTGGCGACGCTCTTTCGCTTGATCCGCGGCCAGGAAGGCATGGCCGCCGGCGACTTCAAGCTGCTCGCCGCCCTGGGTGCCTGGATGGGCTGGCTGATGATTCCGCTGATCGTTCTGCTTTCGTCGGCGGTGGGTGCGGTGATCGGGCTCACCCTGATCTTCTTCCGCAACCACGACCGGCAAGTGCCGATTCCCTTCGGCCCCTACCTCGCCGGCGGCGGGCTCGTCGCGATGTTCTTCGGCGAGGCGCTGATGCGTCTCTGGATGCCGCACGCATGAACCTGCGGGTCGGCCTCACCGGCGGCATCGGCAGCGGCAAGAGCACGGTCGCGGCGCGACTGGTCGAGCTCGGTGCCGAGCTGATCGACACCGACGCCATCGCCCGCAGCCTGACCCTTCCCGGCGGCGCCGCGATCGAGCCGATCCGCGCGACCTTCGGCGCCGACTTCATCGACGCCAGCGGCGCCCTCGACCGGGCGCGCATGCGCGAGGCGGCCTTCGCCGACGTCGACGCGAGGCGCCGACTCGAGGCGATCCTGCATCCGCGCATCGGCCTCGACGTCGAGCGCCGGGTCGCGGCCTCGACCGCGCCGCTCACGTTGCTCGACATTCCCCTCTTGGTCGAATCCGGCCGCTGGAGAAGTCGCGTCGACCGGGTCTGGGTGGTCGATTGCTCGGAGGAGGCGCAGCGGGCGCGGGTGATGGCCCGCTCGGGCTGGGCCGAGGACGCCGTGCGCTCGGTCATCGCCCAGCAGGCGACCCGTGCAGCCCGCCGCGCCGCCGCCGACGCCGTGATCCACAACGAGGGCATCGGCCTGGACGCGCTTCATCGCGAGGTCGACGCGCTCTGGCAGCACACGCTCGCGCCGGGGGGATGACCGCACGCCGAATGCGGCCGCGGAGCGCTGTGAAACAATCGCCGCGCGTTGCGTTGCCGGGTCCCGGCGGCGCTCGCGTCGATCGCTTGCCCTTGCCCCCGCCTTGATCCTCTACGAGTATCCGTTCAACGAGAGCATCCGCACGATGCTGCGGCTCGAGCACCTGTTCGATCGCCTCGGCCAGCTGATCGAGCGCGATGCGCCGGTCGACCATCACCATGCGCTGGCGACGATCTTCGAGATCATGGACGTCGGCTCGCGCGCCGACCTCAAGTCCGACCTGCTCAAGGAACTGGAGAAGCATCGCCAGCAGCTCGCCGGCTATCGCGGCAACCCGGGGATCGCCGAAAGCGTCCTCGACGAGGTGATGGGTCGGATCGACCACGCCTTCGCCCGCCTCAACCAGGTCTCGGGCAAGGCCGGCGCCGCCCTGGCGAGCAACGAGTGGCTGATGAGCATCCGCAGCCGCATCAGCATCCCCGGCGGCACCTGCGAGTTCGACCTGCCCGCCTACTACGCCTGGCAGCAGCTTCCCGCCAAGCGGCGCCGGGCCGACCTGCTGCAATGGGTGGACTCGCTGATGCCGCTGGCCGAGGCGCTGCAGGTGCTGCTCGGCCTGCTGCGCGATTCGGGCGCGCCGCACAAGGTGATGGCGCTGGGCGGCCAGTACTCGCAGAGCCTGGCCGCCGGCCGGGTGTTCCAGCTGATCCGGGTGCGGCTCGAGTCCGAAGCCGAGTTGGTGCCCGAGATCAGCGGCCATCGCCTCATGGTCCAGGTGCGCCTGATGCGCCAGGAAGCCGACGGGCGGCTTCGCCCTGCCACGGACGACACCGCCTTCGAGCTCACGCTCTGCGCCTGAGGAGCCCGCGGTGCCGAAGCCGAATCCACCCGGCAACCCGGAGCAGGCGATCGCGCCGCGCATCATCCGCTGCCCCGGTTGCGGCGGCGACAGCGTCTACGCCGCCTCGAACCCGTTCCGCCCGTTCTGCAGCGAGCGCTGCCGCGGCGCCGACTTCGGCGCCTGGGCCTCGGAAGGCTACCGGGTAGCGGCTCCGCCGACATCGCCGGACGGCGACGACAGCGAGCTTCTGCCCGACTGAAACGCCGCCCTCGCGGCGACGCCGCTCAGCCTTCGAGCGACTTCAGCAGCTCGGCCAGGTCGGGGTCCATCTCGGCGTCCTCCGCCGGAGCCTCTTCCTCGCTAGCCGCTTCGCTGCTCGAATCCGAGCCGCTGCTGTCGTCGCCGAGGCTCGCCAGCAGATCGTCCAGGTTGGTGTCGTCGGAGCTGGAGCTGTCGCTGTCGTCGCTCGATGTCGAATCGCTGCTCTCGGCCTCGGCATCCTCGTCGTCGGCCGTTGCCGCCTTCTTCTTGCCCCCGCCCTTGGCCGGCTTCTCTTCGTCGGGATCGCGCATCTTGCCCTGCACCGAGGTGCTGAACGACATCCGGGCGGCCGGCTTGGCCATGCCGGGCAGCGCGGCGAGCTGCGCGCCGTTGACCGCGTCGAGGCCGGCGATGCGAAGCTCCGGCTGGCCCTTGTGCGCCATCAGCGCATCGATGCCGACCCGGCGCAGCATCTCGGCGGCGGCGAGGTTGACCAGCCGCTCCGTCGTCGGCAGCGCAACCTGGTCGCCGTCGCCGTCGACGACGTAGTGGAACGGCAGGTCGCCGACCGAGAGGGTGTTGCCGCTCGGCGCCGCGAGCAGCGTCGCGGCGAGCAGCGCCGGATGGCCCCAGAGCATGCCGCGCAGCCCTTCCTCGGGCGTGAACTCCTCGAAGGCGAAGGCGCTGATCGGATCGCTCTTCTTGCCGTAGGGATGGCGCAGCATGAAGCGCGGTGCCAGCAGCGCCAGGTGCGACGACTCGGGCAGCTCGCGCAGCGCCTCGAGCGCCTGGGCCATCAGCGGATGCGGCGGGTTGCGCCGGTCGGTGAACGCATCGCTCGTGATCGAGGTGATGAAGGGCGCGTTCGCCAGCTTGGCGATCTTGGCCATGCGGCCGAGCAGCTCGGCGTGCGGCGGCGTCGGCTCGAACTGATAGAGGCCGAGGATCAACGACACGCCGCCGTTCTTGTCCTGCGAAGGCTTGTCGACCAGCATCGAATAGAGGCCGGTCTCGGAAAGGTCCCTGGCGCCGCTCAGGTCGGCGGCGAACTCCTCGGCCGAGACGTCGACCAGCAGCACCTGCAGCGACGGCCCGGTCTCGATCCGGCGCAGGATCATGTCCATGCCGCGCCAGAGCGCCTCGAGGTTCTGGAACTCGCTCTGATGCAGCACCGTGCGCATCGCGTCGGAGAGCGCGTTGTCGACCACCGCCACCAGCGAATCGCGCTTCGGGTCCGGCGACTTGGTCACGAACGGCGCCATGATGCGCTTCATCAGCGCATCGACCGGCGCGTCGACGTTGACCTCGGGGGCGATGCCGACCAGGCGGGCGAAGTCGGAAAGCTTGGCGTTGGCGGCGGGCGCGCCGCTCCTCGAGCGACGCGATCCGCTGCGCGACGCGCGCCGCTTCGGGCCGCCGGCCATCGCCTGCACTTCGGCCGCGGCCTTGGCGAAGGTCGCGGTGTTGTTGAGGCGCTTGCGCAGGTCGGCGAGCGCCTTGAACACCGGCAGCTCGCGATAGAGCGTGTCGGGATGGAAGCTGTCGAGCTCGCCGAACTCGACCTCGACGCCGTCGCCGCCCTCGCCGATCGGCAAGGCCAGCTTGACCTCGAGCCGGGCGAGCGTGTCTTCGAGGTTGTCGAACTCGACCGGGATCATCTTGCGCCGCGCCAGGTCGTCGCCGGTCTCGAGCCGGCCGGCAGCGGCGCCGGCGCTGAAGTCGCCGAGCACCGCGATCCGCACCGGGCGCTTCGCCGCCCAGGGGGGCGCCTCCACGTCGAGATTGCCGAAGTCGGGGGTCCAGTCGTCGTCTGCCATGCCTTGCTCCTGTTGCGCCGCGCCGGCCCGAAGTGGCCGCGGGCGCGTCAACTACTTTATTTCCTCGACGGTGAACACCGCCGCGCCGTATTCGTCGCTGCACGGCGGGGTGCAGACCGGCGTGCCAGCGAACACCGAAGCCGCCGGCCCGGCCGCTTCCGCCGCCTGCCGGGCCGCCTCGAGCGTGGTCTGCTCGAAGCCGTCGATGTTCTTCATCCCCAGCGCCTTGAACTGCCGCGGATGGTTCGAGACGATCACCAGCAGGTGGTCGATCCCGGGCGGGCCGCCGGCGATGGTGTTCGCGTTCTTCGGCGGCAGCGAGGTGGTGCTGTCGGCCTTGAGGCGGTTGCTCTTGGCGGCAGTGTTGGGAAAGACCTGGACGATGCCGCCGTCCGATCCGTACTGCAGGACATAGACGTAGCCTTCCTTCTCGGTCTTCACCTTGAAGGTCATGTTGTCCTTGTCGATCTGCAACTGCGGCTTGTCGGCCGCGGCCTCGACCTTGAAGGTGGCCGATTGGGCGGCGACGACGCGATCGAACTCGCGGGCCGGATCGAACGGACCGCCCGCCGGCGGCGAGACCACCGTGCCGGTGGACACGGTCGGTCTTGCCGTCGCCACCTGCGGCGCGCTCGATGTCGTGGCGGCCGGCGCCGGTTCCGTCGACGTCGCCGTGGCCGGCGGGGGGGTGGTCGCGGCGGTCGCGGGCGGCGCCCGCTTGCCCGAGAGGGCGAGCCAGAGGCCGCCGGCAACGACGAGCAGCAGCACCACGCCGATGCCTGCGAAAAGACCGGTCCGGCTCTTGCGCCCCGCCGCAGCGCCCGCGGGCAGGCCGCCGACCACGGTCGCCGGCCCACGGCCGCGCCCGGCCTTGCCGGAGTCGATGTCGCTGGGCGCCATGCCGAGGTCGCGGCGCAGGTCGTCGATCGACTGCGTGCGTTCCTCGGGCTTGACGATCAGGGCCCGGTCGATGGCCGCGAGGAACGCCGGGCTGTACCGGCCGGCGCCGACCTGGGTCATCGGCACATAGTTGTCGTTCATCAGCCGGCCGACCGAGGTCGGCGGCGTCTTGCCGGTGATGGCGTAGTAGACCACCGCGGCGAGCGCGTAGACGTCGGTCCACGGCCCCTGCTTCATGCCGGGCACTTCGGCGTACTGCTCGACCGGCGCGTAGCCGGGCTTCAGGATCACCGTCAGCGCCTGCGTCATGTCGCCGATCACCCGGCGGGCCGCGCCGAAGTCGAGCAGCAACGGCCGCTGGCTGCCCTTCAGCAGGATCACGTTGTCGGGCGCGATGTCGCGGTGGAAGCACTGCTCGGTGTGGATCACGGCGAGCGCTTCGGTCAGCGGCTCCAGCAGCTCGCGCAGCCACTCCTCGTCGGGCGGCGCGCCCATCGCCTTGAGCTCGTCCTTGAGCGTGATGCCCTCGTAGAACGGCATCACCATGTAGGCCGTGCCGTTCGCCTCCCAGAAGCGATAGACCTTGACCAGCGACGGATGGTCGAACTGGGCCAGCAGCCGCGCCTCGTTGACGAAGCTCTTCAGTCCCGCCTCGAAGGTTTCGCGGTGCCGCTCCGACTTGACCGAGACCTGTGTCCCGCCGACGCGCTGCGCCAGCGACGACGGCATGTATTCCTTGAGCGCGACGCGGCGGCCGAGAGAATGGTCGTCGGCGAGGTAGACGATGCCGAAGCCGCCCTCGCCGAGCACCTTGACGATCTCGAACTCGCCCAGGTAGAAGCCGACCGGCAGCATGTTGCCGCCCTCCCCGGAGGGCAGGCGCTGCGGCGCCGGCGGGGGCGGCCGCGGCCGGATCACGGTGGCGTCGCCGTCGGGATCGAAGGCTCCCGCGGGCGGCGCGACCTCGGTGCGCTCCGGCGCCATCTCCGCTCGCGGCGTCGCCGAGCCCGGCTTCGGCGCGTGCGACGGCAGGATGCGGGTCGCTTCGTCGTCGTCCTCGATGCTCATCGATTCACTTCGCTTCCTTGCCTTCCGGCTTGGCCGGCGGAATTCCAAACATGTCGAGGATGTCGGGCTCGGGCGTGCCGCTGCCCGGTTGGCCCGGCGCGGCCGGTGCCTCGCCGAAAGGAGGCGTCTGCGGCGCAGCCTCGAACATTCCGAGCAGGTCGTCCTTCGCCGGTGCGACTCCTCCGGTTCCCAGCTCGCCGGCCTGCGAGTCGGCGGCGCCGAACATGCCGAGGATGTCCTCGTTGCCGGTCTGCGGCGGCGGATCGCCGGGCGCCGGCTCGGCACCGGGAGGAGCGAACAGGCCGAGCACGTCGTGCTCGGGAATGATTTCGGCCGGGCGATCGAGCGCGCCCGGCGCGGAATCGCCACCGACCTTGAACAAGGAGAGGATGTCGTCGTCGGGCAGCAGCTCGCGCGGTGGCGAGTCGCTTGCGGCCGCCGCCGGCGCCGGACTGCCGAACATGGAAAGCAGATCGTCGTCGGGCGCCGGCGGCGCCACGGGCATGAGCGGCACGCCCAGGCCCATCGGTCGCGTCGCCAAGGGGTCTTCCGCCGCCACCGCGGCGCTCCCGGCCGCGCCGATCGAACGGACGCCGCTGCCGCCGGAGAACATGCGGACGAATTCCTCGAGGCTCGGCAGGCCATGGCTCACCAGCAGCTGCGGCCGGCCCGGCGTGTCGGCGATCCATAGCGCCAATCCGCGCATCGGCGGCCGCGGCGCCGGCGCGCCCGGAGGAGCGGAAAAGATCGCCGCCAGATCGCCCCGGCTCGAGACCCCGGCCAGGTCGACGAAGCCGCCGCGACCCGCCATCGCCTCGGCGACGGCGCGCCGCACCGTCGTCAGGCGATCCTCGACGGCGCTGCTGCCATCTGCACCGGGCGGCGCGAGGTCGGCGAGGGCGTTCTCGAGGTCGTCGATCGTCCAATCGCCCTGAAGCGCGTCGAACGCCGTGTCCTCGAGGCGATGCAGCCAGGCGAGCAAGGCGTCGAACTCGGCGGCGAGATCGGGAAGTCGCGCCAGCGAGGCCACCAGCGTCAGCGGGAAATGGCGGCCGACCCGGTCGACCGAGGGCACGAGCACGCCGGCGAAGGCGAGCTCCGGGCTGACCCCGCCGAGCGCCCCCGGCGAGAGCAGGAAGCGCCACGCCGGCGTGTCGAGGTAGGCGTCCAGCCAGCCCTCGCCGAAGGTGCCGCGCTGCGCCTGCAGCCCCTCGCCGAGCCAGAGGTCCCAGGGCTCGATGAAATCGGCCTCGAGCCGGCGCGATGCGAAATCGCCGAGCGACGGCAGCTTGCCGTACCAGCCGGGGACCCGGGCGACGTCGCTGGTGACGTTCATGGATCGACTGGGACCTCGCATGGCGTCGCCACCCGGCCTAGAGCGAACCCGGGCACCGAAACTGCTGGATTTCCTTCAGGCGGAAGGGATTGAAGACGCTGCTCGCGGTGACTTCCAGCCGGGCCTTGCGCCCTTCGAGCAGCATCGGCACGACGAAGCGCTCCGGCTGCGCCGTCGGCTGGACGTCGAAGCGCTCGAACATGCGGAACAGCGCCCACGGTCCGTCGAAGACGATCGTGTTCGTTCCCGGTGTCGTCGAGAGGCGGATCTGCGAGGCGACGCGGGTGCTCGGCCAGGTCACCGTCACCGGCGTGGTGTTGCCGGCGAGAAACTTGAAGACCGTGCCGTCGATCTCGAGGTTCATCTCCTTCATGCCGTCTTCCATCTCGACCGCACGGATGTCGACCTTGAACGAAGGCGTCTTGCCGCCACCGCGGAAGAACACCTCCTTGATCCGCGCCGCACGCTGGAAGTCGACCAGGGCGGCGGCATTGACCGGCTTGGTGCCGTCGCCGGTGGGCTTGAAGCTCCAGGGGTTGGTGCCGGTGTCGACCAGCGGCGCCAGCTTCGCGCTGTAGAACGTGTCGAACGCTCCGCCGGCGCCGAACAGCTGCGCGAAGTCTTCCGGCAGCACGTCCGCCTTCGAGCTGGAGGTGAACGGATAGCGGCCGGTGATCGCCCGGTTGCAGAACTCGCTGATCGGCTTGAGCTCGCTGGTCAGGCCCTCGCGCTCGACCGCCCGCCCCGAGGTGGTGGCCGCGCCCGCGACCTTCTCGAGGGCCGAGCGGGCCGGCTCGGGCAGCTGCCCCGCCGCCGCCTTGACGCGCTCGCCACCGCCGCCCGGAGGCGGCGCCGACTTGCTCTTCTGCGCCGCATCGACGGCCGCGAGCTGCACGTAGACCTCGTTGAACATCTTCATGATCTCGTCCATCGGCGGCGGCGTGCCGGCGACGAGGCGGCGGATCGGCTCGAAGTGGTCGTCGACCATTTGCTCGAGCGGCGGCCCCGTCGGCGCGGCGTCGGCACCGGGGACCTTCACCTTGCCGAGCACCGCGGCCATCTCGCGCTTGGCCTGCTCGGCCTTCTGGTCGACGTTGCCGACCTTGGTGCCGCTGGTCGAGCCGACCGCGGGCTTGGGCTCGACCAGGGTCGTCTCGCGCGCCACGCCGCGCAGGAACGCGGCCAGCGGCGAATCGACGGCGGAGAGCTGGCGCGCGACTTGCAGGCTCTTGTCGAGGCTGTCGAGTTTGACCACGCGCACGTCGGCGATGTACTTGTCCCAGACCTTGATGTATTCCTCGAAATAGAGGCGGCGCACGCGGTTGGTCAGCTCCGGATTCGCCTTGCCGAGCGGCAGCGACTTGCTCGCGTCCGACGGACGCAGGCCGAGCACCCACGTTTCCTCGGCCGCAAGCTGGCGGGTCGCCTTGTCGACCGAGGTCTCGAAGGCCTTGCGATAGCCCTCCTTGGTGAAGAGGCCCGAGATGCCCTTGGTGAGCGGCTCGCCGCTGGCGCGTTCGAACACGCTGAGCGAGGCCGGACCGGCGGCGCCCGCCACCGTGAACGGCGGGATGTCGGCGCCGATCTGGGCCCGCTTCAGGCGGCTGAAGACGCGGTATTCGAGCGGGAAGGCGACCAGCATGTCGCGCACCCCGGCGACCAGGTTCTTGTCCATCGGCACCGCCGGCGGCGGCGCGCCGTGGGTGAGCATCGCGTCGAGGTGCTCGTCGAGCGCCTGGCGCTGCTCGGGCGTGAGCACGCGCTCGAGCGCCGCGTCCCAGTCGACGCCGACGTAGGCCTTGAACGAGTCGGCGTCGAACTTGTCCGGCGTGTAGATCATCAGGTAGTTCTTCAGCGCCTCGTAGGCCTGCTCGAGGTTGTCCTTGTTGACCGCGCGCAGCCGCTCCTCGAGCCGGCGCACGACCCGCGGCATCAGCGCGTGGTCGAGCAGGTGCTGGTAGCCGACGTCGGCCGCGGCGTCGAGCTTCCTGCCCTGATAAAGGCCGAGCGACATCGAGAGCGGCGGCTTGTCGACCCCGAACTCCGCCGGATGGGCGGCGGTGCGCACCGCGGTCAGCACCGGGGGCAGCGGCGTGACGTCGCCCGAGGTCGCCGGCGGGATCGCCTCGACCTGCTTTTTCAGGTCGGGCAGCTTGGCCTCGATCTCGGCGATGTAGCTCTTGTTGCGGGTGTAGCTCACCGCCCAGCCGGCGAGCAGGCCGACGCTCAGGAGCAGCACCACCGCGAAGCCGGCGACGCGCAGGCGCCCGCGGCGCGTCTCCATCGCCCGGTTCTCGCCCACCAGCCCCTGCTCGTTGAAGACCACGTCCTTGAGCAGGCGGTGGAGGAAGAAGCTCTTGCCCCGCGCGGCCGCCGGCGGCGGCAGCCGCCGCTCGATGCCGAAGGTGCGCGACAGCGTGCCGAGCACCCGATCGATCGGCGTGCCCTCCTGCGTGCCGCTGGTGAGGTAGACGCCGCGCAGCAGCGGCCGCTCCTCGATCGAGCCGCCGGCGCTGAACACCTGCTCGAGGAAACCGCCGAGCAGGCCGCGAAGGCCGGCGAACTGCTGCGGGAAATTGAAGATGGCGGCGCGCTTGAGCACTTCGTGCTCGGCGTCCATCAGCGGCACGACCCGGTCGCGCAGGCGCTTCTCGAGGGCGGCGAACTCGGAGCCGAAGTTGACCAGCGGGTCGTCGCTGCTGCCCGGCGCATAGGGGAAGCTGAAGCCCCAGACCTGGTTGCGCTCTTCCTTGTTGAGGGCGCCGAAGCTCTCGTTGAAGCCGGCGATCAGGTCGGCCTTGGTGACGAGCACGTAGACCGGCGGGCGGACGCCGAGCTTTTCCTGCAACTCCTGGATCCGCGCCCGCAGCTTGGCGGCGTGCTCCTTGCGCTCGACCGGCGTCTGCTGCAGCAGGTCCTGGATGTTGACCGTGAGCAGCACGCCGTTGATCGGCCGGCGCGGCCGCGACTTGCGCAAGAGGGCGAGGAAGCCATCCCAGGCGCTCGCATCGACTGCCGAGTTCGATTCCTGGGTGGTGTAGCGGCCGGCGGTGTCGATCAGCACCGCCTCGTCGGTGAACCACCAGTCGCAGTTGCGGGTGCCGCCGACGCCGCGCACGCTGGCGCCGCCCATCTTCTCCGCCAGCGGGAAGGTCAGGCCGGCGTTCATCAGCGCCGTGGTCTTGCCCGAGCCGGGGGCGCCGATGAAGATGTACCAGGGCAGTTGATAGAGCAGCGCGCCCTTGCCCTTTCCGGGGGTCTTCTTCAGCACGTCGAGCGCCTCGCCGAAGCGCTGGTTCAGGGTCGCGATCTCCTTGTCGGCGCTGCTCGGGCCCTTGGTCATGCCCTCGACGAGGGCGGCGTTGGCCCGGCGCTGGCTCCAGATGCGGAAGATCGCCCGCAGGAGCAGCAGCCCGAACAGGACGGCGATGACGGTGACGCGGATCCAGGTGGGATCGAGCGGCCGGGACTCGCCGATCGCGATCAGCGGGCCGACGTACCAGACCAGGGCCGAGATCGCGATGACGCCGAGCAGCGCCAGGAACAGCGGATGCAGCAGGAAGCGGAGGAACTTGCCCACGCCGCTGACGGGCATGTTGACGCCGCCGGTATTCACGTTCAGGGCCGTGCTCATGCTGCGCTCGAAGGAACGATGAGGGTGATCTCGACGCGCCGGTTGCGGGCCCGGCCCGCAGGCGTCGGGCTCGGGTCGACCGGCTCGGCATCGGCCTTGCCTTCGGCGCGCATGCGCTCGGGCTTCACCCCCGACTCGCCGAGCAAGGTCTTGACGGCGTTCGCGCGATCCTGCGATAGGTGCCAGTTCGACGGATAGCGGAGCGTGTGGATCGGCTGGTTGTCGGTGTGGCCGGTGATCAGCACCGTGCCCGGCGTCGCCTTCAGCCCTTCGGCGATTCGCGCCAGCAGCGGCAGGGTGTGATCGGCGATCACCGAGCTGCCCGGCTCGAAGAAGCCGTCGCCCTTGATGACGACGATCGAGCGGTCGGACAAGTCACGAACCTGCACCAGGCCCTGCTCGATTTCGCCCTTCAGGAAGGTCGCGAGGCGCGGCGCAGAGGCCGGCGGCGGCGGAGGCGGAGGCGGCGCGGCGGTCATCGCCGGGGCCTTGGCATCGAGGCCCTGCAAGGTCGTGAAGACGTTGTCGGAGTGATTGTTCAGCGACCAGGTCAGGCCGAGATACGCACCGAGCAGGATCAGCCCCGCCAGTGACACCACCACCCACATCGGCAGGCCGTCGCGCAGCCGCGAGACCTTGGCCGGCACGCCTTCCCAGCGCGGCGAGAGCGTCTTCTCGCCGTCGACCTGGCGGCCGCCGCGCAGCATCTGCGAGAGGCGGGCGCGCAGGCTTTCGAGCTGCGCCTTGCCGTCGTTGAGAACCCGGTAGCGGCCTTCGAAGCCGAAGGCGAGCGCCACGTACATCAGCTCCAGCAGGTTGCGGTTGTTGGGCACGTTCTCGGCCAGCTTCGACATCAGCTGGAAGACCTTCTCGCCGCCCCAGGTCTCGTTGTGGAACAGCACCAGCAGGCTCTGCCCCGACCAGACGCCCGAGCCGCCCCAGGGCGTGCTCGCCGCCGACTCGTCGAGCAAGGTGCAGAGGATGTAGCGGGCGGCGATCACCTGCTCGTTCGGCAGGCCCTCGGCCCGGGCCTGCTGCTCGAACTTGCGGATGCCGTCGGCGAGGGCTTCCTTCAGGCCGGCGGGATTCGGGTGCTGGACCATCGCCCGGATGCGCGGCGCCGAGCTCAGGAGCGGCGAGGCGGCCGAGACCAGCGGGTTCAGGCTGGCGCTCATCAAGGCATCGAGCGCCAGTGGCGCCTCCTTGCCGCCGCCGGCATCCATGCGCGCTGCGCCGCCGGGCGGCGCGCCGCGGCCCGGTGCCTGGCCTTGTGGCGCGCCGGGGGCACCCGGCTGGGCGCCGCGACCGGTGCCCGGCTTGATCACCGTGCGGTCCGATTCGAAGGCGGCGAAAGGATCGTTCTCGCGTCCGGTATCGCTCATGTCGTTTCCTGCAATTCGGTCGCCGGGGTCGAGCGAGTGGCGCTACGCGAGGCGGTGGTGAGGATGTCCTAAGCGCGGATGGCCCAGAACTCGAGCTCGAGGCCCGGGAATTCGCCGGCGATGTGCATCGCCAGCCCGCCCGACGCCTCGAGCTGCTTCCAGAGCTCGTTGTTGCGCGTGTCGAGCTCGAAGTAGTTGAAGCCGGCGTGGTACGGGATCTGCCGCGGCGCCACCGGCAAGGGCCGCATCGTCACGCCCGGAAGCTGCAGGTTGACGAGGTCGCGGATCCGCTCGACCGGCCCGATCTTGACCTGCGTCGGGAAACGCGCGCGCAGCGCCTCGCCGGGGATCTGCGCCGCCACGGCCAGGACGAACATCGCCGTGCGCTGCAGCTCCTTGTCGGCGATGATGGCGACGCGGATGCCGTACTTGCGGTCCTGCAGCTCGATCGGGATCGCGGTCTGCTCCATCACCATCGAGAGCGACTGGCGCAGGTCGTCCATCACGGCCCGGAAGCACTTCTGCAGATCGTCGTGCAGGTACTCCGGGAAGGGCGGCGGACGGCGCTTCTCGCGAAAGGTGGCGAGGTCGCCGGCCAGGCTCAGGCAGGCGGCATAGAGCACTTCCGGATGCAGCACCGAGCGCTGCTGCAGCTGCATGAACACCGGCTGGGAGCGGTTCACCGCCTCCAGCAGCAGGAAGTCGGCGATCTCGGCGACGCCGCCACGGCCGGGCTGCGACAGACGCGCCGCGAGCGCTTCGCCGCGCTGATGCAGCAGGCCGCAGATCTCGCGCACGTAGCCGTCGAGGATCTGATGGCCCTGGGCGTGCATCATCGGCGGGATGTACTGGGTGTCGAGCACCAGCTTGTTGTCGGCCCGGCGCTCGACCACGCGGGCCACGCCGATGGTGGCATAGCCCTCGCCGGCGTCGCGCTCGAGCATCAGGCGAAGGTTCAGCCGGCCGATCTGGATCGCCGTGTCGCGGTCGACGTTGGTGTTGCTGTCGCCGACCTCGACCTCGGCCACGGCGTAGCGCGGCCCCATCGCGCCGGCCGCCTGCTCGGCATCCGACTCGACGATGCCGGGACGCTGCAGGACAATGGCGAGAACGACGCGCTCGTTGCGCGCGTCGGCCGGGATGTCGATCGCCGCCGGCGCGGCATCGTTGCCGGGGATCGAGAACGCCGTGCCGTCGGGCAGGACGCCTTGCGCCGAATTGATGCTCAGCTTGCCGAGGGCGAGCGCGGCATCATCGACGGCCACGGAAGTGAAGCCCCAGGCATGACCGAGGGTTGCGGCAAGACGCTGGCGCAGTTGGTACTCGGTGAAGCGATCATGCTGCTGGAAGTGCTGGGGCTGCAGAAACATCCCCTCCGTCCAGACCACCTTGTTGTGCCAGGTCATAGCGATCCGAGTGAACTGTGGCTTCCCTTGCGACTGCACGTCGGCAAAAGCCGCGGCCGTTCTCTTGTTCGTGCAGCACCAATGCGCCGTATCGCCGATCGAGCAGGCGGATGGCGGCCTCGCACTTTACTTGAATGCGACGCCGCTCGAAACAGAATCTCCGCGAGGCGAGCACAAGGCCACGAACCGCGCCACCGCTCGTCGGCGTCCCTCGTCTCCGGGGGCTTCCCGGACCCTAAACTGGCTATGATCGAAAGGCTGCGCAGCCCCGTTGGGGCTACACCTTCGGCTGCGCGGCAAGTGCCGAATACGGCCGCCGCGCATCCTTACGGGAGTAACGAGGAGTGCATATGAACCCTGAGCTCATTCTTGGCCGGATCGGCTTCGCCGCGGTGCTGGCGGCGGTGTTTGCTTGCGGTCCCGCCTTCGCGCAATCCTCCCTCGACATCGGCACCTCCGTGCCCGACGCGGCCGCGGTGAAGGACGGCCTCTTTCCGGAAGATGCCTGCAAGGAGCTCGAGGCCAGCGGCTTCAAGTGCATGGGCCTGAAGCCGGCGGTCAAGTACTCGCTGCCGGCGTCGTCGTTCAAGGTCGGGTCGGCCGAGCTGCCCGAGTTGCTGAAGAAGCAACTCGACGTCTTCGCCGAGGTGCTGCGGTCGAAGAAGGGCACCGCCCGGCAGATCAAGGTCACCGGTCACGCCGACGCCTCGGGCACGCCGGAAGCGAACCAGCAGCTTTCGGTCCGGCGGGCCGAAGCCGTCAAGGAATACCTGGTGTCCAAGGGCGCCGACCCGGCCATGCTGACGATCTACGGCCAGGGCTCCAAGGATCCGGCCAACCCGGCCGACCCGCTCGCCCCGGAAAATCGCCGCGTCGAGATCGGCCGCTGAGGCGAACGTCGCATCGCAAGAAAACGGCCGGGGTCTCCCGGCCGTTTTTCATTGGCGCCGGTGACGACCGTCAGGGAATCTGCTCGGTCGCCTGGCCGGCGAAGTTGACCTTGATGACCCCGCCCCACATGCAGTTCAGGATCGAGGTGTCGTCGAGCGCCGGCTGGTTGGCGAGCATCATGGTCGGCGCGCCGGGCGACCAGGGCGTGGTGGTGTTCGGAATGCAGGGCATGGGGGTGAGCACGCCGAGTGCCGCCGCCGTCGCCGAGGCGACGACCGGATTCGAGGGGCTGGTGCACATCCCGAAGGGCATGATGTTGACCATCGGCTTGTAATCCATGATGTTCGCTGCCGGCACGAACGAGGTCAGCATCTTGTTGGCCGGAAGCACCACCATCGAGCTCGGGGCGACGCCGAAGCTGCACTGCAGCAAGGCGCCCATGCAGACGTGATTCGGCATTCTTTCCTCCGCTTCGTCAGGGCCCGGGCTCGCTGACCCAGACAGCGAGCGCGGTAAAGTTGTCGTGCCGCGGCTTGTGCGAGGCGCCCTGCAGCACGGCCTGCTCGAGCACCTGCAGCCAGGCACTCGGGCTGACGGCCTCGGTCAGCGCGGTTTCCATCTGCGCATCCTCGACGTACTCCCACATGCCGTCGGTGCAGAGCAGGAACGCGTCACCGGCCTCGACCTGCCAGGGCGGCGCGGAGACGCTGACCTGCAGGTCTTCCTCGCCCACGCCGAGGGCCGAGAGGAGCTCGCTGCGCTGCGGGTGCGAGCGCATGTCCTCGGCGGCGAGCATGCCGCCGTCGACCAGCGACTGCACCAGGCTGTGGTCGCGGGTACGCGCCGCGACCTTGCCGGCGCGAAAGACGTAGAGGCGCGAGTCGCCGCAATGGCCCCAGGTGCCCGACCGGGCTTCGAAGTCGATGAACAGGGCCACGACCGTGCTGTGCATGTTCTGCAGCGCGCGGTCGTCGGCGCGGTGCTGGATGATCGAGCGGTTGGTCGCGACGATCATCCGCTCGATCGCCTCCGGCGTGCCGTCCGGGGTGCCCGCGAAGGCGCCGAGGATGAACTGGACCGCCAGCTTCGAGGCCTTGTCGCCGCCGCCGTGACCGCCGGCGCCGTCGGCGACGACGCAGCACAGATGGCTGTCCGAGTGCCAGTGCCCGCAGGCGTCCTCGTTGTAATTGCGACCGCCGCGGCGCGACAGGGTCGCGAGTTCCATCTGCACGATCAAGCTCTCCCGCTAC
>Ga0207676_10000214_pt1 | contig 49961 bp, 36 predicted proteins | sample KBSSwiS72_FD_184307 | JGI IMG/M metagenome (GOLD analysis project Ga0207676, IMG submission 184307) | Switchgrass rhizosphere microbial communities from Kellogg Biological Station, Michigan, USA - KBS Switchgrass S7-2 (SPAdes) (version 2) | ecosystem: Host-associated > Plants > Roots >...
CACCGCAAAGTTCGCCACCACCGGCGCGCCCGCATCTGCAAAGTTGAACGAGTACAGCCCATCGGAAAACTGGAAACGTTCGACGCCGGACACCGTGTCCGTTCCGTCCGGCCCGACCAGCTGCACGGTCCCGTTGCCATTGGCGTGGAATGTGTACAGCGACCGATTGCCGGCGAATACCGCTGTGTCAGTCCCTGCGCCACCGATCAGCGTGTCGTTACCCGCGCCGCCGTTCAGCGTGTCGTTCCCGCTGCCGCCGGTCAGCAGATTCGCCGCAGCGTTACCGATCAGGACATTGGCGAGTTCGTTCCCTGCGCCGTCGATCGCAGCGGTGCCGGTGAGCGTGAGGTTCTCGACATTGGCACCAAGCGTGAAAGTCACCGAGCTCAACACCGTGTCGGTGCCCTGGCCCGCCGTCTCGGTCACCTGGTCGCCGACATTGTCGACGACGTAGCGGTCGTCGCCGAGCCCACCGCTCATCGTGTCGATGCCGGCACCGCCGTCCAGAACATTGGCTGCGTCGTTGCCGATCAGGATATTGGCGAGTTCGTTCCCGGTGCCGTTGATCGCAGCGGCGCCGCTGAGCGTGAGGTTCTCGACATTGGAGCCAAGCGTGAAAGTCACCGAGCTCAACACCGTGTCGGTGCCTTGGCCCGCCGTCTCGGTCACCTGGTCGCCGACATTGTCGACGTAATAGATGTCATTGCCCAGTCCGCCGATCAAGTTATCGGCGCCCGCCTTGCCGTCAAGAATATCGTTGCCGTCACCGCCGATGATGGTGTTGGAAAGGCCATTGCCGTTGGGCGTCTGGCCGGTCGCAAGCAAGCCGGCCAGACTCTCGACGTTGTTGCTTAGCGTATAGCTGGCAAGCGTGGTCAGCACCTCATCACTGCCCTGATTGCTTTGCTCGCTGACAACGTCACCGATATTGTCGACATAGTAGATATCGTTGCCCTGCCCGCCCGACATGCTGTCGGCCCCAGCCGCACCATCCAGGATATCATTGCCAGCACCTCCGGTAAGGATGTCGTTGCTGCTCGAACCGGTGATTGTGTCGTTCCCGGCGCCCCCGTTGACGGTGAGCGTCGAGACGTTTTGCGCAATGATCCCTGTCAGGTCGAAGCTGTTGCCGGCTGCAGACAGATTGAAGGTCGAAATCCCGACATCGGTCTTGCCATTCATCGATACCGTGCCGGACGTCGCCAGATTATAGACCGAACCCCACACGGTGCTGAACTGATTGAGCTGGTCGGCCGTTAGCGTGATGGTGTCGAGATAGTAATAATCTTCGCGCAGCGTCTCGACATTGCTGATCATTACGCCGGAGATATCCGTGCTGCCGATCGCGTTGATCAGCAAGGTATCCGCGCCGCTCCCGCCATCGTATAATTCCCCGGCGACGAGATCGCCGGCGTTGATTACCAGCGTGTCGTTGTCCTCGCCGCCGTGCAGTGTGTCGAGGCCGGCGCCACCGCCGAGACTGTCGTCGCCGGTGCCGCCGTCGAGAATGTCATTGCCGTCGCCGCCATTGAGGCCGTCGTTCCCCGCGCCGCCATAGAGGGTGTCGTTGCCCCCGTTGCCCGACAGGTTGTCGCTATTCGCCGACCCGGTCACGACGTCCGCGCCCGCCCCGCCCGTGACGCTGAAGCTGTAGGTCGATGCGGCGGCGATTCCGGTGAGGTCGAGTCCGTTGCCAAAAGCGGAGAGCGTGAAGCTGGTGACATTGGTGTCGTTGACGCCGGACAACGCAACATTGCCTGCCGCGGTCAAGGTGATCTGGATATTGGCTAGGCTGCTGAAGCCCGAAAGCTGCGCCGCCGTCATCGAAACGGCGCTGATTGCCGGATAGCCGCTGTAGGTGTAGTTCGACTGAATGCTTTCGATGCTGGTAAGTATCAGCGCGGAAATATCGGCGCTGGCCATGCCGATCATCAGCGCATCGACGCTGCCGCCACCCTCATAAACGTCACCACTCTGCAGATCGTCGGTCGAATCGACATAGATGAAGTCGGCGGCGGAACCGCCGATGATATGATCGTTGCCCGCGCCGCCATGGAACGAAACAGAGCTGCCGCTGCCGCGCAGGATGTCGTCGCCGGCGCCACCGTAAAGATCGATATTCCCTGTCTGCGTGCCCGCGGTCAGGTCGTCGGAAAATTGCGATTGCGCTCGACGCGATGCGAGGTGGCTGCAGGCTTCGACGCAATTGCACCGCCGAGCCAGGTCGCGTAGCTCCCGTCTGCGGAGTCGTTGGAACTGGCTGTCGAACTTTTCGGGTGCATCGCAAATGTCGCTACTTGCTTCGCTTCCGTTGCTCGACACGGTTCAGTTCCCTGCCGACCTGCGCAAGCTCCGTCCCGACCAGCTCCGCCAGCTTGCCGACGAGTTGCGCTCGGAGACGATCTCGGCGGTCGGCACGACCGGCGGTCATCTCGGCTCGGGGCTGGGCGTGGTCGAGCTGACCACCGCGATCCATTATGTCTTCGACACGCCGCGCGACCGGCTGGTGTGGGATGTCGGGCACCAATGCTATCCGCACAAGATCCTGACCGGCCGGCGTGACCGCATCCGCACCTTGCGCATGGGTGGCGGCCTGTCGGGCTTCACCAGGCGCAGCGAGAGCGAGTACGACCCGTTCGGCGCGGCGCACAGCTCGACCTCGATCTCGGCGGCGCTCGGTTTCGCGCTCGCCAACAAGCTGGCGGGCAAGCCGGGCAAGGGCATTGCGGTGATCGGCGACGGGGCGATGTCGGCCGGCATGGCCTATGAGGCGATGAACAATGCGGTAGCGGCCGGCAACCGGCTGGTGGTGATCCTCAACGACAACGACATGTCGATCGCGCCGCCGGTCGGAGGCTTGAGCGCCTATCTCGCGCGGCTGATCTCGTCGAGCGAGTATCTCGGCCTCAGAAGCTTTGCGAGCCGGATCACGCGGCGCATCTCGACCCGCATGCACAAGGCGGCGTCGAAGGCGGAGGAATATGCCCGCGGCATGGCGACCGGGGGGACCTTCTTCGAGGAGCTCGGCTTCTATTATGTCGGGCCGATCGACGGGCATAATCTCGACCATCTCATTCCCGTGCTGGAGAATGTCCGCGACGCCGAGGAAGGGCCGATCCTGGTCCATGTCGTGACCAAGAAGGGCAAGGGCTATGCGCCGGCCGAGGCCGCGGCCGACAAGTACCACGGCGTGCAGAAGTTCGACGTCATCACCGGCGCCCAGGCCAAGGCGCCGCCGGGGCCGCCGCAATACCAGAATGTGTTCGGCGAGCAGCTGATCAGGGAGGCCGACCGCGACCCGACGATCGTCGCGATCACGGCGGCGATGCCCTCGGGCACGGGGCTCGACAAGTTCGCCAAGGCGCACCCCGAGCGCTGCTTCGACGTCGGCATCGCCGAGCAGCATGCGGTGACCTTCGCCGCCGGCTTGGCCGCGCAGGGCATGCGGCCGTTCTGCGCGATCTACTCGACCTTCCTGCAGCGCGCCTATGACCAGGTGGTGCATGACGTGGCGATCCAGAACCTGCCGGTCCGCTTCGCGATCGACCGTGCCGGGCTGGTCGGCGCCGACGGCGCGACCCATGCCGGCAGCTTCGACGTGACCTATCTCGCGACCTTGCCCAACTTCGTGGTGATGGCGGCGGCCGACGAGGCCGAGCTGGTGCACATGACGCATACCGCGGCGTTGCACGATACCGGCCCGATCGCGGTGCGCTATCCGCGCGGCAACGGCACCGGCGTGGCGCTGCCCGAGACGCCGCAGCGGCTCGAGATCGGCAAGGGGCGCATCGTGCGCGAGGGGCACAAGGTCGCGCTGCTGTCGCTCGGCACGCGGCTGGCCGAGGCGCTGAAGGCGGCCGACGCGCTGGATGCGCGCGGGTTGTCGACCACGGTTGCCGACCTGCGCTTCGCCAAGCCGCTCGACGAGGCGCTGATCCGCAAGCTGCTGACCACCCATGAGGTGGCGGTGACGATCGAGGAGGGCTCGGTCGGGGGCTTGGGCGCGCATGTGCTGACGCTGGCCAGCGATACCGGGCTGATCGATGGCGGGCTCAAGCTGCGCACCATGCGCCTGCCCGACCTGTTCCAGGACCAGGACAAGCCCGACGTGCAATATGCCCAGGCCGGGCTCGACGCCGATGCGATCGTCGAGACGGTGCTCAAGGCGCTCCGCCACAATAGCGGCGAGATGATCGAGGCCAAGGCATGAAGCTCGCCACGCGATGCACGCTCCTCGCGGTTGCCGGGTTTGTGTCTATCGGTGCCATCGCGCCGGCACCGACCGGCAATCTCACGGTACGCGTTACCAATGTGCGCAATGCCAGGGGTTATGTGCATATCGACATCTGCCCCCAAGCCTCGTTTCTGCAGGACAATTGCCCCTATGCGGCATCCATGCCGGCCCGACCGGGCGTCACCATCGTCACCGCGCATGGCCTTCCCGCCGGGCGCTACGCGGTGCAGGCGTTTCACGATGAGAACGACAATCACAAGGTCGACCGGGCGCTGTTCGGCATTCCCAGGGAGGGGATCGGCTTTTCCAACGATGCGCCGATTCGCCTGAGCCCGCCGAAATGGGCCGACGCGGTGTTCACCTTCAATGGCACCGATCAGACGATCGAACTGAAGACGCGCTATTTCCTGGGTCCGTCGGGCCCTGCGGCCCGCTGAGCGCATGCGCCAGCTTGTCCCGCACGCCGTCTCGGCGAGCATCCGTCGCCCCTGGCTGACGCTCGCGGCGGCGCTGCTGGTCGCCATCATAGCGCTGCTGTTCACTGCCAGTCATTTTTCGATGAGCACCGATACCGCCGAACTGATCTCGCCCGAGGTGCCATGGCGCCAGCAGGAACGTGCGATGGACGACGCGTTCCCGCAACTGCGCGACGCGATGCTGATCGTGGTCGATGGGGCAACGCCCGAACTTGCCGAGGACGCGACGGCGAAGCTCGCCGCGCGCATGGGGTCGGACCCGCACCATTTCCGCGCGGTTCGTCGCCCCGATGGCGGCGACTTTTTCGCGCGCGAGGGGCTCTTGTTCGGTTCGACCGATGAGGTTCGCCAGACCGCGGCGGCGTTGATCAAGGCGCAACCCTTGCTCGGCCCGCTCGCCGCCGATCCATCGCTACATGGTGTCGCAGGATCGATGACGACGATGCTCGACGGTGTTGATCATGGTGCGACGACGCTGTCGCAGATCGATCGGCCGATGCGCGCGCTCGCCGAGGCGACCACCAGGTCGCTCGACGGCAAGCCGGCCTTCTTCTCGTGGCAACGGCTGTTCGATAGCGGCGGCGCAAGTCTCGCCGCGCCGACGCGCCGCTTGATCCTCGTCCGCCCGGTGCTCGATTATGGCTCGCTCACCCCGGGCGAAGATGCCGCCGACGCGATCCACGCCGCCGCACGCGAACTCGGACTCGACCGCGCCCACGGCGTCGATGTGCGGCTGACCGGCGACGTGCCGCTGTCGGACGAGGAATTCTCGACACTACAGGACAATATCGGGTTCGTCGGGCTGGTGATGCTCATCGCGATGCTGTTGACCTTGTGGTTCGCGACGCGGTCGGTGCGACTGGTCGCGGCGATTGTCGCGACGATCGTCGTCGGGTTGGTCATCACGCTCGCGACCGGGCTGCTGGCGGTCGGGCGGCTCAATCTCATCTCAATCGCCTTCATCCCGCTGTTCGTCGGACTGGGCGTCGATTTCGGCATCCAGATCTGCGTGCGCTTCGCTGCCGAACAGACCGCGGGCGCGGCCGTTCCCGACGCGTTGCGCGGTGCCGCGACGGCGCTGGGCGTGCCCTTGTTGCTCGCGGCCGGTGCGGTGTTCCTTGGTTTTGGCGCGTTCCTGCCGACCGCCTATATCGGCATTGCCGAACTCGGCGTGATCGCCGGGCTGGGCATGGTGATCGCGCTGGCGCTGAGCATCTCCCTGCTCCCGGCGCTGATCATCCTGCTGCGCCCGCCGGCACCGCGCCGCGAGGTCGGCTTGGCGGCACTGGCACCGGTCGACCGGCTGCTCGCCAGACACCGGCCGGCGGTGTTGTGGGCATTCGCGGCATCGATGATACTGAGCATCGCCTCCCTTCCCTGGGTGGTGTTCGACTTCAATCCGATGGATCTTCGCGATCCCGACGGCGCGGCGATGCGCACGCTCGCCGACCTCACGCGCGATCCCGATCGGACACCCAATACGATCGGTGTGCTGGCGCCGAACCGCACCATGGCATTGCGCCTCACCAGACAGATCGGCGCGCTCAAGGAGGTACGCCAGGTGGTGTCGCTCGACAGCTTCGTGCCGGCCGATCAGCAAGCCAAACTGTCGGCGATCAGCGATGCGCAGCTGTTGCTCGATCTGGCGATCAACCCGTTCGACGTCGCGCCACCGTCCGACGACGTTGCGCTGGTGCGGGCGCTTGATGGGGTTTCGGCGCGGCTCGACCGGGCAGCGCAGGACCATCCCGGCCCCGGTGCCAACGATGCACGGCGGCTGGCGACGGTTTTTCGCCGGCTGGCGCGCGCCACGCCCGCACAGCGCGGCGCCGTCGATGCGATGCTCGTCCGGCCGCTGAGCGTGATGCTCGACCAGATCCGTGCCGCGCTCCAGGCCACGCCGGTGACCGCAGCGACGTTGCCGCCCGAACTGGTGCGCGACTGGCGGACGCCCGATGGGCGCTATCGCCTTGAGATATTCCCGTCGGGCAACGCCAACGACAATGCCGTGATGCGTCGTTTCCGCGAAGCGGTCGGTGCGGTGACGCCCGCAGTCTCGGGCTTGCCGGTCGCGACCCAGGCGGCGGCCTCCACCATTGCCGGCGCGTTCGTGCAGGCGGGAATCATCGCGTTCGCGCTGGTCAGCCTGTTGCTGTTCGCGGTGCTGCGCAACGTGCGCGAGGTGGCGTTCACGCTGGCGCCGGTGATCCTGTCGATCTTCCTGACGCTCGGCACCTGCGTGCTGATCCGGCAACCGATCAACTTCGCCAACATCATCGCGTTTCCGTTGCTGTTCGGCGTCGGCGTCGCCTTTCACATCTATTTCGTGATGGCGTGGCGCGGCGGCGCGACCGATCTGCTGCAATCAAGTCTGGCGCGCGCCGTGCTGTTCAGCGCGCTGGCCACGGGCACCGCGTTCGGCAGCCTGTGGCTCTCGGCTCATCCCGGCACCGCGAGCGTGGGCAAGATCCTGATGATCTCGCTCGCCTGGACACTGGTCTGCGCCCTGATCTTCGAGCCGGCGCTGCTCGGCCCGCCGCGCGAGCGCGCTAGGGCCTAGGCGCCGCTGGACTCGTCGCCGGGTCGTTGAGCGGATCGGAGGTGTCGGGTGACGATGGCGTGGTGGGTGCCGATGTCGCATCGCCGGCTGGCGGTGCCGTGCTCGTATCCGGGTCGAGCAAGGGGTCATCGAGCTTCGGCGTCGCCATGCCGTGGCGAATCTCGTCGATCTCGGCCGCACGGCTCTGCAGATAGACTGATCGGAGCGTCGCATAGCGGTCGGCCGCGCCGGCATAGAGCGCCTTCAGGTCCGCATCGGATTCGACACGCTGGTCCAGTCCGGTCAGTACCGAGCGGGGAATCGTATATTCCTTGCGGTCGAAGGGATGGCCAACCGCGATGGGCAGCAGGGCGCCATCCGCGGAGCCGCCGAACATATCGCGCAGGTCGGTCGGCCCGATGAACGGAATGAACAGATACGGCCCCGGCCCGACACCATAGCGCCCCAGCGTGTCGCCAAAGCCGTTCGGCCGATGCGGCAGGTCGGCCTTCTTCGCCACGTCGAACACGCCGCCAATACCGATGGTCGAGTTGATCGCGAAGCGTGCCAGGGTGCGCACGGCCCGCTTGGGCTTGAGCTGCAACAGGTCGTTGACGAATACCACAGGCTCGTCGAGATTCGAAAAGACATGGCGGATGCCGATGCGCAGCGGCCGGGGGACGATCGTCTTGTAGACCATCGCAATGGGCCTGAAGAGGATCCGGTCGAGAAAATCATGCACCGAGAACAGCTTGCGATTTAGCCCCTCCAGCGGGTCGCCGCGCGTGTGGTGATGCGCCCGCCTGGCCGGAGGGGCCTCGACCGCGACATCGATGGCCGGCAGGGTCGGCTGGCCATCGACAGGCGCCGGGGCGGGCAATGTCGGCACGACCGGCGGCGGCGCGACCTGCTCCACGACCGGCGCATCGACCGTGACCGCTCCATTCGGCGTTCCCAGCAGCAATAGTGCCGGGGCGAGCGCCGGCAGGCTCAACCGCCGGCCTTTGCCGACAGCGCGTTGAGATGGGTGATCAGCGCCTTCGCCCCGCCCGAGGCGAGCACCGCGCCGAAATCGGAACGACGCGTCGCCAACTGGCTGATCGAATTGCGGTAGAACACATCGATGATCCTCCAGCTGCCACCGCTCTGGCGCAGGCGATAGGCGATCGCCACCGGACTTCCCTTGGGATCGTTGAGTGTGGTGCGCACCAGCCGGTCGGTTCCGCGCACCTCGACCTTGGGGTCGATGGTGAACGACTGGCCCGAAAAGTCATCGAAATTGGCGGCATATTGCGCGATCGTCATGCGCCTGAATGCCGCGACCAGGGCGCCCTGGTCAGCCGGCGCGATCGTCATCCAGGCGGGCCCGACGATCAGCCGGGTCATCAGCGGCAGATCATAGACGCGGTCGATGACCGGCGCGATCATCGCTGCGCGGCCGCGCGCGCCGCCCGTCCTGTTCTTCATGATCGAGATCAGGCCGTCGTCGAGCGACCGGACCGACATCTCGGCCGGGTCATGCGCCTGCGCGGCGGCTGCGGGGGCTGCACAGGCCAGCGCGACGCACACCGCACCGACGGAGAGAAAACGCATACCGGGCTCCTGCTTCCGATGTCGGGCATAATGCCACCACCGTTTCAGGTCCACCCTTGCGGCGCGCCCCGCACTTGATCACGGAGCGGCGGGCTTTGACATTCGACTTGCCCGCTTTAGTTTATTATGACGCAGTTGCGAGATGGCAGAACGGAAAGGACGTTTCGATTTTGCAGGAACGATCGACCGACGGCGCCGGCGATGCGTTGCAGGTGATTCTCGCAAAACCGCGCGGGTTCTGCGCGGGTGTGGTGCGTGCGATCGAGATCGTCGAGCGCGCCCTCGAACGCGAGAATGCGCCAGTCTATGTCCGCCACGAGATCGTCCATAATCGCCATGTCGTCGACAAGCTGCGCCGCAAGGGCGCAATCTTCGTCGAGGAGCTGTCGGAAATCCCGCCCGGCGCCTTGACCATCTTCAGCGCGCACGGCGTCGCGCGATCGGTCGAGGACGACGCCGCGCTACGCGGCCTGCCGGTGATCGACGCGACCTGCCCGCTGGTCACCAAGGTCCATGTCCAGGGCCGCCGCTATGCCAAGTCCGGGCGCACTTTGGTGCTCATCGGGCATGAGGGCCATGCCGAGGTAGAGGGCACGATGGGTCAGGTCGATGTGCCGATCCATCTCGTCTCGACCGTCGCCGACGTCGCCGCGCTGCCGCTCGCGCTCGACACGCCGATCGCCTATCTCACCCAGACCACGCTGAGCGTGGACGACACGCGCCAGGTGATCACCGCGCTGGGCGAACGCTTCAGCGACGTGGTCGGCCCCGACGTGTCGGAAATCTGCTATGCGACACAGAACCGCCAGACCGCTGTGCGCGACCTGTGCCGCGTCAGCGATCTGCTGATCGTGGTCGGTGCGGCGAACAGCTCCAATTCAAGCCGGCTGCGCGAGATCGGCGTCGAAATGGGCCTGCCGAGCTATCTCGTCGATGATGGCGACGGGGTCGATCCGGCGTGGCTGGACGGCGTCGCCGCGGTCGGCATCACCGCCGGCGCCTCCGCCCCCGACGAGCTGGTCGACAGCGTGATCGCACGGCTGCGGCAGCTCGGCCCGGTCCGCGTGTCACAACTCGACGGTGTCGAGGAAAATATCGAATTCAGCCTGCCTGCCGAATTACGGCGTGAGCAGCCGCGCGCCGCGCGCGCCGCAGGAGCTTGACGAAATGAGCCTTCCCCTCGCCCCGCTGGTGCGCATCGGCGCCTACACCCTGCGCCAGCACATCAAGGGCGGCAAATACCCGCTGGTGCTGATGCTCGAGCCGCTGCTGCGCTGCAACCTGGCCTGCCCGGGCTGCGGCAAGATCGACTATCCCGACGCGATCCTCAACCAGCGCCTGTCCTACGACCAGTGCATGGCGGCGATCGACGAATGCGGCGCCCCGGCGGTGTCGATCGCCGGCGGCGAGCCCTTGCTCCACCGCGACATGCCGAAGATCGTGCGCGGGTATATCGCGAAGAAGAAGTTCGTGATCCTGTGCACCAATGCGCTGCTGCTCAAGAAGAAGATCGACGATTATGCGCCATCGCCCTTCTTCACCTGGTCGATCCATCTCGATGGCGACAAGGGCATGCACGACCATGCGGTCGATCAGGATGGTACCTATGAGGTGGCGATCGAGGCGATCGAACTGGCCAAATCGAAGGGCTTCCGCGTCCAGGTCAATTGCACCGTGTTCGATGGCGCCTCCTCGGAACGGCTTGCCGGCTTCTTCGATACGATGGAATCGATGGGCGTCGAGATCACCATCTCGCCCGGCTATGCCTATGAACGCGCCGCCGACCAGGAGCATTTCTTCAACCGCGAGCGCACGAAGAATTTCTTCCGCGACGTGTTCCGCCGGGGTAATGGCGGCAAGGCGTGGACCTTCACCAACTCGCCGCTGTTCCTCGATTTCCTCGCCGGCAACCAGACCTATGAATGCACCCCCTGGTCGATGCCGCTGCGCACCGTGTTCGGCTGGCAGAAGCCCTGCTACCTGGTCGGCGAAGGCTATGTGCAGACCTTCGCGGAACTGATGGAAGGCACCGAATGGGACCAATATGGCGTCGGCAAATACGCCAAATGTTCCGATTGCATGGTGCATTGCGGGTTCGAGGGCACCGCCGCGACCGACTCGATCCGCCACCCGCTCAAGATGTTCCAGATCGGCCGCAAGGGCGTGCGCACCGAAGGGCCGATGGCGCCCGACATCGACCTGTCCAACGCGCGCCCCGCGCAGGACGTGCATTCATCGCATGTCGAGCGTGAGCTGGCGCTGATCCGCAACGCCAACCCCAGCGCGGCGAAACACGTTCAGGCGGCGTAGGGGAAGGCCAGCCGCGCGCCGACCGCGCGATTGCCGCGGTGGAGCGCGCGGAACGCGCTGGCGAACCCGGCCATCGTACGGGTGAAATCGGCGATCTGCCCCGGCCGGTTGGCGAGCGATTTCAGCATCGCCGGCAGGTCGAGACTGCCATCGGGGTGCATGCATACCGTCACCGCATGCGGCAGCAGATGATCGACCCGGTCGGACACGCAACGCATGATCGCGAAGGGCAGGCCCCGCCGCGCGGCGACCGCGGCGGCGATATGGCTTTCCATATCCACCGCCAGCGCCTCATGCTTCACGCCGAGTGCGCGCTTCTCCGCAATGGTGTCGATCATTCGCCCGTCGGCGAAAAAGCCGCCGATCCGCGCGCCGGGCAGCCGCGCCGCGATCGCGTCGCGCCAGCCGGCGTCGCAGGCCATGTCGATCGCGCCGGCGATGCGATCGCCCACCACCCAGTCACCGATGCCCAGCCCATCGGCAAGTGCACCCGTGAGCCCGAAGCTGATGATACCGCAGGCATCGGCGCTGGCGCGTTCGAGCGCGGCGGCCAGCCCATCGGCATGGCCGCCACCGGCAATGGTGACGACGCCCGGCTGGGCGACCACCGCGGCTTCACGGTTGAAGCCGGTGACGACGACGAGAGGGATCACATACCATATCCCACTTGCGCGCTGTTGGAGCGCTTGAGGTTGCGATAACGTGCCATCGCCCAGAGCGGGAAATATTTCGGATAGCCGTGGTAACGCAGATAGAAAACGCGCGGAAAACCGCCGCCGGTGTACATTTCCTGCCCCCACAGCCCGTCATCCTGCTGCCGCGCGGCGAGCCAGGCGATGCCCCGCGCCACGCACTCGCTGTCGACCTCACCCGCCGCCATCAGGCCGAGCAACGCCCAGCCGGTCTGCGAGGCGGTGGAGGGCGCGGGGGTGTAGCCGGCATAATCGAGCGCATAGCTGTCGCAATCCTCGCCCCAGCCGCCATCGGGGTTCTGGATCGCCTTGAGCCAGCCGACCGCATGCGCGACCATCGGATCGCCCGGCGCCACGCCCGCCGCATTGAGCGCGCACAGCACCGACCAGGTGCCATAGACGTAATTGACGCCCCAGCGCCCGAACCAGCTGCCGTCCTTCTCCTGCGCCTCGGCAAGCCAGCGCAGCGCCCTGGCCATACGCGGGCTGTCGCGCTCGCCGAGCTGGGCGAGCATCGACACGCAGCGCGCGGTGACGTCCGCGGTCGGCGGATCGAGCAGCGCGCCGTGATCGGCAAAGGGCAGATTGTTGAGATAATGATAGGCGTTGTCGGCATCGAACGCGCCCCAGCCGCCGTCCTCGCTCTGCAGGCCCACGGTCCATTCGACGCCGCGATCGATCGCGGCATCATAATCGCCGGCGCGGTGCCGCGCCCGATCCATCGCCATCACCACCACGGCGGTGTCGTCGAGATCGGGATAATGGTCGTTGTTATACTGAAACGCCCAGCCGCCTGGCCGCACGCCGGGTCGCTCCTCGGCCCAGTCACCCTCCACGTCGAGCACCTGGCGCGGCTTGAGCCACGCCAGCGCCTTGTCCGCCAGCGCCTCATTGTCGCCGCCCGCCTCGAGCATGGCATGGGCCGCCAGCGCCGTGTCCCACACCGGCGAGACGCAGGGCTGGCAATAGGCCTCTTCCTCGCCCACCACGAGCAGCCGCTCGACCGACTCGCGCGCGATCGCCCGCGCCGGATGTTCGGGCGCATAACCCAGGCAATCGAACATCATCACGCTGTTGGCCATCGCCGGATAGATCGCGCCGAGCCCGTCCTCGCCATTGAGCCGTTCGGTCACCCATGCCACGCACGTGTCGATTGCCCGGGCGCGCAGCTTACGCGGCCACAATCCGTCGATCGCCTTGAGCACCCGGTCGAGCGCGTTGAACCCCTTGGTCCACAGCCATTTGGGATCGGCCGCCTTGGTCCCGGGCTTGATATCCGCGCCGGTATAAAGCTCGTCGACCTTCACGCCGAGCGGATTGCGCGCCACCGGCCGCAGCGCACCGAGCACCAGCAAGGGCACGACCACCGTACGCGCCCAATAGGACATCTTCGACAGATGGATCGGGAACCAGCGCGGCAGCAGGATCAGTTCGGGCGGCATGGTCGGCACCGCCTTCCACGGCCCGGCGGCGAACAGCGCCAGCTGGATGCGCGTGAAGACATTGACCGCCACCGCGCCGCCGGCGGCACGGATCGCCCCGCGCGCCCGCGCCATGTGCGGCGCGTCGATCGGGTCGCCGATCATCTTCAGCGCATAATAGGCCTTCACGCTGGCGCTGACGTCGAACGCTCCGCCATGGAACAGTCCCCAGCCATGATGCGCATCGGACTGGATGCGGCGCAGATAATGACCGATCTTGGCTTCGAGCACGGCATCGACCGGCTCGCCGAGATAATGGCGCAGCAGGAGATATTCCGCCGGGATCGTCGCATCGGCCTCCAGCTCGAACACCCAATGCCCATCGTCGCGCTGCACGGCGGCGAGCGCTGCCGTGGCACGCTCGATCGCCTGATCGACGGGAAGCAAGGGATCGGACAGCGCGTGCATGGCCCCTGTTAGCCCGCCCGCCCGCCGCGCGCCAAGGCCGCCGCGGCTTCGCCCGAGCGCAGCGCGCCCTCGATCGTTGCCGGCAGGCCGGTGTCGGTCCAGTCGCCGGCAAGGAACAGATTGGACCAGCGCGTGCGGGCCGGCGGGCGCTTGGCATTCTGTTCCGGCGTCGCGGCGAAGGTCGCACGCTTCTCCTTGACGATCTGCCAGGCCGGCATCGGCAGGTCGATCGACAATGCCGTGCAGATGTCTCCCCAGAACATTCGCGCCAGCGCCTCGCGGTCCATGTCGACCAGCCGGTCGGCCGCGCTGACCGTCACCGACAGGCGATCGGGGAAAGCGAACAACCATTCGGCCGTCCCGCCGAACAACCCGAGCATCGCCGGCGCGCCCTTCGGCGCGGGCAGCGCGAAATGGCCGTTGACGATCGCCCGGAAGTCATCGGGCGCCTTGAGGTCCGGTACCAGCCCGCTCGCGACCCAGGGCGGCACGGCGAGGATCACCGCGCTCTCCTCCCCCACCACTTCGATACCCGCGCCCCAGTCCAACCCGGTCACCCGATCGCCTTCCAACACCAGCGCGCGCAGCCGTCGCCCGAGCGCCACCGCGCTGCCCCGGGCGTTCAGCCAGGCCAGCGCCGGATCGATGAACGCCGCACCCAGGTCAGGCTCGGCGATGCGCGGTCGCATCGCCCGCCCGCCTTTGACGACCGTCTCGCGCAGCACACCCGCCGCCAACCGAACCGACCCCTCGACCGGCGCGGTGTTGAGTGCGGCGAGCAGCACCGGTTCGATCAGTCGCGACCAGACCGGTCCCGCCGTCCTGATCCGCGCATCGATCCGCCCTTCCCTTTTCGACAGCAACCGCGCGAGCGGGAGATAATCGGCGATCCCACTATCGGGCACACGCCGCCCAGGAGAGGCGATCCACCACGGCATCGGCCCGTCATTGATCCGTACCGTCCAGCGCGCGCCGTCGGTCAGGTCATGGAAGGAGAAATCGGCATGCTCGGGCCCGGCGAGCGGCACCGTCGCACCGATCGCGGCGCGGAAGCGCGTCACCGCGGCATTGCCCGACAGCACGAGATGATTGCCGTTGTCGATCATCCGCCCCAGTTGCGGATCGTGATAGGATCGGCATCGCCCGCCGGCCTGTGCGGCGGAATCGGCGATCGTCACCGCGACTCCCGCGCCGCGCAGCACGACGGCCGCCGACAGGCCAGCCAGCCCCGCCCCGACAATCGTCACCTGCGCGAAGTTCAACGCGTCAGGCCCAGCCGCGCGACCGTCCATAGCAGCTCGGCCTTGGACACCTTGATCCGGTGGCGCGGCGGTGCCCAGCCGACCTTTTCGGTCCGCGCCAGCACCTTGGCATAAACGGCCTCCATCAGCCGCGGCGCAAGCAGATGGCCCCCGGGGCGCGCGGCCAGCACGGCCCGCGCCTTGCCGTAATGCACGTGCGCGATGGCCGCGACCTCTCGTGCCGCGACATCGATGCGCGGATCGGCGACGACGGTGAGCGGGTCGGTCAGCGCAATGCCGGCCCGTTCGATCGCCTCACGCGGCAGATAGACCCGGCCGATTGCCGCATCCTCGTCGATATCGCGCAGGATATTGGTCAGTTGCAGCGCGCGGCCGAGATGATAGGCCAGTTCGATCCCCGGCGCTTTATCCATGCCGAAAACCTTGACCGACAGTCGCCCGACCGCCGAGGCGACACGGTCGCAATAGAGATCGAGTTCGGCCATGACCGGCCAGCGGATATCGGCGGCGACATCCATCGCCATGCCGTCGATCACCGCCAGAAAATCCTCCTTCGCCAGCCCGAAGCGTCGCACCGCCTCGGCAGCCAGCGCCGCCTGGCCCGGATCGCCGCCGGCGTAGAGTGCCTCGATATCCCAACGCCAGACGTCGAGCGCAACCGCCCGCTCGGCCCTGTCGCCCTGCTCGTCGTCGGCGATATCGTCGACCAGCCGGCAAAAGGCGTAGATCGCGTACATCGCCTCGCGCTCGGCCTTGGGCAGCACGCGCATGCCGGCGTAGAAGGAACTGCCCGAAATCTGCTTGCGCAGCGCCGCCGGGGTCGCGTCGGGGTTCATGCCGCGCGCCGCCACAGCATCGGCAAGGCGGCGCCGGCAGCAATCAACATCGCCTCGGCCTTGCCGTGATGGACGCGCTCGCTCAGCGGATCGCGCTGCTCGAGTCGGGCCACGAGGCTCCGCGCCAGCCGGTGGATCGCGGCGACCTCGGCAGCGAGTCGCCGGTCGCGGATCATCGCGGCGAAGCCCGCCGATTCGTCGAGCAGTCCGCCGGCGCGCCGGGCGAGCGCGATGATCGCCGCGCGCAATCCCGGCGAAGCCCGATCTGCCGCGAGATCCTCGATCCGCGCGCCGTGCGCGGCCAGCGTGTCGGCGGGCAGATAGACCCGGCCGATCGTGTGATAATCCTTGCCGCAATCCTGCAGGTGATTGACGATCTGCAGCGCCGCACACAGCGCGTCCGACGCCGGCCAGGCGGCGCGATCCTCTTGATGCACGTCGAGCACATAGCGCCCGACCGGCATCGCCGACAGCCGGCAATAACCGATCAGATCGTCCCAATCGGCATATCGGTTGACCAAAACGTCGCGCTCGAACGCGCCGAGCAGATCGCTGGCGTGGATCGGATCGATCCCGCGCGCCGCCATCACGTCGCGCAGCGCCAGCGCCCCGGGCGCGCCGTCTTCCTTGCCGGCCAGCCCGGCGCGCATTCGCACCAGCTGGGCGAATTTCTCGTCGCCGCTGGCGGTCTCGTGATCGGCAATGTCGTCGGCGGCGCGTGCGAAACGGTAAAACGCCATGATTGGCGCGCGATGCTCCGGGCGCAACAGGATGCTCGCGACGGGGAAATTCTCGTCGCGATGGCCCTTGCCCGAGGTGAGATCGACGACCGGCTGGGTCATTTCACCGCCGCCTGGGCGCGTCCCTTCCACATGCCGCCACGTCCTCGATGATGCTGCCACGCCGATAGCAAGGTGCACCCGGCGTAGAAAGCCGCGATTCCCGGCAGCGACATGCCCCACCCCCACGGCCGGCGATAAAAGCTCAGCATCGGCTGGAACGACAAGGCCATCAGCACCCATGCCGCGCCGCCCAGCCATTGCGCCCAGCCATGGCCGAACAAGGTCAGCAAGGGCGGCGCGCCATAGACCAACGCCAGCCCGATCAGCGTGGCGAACAGCATCAACGGATTATAACCGAGCTGGGCATAGGCCGAACGCGAGATCATCGCCGCGATGGCACCGAGCGTCTCATAGGGCCTGATGCTGCGCGAGCGCTCGGTCAGCCCGAGCCAGATCGGCCCCTGTCGCTTGAGCGCCGCGCCGAGCGCGCAATCGTCGATCAGCGCGGTGCGGATGGCGGCGATCCCGCCCGCCGCGGCAAGCGCCTCGCGCCGCACCAGCATGCACCCGCCCGCCGCCCCGCCCACGCCGTTCGGGCGGTTCACCCAGGCAAAGGGATAAAGCAGCTGGAAGAAGAACACGAAGGCCGGGATCAGCCCACGCTCGGCCATGCTTTCGCAGCGCAGCTTGGCCATCAGCGACACCAGCACCAGACCGCGCCCCTCGGCCCGCGCGACGAGGCTGCGCAGCGTGTCAGGCACGTGGGCGATGTCGGCGTCGGTCAGCCAGAGGTAACGCGGCGCATCACCGGCGTGGGCGACGCCTTGCGCGACCGCCGCGAGCTTGCCGGTCCAGCCGGAAACGAGCGGCGCGGCACGCAACACGTCCAGTTCAACCGGACTATTCTTAAGCCCCTCCCCTTCAGGGGAGGGGCTAGAAGAAGCGCAAAGCCCCTGCGCGATCTCGCCAGTCCCGTCGCTGCTCCCGTCATCGACCAGAATGACCCGAAACTGCCCCGGATAATCCTGCGCCAGAAGGCTGCCGATCGACTCGCCGATCAGCGCGGCCTCGTCGCGCGCCGGCACGACCGCCACCACCTCGGGCCAGACATCGGGCATGGGCGGTACGCCCCGCGTGTCGCGCTCGCGCGCCAGCCAGAAGCCGCCGCGCGCGAAGATCAGCACCAGCCAGACGGCCAGCGTCACGCCGCCGATCACGACTGCAATCACGCGATCATGCCGGCGCCGCGAAACCACGCGATCGCATCGGTCAGCGCCTCTTCCCATGGCCGCGCCCGATAGCCCAGTTCGGCCTCGGCGCGCGCCGAGCTGAAGAACATGTGGTGCCCCGCCATGCGCAACGCATCGACCGTCAGGAACGGCTCGCGCCCGGTCAGCCGCGCCAGCGCCTCATTGGCATAGGCCAGCGGGAACAGCGGGCGGCGCGGGATGGCGATGGTCGGCCGCCGCCGGCCGACCTGTTCGGCGATCGCGCGCAGCATCGCGGCCAGTGCGATATCCTGCCCGCCAAGGATATAGCGCGCACCGATATGGCCGTGCTCCAGTGCCAGCAAATGACCGGTCGCGACGTCGTCGACATGCACCAGGTTCAGACCGCTATCGAGATATGCCGGCATGCGGCCGTTAGCCGCCTCAACGATGATTCGCCCGGTCGGGGTCGGACGCACGTCGCGCGGGCCGATCGGGGTCGACGGGTTGACGATCACGGCGGGCAATCCGTCCGCCACCATCGCCTCGACAAGGCGCTCGGCCACGACCTTGCTGCGCTTATAGGCGCCGACCGCCTGTGCCGGCGTCGCCGGGCGGGTTTCGTCGGCCGGGGCGGCCGGGTCGGGCCGCAGCGTCGCCACGCTGCTGGTATAGACGATTCGCTCGACACCGGCGGCGCGCGCAGCGTCCATCGTCGCGCGCGTGCTGGCGAGATTGTTGCGCACGATCTCTTCCGGATCGCGCGCCCAGATGCGATAGTCCGCCGCGACGTGGAACAGGTGCCGCACGCCGTCCATCGCCGCGGTCATCGCCGCGGGGTCGCGCGCGTCAGCCTCGACCAGCATGCCGGGGAAATCGACCAGGTTGGTGCGCGGGCTCGATCCGCGCACCACGCCGCGTACCGTTCGCCCCTGCGCGGCAAGCGCGCGCGCCACGGCGGAGCCGACAAAGCCCGATACGCCGGTGACGAGAACGATGTCCGAACCGTGGCTCACGCCATGCGCTCTACACAGGACCCATGGCGGGCGATAGAGAGGTGGAGATGTTCGCTACCTTCACGCACGTTGCCGCCGCGCTGGGCTGGATTCTGGTGGCGATGGCGCTCGTCGGGAGCTTCTATACGCTCTTGGCCACCATAGTCGTTTCGCGCTTCTTCGTCGGCCAGCCCGTCGCTACCCGGCGAGGAGATGCCGTAACGCTGCTGAAGCCCCTGCACGGCGCCGAGCCTCGGCTGTACGAGAACCTCGCAAGCTTTCTCGCCCTCGATCATGATGGTCCCATACAGTTGCTGCTCGGCGTGCAACGACAGGACGATCCGGCGATTATGGTGGTCGAGGCGCTGCGCGCCGCCTATCCCGATGCGCGGATCGATCTGGTAATCGATCCCACGTCGCACGGTGCCAACGGCAAGGTCGCCAATCTGATCAACATCGCGCCGCACGCAGCTCATCCGCTGCTGGTACTCAGCGACAGCGACATCGCCGTCGCGCCCGATTATCTGGCGCATGTTCTTGCGGCCCTGGACGCGCCCGGCATCGGGGCGGTGACCTGCCTCTATCGCGGACGCGGCGATGCCGGCTTCTGGTCGCGTCTGAGCGCAGCCGACCTCGACTGGCGCCTGCTTCCCGACGTGGTGTTCGGCACCCGCACGGGCATGGCCACGCCGTGCATGGGCTCGACGATCGCCCTTCGGATGGAGACATTGGCCGCGATCGGCGGTTTCACCGCCTTCGCCGATACGCTGGCCGATGATTATGCCATGGGCCAGGCGATCATCGCGCGTGGTGGAAAGATCGCCGTACCCGCAATGCTCGTTACACATGCCGGCGCCGATGCGAGCTTCGCCGCCCTGTGGCGGCACGAGGTGCGGTGGGGCGCGACGATTCTCGCGGTCGAGCCGCTGGGTGTCACTGCCGGTGTCATTGCCATGCCACTGCCGATCGCGCTGATCGCCACCGTCTTCCATCCCGCCGCCGGAGCATGGGCGCTGCTCGCGGCGCTGGTCGCACGGCTGGCACTGGCAGCCATGATGTCACGGATCATCGGGTCGCGGCCCCTGCCCCTCGCATTGCTTCCGTTGCGCGATTGTCTCACCTTCGCAGAATTCATCGCCAGCTTCTTCGTGCGATCGGTTTATTGGCGGGGCAGCAACCTTAGAATAGAAGGCGACGGTCGTGTGTCGTCCGGCCGGGAGTTTATCGCATGATGCGTACCCTGTTTCTGCAAGCCCCCTCGTTCGACGGTTATGACGGCGGCGCCGGCGCGCGCTACCAGATGAAGCGCGAGGTCAGATCCTTCTGGTATCCCACCTGGCTCGCCCAGCCCGCGGCGATGGTCGAGGGTTCGAAGCTGATCGATGCGCCGGCGCACGACCAGAGCTGGGACGATATCGCGCATGAATTCGACGAGCGCGACCTGGTCATCCTCCACACCTCGACGCCCAGCTTCAACCAGGACATCCGCACCGCCGCGCTGATCAAGGCACGCAACCCGAAGATGCTGATCGGCTTTGTCGGCGCCAAGGTGGCGGTCGAGCCCGACAAGAGCCTCGCCGCGTCGCCGCATGTCGATTTCGTCGCGCGCGAGGAATATGACTTCACCATCCTCGAAATTGCGCAAGGCAAGTCGCTCGCCGAGGTCGACGGCATCACCTGGCGCGCGCCCGACGGCGCCTTCATCCGCAACAAGGATCGCGCGATCATCGAGGACATGGACGTGCTCCCGATGGTCTCGCCGGTCTACAAGCGCGACCTCACCATCGAGAAATATTTCGGTGGTTATCTCCTCCATCCCTATGTCAGCTTCTACACCGGGCGCGGCTGCAAGAGCCGCTGCACCTTCTGTCTGTGGCCACAGACGATCAGCGGCCATAATTACCGCTTCCGTTCGGTCCCCAAGGTGATCGAGGAGGTGGAATATATCCTCAGGGAAATCCCCGAGACCAAGGAGATCTTCTTCGACGACGACACGCTGACCGACAATCATGCGCGCGTCGAGGAACTGGCCATCGCGCTCGGCAAGCTCGGTTTCGGCAAGAAGGGCTTCCCGGTGTCGTGGAGCTGCAACGCCAAGGCCAATGTCCCACGCAAGACCTTGGAAGTGCTCAAGGCCAACGGCCTGCGCCTGCTGCTGGTCGGCTATGAGAGCGGCAACCAGCAGATCCTGCACAACATCAAGAAAGGCCTCCGCGTCGATGTCGCCAGGCAGTTCACCAGGGACTGCCACGAACTCGGCATCGTCATCCACGGTACCTTCATCCTCGGCCTGCCCGGCGAAACCGAGGAGACGATCGAAGAGACGATCAACTATGCCAAGGAGATCGACCCGCACACCATCCAGGTGTCGCTGGCCGCGCCCTATCCCGGCACCTTCCTTTACAAGCAGGCGACCGAGAATGGCTGGTTCGACAACGGCAACGACCTGCTGACCGACGGCGGCAACCAGATCGCCCAACTGAGCTACCCGCATCTCCCGGCGAGCGTGATTTTCGACAAGGTCGAGGAATTCTACAAGCGCTTCTATTTCCGCCCGTCCAAGATCTGGTCGATCGTCTCGGAAATGCTGCGCGACTGGAACATGATGAAACGCCGCCTGCGTGAAGGCGTCGAATTCTTCGACTTCCTCCGCCGCCGCAAGGAAGCGGTGTGACCGTTCTCTCCCTCTCCCCCTTTGGGGAGAGGGCCGGGGCGAGGGAGCGTGCCGCAACCGATGTCGTCTGAGGAAATTTCCAAGGCAACGATCCGGCGCAATATCTCCGCGCCTCCGCGTCTCCGCGTGAACAAAATAACAGTTTCACGCGGAGACGCGGAGACGCGGAGAAAGCATCGCGGCACCGGCCTGATTCAAAATTCCGAGCGGTGGCGCTTCATGTCGCTCATGCCGGATCCTGCCCGCCCCCGCGCCCTCCTCCCGCACCATGGCTTACGCCCATGAGGACACTCATCGTCACCGCCGACGATTTCGGCGCCTCGCTGGAGGTAAACGAAGCGGTCGAGCAGGCGCACCGGAACGGCATCCTCACCGCCGCCAGCCTGATGGTCGCCGGCGACGCCGCGGCGGACGCGGTCGAGCGGGCGCGCCGTCTGCCGGCGCTGGGTGTCGGCCTTCACCTCGTCCTCGTCGAGGGCCGGCCGACACTCCCCGCCGATCAGGTCTCCGAGTTGGTCGACGCGACGGGCCGGTTTCGCACCGACATGGTGATGTCGGCCGTCAATATGACCTTCAACCCGCGCGCGCGGCGCCAGCTCGCCGCCGAGATCGAGGCGCAGTTCGCCGCCTTCGCTGCGACCGGCCTGCCGCTCGATCACGTCAACGCGCACAAGCATTTCCACCTTCACCCGGTGATCGCCTCGCTGGTTTTGAAGGTCGGCAAACGCCACGGCATGCGCGCCGCCCGTGCACCGGTCGAACCCCGCTCCGTCATCGCCGCGATCGAACCCGACCGCCCGCCGCGGCGCGACCCGGCGACGCTCTGGGCGAAGCTCGTCCGCCGCCGCTTCGCCCGCACCGGCATCGCCACGCCCGACCAGGTGTTCGGCCTCGCCTGGACCGGCGCGATGGATACGGCCCGTGTCCGCGGTCTGATCGCCGCGCTGCCCGATGGTGTCAGCGAAATCTACACCCACCCGGCGACGTCCGACGAATGGCCCGGCCACGCACCGGGCTATCGCTACGCTGGCGAGCTCGCCGCCCTGCTTGACGCGCGAGATCTGGTTCGGGAACAGGGCATCAGGCTCGCGCGCTTCGCTGATCTCGCCGGCCCGGAGGGAGGCCCGTCATGAATTACTATGTTTCGACCTCGGTGAAGCCCGACATTCCCCCGGCGAGTGCGCGCATCCGCCGGGGCAGCGATGAACACCGCATCCTGTTCTGCCGCACGATGCTCGACACGCACGATCCCTATCGCCCCGCGCTGATCGATTGGCCGGTGCTCGATGACGAAACGCGTGGACGCATCGTCTCGCTGCCGATCTGGGACATTGCCGTGGCGACCGAGGGCCGCGCCGGCATGAACGTCAAGACCTATGCGGAAGGACTTGCCGAGCCGCTGCTGCGCGATGCGGTCGAGATGAACGCCTTCGAGGAGAGCCGTCACAAGATCGTGCTGGCCGACATGGTGCAATTCTACGGCATCGAGCTGGCACCGGAGGAGGAATATAAGCGCCCGCGCGACCCCGAATTCGCCTTCATGCGCACCGGCTATTCCGAGTGCATCGACAGCTTCTTCGGCTTCGGCCTGTTCAAGATCGCCAAGGATTCCGGCTTCTTCCCCGGGGAATTGGTCGACACGTTCGAACCGGTGATGCGCGAGGAAGGACGGCACATCCTGTTCTTCGTCAACTGGGTCGCATGGTGGCGGCGCAACATGCCGTGGTGGCGCCGCCCGTGGTTCGAGCTCAAGGTGCTGGCGGTCTGGATGTTCCTGATCTGGGAACGGATCGACATGGCCAAGGGTATGGGCGACAACAGCAAGGCGCAGGAGAATAACTTCACGCTCAACGGCTCGAAGGAACTGGGCGTGGAGGTGAGTTTCCCCGAGCTGGCGGCGATCTGCCTTGCCGAGAACGACCGGCGGCTGGCGCCCTATGACCCGCGCCTGATGCGGCCCCGCTTCGTGCCCGGTGCGATGCGCCTCGCGCTGCGCCTGATGGGCCGCCGACCCGCCACGCCATGAAGCATTACGCCCGGGCAGGGTTTCTCGTCGCAACGTTGGTCGGCATCGTGATCGCCGCCTGGGCGATCGGGTCGATCGGCCTGCGCGAGATCCTCGATGCGATGCGGTCGATCGGATGGGTCGGCATGGCCGTCTTCACCGCCACCTCGCTTGGCGTGCTGACGCTGCTCGGGCTGGCATGGTTCGTTGTGGCGCCGGGTCAACCCTGGTCGCGCGCCGCCCTGTTCATCTGGGCACGCACGACGCGCGAGGCGGCGACCGATATCCTGCCTTTCTCGCAGCTCGGTGGCCTGGTGATCGGCGCGCGGACACTGACCGTCGCCGGCGTGCCGGACCGCGTCGTCTACGCCGCGATGATCGTCGACATGACGACCGAGATGGCGGCGCAGCTGCTGTTCACGCTGGGCGGGATGGCGGCCTTGCTGCTGGTGCTGGCGCATCTGCCGGTGCAGGCCCATATCCTGCCTCTGGCGCTGGCGGGCGTCGCCGGGATGGTCGCGATCATCATCGCCTTCGTCGTTGCCCAGCGCCCCATGCTCCGGCTTGCCGGTCGCCTGGGTGCGCGCATCTTGCCGGGGTCGGTCGCGACGATGGACGCGGTGCGCAGCCAACTGGACGCGATCTATCGCATGCCATGGCGCGTCGTTGCGGCCTTCTTCCTCAACCTGCTGGCGTGGATCGCCAGCGCCATCACGGCCTGGGTCGCGCTTCGCTTCATGGGCGTGCACATTCCGCTTTGGGCGATGGTTGCGCAGGAAGCGTTGGTGTTCACGCTGCGCAGCGTTGCCTTCGCCATTCCCGGCGCGATCGGGGTCCAGGAAGCGACCTATGCCCTGCTCGGCCCGCTCTTCGGCCTGCCGCCGGCCACCGCGCTGGCGCTTTCGCTGCTGAAGCGGAGCCGGGACCTGGTTATTGGCATCCCCGCGCTGATCTTTTGGCAGATCAACGAATATCGGGGTTTTGCATCAGGCACGCGTCACTCGGATGCAAAAGTCCGGCGTCGCCGCATGGCATCGTCGCGGTCCGCGCAGGCGTTTGTGCGCCCGCCCAATGTGCCGGACCCATAGGTGATCAGATCGGCAAAAAATCTGACACAGGTTGTTGGGTCATGCAGTCGGTGAGGTGCTCCCCTGGAATAGGACCGATCTTGAGGAGAGTCCGACACGACAGAGATGGAACCGATTTGGCACCTCTGCCTTGCCTCAGGGTAATAGTGCTGCCAATGGAATCCAGACCACTATCAGCTTATAATTGGCTCTAAATACCCATGAACCAGCTTGCCGCCGGGAACACGGATTTTCGGCCTATCCCGCCCGATCAGAGCCTCCCGGGCGAGTTCCTCTCGAAATTTCTGGATGAGGCAGCCTTCGTCGATTTCCGGGAGGCCGAACGCCTCGTCGCGTCGCTGAAGAGCCAGGGGATGACGGTCGCCGGCTATCCCATCGTCCGCCCCGCCGATTGCGGACGAATCACCGGCGCCCTCTCCGGCGTTTTCGAAGCCAGCCGGCCCCATTTCCGCACTTGAGATCAAGCGGATCGCTTTGAGGCTGATCGGCCTGTCCTATTCGGTGGCCCAACTTGCGTTCGGGCCGCAGGAGTGGCGCGAAGAGGACGGCCGATCCGCCTTCATGCCGATGGGTCCGGAATGTGGCTTGACACGAGACCTTCACCATAGAACGCAGCAGGCTATGCCATTATCGTGGGACTGGTCGCCCGTCGCGGGCGAAGCAAGGGGCCGTCATTTTGTCAGTAATCCGTACTGCGCGTGATCGCGTGGCGCGATCCATCACCAACGCTGCCAAATCGGCCGCCGGCACACGGCCTGACGCTCCTGCGCGCGGCAGCGAATTCTGGACTCGCGTCCGCAAGGCGGACGCCGATCGGAATGCACATCGCTGGCACGAAGCCGAAGTTGGTTATGAGGCCGCCCTGGCGCTCGAGCCGCATTTGGGGGGATATTGGGTCCAGCATGGCCATATGCTCAAGGAGCAAGGGCGCAATACCGAAGCGAAAACTTCCTATCGTACCGCCTGCGCGATCGGCGGGGCGCCCGAGGATGTGCTCGACCATCTGCGCTTCATGTTGCAGCCGGGGTATTTCTGTCCGGCGAAAGGAGTTTTGCCTGGCTCTACGGACGCTGCCAGGCTCTGATCTTCGGACATCAATGGGCCTCTTTCAATTGAAATACAGTCAAAAATTGGGCAATAACATAGCCAAAGCAACGAGTCATTTGAAGGAACTGTCGGCCGCAATCAAGCAACCAGGCTCTCAATCCCCCGTTTCGCCTGAGCCAGTTCGGAGCGCGCATAGTCACGGTAGTGCGCAATGACCGCCTCGCGCTCGGCGATCAACCGATCAAGTTTGCGCGCGATCAACGCGGAGTTGAGTGGGTCCTCCACGACCAGCCGCGGCGCCAACCAGGGATCGTCACGGAACAGGTGGCTGCTCGGCCCGACCAGGCAGGGCACACCCAGCGCGAAGCTTTCGAGCGGGAGCATCGGAGAACATTCCGACAGCGTCACGTAAAGCGTCGCAGCGGTGTCGGCCATTTCGCGGTAGAGCTGCGCCCGCGGGATAGGGTTGACCCAGACCTTGCGGACCGGCAGGTTGAGGGTGCCGATTAACCGGCGCGCGACGTAATTGAGCCCACTCGCCTTCAACGGGTGGCTGCGCGATTGCGCGAGCGCGAGCAGCGACGCATGCGGAAGCTTGCGGTAGTCGCTCGACCCTGAAAGCCAGATGCCAACCGCGCCATCATGCGCCGATGGGCGGATCTCGTCCGGGTTGGTCATGATGACATTGGGAATGAATACGGCATCGACCCCGTGCGCACGAAAGAAGGTGTCGAGGCCGGTTTTGACGATGCCGATGCGGGTCACCAATCCCTCGTTCCACGCGGCCAGCCATTGGCGCAGTATCGCCCAGTCGGCCGGTTCACCCATTTGTACCCAGTTCGAGTGCCACAAAAGGTCGAATCGCACGGCTGGGGCGGTCGCATGGACCGCGCGAATCAGCTGGATGAAGAACAAATCCCCTCCCGAAATCACAAAATGGCGCGCACCGGTCGCGAGCAGCAGTTGGGCATAGCGGGTGATATCGGCCTCTGTAACGGTTTCGGGCGGTGTAGCACTGTTCAGCGGAATCGGCAGGCGCTGCTCAAACAGGTTGAGCGTCGAACTTGCAACACCCTTCCAGCGCGGCACGTGCAGGGCCACAGGCAGGGCCGGATCGATTCGCGCAAGCAACGCATCGTAGTAAAAATGGTCTTCGTCGAAGAGCAGGAAATGGCGCTCGACGGGCATCGTTGCGAGCGTTGCGGCGGTCAGTTCAACGAGCCCGGGCGCCTCGGCTTCAAGCGTCACCCGACGCGGTCCCGGGCCGGTGTCGACGACGCAAGTTCCCTGGCCCGGTCCCCGGCGCAACGTCAGCCTTGCATCGTTGGCGAGCTGCAGGCGTACCTCCCCGGAGAGCGCCCAGCCGCCGCTCGAGTCCGCAATCACGGCCGCGCGCTCGCCCTTGAACGGGCGCGGCGGCGGGCCTAGCAGGCGTGTCGTCGGCTTTACGGGTTCGCCGTGTTCCTGCAACGCGGCAATGGCTACGGGACCGATGGGAGCGAGCTTCCAGCCAGCGCCGACCTGACCATGGGCCAACGCCAACCCCAGCTCGTCGGTCTCCACCCGAGTCAGTTCCGTCAGCGCCATCGTCGCTGTGTCGAAGCGGCGCACGCAGGTGTACGCGCTGTAGAAATCGATTTTGGCATCGACGTTGTTGACCGAAAACCGTGCGATTCCGCTCCAAGGGTGCGCCAGCACCAACAGCGACAAGCTTTTGGCAAACGCCCATTCCGCAACGCCGCCCTCGCACTTCATCGCCAGCGGCGACTTGCGCCAGTTGCCGATATCGGCGTCAGCGAGCCCGTGCCAGCGCTCGTCGAAATGATCCGGATCGAAGCGGATGCCGTCGCCTGGCGCACTCCAGCCAAGCACGATGAGCTCGCACCCGCCGGACTGCTCCGATTTTTGGCCTAGTACTTCGACACGGAGGGTCAGCATAGCGCTCAATCCGCCGGCTCGGCTGTGGCGGCCATGCCCCAAACATGTGCGCGCATGGCAGAGAGGCGCTGCAATTCGCCATCGCGCAGGCGATCCCAGGCGGCGGTCGCTGCCGACCAGTCATCCAGCAAGGCCTGCGCGGCGGCGGCGATGGTCTGTGCGTCGTCCCAATAGTTGACCCGGAAACGCGCTGCGTCTGCGGCTTCGGTGCCATCGGTCGCCCAGCGGAAGCAAGCCGGTCCCATCAGCGGTGCATAGCCTAGCGCCGAGACTTTGAGCGCGGCTTCGACGACGATCGGATCCGGATAGACTGCCAGCGCTACCGCGGGGCCTCGCGCCTGACCAATTTCCGCCAAATCTCCGAATCGTTCGATCCCGAGCACTTGAAACTCGCCCAACAGTGCACGTCCGGCAGTCTCGTCGGCAGGAAGGAGAATACGCACGCCATTTCCGAGGCGCTGGCGCAGCAGCATCGCCGCAGCGACGAGATGGGTGCGGACATGTGCCATTTGCGACCCGCCGATCACCGCGATCGTCGGGGAGCGCTCGCCGGAAGCCCACCGCGGTGTTGGCAGCGATGAGGCAAGGCGATGGAACGCCCCCCCCATGGGTCCGACCGCCTCGGCCAGCGTTTCATCTTCGGCGGCGACCGACAGAGGTTGGCCACGATCGGCGGTCCGGCGGGCGAGCATCACAACTGCGCTCGCCGCCATCATTGCAGCGGAATAGCCGCCCTCACCGGCGAAACCGTCGATTTGGCCGGGAAGCAACGCTGTCACTTCGCGCGTTCCCGCGTTCACCAACGCGTCGAGCAATTTGAACGACGCGTCGCTCTCGACGGCGATTGCCAGTGAGCGGACACGACGCTGCCGCTGCCAGCGACACAACGTTGCCACTGCCGCGGGCACCCCGTCGGCGAGCAGCTCCTCCGTAGCAATGACGGGGCATCCGAAAGGTACGGCTCGCCGCGCGATCCAGTTTTTCGGATCGGCAATCGTCAGCGTAGAGATCGCTGGTGCATCAGCTAGCCTGGCCTCGAGCCGCAAGACCACCTGGCGATTGGCCGTTTGCGGCAACGCTTCCGGCTCGTCCAAGACGGCAAAATCGCCCAGCCGCAGCGTGATGCTGGCCGCCCACTCGCGTCGCAGATCCACCAACACCGTACGACCGTCATATTCGATTTCGCACACACCCTCGTGGGGCCCCTGCCGCAGTTCGATCGTGGTCTCGTCGCTTGCAGGGAAGGTTACCGAGCCGCGCTCTGGCACAAGTTCCGCTGCGGGCTGTAGAGTGGCGGCGATAACGCGGCGCTTGCCCGTAAAGACGAACCAGGATTTCGGTGCCGGCAGCACGCCCTGCGTCGGGACCGCGCGCAGCACCGCGACATCGCCGGCGGCAAGGTCGGGTCGCGCGGCGATCCGGCCAAGTCCGCGTTCCAGCGCCATCGTCGCACGCACGGGCTCGCCAAGCGTGAAACCATCGCGCCAGAACACCGGGGCCATGGCGTGCTTGCGGGCAAGGGCGGGCAATTGCGCCATCAGCGCGCTGTCGAGCCGGTCGGCTTCTGCGATCATTGCCATGCCAACATCGAAGCCGGGAGTGACCACGGCCTCGCGCGAATCGAGCGCAGTACGTGGCAGTTCGGCCAATGCCTGCCCGGCCTTGCGGGCGGCGAGCAGCAGTCCGACTTCGCCGGCGTGCTTCATCAGGACCGCCAGTTCTGCGAAAAGCAGTCCCGGCGGGATGCGGATCAGGCGGCCGAGTCCGATTCGCTCGCTGAGGGCGAGTTCGGGGAGCAGGTGACTGGCGCTGGTGCGCAGCCCTTCACAGGTCAGCCGCCATCCGGCGATCGCACCGAGCCGGGAGTCACTCGCCATGGCGATGCGCGCGGCTTCCAGCCAACTCACATCGACGGCCTCCCCGGCGCGCAGGCCAATGACCGCCTCGCCGAGCGGAGACATGTCGGCCTCGGCGCGGGATTGGTCGAAATCATTCCGCCAACGGCTGCCCGCTATCGACCAACCGACAGTGCGGTCATGGCGCAGGACGATCGCACGCAGCCCCGATCCTTCCAGCGAAGCCAGCGTCCGCGCCTCGGCAGCGGGATCCCCGGTTGAGAACACCAGCGCCGTGACCGCCAGCGCGTTCGCAGGGCGAGCGACGCGGCGTGGGCGGATCGCTGCAAGGTGCTGGCTATAGTGGTGCTTATGGTACGAACCGGCGGCGGCGATGCCGGACTGCGAGAGCCGTTCGCGCAAGCCCGGATCCGCCGCGAACCGTCGCATCTGGCGGGCTAGATCAGTAGCGGTTCCGTCAAAAAACACCGCTGATTGGCCTTCGGCGAAAAAATCGCGAAAAGTTGGTAGGCTATTCAGGACGAGTGGCGTTCCCGAAACACGCAACTCATGCGCAGCGTAACAAAAGGATTCGAGTTTGTTGGCGAATACGGCGAAGCTGACGTCGGGCAGTAAGTTCTGCAGTTCATCATGACTGATGTGGCCGAGGAAGCGCAACCGCGCGCGGTACTGCTCGGGGACAACCGCAAGCATCTCGTCGAGTGTCAGACCCGTGGCGACGGTTTCCTCCGCGCCGACGATGTAAATCCGCCCCACCCAATTGTCGAACGCTGGATCAGCCAGCGCCAACGCCAGCCCGCGCAGGAAAGTGTCCAGCCCTTTCAACGTCGAAAGGCGGCCGTAAAACAGCACATCGCGCGCATCGGCGCGGGGTGGGCACGGCGCGAAACCCAGCAGCACAGGCGGCGATGCGTACGCACCTTCGCTGCCGAGGAATGGGTAGATGTCGCACACTTCGCGCTCGTAGAAATGCTTGCCCGAATAGAGCAACCCATCGGCAAGTCGCAGCTGTTCGCGCTCCTGGTGAAAATGCAGCATGCGCTCGGGTGGCAGGGGCTGGCGCACGCGGCGTGCGATAAGCTCGATCGTCGAGTGCAGTCGTACCGCCATCGCCTGACCCATCAGTTCCGGGCAAGCAAGGGCATGGAAGCCCGGGCCGCAGTAATCGTAGAACTCGACGAGATCGATGTGGTGGCGCTGGCTCAACTCGACCAGCGCAAGCGCGAAACGGATCGAGAGCTCGTAGACGTCGTCGGGGAGATTGCCGGGCAACTCAACCTCGGCCGGCAACAGGTCCGAGACGTGATAGCAGCGAATATTGCCGGGGTTGGGAAAGAGGAAGCGGTCGGTGTTTCGAAAGCGGTCTTCGTCCTGCCTGCTCGCGCCGAACAAGAATATAACCTCGTAGCCCTGCTCTAGTAGTACGCTCGCGGTTTGCGCGATCAACACGCCGGTGCCGCCCGGGGTAGTTGGGTAGAGTTCCAGCGTGACGAAGCAAACAGTGCCGCGAACCTTATCTTCGGTTTCAGTCAGTTCGGGCATCTTGCCTTTTACTCTTTTTGCGCTCCCCTCATTCGACTTGAAATCACACCGGACAAGGCCGAACGGCCCTAAATAATTGGGAATAAATCGTCAATGGCGCGCCCCTTGTCGGAATGGCAGTCGCTCGAACAAAGTTCGCGTGCGTTGCGTGTCCCAATGGAGGGGCGATCTGTGATAAATGCGGGCCTCCTTGAAGCCGGGGCACGCCGGTGGTTCCGCCAAGCTTGTTGAAACAGCGCGATTCGTTAGATTGAGTCCTCGGCGCAAGCGCAATCGACAGGCGCGATCGGGAGTGGGACCTGCTTGTTTTTCGATTTCATCGAGATAGGAACTTCGGATTTCGACACGCTGATCCAAGGCGCTGGCGCGAATGTAGCCGGACTATCGATCGACCCGGTGTCTGCCTATCTTGACATGTTACCGACGCCTGCGCGTTGCCGCAAGCTCAACGTCGGGGTATCCGACCATGATGGCGAAACCACCGTATTCTTTGTCGAGCCATCGACGATCGCACAGCACCGGTTGCCCGATTGGATCAGGGGCTGCAGCAGTCTGGGCGTCCCCCACCCAACAGTGTTACGGTGTCTCGAAAATCGCAACCTGGATCCCGGGCTGATAATCGAGCGCAGAGTGCCAGTGCGGCGCCTGGCAAGCATCATAGCCGAACACGGCGTTGATGGCATTTACTTGCTCAAAGTCGATACCGAAGGCCACGATGAGACCATTCTTACGGATCATTTCCGTCACTGCCATCCTTGCCTCTACCCGCACGAGCTTCTGTTCGAAACGAACACGCTTTCGGACAGCGCCCGTATACACCGGTTGATCGCACGGCTCCTGTTAACAGGCTACGAGATAGTAAGTTCGTCGACCCGCGGCGAGGACTCGAACACTCACTTGCGGCTCAATATCCTGCGAGTGCGTCGGCGCACGCGCTTCGCCGCTCCAATTCCGGGCTATTTCCTTCGCGGTTATCCGGAAGGTTACGATCCCTTCAACCCGCGGCACAGTGACACTCTGGAAGCGGCGATGGAACATTGCAGGCGAATCGGCGCTGGCGGAGTGACGTTCCAGTACGGTCGCTACGAAGTGCGCCAAGGGGAGCACTTGCTGCCGCACAATGTCGAGGGCGAAGTCAGTTCATGGGTGCTTATCGGCGACTGACCTAGCCCGGCCATCTATTGAGGATGCCCTTCGACGTAGCCGTGGAGCATCCGGTGCTGCAGCGGATCCATGTTCGCAACCCTCCATGATACGATCCATCGCCAGCTTCCCAAATCAGGCCTCAATCCAAGCATATCCGAACGGTTTCATGCCGCCTCCGGCCGTCCACCCGAAGCTACCGGCGTGCTACGCGACCAGCCGGCACATGGCCATATCATGGCCATATTAGGGGTTGCCAAAAAATGCTCGCCGCTGATACCCAATCGGCTCAACGGCCAGATTAAAATGTGCCGGCCGCGCCTCGCGCGTTTTGCGCTGTCAACGAACTCCAAGGATAGAGCCTTGCCATTTTACAAGCAGTTCTCGGGCAGCGAACTGCTGAAACAGGTTGGTGTCGATGATGGAGACACGCGGCGCTCGACGGGCGAGCGGGGGCACCTTTCGTTCGGTCCCTATCTCGCATTGGAACCGGGCAGCTACGTCGCCGCATTTTATATCCGACGCACCGCTCCGGCGACCGGTGCGACGATCGAGCTGGACGTCAGTGGTGAAGGCATAGGACGACTTGCCCATCTGCGTTTGGCCGATACGGAATTGTTCTCCAACATTGCAGGGCAAATAGCCATGCGGTTCACGCTGCAGAACGCAGCGGATCGACTGGAAGCGCGCGTCTTCGTCGAAAGCGGAGTAATGGTCGAAATCCACCAATTGGTCGTGTTTTCGGTCGAGTTTACGCGTTGGGCCGCGTGAAGCGAGGTCGCGGCCGCGGATGGCAAATCGGGCACCTGTTCTCGCCGCGAACGAAGGTGCCTGAGGCTGTTCGTGAATGGGTCGAGGATCGGGTGCAGGTTGCGACGGAACAAGCATATGCCGCACACGCTGCAGCCATTGAACCCTTGCTAAATGCGCTCCGCGAAAGCAACGAGCAGCGCATTCAGATCGGTACCTGGCAGGCAATGAGCCACGCCGACCAAGGTATAAGCGCCATGGCAGCGGCGCTGAAGGGTGTCGCAAAGACTCTAGCCACGTTCAAACGGCAGGTAGAAGTGGCCTCCTTCGTTAAACAAGAAGACATGACAGCCATTGCGGCTGTAATTGAAGCTGAGTTAGAAGAACTTCGTAGCGCTCTGGGCAAAGGATTCGGGGGGCGCAGTCGCTTGAGCGGCGGCAAAGGTCGCGTTGATGGCGATGATATCGAGAAAAGCGGCCAGACAGGGAGAATCATAAACCTGGAAAAGGTCAATAAGATGCGCGTGTCGGGCCTTCGCCTCAACATCGGCTGCGGTCACATTAAACACGATGATTATATAAACGTCGACATGAGAGAACGTCCCGGTATCGACATAGTTTCGGAACCAACCGGGATACCGATCGAAACTGGCGAAGTCGCGGAAATAGTTTCGACAAACCTCATAGAACATTTTACGGCACACACTCTAGATCACGTGCTACTGCCTTACTGGAAGAGTTTACTCAAATCTGGTGGCCACTTGATCACAGTCGCACCCGACGGCGCTGCGATGTTGTGCGCCGTGAATAGCGGTGCGATGTCATTCGAGGACTTCAGAGAAGTGCTGTTTGGTGGGAAGGACTCCGGCGACGATTTCCATCGCAATTTGATCACGCCTGACAGTTATCGTAACGCTCTTCATCGGGCCGGATTCGTTGACATCGAAATGCTGTATTCAGAGAAAAAAAATGGCAAGCGCTTCGAGTTCAAAGCTGTTGCCCGAAAGCCTTGAGATGAATGTGCCGATAAAATTTTCTGTAATTATCAACACTGACAATCGTATCGATCATCTCAAACGCACCTTATCTGCCCTTAAGTATCTGACGTACACCAATTTCGAGGTGTGTGTGGTTTCCGGTCCAACAGAGGATGGAACCAGAAACTTTCTCGTTGGCTTGGGCGACGCTATCAAACTCGCTCATTGCCCTGTGCGCAATCTCTCCATTTCACGCAATATTGGCATCGCGATGGCGGATGGAGAAGTCGTGGTCTTCATCGACGACGACTCAGTGCCTGAACCGGAATGGTTGACGGACCTAGCCACCGGTTATCATGGTGAGAATGTAGGGGCAGTCGGCGGTTTCGTTTATGACCACACGGGGGTCCGTTTCCAGGCCCGCTATGTTACGACGAACCGGCTAGGTTATCCGGCGGACTGGCCGACCCCCGCCCCGCATCTCAATTTTCCATATTCATTGGATGTGCCCCATCTACTGGGTACCAATTGTTCGTTCCGACGCTCGGTGATACTAGAGATTGGCGGTTTCGACGAGGAATATGAGTATTTTCTCGATGAGACCGATGTTTGCTGCAGATTAAATGACGCCGGCTATGATATCGTTCAACTCGCCAACGCGTTCGTACATCACAAATACGCACCAAGTCATTTGCGTGATGAGGGGCGGATCGTAAAGAACTGGTACCCTCTGCTCAAAAACCGTATTTATTTTGGTTTTAGGAATGGTTTGATGCACCATTCAGTCGCGGACGTTATCGGCGCAGGCTTGGCGGACGTTCGATCGTGGGAGCGCAGCATCTTGGACACCGCGGCGAGGAGCCTTTACGCCCCGGCCGACGTAGAGCGTTTTTACGCCGAAGCAGACAAGGCAATTCAGGACGGGATGGCGAGAGGGGCGGCAGCGCCGAAATATCTCACAGGGGAGACGATCTCGGCATTTCACGCACCGTTTCGGGCTTATCCGCTGATCCTTCCAGTGGAGGAACGGCGCGTAGTTTGTTTTGTGACGCAAGATTATCCGCCGGGGCAGAACGGGGGCATCGCACGCAATATCTCGCAACTGGCACGGTCGTTGGCCGCGGCAGGACACCACGTTCATGTGCTCACCAAGGCGCGCGCGCCTGAGAGCGTCGACTATGAAGACGGCGTTTGGGTGCACCGGATTGCGATCCACCATTTCCCGCCGCCTGAACAATCGCCGATCGCGCCGCTCGTGGTGCCCCATCATATCTGGGACCATAGCCAGACGATGCTCGAGGAAATCGCGGCGATCGACGCCAAGCGAAAGATTGACATGGTTTACTGTCCGCTTTGGGACTGTGAGCCGCTCGCCTTCGTGCTCGATGGCCGCTTCCCGACGATCGTGGCGCTACAAACGACAATGAAGTTCTGGTTGGATAGCCAAATGGAGAAGGCCGCAGACGACGACTGGATGACGCGGTTCGGCGAGCCAATCATCGCGATGGAGCGGCTAATTCTGGATCGAGCGTCACTTATGCACGCGAACAGTCAGGCGATTGTCCGCGATATCCAGGATCGCTACGGTATCTCCCTGGCCTCGGACAGGCTTTATTATTCGCCGCACGGCATGGAAGATTGGGCCGTGGGTCTGGAGGCGCGGCCAAGCGCCAAAGCAAAACGCGGCAAAATACGCCTGCTGTTCGTCGGTCGTCTGGAATCGCGCAAGGGGATCGACGTGCTCCTGGCAGCGGCCTCGACAATACTCGAGCGTTTCCCCGATACCGTTCTGGATATCGTTGGCGACGATACGATCATTCGGCCGGACGGACGAACATATAAGGAAGAGTTTCTCGAGCTCCAATTGCCGGCGTCCGTTAGGAAGCGAGTTATATTCCACGGCCGCGTCGAGGAGAACGAACTGCGGGCCTTCTACGGTGAATGCGACATCTTCGTCGCCCCTTCGCGTTACGAATCATTCGGACTCGTATTTTTGGAAGCCATGATGTTCGGAAAGCCCGTGATCGGGTGCGATGCCGGCGGCGGGCCGGAAGTCGTGACCGATGGAAAGACGGGCATCCTCGTCGCTCCGGGCGATGTTGCGGGCTTAGCTAAGGCTATGGAAACCCTTATCGCCGACCCGCCGCAAAGAAGACGGATGGGTAAGGCGGCACGCCAGGATTATGAGCATCGTTTTACAGACGGTGTGATGGTGAAAGATCTGGTGGCTGTCATAGACGAAGCCCGCCAAGCCGTTGGCGCGGTAGACCGATTGGTGCCGGCGTCCGTTCTGCCGCCCAAGCGAGAGGGGGCTGCCCTTTGTAATAGGTGATCCACCGGGCCCGGCGCGCAGCGCCGAGGGGTCTCGAAGACATTCGTATCGGCGCCGTTAGCGAAAGCGCGTTGGCGGGTGTTGGTTCGACCCAGAGTTGCGCGACGAAGATCGAGCCGCTGAGGCGCCGCGTATGCCCCAGGCAACGCATCGTATCGAGAAAGCCGGAGACTCCAGCAGTTTGGCACGCCGCCCAAGAGCCGCTTCAAAAACCGCGTCCCGGCACTTCAAGTTGCGGGTAGTGGATTGACGCCAACATGCGTTCAAGCGAAGCCGGATGGAGGATTTTCTCCTTGATATGGAGGGAATATCTGCGATAGGGACGCCATCGTTCGCGCTGGATCCGAGCCGCTTCGGTAGGCTTTAGCGGATGAAGTGGATAGCAATAGCTCGATCATTGTGCGTGCTCCGTTCTCTCGTCGCTGCGGAGTCTCTCGTTGTGTTCGCTCGATCTCATGCCACTGGTCCTTCAGAATCGGTGATTGAGATGGCAAGTTTGGTAGGCTGGGATACGTGGTTGGCTAGTTTCAAACTGATTTCGTCGGTACATCGTCCTTTTGTCGTTTCCGCAGCGAGATAAGCGTGCCGAAGTTTATGAAACGCCGGGGAATCGGGCTGTTCCTTGCAGTCGTTGTGTTTCCCACACTTGTTGCAATCTTCTATTTCGGCTTGCTCGCATCCGACGTCTACATCTCGGAAGCGCGATTTGTGGTGCGCGCGCCTGGTAAGACCAGCACCTCTCCGCTCGGCGCGATTCTGAGCAGCGGCGGTTTCGCAAGCGCCAACGACGACAGCTATGCCGTGGTCGATTATGTTCGTTCGCGCACCGCTCTTTCCGACATCAACAAGGATGGCATTGTTCGCCGGATCTACAGCGAGCCCGGCATTTCCATGTTCGATCGGTTCGATAGCCCGTTCAGCGGCCGGACCACGGAACATCTATACCGCTACTATGTAAGCAAGGTGGACATCGCCTTGGATTCCTCATCGCAGGTCACCACACTGAAAGTCCACGCCTTTTCCCCCACAGATGCTCGACTATTGAACGAACGGCTGCTCGAGCAATCGGAGCAGCTGATCAACCGCCTCAGCAAGCGCGGACGCGCCGACGCAATTCAGAGCGCGCAAGTCCGCGTGGAGGATGCACGCAACGCGGCGCGCAACGCGATCATCGCTGTGGGCCAGTTCCGCAATTCGAGCCGGACGATCGATCCCGAAAAGCAGGCGACGATCAATCTGCAGATGATTTCCAAGCTGCAGGATGCGTTGTTGTCCGAACGGACGCAGCTTGCGCAGCTCGAGGCCTTTACGCCGCTCAACCCCCAGATTCCGGCGGCGCGTACCAGAATTCGCTTGCTGGCACGTGAAATCGCGCGGCAGTCCGGTAACGTCGCCGGGGCGCCCAAATCACTTTCGGCCACTGCCACGCGATATCAGCAATTGCAGTTCGACTCCGAATTCGCCGGCAAGCAACTGGCGGTCGCGCTCGGCGCCTTGCAGGAGGCGGAGAACGATGCCCGCCGCAAGCAGATCTACGTCGAACGGATCGCTGATCCGAACCTGCCGGACTATCCGCTCGAACCCCGCCGAATCCGGAGCATCCTGGCCACGATCATCCTTTCGCTGCTCGCTTGGGGCGTGCTGGTCACACTGCTCGCCGGGATCAGGGAGCACCGCGACTGATGGCGCTCCCCGTCAACGAGAACCCCAGCTTGCTCCACAGCCTTAGGGTGCAGCGACGCGTCCTTGGCGCCCTGTTCCTGCGGGAGGCGTTGACCCGCTACGGCCGGCACAACATCGGTTTCTTGTGGTTGTTCGTCGAACCGATGATCTTCACGCTCGGGGTTACGGCGCTGTGGACGGCTGCCAATGCCATCCACGGCAGAATCCCAATCGTCGCCTTTGCCCTAACCGGCTACTCTAGCGTGCTTCTTTGGCGGAATATGCCGGGCCGCTGTATCGGTGCGCTACTGTCCAATGTGTCTTTGCTTTATCACCGCAACATCAAGGTGCTCGATATTTTCCTGGCACGGCTCATGCTGGAATTTGGTGGCGCGACCATATCCTTTTTCATCCTCAGCCTGGTCTTCATCTCGCTCGGTATGCTCGACCCGCCGGTCGATATCCTGGAACTGGCGGGGGGTTGGCTGATCGTTGCGTGGTTCGGATCCGCGATGGCAATCTGGCTCGGAGCGATGAGTCATGAAAACGAACTGGTAGACAAGATCTGGCACCCGTTTTCGTACTTGCTCTTTCCGCTATCGGGCGCTGCGTTCATGGTGGATGCACTGCCTGCGGCGGCACAGCCTTACATTTTGTACATTCCCATCGTTCACGGTGTGGAAATCGTGCGCGAAGGGTATTTCGGGGCGAGCGCGAGAGCCCATTATGACCTTTCCTATGTCATACCATTTTGTATGGTCATGTCCGCTCTGGCGATGATCGAAGTGCGCAAGCTTGCCAGACGAGTCGTTCCGGAATGATTCGACTTAATAATGTCAAGAAAGTCTATCCGACCCGCTTCGGTGACCGGACAGTGCTCGATGGGATAAGCTTCGACCTGGCAAAGGGGGAGAAGCTTGGTATCCTTGGCCGGAATGGTGCGGGCAAATCCACAATGGTGCGCCTGATCAGTGGCGCTGAGCGGCCCACCTCGGGAACGGTCGAGCGGCATATGTCAGTATCATGGCCGCTTGCATTCGGCGGCGCCTTTCAAATCTTTTTGAGCGGTCGAGATAACGTCCGATTCATCAGCCGGATTTATGGCCAGGATTTCGAACGCAACATCGCGTTCGTCGAAGAGTTTTCCGAGCTGGGTCAATATCTCGGAGAACCGGTGCGCTCATATTCCTCGGGGATGCGCTCGCGACTGGCTTTTGCGATTTCGATGATCATCGAATTCGACTGCTTCCTCATCGACGAAATCTCCGCCGTGGGCGACGCGAGATTTCATGACCGCTGCAATTTCGAGCTCTTCGAAAAGCGGTCGGATCGGGCGATGGTGATTATCTCCCATGACCCTGGCTATATTCGGGATCATTGCAGCCGCTGGGCGATTCTCGATCAGGCCAAATTAACAGAGTTCGAAGATTTCAATATCGCGTACGGCGCGTACAAGGAGATGATCGGGATAGCGGACAAGACTCTGGTCGTTGCTGAGTCGTCATTTCTCGACAGCGTTCGCAACAGATTGCACCTTTTAGAATATTCGTACCGGAAGGCGTTGGTTGACGATCGCTTCAGGGTACTTGTCAGCGAAGCGGAGCTTATTACATCCCGGGCCGCGTTCACACGCGATAAAGCGGATTGGAAAGAGGCCGAGCAATCCTTTGCCGCAGCACTGTGGGTATATCGTTTTGAAAATAGTTATTGGTCTTTACTCGGTCATACGATCAAGGAGCAAGGCAATCTGACGGGGGCAGAGATTTGCTATCGGACCGCAGCCGCACTTGGGCAACCTTTGCATGATGTTGCGGTCCACCTGGAATTTGTGGTCGAACACCAGGGACTTGATCCGCTAGATTACCCGCTTCGCGCTTTTTCCCGAGCACCACTACCGGAGCAGGTCCCCGGAAAACCCGATCTCGAGCTTCTTAGCTACATTTTCTGGGGCAGCGAATCCATCGATGACGAGGAATGTTTGCATCTTTTGAGAGAAATGGGTTCACTTGACCGCGTTGCTCAAGCAATGGTGCGCGACGAGAGGTTCCTGTTGCAGTACAAAAGGGCGACCGGCACAGACACCGATGAGATCGTAGAAGATGCGATGGAGCAAGAGCGCCGAGACCAGCGCGTGGGCTATATTTTGGCGATCTTTTTTACCGGCTTAAGCGGTCCGACGCGGGAGAGCCTGCGCCCAAGACTTGGAAGATCAGTCGATGTTCTCAAGGAGATTTTAGACCGAGATCTCATTTCCGACTGGAGTTTAACCAAATCGGCTATTGCCGAGCGCACAAAATGAATTCGAGGTCGTGATGAGGCGGCCGTCGTTCGTGCTCGCGAAACATTTCCATAAGCACCTCGCTCCGCTTGCTTCTGTAAAATCTCGGCCAATGCTGACATGACCCGCCGATAATCATGGAAATGAACATCCCGCCATGCGGGTGAAGAGACGGGGTTTGTGCCGAAGCATCCCAGCAACGGTGCGCGCAAGCCAAACATACTAGGGAGGAATACATTGAGGCGATTTTGGGATTGGCGGGGCAAGAAAGTGGCCGCTGCACGCGCTGACTTTGCTACGCTGGTCGATGAGGTGTACCGGGCAGTTCTACTGCGCCCTGCCGATGCCGATGCGCTTGCGCACTGGAAGGTGCGATTAGCTCAGTCGCCAAATCTGATCGGGGATTTTCTGCGCGGACTCCTCAGCAGTGACGAGTTCGCGCAGCAGGCTAGGCATTTTCTTAACGCACACGTTGACCCGGAAAAGTTGCCGTTTGTACACGATAACTCACAAAACGGGGAAGTCTCGCTGCTGTTGCGCGCGTTGATCGATCGAAGCGGGGCCGAGCCGTATGTTGTGGACGTCGGGGCCTACAGTAGGTCTGGCTCAAACTCTTACGACTTGATGCGCTATTTCGGCTGGCGCGGTCTTCTTATCGAAGCGAATCCGCAACTCCATGAGAGGATAGAGACGGAATTCAGAGGGCTTGACTATACCCTGTCAGGTGTCGCGGCGGCGCTCGAAGACGGCAAGGCGACCCTGTATCTTGGCGTGCACGATGAAATTTCATCGATCTACCGGGGCAACACCGCGATGTGGGGCGACGTGGGAGGGTCGATTGATGTCAAGGCCGCGAAGCTGTCGACCATACTTTCCGAGCACGATGTTCCGAAGAAAATCGGGCTGATGTCGATCGATTGCGAGTGCGATGGGTTCGAGCTGCTTGAAGACGCGCTCGAGCACGGCTATGTACCGCAATGGGTAATCATTGAAGTCTTCGAAGGTCTAAAGGTCGAAACGCTGGACGAGATTGCCAAGTCTGACGCGACGAAAGAAGCTTATCGTATCGTCGGGCGAACTTTTCCCAACTTGCTGCTTGAGCGGGTAAAGGAATAGTGACAGTGGACATCCGTCCAATATTCATTGTTGTGCAGGGACTTTTCGAAAAGAGCGATTCGGTCGGCTACGATGCCGTTTTCGAATACAAAATGTTGCGCGAACTTTGTGGTAGATCGTCTATCCGGATCTTTGCCGAGCGGTTCGACCAGAAGCGATATCCGGGCGTGCCGATTGAGCCGATCAGCGATTTGTGGGCACAGCTGAAAAAAGCGCCAGACGTGACCATCGTTTATCACTATTGTGACGGCTGGCCAGAAATCGATGAATTCTTGCTGTCGTCCCGGGGTAATTTTGTGGTGCGGTGGCACAATAACACACCGCCGTGGTTTTATGCGGCGACGCATCGGCGATCAATGGTTCGGACGGTTGCTGGATTTCGGACGATCCTGCGATTTATCGCCGATCCCGATATCAAGTTTTGGGTCAATTCCAATTTCACGCTGAACCAATTGCGGGTCCTGGGTGCCGACCCGGTGCGCGCCGCCGTGGTATACCCTGGCAGTCGGTTTCTGGAACCTCAGCGCACCAAATCGATAGCGCAAGATTTGGGTGCCTCCGAGCTTTCCGTCGCGCCCGAAGACCAGCCGGTCCGGCTGTTGTTCGTCAGTCGCGTGGTAGCGCACAAGGGTCATCGTCACGTCGTAATGTTTGCAAGCGCGCTGCAAAAGGCGCTCGGTCGCGAAGTTTCAGTTACCTTTCTGGGGCGGGACGATCCGGCGACAACACTGAAGGCAGACCTGTCCGCTCTTGGTGAGGCTGAAGGGGTGAAGGTGCTGCTGAAGGGCGAAGTCAGCGAGGACAAGCTCTACGACGCGTATCGCCAAGCCGATCTGTTCGTCTGCTTTTCCGAACACGAAGGCTTTGGAATGCCGATTTTCGAGGCGATGCGGGTTGGCCTGCCGGTGATGTGCCTCGGCCGGACCGCGCTGCGTGAATTGATGAAGGATCACCCTTTCATGCTCGACGATCTCGATCTTGCGAGAGCTATTGCGGCGACGCGGCTTTTGGCGGATCGAGCCACCCGCGCCGAAGTGCTCGAGATCCAGTCGTCGATACTTAAGTCCTACACGTCGCAAGTGGTTGTCGAGCAACTCAAGGCGGCAATGGGCGGAATCCATGGCCCCTGGACGACCGCCATCTCCGACGCTTCCGAAATTTCAGCCGAGGCAGAGAAAATCCGCGTGCGGATTGAGGGGAGTTTGGCCGAGACAAGCGAACATTTCGCCCAACCAATCGAAATTGCCGACAACTTTGTAACTGTTTACGACATTCAGTCCTACGAGAGCCTGCTCGATCGCGCGACAGGCATCAGCGCATTGCCCTCGCGCAACGCGTCGGCAGATCATGTCACCTTCTCTCACCGCGACTTCGTGACTATCCACGGAACCGTGCGCAACGACGGGATCGCCTTTTCTGCCGCCTCGGCCAACACCGGTCCGAAGCATGTGATTTACGGCCCCTATGAGAAGTTCGTTCGCGGGTATTTTGCCGCAGATTTCGAGCTTGAGGCTGAGAGGAACGGTGACAAGAGCGTAGAACTGGAACTTGATGTGCTGATCGACGGCGCGCGCCGGGTTTCAAAGCGAAAGGTTACAGTCAAGGCGCTTCACGCAGGTCCGCCGCCACGGTTGTTTTTTCCCATCAGCACGGAAGGCGCGAGCGTCGAGTTTCGGATCAAGGTTTCCCGGCGTGGCAACTGTAACCTGCTTTTCAAGGGAGTGACGATCCGCAACATGCGTCCGACCGTCGCTGGCCTGCGAGACAGGGATGCTATTTCGTTGGTCAGCCTCCCTTGGTTCAAATTCAGGGCTCCGGCTGGTTCGTCATTGGGTGGGATCCCGCCGTTGGCCAGGAAGCATTTCGCCCGTGGCGATAAGATGCGGGATAGCGGCCGGTGGAATGATGCGGCGGAAGCCTACACGCTAGGGCTAACCTACTATCCCGCTGCCTTCGGATCGCTGGTCCAGCTCGGAAATTGTTTGAAAGAAGCGGAGAGATACGAGGAAAGTGAAAAAGCATATCAGCAGGCACTGGCGATGAAGCCGAATGACCGGGACGCTCACCTGCAGATCGCCCGGCTCTATCGTTTGTGGGACCGCCCCGAAGAGTTCAACTTCCACCTGCTCCGGGCGGCTCGCGTTGACCGGACCACGGCTGAGGCGTTGTTCGAACTGGGTGAAGAGGGCGCGAATGCAGTCTTCGTCTCAAAGCTTCTCACGAATTGAGAAAGCATAGCTCCCGAGGCGCACCTTCCGATGAAGCTTAGTATCGACGCTTTCAATCTCGCTCGCTCGCATGGTACCGGGGTTGCGACCTATGGGCGCATCCTGGCCCAGACGGCCAGTACGCTGGGGCATGAAGTCAGCTTGCTGTTCGGGAGCAAGACAGGCGATTCCGGGGACTCGTTACTCAACGAAGTCGTCCTGATGGACGCAGGGTGGGACAGCGAAAAAAGGCTGCCGATCCCTTTGCTTGTCCCGCGCGGGGTTAGCGGGTTGACCGGCACCCTGTCGGCTCGAAGGGGCTTTGAAGTGCCGATGTCCGGACATGTGGTCATGCCCATCGGATTGCCACTTGAAGCCAATCGGCTTTGGAACGTGCCAAACCTCTATTTCAACGCTGATATCGCTTTCCGTGTAACGGGACGCTTTACCCCGGTCGCAAATTATGGGGTAGATCTCGCGCATTGGACGTACCCTTTGCCGGTGCGAATGCCGAAAGCTCGCAATATTTACACGTTGCACGATCTTGTACCGCTCAAATTGCCTTACACCACCGCCGACACAAAACGAGTTTACTACAGGATGTGCCAACGCATTGTGCGTGAGGCCGATCACATTCTGACGGTATCCGAATGTTCCCGTCGCGACATCATTGAAATGCTTGGAGTCGAGCCTGGCCGCGTCACCAATCTCTATCAGGCCAGTGACATGTCTGAGATGATCGAAGGCGTCAGCGACACCGATATCGCGCGTTACGTAGAGGGTATTCTCGGCGTTGCGCCAAAAGGGTACTTCCTATTTTTTGGTGCGATCGAACCCAAGAAGAACGTCGCGCGCATGGTGGAAGCGTATCTCGGAAGTGGGACGGATGCTCCGCTGGTCATTGTCGGAGCGCCGGGTTGGGGCAGCAAGCGGGACATGGCCCTCATAGAATCGATGGCCGCGCTCGACACCGGCAAGCGAATCAAATGGTTGGGGTATCTTCCGCGAACGACGCTGACTCGGTTGATTGCCGGCGCACGCGCCGTGTTGTTCCCTTCCCTGTACGAAGGTTTTGGCCTACCGGTTCTGGAAGCGATGGAACTCGGAACCCCCGTGATAACCAGCAATATCTCCAGCCTGCTGGAAGTGGGCGGGGAAGCCCCTCAATATGTGGACCCTTATGACGTTCAGTCGATTTTGACCACAATACGGACGGTTGACGCTGATGCCGATTTGCGTGCTGACATGACGTCGAAAGGGTTGATACGGGCGAAGCACTTTAGTTCAGCCGCCTATCAGGCCAGATTGGCCGAATTCTATGGAACCCTTTGATGACCTTTGATCGCACCCTCCAGGCATTTCAAAGCCGACGTTTTCGGTTGCGAGACTGGCTGACAATCGCAGTAAGCGCTTCCGCCTTCGCCATTTCGGGATGCTCCAGCATCGGCGCATCCGGGCCATCGACCGGAGCGGTCGTGAAGGCGCCCCAACGCGACGCGCGGGTTCGGGCGATTGCGCTGGACGAGGCGGTCGTGCGCGGTGTGGTCGCTGCGGAAAGTCGCGACACCTTCGCGAGCAAGCTCGGCAATGTCACGCAGCGCCATGGTCTGATCGGCGCGGGTGATGTACTGGACATTTCGATCTGGGAGGCTCCGCCAGCGGTGCTGTTCTCGAGCGGTGCGGGCAGTTCGGCCGGGACGGGAGCGCCAAGCGTTGCGCAAGGCGCGAATTTCCCTTCGCAAATGGTCGATGCCGATGGGGCGATCTCGGTGCCCTTTGCTGGCCGCGTCCGCGCGGTCGGCCACGCGCCCGACGACGTCGCCCGCGAAATTCAGAACCGGTTGCAGGGCAAGGCCCATGATGCGCAGGTTATGGTCCGGATTGGGCGCAACCAGGGCGCAAGCGTGACCGTTGTCGGCGATGTGGCGAACAGCCGCAATATGCCGCTGACGACACGAAACGAGCGCCTGCTCGACGCTCTGGCTGAGGCGGGAGGAGTCCGCCAGCCGGTCGACAAGGTTTTGATCCAGGTGACGCGCGACAACATCGTCGTGACTCGCCCGCTTGGCGCAATCATTCGCGATCCGCGGGAGAACGTGCCGCTGATGTCGAACGATGTCGTCACCGCATTATTCCAGCCTTACAGCTTCCAGGCGCTCGGCGCGTTGGGATCGAATGCCGAGGTGCCTTTCGAAGGCACCGGAATCTCACTGGCCCAGGCGATCGCGCGGGTCGGCGGGCTACAGGACAACCGCGCCAACATCAAAGGTGTGTTCATTTTCCGGTTTGAGGATCCTGCCGCTCTGCCCCCGGAAATTCGCCTTGGCGCCCCGCTGACCCCGGAAGGCAAGGTTCCGGTGATCTACCGCGTCGACATGAGCGATCCGTCGACGTTCTTCGTGATGCAGAGCTTCCCAATGCGCGATAAGGACATCGTCTACGTCTCGAACGCGCCGGTCGTCGATTTCCAGAAGTTCGCAAGCCTGGTCTCTCAGATGGCCTTCTCCGTCGCCGGCATTGTCACGAATATTCCTTAGCGCATCGTGCTGAAAAGCGGGAACCGGTTTTCAGCGAAAAACGATGCGACAACAAACATCTGGAGCAGCGCGACCGATTTCGATGTCGGGCGCGATGCTCCTGCATCATGACAAGCTGCAAGTCGCCTTGGCGCTCGCTAGATGCGTGAATGCCAAGCGGATCAATCGACCGGGGATTTCGCATCCTGATACCAAAGAGCGATGAGCTTGACTCATCGCTCTTTGGTTAAGCCCGTGCGGCGCTTGAGCATTTCCAGGGCGTGATGCGTCAGCATCTCAGCGCCCTGGTATGACGCGCCCGAATGCGGCTGACGAAATCGACGATGTCGGCGCAATAGGCGGCTTCGGTCATGGCAAAAGGGATGTCGGGCCGCTGGCGCATCGCCACATCGGGCAACGCCGTGATCGCCCGCGCCCAGCCTTCTTCATCGTCCACCGGCAACAGCACCGTGGTCGCGGTCGCCACTTCGCGATGCGCCGGAATGTCCGTGACGATGGCCGGCACGCCCATCGCGCTGGCCTCGAGCAGGGGTAGGCCGAAGCCTTCCGCAAGCGTGGGGCACAACATGCCCGTAGCACCGAGCAACAGCGAGGCGAGCGCCGGGCTCGACAGGCCAACCAGATGGTGAACCCGGCTGGCCAGCGCGGAATCGGACTCCAACGGCGCCAGAATGCTGGCGGCATCCTTCCCGGGAGCGCCGACGATCACGAGATGCGGCGCCGCCGCCCCCATGGTCGCGACGAAACCCTGCCAGACGCGCAGGAGCAGGGCGAAATTCTTGCGCGGTTCGATGGTCGAAACTGCCAGGAAATAGCGCGTGCCGGCCAACGCCGCGACGCCGGCTTCGACATCGACGAAGGCCGCCGGCAAGGGCAGTGATCGCACCAGCGCCGGCGGACAGCTCCGGCCCATGTCCCGCATCACCGCACTCACGCTGTCGCGCGTGCAGGCGGAATTGAAGATCATGCAATCCGCATGTTCTGCCGCGGTGCGGATCATTCGCTTGTGATATATGGGTGCCTTGTCGCCGACCAGATGCGGAAAGTCGATCGGGATGGCATCGTGCACCATCATTGCGCAGGTGATGTCGGGACGCTTCGCGAGCCAGTTGAAGAAGGATGGTATCGCCAACCCCAACTGCCCGATATTCAGATAGACGGCACCGGCCGGCACCGCCCGCCCGGCGAAACGGCGCGGAAACAAGCGGGTCGCGCGAAGCATGGCCAGCATGCGCCAGACCTTTTCCCGGAACGGAAGCGAGGGCAAGGCCGCCACCGGCGGCGCGTCATCCTGGCGGCGCACGATCCTGTCCGACAAAGATTGCAACTGAACGTTACTCGCGGGTCCCCTATCTTCCGCCCATAATTCCTGAATATAAGCCAACAAACTCCTGACCTGCGTCGCCGAAAGGGCGTAAACACCAACAGGTGTTGGCAATACTCCAATATGACGGCTGAATTCATCGCGGAAAAAATGGCGAGCTAGCGCGAGATCAACTCTATCTATACCACGTGGCGTCAGGAACGCCGGGCCGATAAACAATCGCATGACGTCATAAGCTATTAGTGGCCGTATAGTTTGTTCATCGTGCACAATATCAGGGAATTTTACAGCCAATTTAAAAACGTCCTTTAAAATTCGATCGCGATATAATGTTATAAATCTCTATATTAAATGATTTAGAATTTTCCTGACACATGAGATGATTGCGACAAATTTAGGCCAGCGTCCCAAGATCACAGTGAGGGATTACCGATGGCCCACAGGCGTTACAATTTGATTTCAACTTGACGAGGCTGATGTCACGCATTCTGACCTGGTAAAACTGAAACAGCTTCATGTTGATACCTGGTCCATGAACGCCAGATAGGTGAAGTTGCAATCCATGTCCCGGCATTTTCATCCGAATGCCACGCCTGAGCGACCGGTGCGCACGGATTTCACGCTCAACACGCCCCGTCCCGACTTGCGTCCGCTTCATCGTCTACCTATTGTGCAGTGCGCCAAGAGATTCGCATAAGGCATCGGAATATCAGGTGAAAGCGGGCGAAATAACATCCATTTTGGATGTTTGCGGACACCCCGGGAATTCGCACGCAAAGGATCGGCAGTTGAAGTTCTTTCAAATCGATGGACCAGGTCAGGGAATTCCCGCCGCCGATTTTGAGGCGGCGCTGGTTCACCTGCCGCCAATTCAGTTTCGTTTCCCCCGGGAATCCGGGACGGCAACAGTAAAATCGGAGGAAGCCGAAGAAGTTGCGCGGGTTGAGGAGCCAGGTCAGCCTCTGCATCATGTGCGGGTAAACAATAGCTGGCTGGCAACCCATGAGCGCAATGTCCTGCTGTGGTTGGCGGCGCGGACTCCATCGGCGGTAACCCCCGATCATCTGACCCTTCTGGGGCTGATCGGTGCCGTTCTGGTACTGGTGGGTTTCATGGCTTGCCGCGTTTCGCCTTGGTTCGTTTCCTTTGCAATGCTGGGGCTTTTCCTGAACTGGCTTGGTGACTCGCTTGACGGGACGCTGGCCCGCCATCGCAAGATCGAAAGACCGGACTTCGGCTATTTCCTCGATCACTCCTGCGACCTGATCTCGCAGACTTTCATCTTCATCGGGCTGGGGGTTTCCCCCTATTTCACCTTGTTTTCCGCCCTGCTGGCGCTTTCGATGTATCTGCTGATGAGCAGCTTCACCTATTTGAAGGTGTTAATTCTCAAAACCCATCACCTGTCCTATTACGGGATGGGCGCGACTGAGTTGCGCCTGCTGCTGGCAGCCTGGACGTTGTTCGCGCTGTGGTGCGGTCCCGGGATGATCGACGCCCGTTTCATGGATCTGCGCCGCATCGACACGATCATCTTCATCTTGTGGTCGCTGGTGTTTATGGCCTTCACGTGGAAGGTCTGGTCGGACACCAGGCGGCTCCGATCCACCCTCGACACCTGACCTCATCCTGCCCTGGCGCCTGCGCCGAGGCAATCACCCGATAGCGACGGCCCATCCGATGGCGACCCGCCGGCCGCTCCGGCGGCGCTGTCATCGCCGCGACCGCCCGCCGCCCCGACCCCGTCTTTTCACCTGAAATCGTCGGGTACAGAACGCGAACTCTAGCCGTGATCGCCGGCGCCCGCTATCGCATGGCCATGTCCGAAGACCTGTTCGCGTCCGCGCCCAAACCTACCGGTGATTACGATGCCTCGTCGATCGAGGTGCTGGAGGGGCTGGAGCCCGTCCGCCGCCGCCCCGGCATGTATGTCGGCGGCACCGACGAGCGCGCCTTTCACCATCTCGCCGCCGAAGTGCTCGACAATGCCATGGACGAGGCGGTCGCGGGCCATGCCACGCGCATCGAAATCTATCTCGAGGTCGGCAACCGCCTGACCATCGTCGACAATGGCCGCGGCATGCCGATCGACCCCCACCCGAAATTCCCTGACAAGAGCGCGCTGGAAGTCATTTTGTCCATGCTGCATTCCGGTGGCAAGTTCGCCGGCAAGGCTTATGCCACCTCGGGCGGCCTGCACGGCGTCGGCGTCAGCGTGGTCAATGCCTTGTCGTCCGACACGGTGGTCGAGGTGGCGCGCAACCGCGAGCTCTACCGCCAGCGTTTCTCGCGCGGCGTGACGCTCGGCCCGCTCGATCATCTCGGCCCGACGCCCAACCGCCGTGGCACCTCGGTCGCCTTCACCCCCGATGACGAGATTTTCGGGCCGGAAATGCATTTCAAGCCGGCGCGACTCTACAAGCTCGCCCGCTCCAAGGCCTATCTCTTCGCCGGGGTCGAGATTCGCTGGAAATGCGCCGCCGAACTGATCAGCGACGACACGCCCCCTGAAGCAGTGTTCCAGTTCCCCGGCGGCCTCGCCGACCATCTGCGCGAGCAGATCGGCGGCCGCGAATGCGCCACCGCCGACTTCTTTACCGGCAGCCAGGATTTCCCGGGCGAACAGGGCCGGGTCGAATGGGCCGTGGCCTGGCCGCTGTGGAGCGAGG
>Ga0207676_10000216_pt1 | contig 49875 bp, 51 predicted proteins | sample KBSSwiS72_FD_184307 | JGI IMG/M metagenome (GOLD analysis project Ga0207676, IMG submission 184307) | Switchgrass rhizosphere microbial communities from Kellogg Biological Station, Michigan, USA - KBS Switchgrass S7-2 (SPAdes) (version 2) | ecosystem: Host-associated > Plants > Roots >...
GCCGCGCCCGCGGGGGGAGAAGGCCTAGGCGACCTTCGCCGCGGCCTCGTTCTCCTGCCAGGCGGCGGCCATCGCCCGTGCCGGCGCCAGGTCGGCGGCGAAGTCGAGCTCGCCCCAGTCGAGGCCCTCGATCGATACCACGCGCACGTCGCCCGAGCCGGCGAGGCGATTCATCGCCGAGAGGTACCAGAGGCTCGTGCCTTCCTTGGTGCGCATCGTCCGCTCGAGCTCGGCGACGAAGAGGGCCGCGCCGTCGCCCTGGAAGCGCGAGAAGCCGATCGATTCGCCGTTGACGCCCTCGGCCAGCTTCTTGCCGACCGCGCGCAGCCGCTCGCCTTCGGTGATGACCTTCATGTCGTCGTCGTCGTAGCGCGGCTTGCGGTCGATGGTCAGCGTGATCGGCACCGCCGGCGCCTCGATCAGACGGCGGGCGATCGCCGGCTCGAACAGGGTGTCGCCGTTGATCAGCAGGCAGTTGCCGCGCAGCTCGCCGCGCGCCATCCAGCAGCTCGCCAGGTTGTCGGCGACCTTGTAGAACGGGTTGAAGAGGGTGCGCACCCGCAGGCCGCGCGGCGCGATCTGCTCGACCGCCGCCTCGACCTTCTCGCTGCGAAAGCCGGTGATGACCACCGCCTCGGGGACGCCGACCGCGGCGAGGGCGCGCAGCTGCCACTCCAGCATGCTGCGGCCTTCGAGGTCGAGCAGGCACTTCGGAAGGTCTTCGGTCAGGGGCAGCAGCCGGCTGCCCTGGCCGGCACTGAGGATCACCGCGCGTTCGGCTCTCGGCATGTTCTCTTTCATCGATCGGAAAAGTTCGGGGTCGGCGAGCTTACAGGAGCGCTTCGGCGGGAAGATGGTCAAGCGTCACGCTGGCGTCGAGTTCGGCGCTGGCGACATGGCCGACATGGCCGGCGCCGAGGGCGAGCGGAAGGGTTCGCCAGAGCTGCCCGGCGAAGGCCGCGCGGCCCCGCCCGGGACTCGTATCGACGGCCGGCAGGCTCGGCAGCCCGTTCGTGCCGGCCGCCTTGGCGACCGCTTCCTTGCGCGTCCACAGCGAATAGAAGCGGCGCGCGCTGCGCCCGGCCCAGGCGCGCTCGGCGGCGTTGAGATAGAGGGCGAAGTCGCCCGCCTGCAGGCGACCGAGCTCTTCGACGTCGACGCCGACCGGGCTCCCGGTCGAGGCCGCGGCGACGATGCGGCCGTCGCAATGGGCGAGGCTCCAGTGCAGCGGCAGGTCGAGGGTCGGCCGCGAGCGCGGCGGATAGCGCAGCGTGGCGAGGGCCGAGGGCGGATGGCCGAGGCGGCGCAGGTGCGCGAGCAGCAGGCGGCTGGCGAGGAGGGAGCGCTGCCGGTCGCGCCGCTCCGGCCAGCGGCCGATCTGCGCGCGTCGCGCCGGCGGCAGGTCGTTCAGCCACTCGGATTCGAGAGACGGGGAAAGCTCGAGCTCGCAAGTGACCAGAACGGCGACGGACATCACGCGGCGCGGAAAATGCGCATGAGACAATGTAAACGGAAGCGGACAGGCGATCGTGCGGTGCGCGATCCGGACCCGCCGGAAAACGGCGCGCGGACCCCTCCGTAGATGACGCGATACAACACGCTCGACGAGATCCTGCCGGCAGCGGCGCGCGAGGATCGGCAGATCACATTCATCGAAGGCGAGAACCAGCAGCGGGTGCTGAGCTTTCGCCGCCTGCGCCAGCGCGCGATCGGCGTGCTCGGCGGGCTGCAGCGCCGCGGCCTCGTCGCCGGCGACGAGCTGCTGCTCTACGTCGCCGACAACGAGCGCTCGCTCGAGCTGTTCTGGGCCTGCGTTCTCGGCGGCATCGTGCCGGTGCCGCTCGCTCCCGGGGGCACGCCCGAGCACCTGCGCAAGCTCTGGGCGGTGTTCGCGCAGCTCGACCGCGCCTGGGTCTGCATCGATGCGACCGCGCTCGAGCGCTTCGAGGCGTTCGCGGCGAGCGAAGGCCCTGCGATCGATCCTGCCCGGCTGCGCCCCCGCACGCTCGTTGCCGGCGCGCTCGAGGTCGACGGCGCAGCCGGCGAGCCGCATCCGGCCGAGCCCGATCGCCTCGCCTTCATCCAGTACTCCTCGGGTTCCACCGGCGATCCCAAGGGCGTGCTGCTGACGCACCGCAACCTGTGCGCGAACATCGCCTCGATCATCGAGGCGGGCGCGTATTCGGATCGCGACGTCGCCCTGAGCTGGATGCCGCTGTCGCACGACATGGGCCTGATCGGCTTTCACCTCAACATGCTCGCCGCCGGCGCCAGCCACGCGATCATGCGCACCGAGCTGTTCGCCCGCCGGCCGCTGCTCTGGCTCGAGCTGGCGAGCCGGATGGGCGCGACGGTGCTGTGCTCGCCCAACTTCGGCTACCAGCACTACCTGAAGCAGTACCAGCTCAAGCCCCGGCCGCAGCTCGACCTCTCGGCGGTGCGCCTGATCTTCAACGGCGCCGAGCCGATCTCGGCCGATCTCTGCCGCCGCTTCATGCAGGCCATGGCGGGGCACGGCCTCAGGCCGGAGGCCATGTTCACCGTCTACGGCCTGGCCGAGGCCAGCCTAGCGGTCAGCTTCCCGCGCCTCGGGGCGCCGCTGGCGACGCTGCATCTCGAGCGCGCCGGGCTGCGCGTCGGCGAGCCGGTGCGCATCGCCGAATCGCCGGCCGACCCGCTCGGCGAGTTCGTCAAGCTCGGCGGGCCGGTGCCCGGCACCGAGATCCGGATCGTCGACGACCGCGGCACCGCCTGCGCCGACGGGGTGCTGGGCCACATCGAGATCCGGGGCGAGAACGTGACCGCCGGCTACTACTGTGGCCCGGGGGCGCCGGCGGCGACGAAGCCCGCGGACGGCTGGCTCGACACCGGCGACCTCGGTCTCCTGAGCGACGGCCAGCTGGTGGTGACGGGCCGCGCCAAGGACCTGGTCATCGTCAACGGCCAGAACTTCTATCCCCACGACTTCGAGCGGGTGGCGCAGCAGGTGGCCGACGTCGAGGCCAACCGCGTCGCTGCTGCCGGCGTGCGCCTCGCCGACGAGCAGGGCGAGGGCCTGGCGATGTTCGTGCTGCACCGGGGGGAGCTCGAGGCCTTCGTCGCCAAGGCGCGCAGCATCCGCCGGGCCATCACCGAGCAGACCGGGGTCGAGGTCGCGGCGGTCGTGCCGGTGGCGCAGATCCCGAAGACGACCAGCGGCAAGCTGCAGCGCTACCTGCTCGCCCGGGCCTTCGAGACGGGCGAGTTCGCGCCGGTCCTGGCACGGCTCGCACCGTTGTTGGGACCGCCCGAATGGCCAGGAGAGGACCGGTCCGACCCGGGCTCGACCCTGGGGCGATTGCAGGCCATCTGCCAACGTGTTGTACCGGACCGACAGATCGGGACGGAGGAGAACCTGCTGGAAACCAGCCTGAATTCGCTCACCCTGGCCCGTCTGCACGAGGCGATAGACCGTGAGTTTCCGCACCGTATCGAGGTGTCCGACCTGTTCGAGCACCCCACGCTGGCCCTGCTGGCACGGTTGTTGGATGCACCTTCGGCGTGAAATCCGAGAATTCCCTGCGGGTCCTCTCGCATGCCGGCAGGCCCGGTGTCGTGCAGAATTCAGCCCCGCGGGTCCGGCCGATATTCCCGGGAGTTTCCGGATCGACTGTTGCACTAGGATGACGCGCCGAAAAGCGCAGCGCGCACGTTGGAGGGGCATGCCCCCGATGCCAAGGAGGTATGGGTGAGAGGTAACCCGCGAGTTCGTACAACAGAAGAACAGGAAGGCACGGCGCTCGAACCGAAGGCCCTCCGGGAGGCCCCGACAGCCACCGACAGCGGAATCCCGCTGCGCAGTGCCGACTTCGCGACCTTGGCCGAGGCCCTGGACTACGCCGCCACGGGCGACTCCGGCTTCAACTTCTACGACGGTCGCGGCGGCCTGACCGCCAGCCTGCCTTACCGCGAGCTGCGGGCGCGCGCGCTCGAGCTGGCCAAGCGCCTGGCGCCGCTCGGCCGCGGCCAGCGCCTGGCCCTGGTAGCCGACACCCACCCCGATTTCGCGGTGATGCTCTACGCCTGCCAGTACGCCGGCCTGGTGCCCGTGCCGCTGCCCGCCGCCGTCCACCTCGGTGGCCGCGAGGTCTACATCCGCCACCTGCGCAAGCTCATGCGCGACTGCGAGGCGGTCGCTGCCTTCGCCCCGCCGGATTTCATCGGCTTCCTGCGCGAGGCCACCGACGGCCTGCCGCTGTCGCTCTCCGGCACCATGGACGAGTTCATGGCGCTCGAGCCGGCCGACGAGCTGCCGCCGCCGCCCTCGTCCGAGGAGCTCGCCTACCTGCAGTACACCTCGGGCAGCACCCGCTTCCCGCGCGGCACCATGATCACCCAGGCGGCGGTGATGGCCAACCTGAAGGCGATCTTCAACCACGGCTTCCAGCTCGGCGCCGACGATCGCTTCTGCTCCTGGCTGCCGTACTACCACGACATGGGGCTGGTCGGCATCGTCCTCGGCTGCGTCGCTACCCAGCGCTCGGTCGACTACCTGCCGACGCGCGAGTTCGCGATGCGCCCGCGCCTGTGGCTGACGCTGATCTCGCGCAACCGCTGCACGGTCTCGTTCAGCCCGCCGTTCGGCTACACCCTGTGCGCGCGGCGCCTGCGCCCGGGCGACGCCGAGGCGCTCGACCTGTCGGCCTGGCGCGTCGCCGGCGTCGGCGCCGAGATGATCCACCCGGAATCGCTCGAGCGCTTCGCCGAGATCCTGGCCCCCGCCGGCTTCAAGGCGAGCTCCTTCCTGCCCTGCTACGGCATGGCCGAATGCTCGCTCGCGGTCAGCTTCGCGCCGCTCGAGCGCGGCGCCGGCAGCGACTGGGTCGACGTCGAGACCCTGTCGCGCGAAGGCGTGGCCCATCCGGTCGGCGCGCGCGAAGCCGGCAAGGCCAAGGCTTTCATCAACTGCGGCGTGCCGCTGCCCGGCTACGAGGTCGAGATCCGCGACGAAGCGGGCCGGGCCCTGCCCGAGCGGCATTGCGGCCGGATCTTCCTGCGCGGCCCGAGCCTGATGTCGGGCTACTTCGCCAACGCCGAGGCCTCGCGCGAGGTGCTCTCGCCCGACGGCTGGCTCGACACCGGCGACCTGGGCTACGCTGTCGACGGCGCGCTCCACCTCACCGGCCGGGCCAAGGACCTGATGATCATCAAGGGCCGCAACATCTGGCCGCAGGACCTGGAGCATCTGGCCGAGCAGCAGCCGGAAGTCCGTCCGACCGACTCCTCGGCGTTCGCGATCACCGACGCCGACGACGAGGAGATGGCGGTGCTTGTGGTCCAGACGCGCGAGAGCGATCCGAGCAAGCTGGCGCTGCTCGCCGACCGGCTGCAGGAGAAGATCCACGCCGAGTTCGGCATCCAGTGCCTGATCGAGCTGGTCACGCCGCACACCCTGCCGCGCACCTCCTCGGGCAAGCTTTCGCGCAGCTCGGCGCGCAAGGAGTTCGTCGAGCGCCGGCGCCACGACGACGACGAATCCCCGACCTGCTTCATCACCGACGAGACGCTCTTCCGTCCCCTGGCGCGCGCGGTCGCGCCTGTGCTTGCCCTGACGGCAGGCGGCTGAGGTCCGGGCGGATGGAAGATGCTGCCCGCGAGGTCGAGCAGGTCGTGCGCACGGCCCTCGTCCGGATCCGCCCCGCCGCCGCAGGACTCGACCCGGACGCCGACCTCGCGGCCGAGGCCGGTCTCGACTCGGTCGAGGTGATGGACCTGGTGATGGCGATCGAAGACCGCCTCGACATCTCGATTCCCGTGGAGACCCTGTCCCAGGCGCACACCATCCGGGGGTTATGCTCGGGCATCCTCGGTTTGAGTCGCAGCCGGACCTCGTGAGTCTGTTCGACAAGTTCGCACCCCAGCGAGCCCTCCAGGCGAGCCTTGCGCAGAGCGGCGCGGTCCTGCCGATCGCGACGCCGATGGACGCCGTGCACTCGGCGACCACGGCGACCATCGGCGGCAAGCGGGCGGTCCTCGCCGGCACCAACAACTACCTCGGCCTGACCTTCGACGCCGAGTGCCGCGCCGCGGCGATCGCCGCGATCGAGGCCAGCGGCACCGGCACCACCGGTTCGCGCATGGCGAGCGGCAACTACGCCGGCCATCGCGAGCTCGAGCGGGCCCTGGCTGACGCCATCGGCTGGGCCGCGGGCATCGTCTTCTCGACCGGCTACCAGGCCAACCTCGGCGCCTTGTCCGGCCTCGCCGGCAGCGACGAGTTCCTGCTGATCGACGCCGACAGCCATGCCAGCATCCACGACGGCTGCCGGCTGAGCAACGCGACCACGATCCGCTTCCGCCACAACGACGCCCAGGACCTCGACCGGCGCCTGGCCCGCCTCGGCGCCGACGCCCGTCGCACCTTGGTGGTGGTCGAGAGCCTGTACAGCACCCGCGGCGACCGGGCGCCGCTGCGCGAGATCGTCGAGATCAAGAAGCGCCACGGTGCCTGGCTGCTGGTCGACGAGGCGCATTCGTTCGGCGTGTTCGGGCCGCGCGGCCTGGGCCTGTGCGAAGAGCTCGGCCTGCTCGACGACGTCGACTTCCTGATCGGCACGTTCTCCAAGAGCCTGGGCGGCGTCGGCGGCTTCTGCCTCAGCCGCCATGCCGACCTCGAGCTGCTGCGGATGGTGAGCCGTCCCTACATCTTCACCGCCTCGTCGGCGCCACCGGCGATCGCCGCCACCCGGGTCGCCCTGCGCAAGGTGCTCGAGGGCCAGGCGCTGCGCGAGCGCTTGTGGCGGCATGCGCATCGCCTGCACGACGAGGCGATCCGGCTCGGCTACCGGCTCGGCGCCGACGACGCCGGCCCGGTGGTGGCGCTGCTGTTCGAATCGCGCGAAGCGGCGCTCTCGACCTGGCAGGGCCTGCTCGACGCCGGCGTCTACACCAACCTGATGATCCCGCCCGCCACGCCGGCGGGGCTCAGCATCGTGCGCATCAGCCTGAGCGCGGCGCACAGCGACGACGACCTGTCGCTGATCATCGAGTCGCTGGCCCAGCAGGCCGGGCGGCTCGATTCCGCCCGCTCGCTGCTGCACGCCTAGCGGCGCGTCTCAGCGCAGCAGCACCTCGTTGATCTTCGCCGAGAGGCGGGCCGCGATCTTGCGGTAGCCGCCGAGGTTGGGGTGGATCTCGTTGATCCAGTCGTTGCTGTTGCCGCCTTCGGTCGGGTTGGCCCGCACCAGGGTGTTGCGGGTGTCGATGACGTGGAACGCGGGCAGAGCCTTGCCGACGGCGCCGCTGTCCGAGTCGAGGACGAGCAGGGCATCGGCGAGCCCGTCGGTCAGCAGGTCGGCGATGCGTTGCTGCAGCCCGATCTCGAGGCCCGAGCCGGCGAACGCCTTGAACAGCCACGGTCCGGCGATCGGCACCGCGCCGACGAAGCGCGCCGGGGCGTTGCGCGGCGTCGCGTAGTCGTAGGTGTGGACGAAGGCCGGGCTGTTGCGGCTCAGGCTTTGGGCGGAGTCGCGCACCGAGAGGATGGTCGCGAACGCCTCCTGTACATTCAGCAGCAGGGCGGCGAAGGCTTCGTCGTCGATGTAGCTTTTCGGCTCCGCCGGGTCGCTGCCGGGGCGCGGCTCCTTGCGGATCAGCTCGCCGACGTCGTTGATCAGGTCGTTGCCGCCGCCGCTCAGCAGGAGCGCGTCGAAGTGGCTGCAGAAGTTCTTCTTCGCCAGGAAGCGGTTCAGGTCCTTGTTGCTGACCAGCTTTTCGATGTTGCGCAGGGTGTCGCCCGGATAGGCGAGGTTGAGGATCTGGGTGAAGCGGGCCAGGCGCAGCTCGAGCAGCAGGTTCGACGACGGGATCGCGGCGATGGTGAACCAGGAATCGCCCTCGGCCAGGAAGTGCCAGGGGTAGGTGGGGTCGTCCGGCGACTCCGCGTTCTCGCCCTCGCCGACGTCGCGCGGGTTGATGACGTCGACGGTCAGCTCGGGGTGCTGCGTTGCCATGTCGTGCTCCTTTTCCGGAGGCGGGCGGAGTGCACGGCGTCTTCACCGATCTTTACCGCCCGGCCACCCCTGCATTACGGCGCGTCGCCACCATTCTTGCAAGGCCTGATGGTCAGGCACTGGAGCAAGACGATGACGAGCAAGACAGCAGGCGCCGCGCAGGGCGCCCCCGGAGCCCGGGTCAGGCTGGTGATGGTGGGAATGGTGCTGACGCTGCTGGCGGCGATCGGCGTGTCGGCCTGGGCGCAGACGCCGCCGTCGGCCTCGCAGCCGAGCATGGGCATGCACGGCATGCACCAAGGCGGCATGGGCGGCCCGGGGATGATGGGCGGCTCGCCCGAGCGCATGGGCCGGATGATCGACCACATGCTCGACGGCCTGAACGCCACCGACGCGCAGCGCGCCCAGATCAAGCAGATCTTCGCCCAGGCTGCCACCGACCTGAAGGGCCAGGGCGCGGCCGCGCGCGACCTGCACCGCAAGGGCATGGAGGTCCTCACCGCCCCGGCGGTCGACGCCAACGCCGCCGAGCAGGTGCGGCTGCAGGCGATGCAGCTGCACGACCAGATGAGCCGGCGGATGACCCAGGCCATGGTCGCCGCGGCCAGTGTGCTGACGCCCGAGCAACGGGCGCAATTCGGTGCGCACCTGAAGGACCGCCAGGCGCGCATGGAAGAGCGGACGAAGCGGATGGAAGGGGACGGCAGCCGTCGATAATCGCCGGCGCCATCCACCGAAGGGCCCGGGCTCCGCGAGGAGCCCGCGCCGTTTTTTCGTCAAGCCCACGCCATGACGCCTCGCATCCTCCTGATCGACGACGACACCCGGCTCGCCTCGATGGTGGCCGAGTACCTCGGCCACTCCGGCTTCGAGGTCGAGACCGCCGGTTCGCTCGCCGCCGGCCGCGGCAAGCTCGCCGCCGGCCACTACGACGCCCTGGTGCTCGACCTGATGCTGCCCGACGGCGACGGCCTCGACCTGTGCCGCGAGCTGCGCAGCGAAAGCCGCACCCGGCACCTGCCGCTGCTCATGCTCACCGCCCGCGGCGAGCCGATGGACCGGATCGTCGGCCTCGAGCTCGGCGCCGACGACTACCTGCCGAAGCCGTTCGAGCCGCGCGAGCTGCTCGCTCGGGTCAAGGCGCTGCTGCGCCGGGCCGCGCCGCAGCCGGCCGACGACGACGTGCTGCGCTTCGGCCGCCTCGAGATCGACCTCGGCGCCCGCGTCGCCCGCCTCGACGGCAAGGTCTGCGACCTGACCGGGCACCAGTTCGACCTGCTGGTGGTGCTGGCGCAAAGCCCCGGCCGGGTGCTGACCCGCGATCAGATCATGGATTCGCTCAAGGGCCATCCGCTCGAGGCCTTCGACCGCTCGATCGACGTCCACATCTCGCGCATCCGGGCGCTGATCGAGGACGACCCGAAGGCGCCGCGCCGCGTCCTCACCGTGCGCGGCGCCGGCTACGTGTTCGCCCGCAAGCAGGACGCCGAGGACACTACCCAGTGATCGAAGATCCGCCGGCCGGGCGCCGGGCCGCTCCCAAGCCCGGCCGCGCCCCCTCGGGGGGCAGCGCGGCCGCGCCAGCGGCAAGCGTGGGGGCACACTGAACACTCTCTACCTTCGCATCTACGCCACGGTGGTGGCGGTGCTGCTGCTGTTCGCCTTCGCCTCGGGCTTCCTGGTCGAGCAGCACATCGACAGCGAACGGCAGCGCAACGAGTCCGCGGCCAACGAGCGGCTCGAGGCCTGGGGCGACCTGATCCAGCGCTCCCTGCCCGCCGCCGATGCATCCCGAGAAACCCAGGCGACGGCTGTGCGCGAGTGGTCGCAGAAGCTGCGCTTCCCGCTCGCGCTCGACGACGCCAACGGCGAACGCGTCGGCGCTTCGGACTCGTTCCTGCGTGTCATGGAAGAGGGAACGATCAAGCCCTACCCGGTCAAGTTCGACGACGGACGCACCCTCTGGACTTTCCGCCCCGGGCAGCTGCGGCAGATCGGGAACAACGCCCGTCGCGGCGGGCCCGACCGCCGGGCGCAGCCGCCGCCGCCGTGGCCGCCGCTGCCGGGCAACCTTCCGCGCGGGGCCGGCCTGGCGATCGTCCTGGTGGTGCTGTTCATCGCCATCGCCGCCGGCGCCTATCCGGTGGTGCGGCGGCTGACCCGCCGGCTCGAGTCGCTCAAGCAGGGCGTGGAGCAGTTCGGCGCCGGCCAGCTCAGCCATCGGGTCGAGGTGAGCGGCAACGACGAGGTCGCCGCCGTCGCCTCGAGCTTCAACGTCGCGGCGCAGCGGGTCGAGGCCCTGGTGCAGTCGCACCGGTCGCTGCTCGCCAACGCCAGCCACGAGCTGCGCTCGCCGCTGGCGCGGATGAAGATGGCGGTGTCGATGCTCGATGGCGCCGCGCCGGCGCAGCGCGACAAGCTCAAGGCCGAGATCGACCGCAACGTCGGCGAGCTCGACGCGCTGGTCGAGGAGGTGCTGCTCGCCAGCCGGCTCGACGGTGCCCAGGATCCGCTGCATCGCGACCGGGTCGACCTGCTCGCCGTCGCCGCCGAGGAAGCGGCGCGGGTCGATGCCACGGTCGATGCCGAAGGCCAGACGATGATCGACGGCGACGAGCGGCTGCTGCGCCGCGCCCTGCGCAACCTGCTCGAGAACGCGCGCCGCTACGGCGGCGGCGTGATCACCGTCTTGCTGCGCCCGGCGGCGGCGAGCGCCGGCGAGACCACGATCCAGGTCTGCGATCGGGGCGCAGGCGTGCCGGCGGAGATGCGCGAGCGGATCTTCGAGCCGTTCTTTCGCCTCCCGGGCCATGCCGAGCAGGCGGGCGGCGTCGGCCTCGGCCTGTCGCTGGTCAAGCAGATCGCCGAGCGCCATGGGGGCAGCGTCCGCTGCGAGCCGCGCGAGGGCGGCGGCACCTGCTTCCGGATCACGCTGCCGGCGGGCTAGGGCCCGTCGGCACCGCCCGGGCCGCGGCCGCCTCCTCGCGCTCGCGGCGCAGCGTCCAGCCGAGGAAGCCGGCGAGGCAGAGGGCGGCGAGGGCGACGCCGAGCGTCGCCATCGACCAGAAGCCCTGGGCACCGCGCATCCAGGCCGGCCCGACATCGAGCTCGAACACCGCGACGTAGCCGCCGCCCAGGCCGATCGCCCAGATCGCGACCGCGTAGACCACCAGCGGCACGGTGGCGATGCGGTGGGCGCGCAGCACGAACGCGGCGACGGTCTGCGCCGCGTCGGCGACATGGAACAGCACCACCCAGGCCAGTAGCGGCAGGGCCGCGGCGATGATCACCGGGTCGCGGGTGTACAGGCCGATCAGCGGCTCGCGCAGCAGGTAGACGGCGCTGCCGAGCACGGCGGCGATCAGCACGCCGATCTCGACGCCGGCCCAGCCGATCCGGCCGGCGTCGTCGCTGTCGCCGGCGCCGATGCGCTGCGCCACGAGGACGCTCGAGGCGTTGGCGATCGACAGCGGCACCATGAACATCAGCGAGACCATGTTGACCGCGATCTGGTGCCCGGCGACCGGCGTCGCGCCGATGCGCGAGATGAAGAAGGCCATGAAGGTGAAGCCGGTCACCTCGATCAGGATCGACAGGCCCATCGGGATGCCCAGGCGCAGCAGCGCTTTCAGGCTCTTCCGGCTCGGCGGGGCGAGGCCGTGGCCGAGGCCGAAAGGCGCATAGAACGGATCGCCGCGCACCACCATGATCGCCGCCAGCAGCTGGCACCACATGACGATCGCGGTGGCGATGCCGCAGCCCTGGGCGCCGAGGGCCGGCAGGGCGAGCGTGCCGAAGGGCGTCGGCAGGGCGAAGCCGAAGACCAGGAGGGCGTTGATCGGCACCTTCAGCGCCAGGCCGCCGAGCTGCAGCACCATCACCGCCTTCGGCCGCGAGACGGCGACGTTGAAGCCGCGATAGGCCATGAACACCAGCGAGGCGGGCAGGGCACAGGCGAGGCCGCGCAGGTAGCTGCGCACCTTCTCGGCCACCGCCGGCTCGGCCCGCGCCAGGGCGAGGAAAGGCTCGGGCAGGAGCAGCACGGCGCAGCCGAGGACCGCCAGCGCGAGCGCCAGCCAGACTGCCTGTTCGGCCTCGTGGCCGCTCTCGCGGTGCTTGCCGGCGCCGAACAGCTGGCCGGCGATCGGCCCGACCGCCAGGATCACGCCCATCAGGCCGACGAAGACGGAGATGTAGACCGAGCCGCCGATCGCCAGCGCCGCCAGGTCGAGCGCCGAGGCGCGGGCCGTCATGACGGTGTCGACGGTGCTGAACGCCAGCACGGCGATCTGGCCGACGAACACCGGCCAGGCGAGCGGAAAGAGGCGGAGCGCGCTTTCCTGGAGACGCGGCCGCGTCATGAGGCCGCGCGGGCCGCGGGCTCGGCCGGGGCGGGCGCGTCGGCAGCGGCCGCCGCTCCGCCCGCGCCCGGGAAGGCGCGCTCGGCATAGCGGTTGAAGCGCCAGGCGGTGCCTTCCTGGGTGATGCGGCGCCAGGTGGCGCGCTTCTCGGCAGGCGACATCGCGGTCCAGCGCTGCACCTCCTCGAAGCTGCGGCCGCAGCCCTTGCAGATCGCGTCGCCCTGGCTGGTGGAGCAGATGGCGATGCAGGGTGCGTCCGGCGTGGTCGCGTACCAGGCGAGCCAGGCGGTCTGCGCCGTCGGCGGCATCGAGGCCTCGTCGCATTCGGCCTCGTGGTAATAGACCATCAGCGCATAGACCTCGGCCAGCGCCAGCACCTCGGCGCAGGCGGTGATGCCGTCAGGCGAAGGCTTCTCTTCCCGCCACCAGTTGATGGCGGATTCGATGTCGGTGATGTGCAGGGCGGCCACGGCGCTCGCCGGAAGGGGAGGCGAGGATAGCGCAGCCGTCCGCCGGCCGAGGCCGGTCGGAGGACGATGCCGCCGGCGACTCAGGGCGCGCTGGCGGGCGACGGCGCGGGGGTGGGCGTGGCCGGGATCACGATCACGGCGCCCGGGGTGGTGGTGGTCGTTTCCTTGATCATGCCTCCGCCCTCGACGCTGCCCGAGGTGGTGACGCGCTGGTTCGGCCCTTGCGGACCGACGACTCGGGCCAGGCAGTCGGCCTTGTCCTTGGCCGGCACGACGTTGCAGCGGTCGGTGGCATTGGCCGTCGGCGAGCCGCTGTTGTCGAGCTTGCCCTTCTTCTTCTCGTCGAGCGCTGCGCCGGCTTCCTTCAGGCAGGTGGCCCTGTCCTGGGCGGTGTTTCCGGCTTCGCAGTTGGCTCTTTCCCGGAGGTAGAGCGATTTCGCATCGTCGGTCGCCACCGGGTCGGCGGCGAGCACGGCGGCGCTGACGCCGAGCAAAGCGGCCGTGATGGTCAGGGATGTCAGCCGCCGGCCGCGGGGCTGGAAAATACGTGCGCTCATCATGGTCTCCAAGACTTCATGTCCATGCCGGCAGCGTAGGTCTCGCCCCGGACCGGTGCCGTAGGACGGCGCCGCCCTCCGGCGCCGCACGACTGCCCGTATCCGCCGCAGACGAATGGGACAATCGAGCCGTCCCATGGAGGAATCCGCCGATGAAACGGCCGTCGACCGAATCGCAGCTCTTCGAAGCCCTGGCCTTCGCCGCGCACAAGCACCGCCGGCAGCGGCGCAAGGATGTCGAGGCGAGCCCGTACATCAACCACCCGATCGCCCTGGCGCGGACCCTGTCGGTCGAGGGCGGGATCGTCGACACCAAGACCCTGATCGCCGCGGTGCTCCACGACACGGTCGAGGACACCGACACCACGTTCGAGGAGATCCGGGCGATGTTCGGCGCCAAGGTCGCCGACACGGTGCGCGAGGTCACCGACGACACCTCGCTCGACAAGGCCGAGCGCAAGCGCCTGCAGATCGAGCACGCGCCGCAGATGAGTAAGCGCGCGGCGCTGGTGAAGCTCGCCGACAAGACCTCCAACCTGCGCGACGTCGCCGCCAACCCGCCGCGCGGCTGGCCGCTGGAGCGGCGCCGCGCCTACTTCGACTGGGCCAAGGCGGTCGTCGAGCAACTGCCGCCGGTCAGCAAGCGGCTGCGCGCCGCCTTTGACGAGGCCTATTCGAAACGGCCGTAAGCAGGCGTCAGCAAGTTCTGCCGTTCATCGCCGTCGTCGCCCGCGGGCCGGTCACGCCGGCCAGGATCGCACCGACAATCGCAGCCGGCCCGGCCGCTGGGCGCCGGGCGAACGGAGCGTCGCCATCCCGTCCTGCCTGACCGAAACCGCGCACCGGCCCTGCCCGACCTGGCGGCGCCGGCTCGCCGCCGGGTTCACGATGATCGAGCTGATGGTGGTGGTGGGCATCATCGCCGTGCTGGCGCTGCTCGCCGCGCCGAGCATCTCCGACAAGATCGTCCGCGACCAGATCGTCGAGGCGTCCAAGCTGATCGAGTTCGCCAAGCCGCCGATCCAGGTCTCGTGGGCGACGCTGGCGGCGATGCCGGTCGACAACGCCAGCGCCGGCCTGCCGCCGGCGACGAGCATCGTCAACAACTTCGTCAGCTCGGTGGCGGTCGAGTCGGGGGCGATCCAGGTCACCTTCGGCAACCGCGCCAATGCCGCGCTGCGCGGCAAGATGCTGAGCTTTCGTCCCGGCGTCGTCGAGGCCTCGCCGATCGTGCCGATCACCTGGGTCTGCGGCCACGCCGGCCCGCCGGTGCCGATGAACGCGCGCGGGCTCGACAAGACCAGCATCCCCGACCGCTACCTGCCGCTCAATTGCCGGGCCGCCGCTCCGGGCGCCTGAAAGCGCGGCGGCGCCGCGAGGCGTTGTTAGCATGACCGCGTGATCGCGCTGCAAACGTCCGCCATCGACTATGCCCGACTCCGCCATGCCGGGCGAGACGTCCTCTCGCTCGCCCTGATCGACGCCCGCAACCGCACCCTGGCCTGGGCGGCGCTGCTCGAGGAGGCGCCCGGCGAGATCCTGACCCTCGGGGGCGGGTTGCCGCCGGCGGTCGCCGCGAGCCTCGATCCGCCGCTCTGGACGCTGGGCGCGATCGGCTGGTTCCAGGAGTACTGGATCGGCCGCAACGTCCAGCGCGGCCGCGGCGAGGCGGCCGATGCGCAGGGGCCGCGCCTGGCCTCGATCCTGCCCAGCGCCGATGCGCTCTACGACCCGGCCACGGTGGCCCGGCCGACCCGCCGCGGCCTGGCGGCCGACGGCCTGCCGGATCTGCAGGCGACCCGGCAGTACCTGGTCGAGTCGCTCGAGACCACGCTCGATCTGCTCGACGGCATGCGCGAGGAGGACGACGCCGCCCTCTACTTCCACCGCCTCGCCCTGTTCCACGAGGAGATGCGTCTGGAAGACTTCGCGGTCCTGGCGCAGACCCTGGGCGTGCCGGTGGGCGAGGCCTTGCTGCCCCGGGTCGCGACCTTCGCGCCGCGGCCGCCGCTGGTCTTTCCGGCGACGCGATGGCTGCTGGGCGCCGACGCGCCCGGCTTCGTCTTCGACAACGAGCGTGCGCCGCATCCGGTGGCGATTCCCGAGTTCGAGATCGACGCCCAGGCCGTCACCTGGGCGCAGTACGGCGAGTTCGTCGAGGACGGCGGCTACGACGAGCCGGCGCACTGGAGCGAGGCCGGCCGGACCTGGGTCGAGCGGGAGGTGCGGCGCACGCCGCGGCACGTCGACCAGATGCGCCATGGCGTGCTGCGTCACCGCTTCGGCCAGCTGAGCCGCGTCGCCGGCGCCGAGCCCGCGGTCCACGTCAGCGCCTTCGAGGCCGAGGCCTGGTGCCGCTGGGCCGGCCGCAGGCTGCCGAGCGAGGTCGAGTGGGAGGCGGCGGCGCATCAGGGCGCGAGCCGAGGGTTCCGCTTCGGCGACGTGTGGGAGTGGACGGCGAGCACCTTCCGGCCCTATCCCGGCTTCGTCCTCGGACCCTGGCGCGACTATTCGCTGCCCAGCTTCGGCCGGACGCGGGTTCTGCGCGGCGCCAGCTTCGCGACGCCGCTCGGCCTGAGGAGCGCGCGCTTTCGCCGCTTCGCGGCACCGGGGCACGACGAGGGCTTCTTCGGCTTTCGCAGCTGCGCGGCCTGAAGGCCGGCCGACCGGGACGCGCTCGCGCCATGTGACACGCGCGTGTCCGCGGCAGCCGGGGCGAATGCATTAGGGAAACCCCGTTCTCGCCGACGGGCGGGCTCTCGAACAATGCCTTGGACGGCCCCGCGGCATTTCCCGGCGGAGGCCCGTGCCATAGGAGACCGGCGTGGACCAGACCCTTTCCCTGACCGTGAACGGCAAGGCCGTCACTGCGACCATCGACCCGAGGACGACGCTCGTGCAGTTCCTGCGCGAGCACCTCAGGCTCACCGGCACCCATGTGGGCTGCGACACCGCGCAGTGCGGCGCCTGCACGGTGCACATGAACGGCCGGGCCGTGAAGTCCTGCTCGATGCTGGCGCTGCAGGTGCAGGGCAGCGAGATCAGGACGATCGAGTCCCTGGCCGGCAAGGACGGCGAGCTGCATCCGATGCAGGCGGCGTTCCGCGAGTGCCACGGCCTGCAGTGCGGCTACTGCACTCCCGGCATGGTGATGTCGGCGGTGCAGCTCCTGGCGGACAACCCCCAGGCCAGCGAAGCCGAGATCCGCGAGGGCCTCGACGGCAACATCTGCCGCTGCACGGGCTATCAGAACATCGTCAAGTCGATCCAGTTCTGCCAGTCGGGCGCCAAGCCCGTCGCGGTCTGAGGAGCGCGTCATGGGCAACATGAACGAAGTCCCCGACACCACCAAGAACCCGATCGGCCAGAGCTTTCGCCGCCGCGAGGACAGGCGCTTCGTCACCGGCGACGGCCAGTACACCGACGACGTCACCCTGCCGGGCCAGACCTACGGCGTGTTCCTGCGCTCGCCGCACGCGCATGCGCGGATCCGCTCGATCAAGCTCGACGCGGCGAAGAAGGCGCCCGGCGTCGTCGACATCATCACCGGCGCCGACCTGGCCGATGCCAAGGTCGGCGGCCTGCCCTGCGGCTGGCTGATCCACAGCAAGGACGGCGCGCCGATGAAGGAGCCGGCGCATCCGGTGCTGGCCCAGGGCAAGGTGCGCCACGTCGGTGACCAGGTAGCGCTGGTCGTCGCCGAGTCGGTCGCCCAGGCCAAGGACGCGGCCGAGCTGATCGAGGTCGAGTACGACGAGCTGCCGGCGGTGATCGACATCGCCAGCGCGCACAGCGCCGGCTCGGCGGTGCACGACGAGGTCGCCGACAACACCTGCTACGACTGGGGCCATGGCGACAAGGCGGCGGTCGACGCCGCCTTCGCCAAGGCGGCGCACGTCACCAAGCTCAGCATCGTCAACAACCGGCTGGTGCCGAACGCGATCGAGCCACGTGCCGCCAACGCCGCCTACAACAAGTCGGACGCGAGCTACACGCTCTACGTCGCCAACCAGAACCCGCACGTCGAGCGGCTCCTGATGTGCGCCTTCGTGCTCGGCCTGCCGGAATCGAAGGTGCGGGTGATCGCCCCCGACGTCGGCGGCGGCTTCGGCTCGAAGATCTTCCTCTACCCCGAGGACGTCGCCCTGGTCTGGGCGAGCAAGCGGGTCGGCCGGCCGATCAAGTGGACCGCCGAGCGCAGCGAGTCGTTCCTCTCCGACGCGCACGGCCGCGACCACGTCACCACCTCCGAGCTGGCGCTCGACGCCCAAGGCAACTTCCTGGCGCTGCGCGTCAAGACGGTCGCCAACATGGGCGCCTACCTCTCGACCTTCGCCTCGGCGGTGCCGACCATCCTCTACGCCACCCTCCTCGCCGGCCAGTACAAGACACCGGCGATCTACGCAGAGGTCCGGGCGGTGTTCACCAACACCGTGCCGGTCGACGCCTACCGCGGCGCCGGGCGGCCCGAGGCGACCTACATCGTCGAGCGCACCGTCGAGCAGGCGGCACGGGAGATGAAGATCGACCCGGCGGAGCTCCGGCGGCGAAACTTCATCACCAGCTTCCCCTACGCCACGCCGGTCGGCCTGACCTACGACGTGGGCAACTACGCCGCCCACCTCGACAAGGCGATCGAGATGGCCGACACCGCCGGCTTCAAGGCGAGAAAGGCGGCCTCGGAGGCCAAGGGCAAGAAGCGCGGCCTCGGCTACTCCTGCTACATCGAGGCCTGCGGCATCGCCCCGTCGAACATCGCCGGCGCGCTCGGCGCCCGGGCCGGCCTGTTCGAAGCCGGCGAGGTGCGGGTCCATCCGACCGGCACGGTCACCGTCTTCACCGGCTCGCACAGCCACGGCCAGGGCCACGAGACGACGTTCGCGCAGCTCGTCGCCGGCAGGCTCGGCATCCCGCTCGACAACGTCGAGATCGTCCACGGCGACACGGGCAGGGTGCCGTTCGGCATGGGCACCTACGGCAGCCGCTCGCTCGCGGTCGGCGGCACGGCGATCTCCAAGGCGGTGGACAAGATCATCGCCAAGGGCAAGAAGATCGCCGCCCACTTGCTCGAGGCGGCCGACACCGACATCGAGTTCGAGAACGGCGAGTTCAAGGTGGCCGGCACCGACAAGAAGGTGCCGTGGGGCTCGGTCACGCTCACGGCCTACGTGCCGCACAACTTCCCGCTCGACAAGCTCGAGCCCGGCCTGAACGAGAACGCCTTCTACGACCCGACCAACTTCACCTATCCGTCGGGCAGCTATGTCTGCGAGGTCGAGGTCGATCCCGACACCGGCAAGGTGCAGATCGAGTCGTTCGTCGCGGTCGACGACTTCGGCAACATCGTCAACCCGATGATCGTCGCCGGCCAGGTGCATGGCGGCATCGCCCAGGGCCTCGGCCAGGCGATGATGGAAGGCTGCGCCTACGACCCGAAGTCGGGCCAGCTCCTGACCGGCTCGTTCATGGACTACGCGATGCCGCGCGCCTCGGACATCCCGAACATCAAGCTGGCGACGACCAACACGCCGTGCAGCCACAACCCGATGGGGGTCAAGGGCTGCGGCGAGGCGGGCGCGATCGGCGCCCCGGCGGCCTACATCAACGCGATCACCGACGCCCTCGGCGTCGTCGACGTGGCGATGCCGGCGACGGTCGAGCGCGTCTGGCGCGCCGCCCAGAGCAGCAACGCCTGAACGCGAACGGAACAAGGAGAACACCATGTACGGATTCGACTATCAACGTCCGGCCAGCCGCGACGCGGCCAAGGCTGCCGCCAGCGGCGCCGACGCCCGCTACCTCGCCGGCGGCCAGAGCCTGATCCAGGCGATGCGGCTGCGCCTTTCGCAATCGGAGCGGCTCGTCGACCTCGGCGGCATCGCCGACCTGAAGGCGATCAAGGTCGACGCCAACGGCGTCACCGTCGGCGCCATGGCGACGCACGCGTCGGTCGCCGCCAACGCAGACGTTCGCAAGGCGATCCCGGCGCTCGCGGAGCTCGCCGGCGGCATCGGCGACCCTATGGTGCGCAACATGGGCACGATCGGCGGCTCGATCGCCAACGCCGATCCGGCGGCGTGCTATCCGGCCGCAGTGCTGGGCCTGAACGCCACCATCCACACCGACCGGCGGACGATCGCCGCCGATGCGTTCTTCACCGGTCTGTACGAGACCGCGCTGCAGCCGGGCGAGCTAATCACCGCAGTCAGCTTCCCGACGGCGCAGAAGGCGGCCTACGAGAAGTACAAGCAGCCGGCGTCGCGGTTCGCGCTCGTGGGCGTGTTCGTCGCCCAGACCGCGGGCGGCGTGCGGGTCGCGGTGACCGGCGCCAAGTCGCACGTGTTCCGGGCGACGCAGATCGAGCAGGCGCTGGCGAAGAGCTTCACGGCCGAGGCGGCCAAGGCGGTGAAGATGCCGACCACCGACGTCAACGCCGACCTGCACGGCTCGGCCGAATACCGGGCGGCGATGATCAGCGTGATCGCTTCGCGGGCCGTGGCCGCGGCACTCACTCGCTGAGGGTGGCGGGCGCGGGCCGGTCCCGCGCTCGGTGCCGGCGCCTAGTCGCGGGTGCGGCGCCGGGCGATGAAGCCGACGGCCAGGAGCCCGGCCATGAACAGGGCGTAGGTCTCGGGCTCGGGCACCGCGCTCGTCTGGGTGAAGACGCGGATGTGATCGCCCGGATCGACGGCGCGCCAGTCGATCGTCAGCACGTTGCCGACGAAGGAGAGCAGGTCCCTCGGCTCGAGCCCGATCAGAAGACTGGTGCCGTAGTTGATGCCCGGGGCGCCGTAGGTGGCGTTCGACCCGTCGAGGTTGGCCTTGCTGGAGAACACGCCGGTGATCGGCGCGTCGAAGGTGATGTTGGCGAAGATGTCCTTGCTACCGGCCGGATCGAAGAAGATGTACCAGGCTTTGCCCAGGGCGCCGACCTTCTCGTCGATGAAGTACAGCGTGTCGCTGTCGACCTGGCCCTGGCCCACGGGGGTCGGGCTGCTGTACTCGCCGAACGAGAGCCCCGACGTGAGGTTCGCGACGGTGGGATCGGCGGCATGCACGGCCGATGCCAGACAGAGCGCGCCGAGTGCGGCGGCAAGACGACCCTTCATGACCCACTCCCAGTTCTTCGTATTGGGGCCTGTCGGCGCACCCTGTCGCGTCATCCTAGGCCCGCAGGTGGTGCGACGTAACACCGCGGTTCGGGGGTTTGGGCCCGAAACGCCGGTTCCGACCCCCTTTGGCCACTACCGGTTAGCATGAAACGGTCCATGTCCACTTCCCCTGCCTTGCCGACCTCCGTCGACGCCGTGATCGGCCGGCTCGCGGAGGTCGGCTATCTCGCCGACCGCCGGCTCGGCACCGCCGTCTTCCTGGCGCTGACGCTGCGCCGGCCGCTGTTCCTCGAGGGCGAGCCGGGCGTCGGCAAGACCGAGCTGGCCAAGGCGCTGGCGAGCGTGCTCCAGGCCTTGCTGCTGCGCGTCCAGTGCTACGAGGGCCTCGACATCGCCCAGACCGCCTACGAATGGAACGTCGCGCGGCAGATGATGGAGATCCGCCTCGCCGAGGCGGCGCACGGCGTCGACGACCCGGCCGCGCGCGAGCGTCTCGGCAAGAGCCTGTATTCGCGCGACATGCTGATCGAGCGGCCGCTGCTGGAAGCGCTGACCCAGGAACGCTCGCCGGTGCTGCTGATCGACGAGCTCGACCGGGCCGACGAGCCCTTCGACGCCTTCCTGCTCGAGGTCCTGGCCGAGAACCAGCTCACCATTCCCGAGCTGGGCACCATCAAGGCGAGCGCGCCGCCGATCGTCATCATCACCAGCAACCGCACCCGGGAGATCCACGACGCCCTCAAGCGCCGCTGCCTCTACCACTGGGTCGGCTATCCCGATGCGGAGCGCGAGCTCGAGATCGTGCGGCTGCGCGCGCCGGGGGCGGCGGAACGGCTCTACGCCGAGATCGTTGCCTTCGTGCAGCGGATGCGCACCGTCGACCTATTCAAGTCGCCGGGCATCGCCGAGACGATCGACTGGACCAATGCGCTGGTCGCCCTCAACACCATCAGCCTCGACCCCGAGAGCGTGCAGGACACGCTCGGCGTGCTTCTCAAGCACCGCGACGACATCACCAAGATGTCGAGCGCCGAGGTGACGCGTCTGCTCAACGAGCTGCGCGACCCGGCACGCGTTCGCGCCGGCTGACCGAACGGGGTGCTGCTTGACCGGCTCCGTGACGGATCGCGCGCTCGCCGCAGGATCGCCGGATGTTCGCTGAGAACATCACCCACTTCGCGCGCGTCCTGCGCCGGGCGGGGGTGCCGGTCGGCCCCGACCGAGTGATCGCCGCGCTCGAGGCGATCGAGGCGGTCGGCTTCTCGCACCGGGACGACGTCCATGCGGCACTCTCGGCGGTGATGCTCGACCGGCACGAGCAGCAGGACATCTTCGACCAGGCATTCGATGCCTTCTGGCGCGACCCGAAGCTGCTCGAGCAGATGATGGCCCTGCTGCTGCCCAAGATCCAGGGCAAGGGCGACCGCGAGCGGCCGCGCGCCAACCGCATCGCCGAAGCGCTGGCGCCGCCGCCCGCCGAGGCGATGGCGAAGAAGCCGCAGGACGACGGCAGCGACCCGATCGACTACGAGACCAGCTTCACCTTTTCCGACCGCGAGCGCCTGCAAACGGCCGACTTCGAATCGATGACGGCAGCGGAATTCGAGCTCGCCAAGCGCATCGCCGAGGAGCTGCCCTTGCCGCTGGCGCCGGTGCGGCGGCGCCGCCACGAGGCCAGCGGCCGCGGCCGGATCGACCTGCGCCGGACGATGCTGGCGATGGCGCGCCAGCCGCAGACGCTGCTGCCGCGCTTCAGCGAGCCGCGCACCGAGCTGCCGACGCTGATCGTCCTGCTCGACATCTCGGGCTCGATGGACCGCTACGCCCGCCTGATGCTGCACTACGTGCACGGCCTGACCCGGCGTCACCTGAAGGTGCACACGCTCACCTTCGGCACCCGACTCACCAACATCACCCGGGCGCTGCGCAACCGCGACCCGGACGTCGCCCTGGCCCTGGCCGCGGCGCAGGTGCAGGACTGGAAGGGCGGCACCCGCATCGCCTCCTGCCTCGACGACTTCAACCGCCACTGGGCGCGGCGCCTGCTCGGCGCCAATGCCGCCGTGCTTCTGGTGAGCGATGGCCTCGACACCGACGAGCATGGCGAGCTGAGCCGGGCCGCCAAGCAGCTCCGGCTCTATGCGCACCAGATCGTCTGGCTCAACCCCTTGCTGCGCTTCGACCGCTTCGAGCCGCGCGCCGCCGGCATCCGCGCGATCCTGCCGCATGTCGACCGCTTCCTGCCGGTACACAACCTCGCCAGCCTGGCCGACCTCGCGGTCGCGCTGCGCGCGCCGCGGGTGCCGCTGTCCTCGCTGCTCTTGCCGGCGGCCTCGCGCCGCGTCGCCTAACCGGAGAGACTCCATGGAACTTCAAGGCGACCGCCTCATTCCCGCGCCCGTGGCCACCACCTGGGCGGCGCTCAACGATCCGGAGACGCTGAAGGCCTGCATCGCCGGCTGCGAGTCGCTCGAGCGCACCGGCGACGACGCCTACGTGGCGGTGGTGGCGCTCAAGGTCGGCCCGGTCAGCGCCCGCTTCAAGGGCAACCTGAAGATGACCAACGTGGTGCCGCCGACCGGCTACACCATCAACTTCGACGGCCAGGGCGGCGTCGCCGGCTTCGGCCGCGGCTCCGCCGACGTCCGCCTCGCCGCCGAGGGCGATGCCGCCACCCGGCTGAGCTATTCCGCCCGGGCCCAGGTGGGCGGCAAGATGGCGCAGATCGGCTCGCGCCTCATCGACGCGACCGCCGGCAAGATCACCGACGACTTCTTCAAGGCCTTCGAGGCGCATCTCCAGGCACTGGTCGCGCCGGCCGGCGTGCCGGGAGGCCCGCCGCCGACGCCGGTGCGTGTCGCCGAGCCTGCCGGCACGCTCGGCTGGGTCCTGGCCGCGATCGTCGTCCTGGCTACGCTGTTCTTCATGCTGCGTTAGCCCCCGGCAGGGTCGGCTCAGGCACGCGTCGCGCGCCGGCGAACGCAATCGATATAGCCGTCGCCGTCGGGCGGGCGGCCGTTCTTCTGCGCCTCCCAGAGCATCCGGCCGAGGCACTCCATCGCCTCGTGCTGGGCGGCGTGCATCGAGCCGAGCCGGGCGGCGAGCAGCTCGCAGGCCTGGCGGATGCCGCGCGGCTGGTCGATCGCGACCTGCTCGCTGATCGAGAGATGCATCGACAGGTGCAGGAACGGGTTCTCGCGGCCGCCGTCCGGCGGGTACGTGGCGGCGCGCGCCCGTTCGATGTCGGCGAGATCGTCGGCGTATTCCGGATGCTCGGCGATCCAGTCGGCGGCGATCGTCTCAAGCGGCGTCAGCGGCAGCCGCGCCGCGCGTTTCCTCTGCACCTCGACGAAGAAGCCCCGGACGTCGTCGGAAGAGGGTGCGAACACGGGTCGATTGTCGGTGCCGCGTTCAATTGCCGCGAACGCCGCCGACGAATCCCCTCAGCCCTCGCAGCCGGGGCGATGCGCACAATGTCGTGTCCCCTTCCCAGGCCGGGCCACGCCCGCCACACCGAATGAACATCACCACCGAGCAGCTCTTCGACAACGCCCGCACGCAAAACGGCTTCACCGCGGAGCCGGTGACCGAGGCCGAGCTGCGCAAGCTCTACGACCTGATGAAATGGGCGCCGACCTCGGCCAACAGCTCGCCGGCGCGGATCGCCTTCGTCACCTCGCCCGAAGCCAAGGCGAAGCTGCTCGAGTGCGTCACGCCGGGCAACGTGAGAAGACGCGCTCGGCGCCGGTGGACGGCGATCATCGGCATGGACATGGCGTTCTACGACAAGCTGCCGAAGCTCTTTCCCCATGCCGACGCGCGCTCCTGGTTCATCGGCAAGAAGGAGTTCGCCGACACCACGGCGTTTCGCAACTCGAGCCTGCAGGGTGCCTACCTGATCCTCGCGGCGCGCGCGATCGGCCTGGACTGCGGGCCGATGAGCGGCTTCGACGGCGCCAAGATGGACGCCGCGTTCTGGGCCGGCACCGAGGTCAAGACCAACTTCATCTGCAACCTCGGCCACGGCGATCTGACCAAGCTGTTCGGGCGCAGCCCAAGGCTCGCGTTCGAAGAGGCCTGCCGGATCGTCTAGCTTTCGGCTGGCCTCAGGCGGACGGCGTCTGGGCGGCGTCCGGCCGATCGGCCGCGCTCCAGCCGGCCCGGGCCTGGCGCTCGGCCGCCTGGCGGCGCTCGAGCGCGAACAGCTCCTCCAGCTGCTGGCGCCCCTGCTTGGCGACGGCGATGAGGCGCGCCTCGTCCTTGCGATGCGGCGCCATCTCCTGCAGCTGGGCGACGTTGTGGCGGCGAAAGCGCAGCGCCAGGTTCCGTGCCTGGTGCGGCTGCCAGCCGAGCAGCTCGAGGGCGCTGCGCGCCGTCATCAGCGCCGAGTCGAGCGTCTCGCGCTCGATCAGCGTCACGCCGAGCTCGTGCAGCTCGTAGTAGTGCTGGACGTTGCGGGCCCGGGCGACGACGGTCGCGTCGGGAAGTTCTCGGCGGATCATGCGGGCGCATTCGACGCTCTGCTCGATGTCGTCGATGGCGACGACGATCACCCGCGCCGAGTCCGCGCCGGCGGTGCGCATCAGGTCGAGCCGGGTGGCGTCGCCGTAGTGGACGCGCCAGCCGAACTTGCGCAGCGCCTCGATCGCCTCGGCATCGTGATCGAGCACCGTCGGCGCCACGCCGTTGGCGAACAGCAGCCGGCCGACGATCTGGCCGTAGCGGCCGAAGCCGGCGATGATCACGGGGCCGCTCTGCGGCTCGCTCAGCTCCTCGACACCGTCGCGTCGCGCCTGGCCGGCCAGGATCGGGATCCACCAGCGATCGGCGGCCACGAGGAGCAGCGGCGTCAGCGCCATCGAGATCGTGACGGCGGCGATGAGGAACGACGATGCCGGCGCCGAGATCACCCCCGCCTGGTTCGCGGTCTGGAAGACGACGAAACCGAACTCGCCACCCTGCGCGAGCAGGATGATGAAGACCGGCCGCTCGATCTTCGGGATCGGCATCGCCCGGCCCATCGCCCAGAGCACGCCGGCCTTGATCGCCAGGAAGGCGACCACCACGGCGGCGATCAGCAAGGGTCGGTCGAGCACCACCTGGAAGTCGATGTTCATGCCGACGGCGATGAAGAAGAGGCCGAGCAGCAGCCCCTTGAACGGCTCGATGTCGGTCTCGAGCTCGCGCCGGTACTCGCTTTCCGCGAGCAGCACGCCGGCGAGGAAGGAGCCGAGCGCCATCGACAGGCCGACCGCGTTCATCAGCGCGGCGGTCGCGACCACCAGCAGCAGCGAGGCGGCGGTGAAGATCTCGGGGGTGTCGCTCTTGGCGATCCAGCGCAGCATCGGCCGGAGCAGCAGCCGGCCGCCGAGGATGATCGCCGCGATCGTGCCCGCCGCCTTGGCGGCGCCGAGCCAGCCGCCGCCGGCGGCGTCGTGCCCCGTGGCGATGGCGAGGAAGGGCAGCATCGCCAGGATCGGGATCGCGGCGATGTCCTGGAGCAGGGCGACGCTGAGCACGCTCTCGCCCGAGGTCGTGGCCATGAGGTTGCGCTCGGCCAGGACGCCGAGGCCGATCGCCGTCGACGACATCGCCAGCCCGAGGGCGACGACGACGGCGAGCCGCCAGTCGATGCCGAACGCCACCCCGCCGAGAGCGAGCAGCGCGGCCGAGCCGAAAAGCTGCACGCTGCCCCAGCCGAAGATCGGCTTTCGCAGCGACCAGAGGCGCTGCGGCTCGAGCTCCAGGCCGATCAGGAACAGCATCAGCACGACGCCGAACTCGGCGAAGCCGAGCATGCTCTCGGCGTTGGTGACGAGCTTGAAGCCCCAGGGCCCGATCAGCACGCCGGCACCGAGGTAGCCGATGATCGAGCCGAGGCCGAGGAACTTCGCCACCGGGACCGCGATCACCGCGGCGGCGAGATAGACGAGCAGGCCGGTGAGCCAGGTGCCGTGTTCCATGCGTGCCCCTAGACCGGTTCCATGACGTTCTCGATCGGCCGGGCCGAGAGCGGCACCTCGCAGGCGGGGCAGGGCTCGACCGATTCGATCTCCGGCCAGTCGGGATAGCGGGCGAGCTGGCCGACGTAGTGCTCGGCGTGCGCCGCGAGCTCGGCCTCGCTCGCCTTGTGCGCACCGTGCAGCAGGAGCGGCGGCAGGAAGCGCATGCCGCACAGCGCCGCGGTCTGCTCGTAGGGCGGCAGGAAGGCGTCGAAGAAGTAGCGGTTGTAGCTGTCGGGCCGGTACGAGGTCTCGGGGCCGCCGGTGGTGGCCGCGAGCCAGAGATCCTTGCCGCGGACCGCCGTACCGCCGGGACCGTAGGCCCAGCCGAAGGCGAGGACCTCGTCGAGCCAGAGCTTGAGCAGCGGCGGCATGCCGTACCAGTGGATCGGGTGCTGCCAGACGACCAGCTTCGCCGCCATCAGCGCCGCCTGCTCGGCGGCGACGTCGATCAGGTAGTCGGGATAGAGGGCGTAGAGGTCGCGGACCTCGATCCGCCGCGGCGCCGCCACGGTCTCGAGCTGCCGGGCGGCCAGCAGCATGCGCCGGTTGGCGCGCGATTGCTCGAGCTCGGGGTGGGCGACGAGGACGAGGACTTCGGCACCGGCCGGCGCGGCCTCGGCCTCGGCCGGCGCGGGAATTTCTGCCATGAGCGGCTTTCGCGAAAGGGTTGTTGTCGCTGGTAACTCGGGATGGCGGCCAGCCGCCGGGCGCCGCTAACATAACCGCAAAACCGAAAACAGGAAGCGAGGGCTCGGATGCCGGTGATCGTGGTCGCCAATCCCAAGGGCGGCGTCGGCAAGACGACGCTCGCCACCAATCTGGCGGGTTATCTCGCATCGCGCGGCCATGCGGTCATGCTCGGCGATGTCGACCGGCAGCAGTCCTCGCGCACCTGGCTCGACCAGCGGCCCGCCGGGCTGCCGAAGATCAGCGCCTGGGAGACGAGCCACGGCGACGTGGTGCGCCCGCCCAAGGGCACCACCCACGTCGTCCTCGACACGCCCGCCGGGCTGCACGGCAAGCGCCTCGACGAGGTGATGAAGCTGGCCGACAAGGTGCTGATCCCGCTGCAGCCGAGCATCTTTGACATCAACGCCACCCACGATTTCATCAACCAGCTGCTCGAGCACCGGCGCAGCCCCAATGTTCAGCTCGCGGTGGTGGGCACGCGCACCCGCGAGGGCACGATCTCTACCGACCAGCTGCGCAGCTTCCTCGAATCCGTGCGCGTGCCGCTGTTGGGGTTTCTGCGCGACACGCAGAATTACGTCCACCTCGCGGCCCACGGGCTGACGCTCTGGGACGTCTCCTCGGTGCGCTTCGAGCGCGACCGCGAGCAATGGGAACCGATCATGGTCTGGGTGAACTGAAGTGATGAAGCCCCCACGCTCATTTCATTCGCTGCCCCCCGAGGGGGCGTCGACGCCCTTCGGGCGGCCCGGCGGGCATCGATGAGAACCTTCGCCAAGCTCGCCGAGCTCGAATCAATGGTCGGCGAGCACATCGCCGACAGCGACTGGATCGAGGTCACGCAGGATCGGATCCAGCTTTTCGCCGACGCCACCAACGACCACCAGTGGATCCACGTCGATCCGGAGCGGGCGAAAGCCGGGCCGTTCGGCGCGACCATCGCCCACGGCTTCATGACCTTGTCCCTGCTGCCGGAGATGGCCGCCTCGGCGATGCAGGTCCTCGATACCCGCATGGGTGTCAATTACGGCCTGAACCGGGTACGCTTCCCGGCGCCGGTGCCTGCCGGGAGCCGGGTTCGCGGCCGCTTCAAGCTCCTGAAGTTCGAGCCGATCGACGGCGGCGCGCAGCTCACTTTCGAGGTCCTCATGGAACGCGAGGGCGGCGACAAGCCGGTCTGCATCGCCGAATCGGTGGGACGTCGATTTGTCTGAGATCACCGCCATGAAAGTTCTGCTGATAGACGACCATCCGCTGATCCTCACCGCCTTGCAGAAGGTGATCGAAGGCATCGGCACCCACGTCTCGGTGGTGGGCGCGAACAGCGCCAAGGCGGCGCGCGAGGCGCTCGCCGCCGATGCCGAGGGGTTCGACCTGATGCTGCTCGACCTGCGTCTGGGCGATGCCGACGGCTTCGACCTGCTGATCGAGCTGCGCAACGCCTGGCCGGCGGTGCCGGTGGTGGTGGTTTCGGCCTCGGACCGCAGCGCCGACGTGATCCGCTCGATCGACCTCGGGGCGATGGGCTTCGTGCCCAAGCGCGCCAGCAACGAGACGCTGCAGGAGGCGCTGCACGTCGTCATGCAGGGCGGCATCTACGTGCCGCAGATGACGATGAGCAGCGAAGGCGAGTCGGCCGGGGCGGGCGATCGCCGCGCCGGCGATCCGTCGAACTTCGCCGCTGCCCATTCGGCCGCGGCGATGGCGGCGTTCAAGCTGACGCCGCGCCAGACCGACGTGCTGGCGCTGCTGCTGCGGGGCTTGTCGAACAAGCTGATCGCGCGCGAGCTCAACCTCTCGGTCGAGACCGTGAAGGATCACGTTGCCGCCGTGCTGCGCGCCCTGGGCGTGAATTCGCGAACCCAGGCCGTGCTCGCCGTCAGCCAGATGCCGGGCCAGGGTGGCATCGCACCATGGCCGCCTCGTCCCTCGAACTGACCGCACCTTCGGGACCGACGGCCGCCACCGGCCGGCCGGCGTCCGAGGAGGCGCCGCTCGACACCTTCGCGCTCCTGCGCGATCAGGTCCGCGGCACCTTCGCCTTCAACCGCACCTCGCTCGCCGGCCACCTGGTCGGCGCGGTCCTGATCGTGCTGATCCTCGCCGGCGCCGTGCCGCGGCCGCTGCTGTGGGGCTGGAGCGCCCTGTTCCTCCTGGTCTGGCTGCTCCGCCTGTCGCTGGCCCTGCGCTATGCGCGGCGCGAGCCGACGACCGAGAAGCGCCTGCTGGCCCGGCTGCGCACCTGGCAGGTCGGCGTGCTCGTCGGCGGCTCACTGTGGGGGGCGGCCGCGTGGCTGTTCTTTCCCTATGGCACGAGCCCGCAGCAGATCGCCCTGGTGCTGGTCGTCTACACCTTCAGCGTCGCCAGCGTGCCGATCCTGGCGCCGCAGTTCCCGCTGTTCGTGGTCTTCGTGACGCTGGTGTTCGCCCCGGCGATCGCCGCGGTCGCGGTCCAGCATGTCGACGACAGCTGGCAGCTCGCCACCCTGATGGCCGTGGCGATGGCGATGATCATCATCCTCGGCCGCAACTACCGCGCCTCGTTCGACAGCGTCATCGCCCTGAAGCTGCGCACCGAGATGCTGGCCGAGCAGCTGCGGGCCGAGAAGGCGGTCGCCGACGCGGCGCGGCAGGAGGCCGAGATCGCCAACCGCGCCAAGACCCAGTTCTTCACCGCCGCCAGCCACGACCTGCGCCAGCCGCTGCATGCGATGGGGCTGTTCGCCGAGGCCTTGCGCCAGCGCACCCACGAGCCCGAGGTGGCGCAGCTGGTGAACAGCATCAACGAGTCGGTCGACGCGCTCGAGGGCCTGTTCTCCGAGCTGCTCGACATCACCCGGATCGACAGCGGCGGGGTCGAGGTGAACCCGCAGAGCTTCTCGGTCGGCGACATCTTTCGCAAGCTCCGTCTCCACTACGAGCCGACGGCCTTCGAGAAGGGGCTGGACCTGCGCTTTCGCGGCAGCAAGCACGTCGCCCTGGCCGACCCGCTGCTGGTCGAGCGGATCCTGCGCAACCTGGTGTCGAACGCCATCCGCTACACCGTCGACGGCTCGGTGCTGGTCAGCGCCCGGCGCGTCGGCGAAAGCGTCCGGCTGCAGGTCTGGGACACCGGCCCGGGCATCGGCGAAGAGGAGCAGGTGCGCGTCTTCGAGGAGTTCTACCAGGTGCCGGGCACGCCCACGGCGGCGCTCGGCGAGCACAAAAAGGGGCTGGGCCTCGGCCTGGCGATCGTCAAGCGCCTGGCGCAGCTGATGCAGGCGCCGATCTCGCTGCGCTCCCGGGTCGGCCACGGCTCGGTCTTCATCCTCGACCTGCCGGTCGGCACGGCGCCGCGACCCGGGCAGCGCGAGCAGCCCGGCAAGGGACCGGTCGGGCTGACGCTTGACGGCCGGCTGATCGTGATCGTCGAGGACGAGCCGGCGGTGCGCGCCGGCCTGGAGGTGCTGCTCCACGGCTGGGGCGCCGAGATCGTCGCCTTCGAGAGCGTCGGCGCGACCCGCGCCTGGGCCGAGGCGAGCGACCCGAAGGCAGTGCGGCCGGCGCTCGTCATCGCCGACTATCGGCTCGAGCAGGGCGAGACCGGGATCGCGGCGATCGATCTGCTGCGCCAGCGCTTCGGCGCCAAGCTGCCGGCGATCGTCGTCACCGGCAGCAGCATGACCGGCCACGACAAGGAAGCGCTCGAGCACGACTTCCACCTGCTGATCAAGCCGGTGCTGCCGAACAAGCTCCGCGCCATGATCGCCTTCAAGCTCGCCGGGAAGCCGAAGACGAGCTAGCGTCGTCGACCGCGGCGCGGCGCAGCGGCGCCAGCGTCTGCTCGCAGCGCGCCAGCGCGGCCGAGACTTCGTGCGTCGCCTCCAGCAGGGCGAGGGCGGCGGCGGTGGGCACCAGGCGCTTGCCGCGGACCTCGAACAGGCAGACGTCGAGCGCTTCGCCGAGCTTGCGCAGGTGGCCGGAGACGGTCGGCTGGGCGATGCACAGGGCCTGGGCCGCCCGGCTGGCGCTGCCCAGGCGGACCGTGGCCTCGAAGGCGGCGAGCTGGGGCAGGGTGCCGTGCCTGAAATAGCGGCGAAGCGGCGGGGAGCCTGGCGGGTTCGTCATTGCCGTTCCTCGGGGCAGAGAAAGGCAAAGGTCTTGCTCTTGCCGCGTGGGCAACTGCGCGCCGGGGCCTTGCGGCCCGTACTGACGACAACGCAGACGTCCCGGAAGACCGGGGCGCGAGCTACTCCCGCTTTGCAGGGTGGCGACCCGAGGGCCGCCGCAAAGACGCCATTCTGGCATCGCCGGGATGGCCCTGTCCGCGTCGGGTCCGCATCGATCGCGTTTCTCGATGGATCGCGATTCGCGAAGCATCACCGGGACCGCGGCTCGCAGAATCGGCGCTGACTTCCAGGCCTCCGGGCCTTTCGAGCTGATGGACCTCTCGCAGTCTCTCTCCGCGCTGCTCGCGATCATCGTCATCGACCTCGTGCTGGCGGGCGACAACGCCATCGTCATCGCCCTGGCGGCGCGCAGCCTGCCCGTGCAGCTGCAGAAGCGCGCCATCGTCTGGGGTGCGGCCGGCGCCATCGTCGTGCGCAGCCTGATGACGGTGATCGTCGTCTGGCTGCTCCACATCCCGGGCCTGCTGCTCGCCGGCGGCCTGCTGCTGGTCTGGATCGCCTACCGCCTGCTCGTGCCCGAGGCGGAGAGCGGACAGTCGCATGGCGCTGCGCCGACCACCTTCTGGGGTGCGATGCGAACCATCGTCATCGCCGACGCCGTGATGGGGCTCGACAACGTCCTCGCCGTTGCCGGCGCCGCCCACGGCAGCTACCTGCTGGTGGTGCTGGGCCTGGTGATCAGCGTGCCGATCGTCGTTTGGGGCAGCACGGTCGTGCTCAAGGTGGTCGATCGCTTTCCGGCGGTCGTCTACGTCGGCGCCGGCGTGCTGCTCTGGACGGCGGTGAAGATGGTCCTCGGCGAGCCGCTGCTGAAGCCGATGCTGGCCGCGACGCCGCTCTCCGGCCTGCTGCTGTACCTTGTGATCCCGATCGTCCTCTGGGCCGGGTTCGTCAGGAACCATCGCCGGCTCGAGTCGCGCATCCATCACCGGCTGGACTCGTTCCGGTCGCAGCTGCCGCCGACCGGCGCGATGGCCGATCCCGTCCCCATTTCCCCATCGAAGAGCGAAGGAGACGCTGCTGTGCTCAAGGTCCTCATTCCGGTCGATGGCTCGCGCAACAGCCTGGGCGCCGTGCGCCACGCGATCGACGAATACCGGCGCCATCACGAGCTGGAGCTGCACCTGTTCAACGTCCAGCCGCGCCTGTCTCGCCACATCTCCCGCTTCGTCGGTCGCCGGGAGCGCGAGGCCTACATGCACGACCGGGCCGACGCGGCGCTGGCGAGCGCGGTCGCGCTCGTCGTCCAGGCGCAGGTGCCGTACCAGACCCATTGGGCGAGCGGGGATCGCGCCGGGGAAATCTGCCGCATCGCGGCCCGGCTCGGCGTCCACCACATCGTCATGGGCACGGCGCGCAAGAACTCGATCACCCGGATGCTCGAGGACTCGGTCACGCACCGGGTGCTGGAAGCGACCCCGGTGCCGCTCGAGGTGATCACCGGCGACGCGGTCTCGCGCTGGGAACGCTGGGGAGTGCCGGTCGGCGTGCTCGGCGCCGGCGGCCTGCTGCTGCTGGCCATCGACTGAGGCGCCGGTCTCGACCGCGACGGGGCGGACGGCCGATCGCCTGCCTACGACACCTGGTAGGCCAGCCTGACGTAGATCGGCGCGAACGCCTCGGCCTGGGTGACCTCGATCAGGTGCTCGCGCGCCAGCTCGAGCAGGGCGATGAAGGTCACCACCATCACCTCGGGACCGTGCTCCGGCTCGAACAGCTCCTCGAAGATCGCGAAGCGCCGGCCGCTCAGGCCGCGCAGCAGCAGGCTCATGTGCTCGCGCACGCTCAGCTGCTCGCGCGAGATCCGGTGGTGCTGCACCAGGCTGGCCCGGCGCATCAGGTCGGTCCAGGCCTCGCGCAGGTCGGCGGGCGAGACCTCGGGCAGCCGGGTCGCCACCGTGTCGTCGATCGCCACGTGCGAGCGCAGGAAATCGCGGCCGAGCAGCGGCAGCGCGTCCAGGCGCGCGGCCGCCAGCTTCATCTGTTCGTACTCGACCAGCCGGCGCACCAGCTCGGCGCGCGGATCCTCGGCCTCCTTGCCGTCGGCGGTCTTCCTCGGCGGCAGCAGCATCCGCGACTTGATCTCGATCAGCATCGCCGCCATCAGCAGGTAGTCGCTGGCGAGCTCGAGGTTGGTGCGCCGGATCTGCTCGATGTAGGCCAAGTACTGCCGGGTCACGCTCGCCATCGGGATGTCGAGGATGTTGAAGTTCTGCTTCCTGATCAGGTAAAGCAGCAGGTCGAGCGGCCCTTCGAACGCCTCGAGGAAGACCTCGAGCGCATCGGGCGGGATGTAGAGGTCGGTCGGCAGCGAGAACAACGGCTCGCCGTAGAGCCGGGCGACGGCGATGCCGTCGACCGCATCGGCCGCGTTGCCGCCGAGGACCGCCGGCTCGGCCTCGACGGCCGCGAATCCGCTCATGTCGCCTCGCTCAGCGTTGCCGGGTCTGGTAGACGTAGGGCTGCTGCGGCACCTTGGCCTCGCCGTACTCGGCCTCGGCGGCGCGGTCGATCGGCCGGTCCCAGAGCAGCGAGCGGCCGCGCCGCTGCTCGTCCTCGAGGGTCGGACGCGCCGCCTTCAGCTGGTCGATGAAGGCGGTGACGTCGGAGGTGTAGGGCTTCCAGAACAGGGGCATGGCGGGAGGCGAGCGGCGCGGCGGGAAAGAGCGAGAGTCTACCGGGCCGGATCGCGCTGTCGCCCGGCGACCCTGCCGCCGCGAGCAAAGATCGCTGACACTTCGGCGCATAGATGCCGCGGGGCGCGGCGCTCGGAGGGAAGGAAATGAAAGGCTGGGTTCGCGCTTCGGCGCTGGCGCTCGCCGCGGCTCTCGGCGGCGCTGCGGGCGAGGGCGTCGTCGCCGCCACTTCCGACGTCTCGCCGACCGGGTTCGTGGTGACGTTCCGCCACGAGGTCAAGGCGACGCCGCATCGCGTCTGGGAGGCGCTCGGCGAGATCGACAAGTGGTGGAACGGCAGCCACAGCTGGTCCGGGCAGGCGGCGAACCTGAGCCTGGCGACGCAGGCCGGCGGCTGCTTCTGCGAGCGCTGGGGCGCCAACTCGGTGATGCATGCCCGGGTGATCCATGCGGTCGAGGACAGGATGCTTCGCCTCGAGGGCTCGTTCGGGCCGCTGCAGGCGCTGGCCGTCACCTCGGTCATGACCTTCGCCCTGGCGGCGAAGGACGGCGGCACGACGCTGGTCGTCACCTACCGCGTCGCCGGCAACGAGGCCGCGGGGCTGCAGCAGCTCGCCGGGCCCGTGGACGGGGTGATCGGCGAGCAGGCGCGGCGCCTGGCCGCTTACGTCGAGACCGGAACGCCCGATCCCGCCAAGCCCTGAGCCAGGGCGTCAGTACTCGACCCGGCGCAGGTTCTGGCCGCCACGCAGGAAGCCGTTCGGCTCGCCGACGATCCAGCGCGCCAGCTCGTCGAGGCGCTGGCTGCCGACCTCGAACGCCGGGAACTGCACCGTCACCGTCTCGAAGCCTTCGAGGTTGACGATCTGGAACTGGATCCAGGCGGTGTCGTGGTCGGGGACCATGCGGACGACGCCGGTGAAGTCGGCCTTGAGCTCGAAGCGCTTCTCCAGGAAGCGGCCGTTCTCCGGGTCGTTGAGGATCTCGCTGGTGAACTGGGCGCCGCACTGGGCGAGGCGCGCCTCGAGCTTCTGGATCTCGGGCGGGAAATCCTTGGCGATGGTGACCCGGGTGCCGGTCTTCAGGTCGAAGCCGAGGACGACATAGTCGAACACCTCGGCGTTGCGGTTCTTGCGCTGCCGGGAATCGCAGCGGAAGTTGCTCATCTTCAGATTGCGGAAGGTGTTCTTCGCGTCGAAGCGGTAGGCCGCCTTCGAGACCGGCTGCAGCACGTTGAGCTGCTGCGCCAGGCTGGCGAGGTAGCGAAAGGCCGCGTGGCAGGCGCCGTCGGTGACCAGCGAATTGCGCTCCAGCGCCGCCAGGTCGACCGAGTTGCGGGCCCGCGCCTCGTCGGCCTGGCGTTTCAGTTCGTCGAGATATCCCACGCGTGCCCTCTTTCGCGCCGGGGAGCATAACGCAGCCCGTGCCGGCCGAGGTGCCGGCGGTCGGCGATGCCGTGCCTCAGGACGAGCCGCCCGAGAACTTCTCCGCGTCCGGCCGGAAACGGCGCACCGCCGTGAGGATGCCGCGCAGGATCTCGATCGGCGCCGGGGGGCAGCCCGGCACGGCGACGTCCACCGCGAGGACGTTGCCGACGCCGCCGCGCGTTGCGTAGCTCGTGCCGAAGATGCCGCCGTCGCAGCCACAGTCACCGACCGCGACGACCAGCTTGGGGGCAGGCGTCGCGTCGTAGGTGCGCATCAGGGCGAGCTCCATGTGGCGCGAGACCGGGCCGGTGACGAGCAGCAGGTCGGCGTGCCGCGGGCTGGCGACGAAGCGGATCCCGAGGCCCTCGAGGTTGTAGTACGGGTTGTCGAGCGCGTTGATCTCCAGCTCGCAGCCATTGCACGATCCCGCGTCGACCTGGCGGATCGCCAGCGCCCGGCCGAGGATGGCGAGCACCTCCTCCTGGATGCGCCCGGCCTCGACCCGATGCGCGTCGGAGCTCGCGGGCGGCGCCTCGCTGCGGATGCCGGTGCGGGCGATCTGGCGGATGATCTTCCACATCGCCTAGGGCCTGCTGTCGACGGCTGCCCGGCTCACAGGTCGTGCCCCGTGTAGCTGAGGTTGAAGGACTTGTTGATCAGCGGAAAGTCGGGAACGATGTTGCCGATCACCGCGTGCTCGAGCACCGGCCAGTTCTGCCACGACGGGTCATGGCAGTGGCAGCGCCGGATCGTGTGGCCGCGCGCGGCGGCGTCGAGCTCGAGAGCGACGAAGACCTCGCCGCGCCAGCCCTCGACCCAACCGGCACCGACCGACGCGTCCTCGCTCAGGCGCGGTTCGTTGCGATGTTCGCCCTCCGGCATCTCCGTCACCAGCGTCCGGATCAGGCGCAGCGATTCGAACAGCTCGGCGAAGCGGACCGCGACCCGAGCCGCGACGTCGCCGGCGCGGTGGCTCGCGGTCGTCACGCGCAGGGTGTCGTAGGGCGGCCACGGATGGTCGTGGCGCAAGTCCTGCGCCCGGCCGCTGGCCCGGCCCGCGAGCCCGGTCAAGCCGAGGTCGGCGGCGAGCTCGGGGCTGACCTGGCCGGTGCCGATGAAGCGATCCTGCAGGCCGGCGTGCTCGTCGTAGATGGCCCGCAGCTCCTTCACCTGCAGCTGCGTGACATCGCATTGCCGGGCGATCCGGTCTGCGGCCGCGGGGTCGACATCGACCGCGGTGCCGCCCGGAACGACGCTGTCCATCAGCAGCCGGTGGCCGAAGACGGCCTTCGACACGCGCAGCCACTCTTCGCGCAGCCGCGAGAACTGGGACAGGCCGAATGCCAGGGCGGCGTCGTTGCCGAGCGCGCCCAGGTCGCCGAGGTGGTTGGCGACGCGCTCGCGCTCCAGCAGGAGCGCGCGCAGCCAGGCCGCGCGCGGTGGGATGGCGCAGCCGGCCGCGGATTCGAGTGCCATGCAGTAAGCCCACGCGTAGGCGACCGTCGAATCGCCGCAGACCCGCCCGGCGAGACGATGCCCCTCGAGCGGGGCGAGTTCGGTGAAGCGCTTCTCGATGCCCTTGTGCGTGTAGCCGAGCCGCTCTTCCAGGCGCAGCACCTTCTCGCCGACGACCGAAAAGCGGAAGTGCCCCGGCTCGATGACCCCGGCATGCACCGGGCCGACCGGGATCTCGTGGACGCCGTCGCCGACGACGCGAACGAACGGGTAGTCGATGACTTCCTTCCCGGGCAAGTCTGCGCCGGCCACGGCCTGCTGATGCAACGGGAAGGTGTCGGGCGGCCAGGCGCCGTGGTCCAGCCACGGCCGGTTGTCGCGCGCACCAGCGGCGACGATGCCGAGCAGGTCGGCCGCGGCGCGCTGCATCCGCCCCGCGCACGGGAAGATCGGCGCCAGATCGGGATAGGTCGGCGCCTTGGCGGGCAGCGGATGCTCCAGCCAGACGAGGCCGTCGGCAAGCGCATAGGCGGCCGAGACCGAGAAGCCCCCGGGCTCGCGCCAGCCGCCATCGGCGCCCCAGAGCGCGACCAGCCGACCTCCGCCCGCGGCCACGGCGCGCGCGGCGACCTGCCAGGCATCGGCGTCGACGCGGCCGCGCCAGATCGGCAGCGGCGCGGGCAAGCGGTCGAGCGCGAGGGTCAGGCCGGGGATCTGCACCGGATCAGCCTCCGAGCATTCGCGCGGCCTGGGTGAACCAGCCGACGAGGTAGGTCGGGACGTACAGCCCGAGCATCAAGCCGAGGCCGAGATGGAGGAACACCGGCAGCAGCGCCGGCGAATGCGCCAGCGGCTTGACCGAGGTCTCGCCGAAGACCATCGGCAGGACCCGGCCGAACACCGAGGCAAAGGCGACGCCGAGCGCGAGCAGGAGGAACGGGGTGGCCCAGGGCTGCTCGCGCATCGCGGTCGTGAGGATCAGGAACTCGCTCGCGAAGACGCCGAACGGCGGCATGCCGAGGATCGCCAGCGAGCCCAGCATCATCCCCCATCCCACCGTCGGACTGACCTTGATCAGGCCGCGGATGTCGGCCATGACCTGGGTGCCGGCTTTCTGCGTCGCGTGGCCCACCGCGAAGAAGATCGCCGACTTGACGAGCGAGTGCACCGTCATGTGCAGCAGCCCGGCGAAGTTGGCGATCGGGCCGCCGAGGCCGAAGGCGAACGCGATCAGGCCCATGTGCTCGATCGACGAGTACGCGAACATGCGCTTGACGTCCTTCTGGCGCGACAGGAAGAACGCCGCGACCACGACCGAGATCAGGCCGAAGCCCATCAGCAGCCGCCCGGCCAGCGCGTTGCCCAGCGCGCCGTCGGTGAGCACCTTGCAGCGCAGCACCGCGTACATCGCGACATTGAGGAGCAGGCCCGAGAGCACGGCCGAGACCGGTGTCGGACCTTCCGCGTGGGCATCGGGCAGCCAGTTGTGCAGCGGCACCAGACCGACCTTGGTGCCGTAGCCGATGAAGAGGAACGCGAACGCGAGCGTGATGATGTTCGGGTCGAGCCGGGCCTTGACCGTGTCGAGGCGGGTCCAGAGCAGCGCCCCGCCCTCGGAGCCGAGGACCTTTTCCGCCGCCATGTAGAGCAGCACCGTGCCGAACAGCGCGAGCGCGATGCCGACGCCGCAGAGGATGAAGTACTTCCAGGCCGCCTCGAGGCTGGCGGCGGTGCGGTAGACGCTGACCAGCAGCACCGTCGCCAGGGTCGCCGCTTCCATCGCGACCCACAGCAGGCCCATGTTGTTGGTCGTCAGCGCCATCAGCATGGTGAAGCTGAACAGCTGGTACATGCTGTGATAGAGGCGCAGCCGTGCCGGCGTCATCTTGCCGTGGTCCTGCTCGACGCGCATGTAGGGCCGGGAAAAGATCGAGGTGGTCAGGCCGACGAAGGCGGTCAGGGTGACGAGAAAGACGTTCAGCGGGTCGATGAAGAACGCGTCGTCCAGGGCGAGCAGCGGCCCGCCGGAGACGATCCTTGCGGTGAGCGCGCAGGCAGCGAGGAAGGTGCCGAGGCTGAAGGCCACGTTGACGTCGCGCGCGAAATCGCGGTGGCCGGTGAACGCGAGCACGGCGCTGCCGACGAGCGGGATGGCGAGCACCAGCAGCAGCGCTTCCATCGTCAGCTGTCCTTGAGCTTTTCGAGGTGGCGGATGTCGAGGCTGTCGAACTGCTCGCGGATCTGGAACATGAAGACGCCGAGGATCAGGATGCCGACCAGCACGTCGAGGGCGATGCCGAGCTCGACCACCATCGGCATGCCGTAGGTCGCCGACGTGGCGGCGAAGAACAGGCCGTTCTCCATCGACAGGAAGCCGATCACCTGCGGCACGGCCTTCGAGCGGATGATCATCATCATGAAGGAGAGCAGCACGCAGGCGAGGGCGATGCCGAGCGTGCCGCCGGCGATCGAGAGCGAAAGCCGGGCGATCGGCTGGGCGAGATTGAAGGCGAAGATCACCAGGACGATGCCGATCAGCATCGTCGTCGGCACGTTGATCAGCGCCTCGACGTCCCAGCGCACGTCGAGGCGCTTGATCACCCGGTGCAGCAGCAGCGGGATCAGGATCACCTTGAGCAGGAAGGTCAGGCCGGCCGACAGGTAGAGGTGCGGCTGGCGGGTCACGTAGCCGACCACCGCGGTCGCGGCGACCAGGGCGATGCCCTGCAGCGTGAACAGGTGGATCAGCGAGAGGATCCGTCGTTGCGAGATCATGGCGAACGCCAGCAGCAGGATCGCCGCCGCGAACAGGTTGATCAGCTGGGTGGCGAGCAGGCTCATGCCCTAGACGCCCAGGATGTGAACCAGCACGCCGATCACGGCGAGCATGAAGGCGGTGCCGAGGAACTCCGGCACGCGAAAGATGCGCATCTTGGCGCTCACGGTCTCCAGCACTGCGAGCAGCGCGCCGCCGACGGCCAGCTTGAGCACCAGCGCCGGCAGGGCCAGCACCAGCTCGAGCGGCGCATGCGCCTCGGCCACGCCCCAGGGAAAGAACAGGGCCAGCCCGAGGCACGAGTAGGCGAACAGCTTCAGGCTGGCGGCCCACTCGAGCAGGGCCAGGTGACGACCCGAGTATTCGAGGATCAGCGCCTCGTGGATCATCGTCAGCTCGAGATGGGTCGTCGGGTTGTCGACCGGCACCCGGGCGTTTTCGGCGAGCGAGATCATGGCGAAGGCGACGCCGGCGAAGGCCAGGCTCGGATAGATCGCCAGGTCGCGGTGCGCCAGCGTCTCGACGATGGTGGTGAGCGAGGTCGACTTCGGGATCAGCGAGGCCGAGAACAGCACCATCAGCAGGGCCGGCTCGGCGAGAAAGCCGATCAGCATCTCGCGCCGCGCGCCGAGCGAGCCGAAGGCCGTGCCGACATCCATCGCCGCCAGCGAGACGAACACCCGGGCCAGCGCGAACAGCCCGACCAGGGCGATCGCGTCGGCGGCGGGCGAGAGCGGCAGGTCGGTCGACAGCGTCGGAATGATCGCGCTGGCGAGCAGCATGCAGCTGAAGACGATGTAGGGGGCGGCGCGGAACAGCGGCGAGGCATGGTGCGCGAGCACCGACTCCTTGTTGAACAGCTTGTGCAGCAGCCGATAGGGCTGCAGCAGCCCTGGCCCGGATCGGTTCTGCAGCCAGGCTCGCCACTGGTTGATCCAGCCGACCAGGAGCGGCGCGAGGAGGAGCGCGAGCGCGATCTCCAGCAGCTGGGAAATGACGCCGAGCACGCTCATCGCCGCACCAGCAGCAGCACGCCGATCAGCGTCAGGAAGCTGTACAGCAGGTAGACCGCGATCCGGCCCTGCTGCAGCTTGCCGATCAGCCGCGACAGCCGCTCCACGAAGTCGGCGACGGGCAGGTAGAGCCAGTGCCAGAAGTGATCGCCGACGACGACGCGATAGCGCGGCATCAGGTCGAACGGCGACGGCAGCTCGCGCTGCATGCGAAAGAACGGCTCGAAGATCTGCCGGATCGGCTGGCCGAAGCCCTCGGCGGTGTCCTGCATGCGCGCGGTCTGCCACGGGAAACCGCAATCCCAGGGCGCCGCGCGCCGGAGGCGCCCGTGGTAGAGCCGGCGCACCAGCATGAAGATCAGGGCGAAGCTCGCCGCCAGGCCGAGCAGGAAGATCACCGGCCCGTAGCTCGCGCGATCGATGTCCACCGGGACGAGCAGCCAGCCGTCGGCGGCCACGGTCTGGCCCAGGCCGACCGAGACGAGCTGGCGGGTGACCGGATCGATCAGCTGGATGAACTGGACCGGTAGCAGCCCGAGCGCGACGCAGCCCAGCGCCAGCCAGACCAGGCCCGCCCGCTCCCAGGGCCCGGCCGGGTGCGCGTGCAGCAGGTTCTCCTCGCGCGGCTGGCCGAGGAAGATGACGCCGAAGAACTTGACCATGGTGTAGCCGGAAAGGGCCGAGACCAGGGCGATCAGCGCGGCGACGACCGGGATCAGCATGTTGAGGAAGGAGCTCGGCAGTCCCGGCGTGAACAGGAAGCTCTGCAGCAGCAGCCATTCGGAGACGAAGCCGCTCAGCGGCGGCAGGCCGGCGCTGGCCAGCGCGCCCACCAGCGTGAGCCAGGCGACCCAGGGCATGTAGCGGATCAGGCCGCCGAGCTTGCCGAGGCTGCGCTGCCCGGTCGCGTGCAGCACCGCCCCGGTGCCGACGAAGAGCAGGCTCTTGAAGAAGGCGTGGCTGGCGACGTGATAGAGCGCCGCCGTCAACGCCAGGGCCGCCATCGGCCTCATGCCGTAGGCCGAGAACAGGACCGCCAGGCCGAGCCCGGCGAAGACGAGGCCCATGTTCTCGATCGACGAGTAGGCGAGCAGCCGCTTCATGTCGACCTGGACCGCGGCGAAGACGACGCCGAACAGGGCGCTTGCCAGGCCGAGCGCGAGCAGGATCACGCCCCACCACCAGAACTGCGTCGGCAGCAGGTCGAAGGTGACGCGCAGGAGGCCGTAGGCCGAGGTCTTCAGCATCACGCCGCTCATCAGCGCCGAGACCGGCGACGGCGCCGCCGGATGCGCCTCGGGCAGCCAGACGTGCAGTGGCACGATCCCCGCCTTCGCGCCGAAGCCGAACAAGGCGAGCAGGAACGCCACCGAGGCCCAGAGCGGGGTCAGGTGCTGGGCGCGCATGTTGGCGAAGGTGTAGTCGCCGGTGTTCGCCTGGAGCACGCCGAAGCACAGCAGGATGCCGATCGCGCCGATGTGCGCGACCAGCAGGTAGAGGTAGCCGGCGCGGCGGATCTCGGCGAGGCGGTGATTGGCGATGACGAGGAAGAACGACGACAGCGCCATCGTCTCCCACATCACCATGAAGGCGTAGGCGTCGTCGGCGAGCACGACCATCGCCATGCTGGCGAGGAAGACGTGGTACTCGAGGCAGAGCAGTCCCGGCGGCGTGCCTTCGCCCTTGCGGAAGTAGCCCGCGGCGAACGCCGAGACACCCGCCGCGGCGGCGCCGATCACCATCAGGAAGAAGGCGGAGAGGCTGTCGAGGCGAAGGTGGAAGGGCAGTCCCGGCAGCCCCAGCGGCAGCACGACGACCTCGGGCGTCGAGAACAGCGCGTCGAGCGCGACGCCGAACAGGACCAGCGCGATCGCGCCGCCGGCGGGAAACAGCACCTTGGCCACCCATGCCAGGCGGCGCAAGGCGAGGATGCCGACCGCGCCGACCAGCAGCCACGACGCGACGACGACCAGCACCCAGTCCAGATGCAGCCAGCGCGCCGGCTCGGCCAATCCGCCCATGCGACGCTGATCAGCCGCGCTTGCCTGACTTCGCCGCCGCCGCCGGACGGGCGCGGCCGGCCGGCGATCGCGGCGCTGCCCGCTCCGGTTCGGCGGGCGGCGCGGCCGCCCCGCTCGGGACGTAGGCGACGCCGTGCTGCGTCAGGTAGTCGCGGATGAGCTGGCGCACGACCTGTGAAGGCGTCTTGTCCTGGCGCGCGCACAGGAGCTCGAAGGCCGCCTTCTTGGCCGGGTCGATCAACAACGTGAGTCGCGCCGTCTTCAGTTCCATGCGTACGACATGTTAATGCAATGTGTGCTCGAAGCATATCTCACGCGCATGACATTCGTCCAGCACCAGGCTCCGCGCACGGACTGAACGGTGTCGCCCGGGTCCTGGGCCTGGGCGAGCGGGAATAACCCGGCCGTCACGGCGGTAGTGCGTGAAAGGTGCGGCCGATGCGGCCCACCTTCCTTTTCAGTCTTTCCCGTCTTTCTCGTCCGCCCACCTCATCGGAACCGCCATGACCCTTCTTCCTGCCGTCCCCTCCTCGCTTTCTTCCGCGTCCATCGTCAGCGTCGTGCTGCTGGCGCTCACCGCACCCGTTCGTGCCGCGGGCAACGCCGACGCCGGCCTCGCGCTGTACCAGGCGCGCTGCGCGGCCTGCCATTCGCTGGACTACAACGGCGTGGGTCCGGCGCACCGCGGCGTCTTCGGGCGCGGGGCAGCGCTCGCCCCGGGCTTCGCCTATTCCGACGCGCTGAAGTCCTCGCACCTTGTCTGGGACGAAGCCTCGCTCGAGCGCTGGCTCGCCGACCCCGAGAAGCTCGCGCCGGGCCAGCGCATGGGCGTCGACGTGCCCGATGCGAAGGACCGCGCCGACCTGATCGCCTACCTGAAGAAGATGAGTGCGGCCGGCAAGTAGAAGTGGCATGGAATAAACCGCGGCGGCCTCCGGTATGGCATCACAGGAGCGCGTCGAGCGTGTGTCACCAGCATGTCGGCGCCGCTCTCGCCCCGCCCCGCAACCTCCACCGGAATCCACCATGCAACGTCGTGATTTCCTCGCCCTCACCGCCCTCGGCGGTGGTGCCGTCTTCGCCTCCGGCCTCGCCGGGTGCGCCAGCCGTGCCGACGGCATCAACCAGACCGACTTCTACTTCGTGCAGCTGTCCGACACCCACTGGGGCTATCAGGGCCCCGCCAACCCGGACGCCGCGATCACCCTGCGCAAAGCCGTCGCGACCGTGAACGCACTGGAGACACCGCCCGAGTTCATCGTCTTCACCGGCGACCTGACGCACACCACCGACGATCCTGCCGAACGCCGGCGGCGTCTCGCCGAGTTCAAGTCCATCGTCGCCGACCTCAAGGTCAAGACCGTGCGCTTCATGCCCGGCGAACACGACGCCTCGCTGGACCGCGGTGCAGCCTACAAGGAGTTCTTCGGCGAGACCTCCTACACCTTCGATCACAAGGGCGTGCACTTCATCGCGATCGACAACGTCTCCGACCCGGGCGCGAAGATCGGCGACGAACAACTCGCCTGGCTGCGCGCCGACCTCGCCAAGCTCGACAAACAAGCCCCCATCGTCGTGCTCACGCACCGCCCGCTGTTCGACCTGGCGCCCAAGTGGGACTGGGCAACGCGCGACGGTGCACAGGCCGTCGAGCTGCTGATGCCGTTTGCCAATGTCACCGTCTTCTACGGCCACATCCACCAGGAGCACCACCAGATGACGGGGCACATCGCGCACCACTCGGCGAAGTCGCTGATCTTCCCGCTGCCGGCGCCCGGCTCGCAGCCCAACCGCACGCCGTTGCCCTGGGACGCGAGCGCGCCGTACAAGGGCCTGGGCTTTCGTGAGATCGAGGCCGAGGCGGCCGGCAGCGCGCTCAAGGTCGTCGAGCTTCCGGTGGTGCGCGCATGATGGCGAGGCAGGCCAGCCGCCGGCGCGTGCTCAAAGGGGCCTTCGCCGTTGCCGGTGCGGCGCTGGTGCGCGCCGGCACCGCTCAGCCGGCGGCCGAACCGAGGGTCATCGAGATGACGGCGCACCGCTTCAGCTACGAGCCGAACGAGATCAGTCTGAGGGCCGGCGAGCGCGTGGTCGTCGCGATCCGCTCGCTGGACTTCGTGCACGGCATGAACATCCCCGACCTGGGCATGCGGCTGGACCTGGTGCCCGGGCGCGTGACGCGCCTCGAGCTGCAGCCCAAGGCGCCGGGCACGATCGACTTCGTCTGCGACAACTTCTGCGGCGACGGTCACGAAGAAATGCATGGCCGCTTCGTCGTCAGTGCATAGCAGCAGCGCCTAGGATCGCCGTGTGAGCAACCGCCAGGTCTTCGAAGCGCTGGTTCTGCCGCATCTGGGTGCGGCCTATAACCTCGCGCGCTGGCTGTTGCGTAGCGAGCAGGCCGCCGAAGACGCGGTGCAGGAGGCTTCGATGCGTGCCTTTCGCTACATCGAAACCCTGCGCGGCGACGACGCGCGCCCGTGGCTGCTGGGCATCGTGCGCAACACCTGCTTCACGATGCTCGAGCGCACGCGCAGCCAGCCGCAATCGGTCGACTTCGACGAGGCCGAGTTCGAGGCCGCGCTCGGCGAAGCGCAGCCTCGCGACACCGATCCGGAGATGCAGCTGCAGAAGCGGCGCACCCGGTTGCAGATCGATGCCGCGATCCGTGCGCTCTCGCCACCGCTGCGCGAGGTCATCGTGCTGCGCGAGTTCGAAGACCTCGACTATGCGCAGATCGCGAAGGTCGTCGCCGTGCCGATAGGCACCGTGATGTCGCGTCTGGCGCGGGCACGCGGCAAGCTCCGTGCGATGCTCTCATCCATCAGCCTGGGCGAATGACATGAGCCTCGATGACCAAGACCTGTCCTCGCTGATCCGCCGGAATGCCACGCGGCACGCGGCGCCCGATACGCTGCGCGCCGCCATCCGCACGCAGATCGCGCTGGCCGATGCCGGCCGCACCGAGCCGACGACACCGCCGAAGGCGCCGCGCCGCGCCTGGTTCACGCTGCCCTGGCCCACCGCCTCGGTCAGCTTCGCGCTGGGCCTGGCCTGCGCGCTGTTCGTGCTCCCGCTGGTGCAGCGCCTGGACCTGAACGGCCCGCTCGACGCCGAACTGGTGGCCGACCATGTGCGCGCGTTGCAGCTGGGACCGTTGATCGAGGTGGTGTCGACGGATCGGCACACCGTGAAGCCCTGGTTCCAGGGCCGACTCGACTATGCGCCGCCGGTGTTCGATCTCGCCGCCCAAGGATTCCCGCTGATGGGCGGCCGGATCGAGCATCTGCGCGGCAACGCCATCGCTGCGCTCGCCTATGCGCGCAACCGCCATGTGGTCGAGGTCTTCGTGTGGCCAAGCGCCGCGATGTCGGTGCCGCTGCGCAGCCAGCACAAGGGCTTCAACGTGCTGCACTGGGCCGACGGGTCGATGCAGTATTGGGCCGTGTCCGACCTCGAGCGCACCGAGATGGAGCGTTTCGCGCAACTGTGGCGGGAGCAGGCTGCGGCCCAGTGACAACCCGTTCTGTAGGCCTGGGACTGCTTAGCGCAGGGGCCGGTCGAGCAGCCGCTCGAGCGTGCGCAGCGGCGAGCTCTCGGGATGGCGCAGGCTCTCGGCGTCGAGCAGGAAGGTCTGCTCCATCATGTGCTGCCCGCCCATCGCGGCGTGCAGGACCTGGTCGCTGTAGACGACCCAGGTCGTGCCCGGGGCGAAGTCGACCCGGACCTGCGGACCGTTGCGCTGGAAGTCGAGGTCGGCCTTGGCGCGGTCGTGCAGCCGAAGCATCACGTGGTCGTATTCGGTGCGGCGTCGCTTCGTGATGCCCAGCGTCGCGAGCAGCCAGGCCGAGCCGGGCAGCGGCTTGCCGATCGTGCCGAGATAGCGACTGGCATGGGCCTCGAACGGCTCGCCCACGCGCCATCGACGCGGCCGGCCGGCGGGATTGACGTTGCAGAACACGCGCAGCAGGCGCGTCCCTTGCATCGGATTCGACGGGAAGGCGTCGACGTGCAGCCGGGTGTCGTCCTGGCGCCAGCTGCGCGGCGGCCCGGTGACGTCGGTCGGCCGGAACGAGGTGTTGCCGCGGCGCAGCCGGCCTCGGTAGTGCGGAAAGAGGCGCAGCGCCAACGCCTCGCTCTGCTCGGCGTAGCGCACGACCATGCGGCGCAGCGCCGCCAGGTCGTCGGCCGCGCCGCTGGCGCCGCGCAGCTCGCCCGAGGGCCAGCGCACCGAGACGTTCTTCGCCTTCGGGTCGGCCCAGCGCGGATCGAGAAAGCGCTGCTCGGCTTCCTCGAGCACGAACGGCAGGTGCGGGAAGGTGAGCACATGGCCGCTCTCGACCACTTCCTCGACGCCGCGGGTCGGGCCGGCCTCGTCCCAGCGGTCGTCGGGATACTCGCGGACGACGCTGTCTTCGGCCATGGCGGAATACCGGCTAGCGGACGCGCAGGCCCGGCACGGCGCCGGCATGCGGCTCGAGCACGAACAGGCCCGGGTTGGCCTTCTCGTCGCTGTGCGAGGCGGCCAGGACCATGCCCTCGCTGACGCCGAACTTCATCTTGCGCGGCGCCAGGTTGGCGACGACGACGGTGAGCTTGCCGACCAACTGCTCGGGCGAATAGGCCGACTGGATGCCGCTGAAGACGGTGCGCGTCGCCGCCTCGCCGACGTCGAGGGTGAGCTTGAGCAGCTTGGTCGAGCCCTCGACCTTCTCGCAGGAGACGATCCGGGCGATGCGCAGGTCGAGCTTGGCGAAGTCGTCGATCGTGATCGTCGGTGCGATCGCCTCGCCGCCGGGAAGCGGCAGGACGATGCCGGCACCGACCGGCGGCTTGGCGTCCGCAGCCGGTGCTGCCGGTTCGAACAGGGCGTCGAGCTGCTTCGGGTCGACCCGCTGCATCAGGTGCTGGTAGGCGGTGATCCGGGTCGGCACGGTGAGGGCATCGCTCCAGGTGAAGTCGCGGTCGAGCTGGAACAGCTCGCGTGCGACCCGCCGCGTCAGCGCCGGCAGCACCGGCGCGAGCAGCACCGAAAGAAGGTGGAAGCCGTGCAGCGCCCGCGAGCAGACGTCCTGCAGCTCGGCCAGCCGCGACTCGTCCTTCGCGAGCACCCAGGGCTGGCCGGCATCGAAGGCGGCATTGATGCGGTCGGCCGCGGCCATGATGTCGCGCAGGGCCTTGCCGAACTCGCGCCCGTCGTAGCTTTCCCGGACCGCATCGGCGGTGGCGCGGGCGGCAGCGAGCAGCGCCTCGGTGTCGCCCTGGAAGCGCAGCTCGCCGGCGAAGCGCTTGTTGATGAAGTTCGCCGCCCGGCTGGCGATGTTCACGTACTTGCCGACCAGGTCGCTGTTGATCCGGGCGATGAAGTCCTCGGGATTGAACTCGATGTCCTCGACGTGCGAGTTGAGCTTGGCGGCGATGTAATAGCGCAGCCACTCGGCGTTCAGGCCGAGCTCGAGGTAGCGCAGCGGCGAGATGCCGGTGCCGCGGCTCTTGCTCATCTTCTCGCCGCCGCCGACGGTGATGAAGCCGTGCACGAACACCTTGTCGGGCACCTTGCGGCCGCTGAAGTGCAGCATCGCCGGCCAGAACAGGGTGTGGAAGTAGATGATGTCCTTGCCGATGAAGTGCACCTGCTCGACCGCGGGGTCGGCCATGAAGGCGTCGAACGTGCGCGTCTCGCCGCGCGCCTTCGCCTTGCCGCTGTCGAAGTAGCCCTTCAGCGAGGCGAGGTAGCCGATCGGCGCGTCGAGCCAGACGTAGAAGTACTTGCCCGGTGCGTCCGGGATCTCGATGCCGAAGTAGGGCGCGTCGCGGCTGATGTCCCAGTCGGCGAGGCCGCCGTGGCCCTGCTCGTCGACCTTGAACCACTCGCTGATCTTGTTAAGCACCTCGGGCTGCAGCCGCCCGGGCTCGTGCGTCCAGCCCTTCAGGAAATCGAGGCAGCGCTGCGACGAGAGCTGGAAGAAGTAGTGCTCGCTCGACTTGAGCACCGGATGGGCGCCGCTCAGCGCCGAGTACGGGTTCTTCAGGTCGGTGGGCGCGTAGACCGAGGCGCAGACCTCGCAGCTGTCGCCGTTCTGGTCCTTGGCGCCGCACACCGGGCATTCGCCCTTGATGTAGCGGTCGGGCAGGAACATCGCCTTCACCGGGTCGAAGAACTGCTCGATGCTCTTGACCGCGATCAGGCCTTCCTTGCGCAGCTGGCGGTAGATGTCCTGGGCGAGGGCGTGGTTCTCCGGCGCGTCGGTCGAGCTCCAGTTGTCGAACGAGATGCCGAAGCCGTCGAGGTGGAGCCGGCGCCCGGCGGCGACCTCGGCGACGAACTGCTGCGGCGTCTTCCCGGCCTTTTCGGCGGCGATCATGATCGGCGCGCCGTGGGCGTCGTCGGCGCAGACGAAGTGCAGCTCGTGCCCCTGCATGCGCTGAAAGCGGACCCAGATGTCGGCCTGGATGTACTCCATCATGTGGCCGACGTGGAACGGGGCGTTCGCGTACGGCAGCGCGGTCGTGACGAAGATCTTGCGGGGCATGGGTCGGACTCGAGGGGGAGCCGGGATTCTAGGCAGGCTCTGCCAGAATGCCCCGCGATCCGGCCCGGGCCGGACCGCCCGGCGCCGCCGTCGGGCGGCTTCTCGACGAAGGGCAACGGTGACCGGAAGACTCGATCGCAAGCTGGCCGCGGCCGCGGCCGTCGCGCTCATCCTGCTGGCGATCAATGCCGCCCTGACCTGGACCAACATGCGCGGCCTGCGCGACGCGCTCGACTGGGTCGGGCACAGCCGGGCGGTGCTGCTCGGCCTCTCGGACACGCTCTCCGCGGTGGCCGACGCCGAGACCGGGCAGCGCGGCTATCTCATCACCGGCAACTTCGGGTATCTCGATCCCTACATCGCGGCGCGCCGGACGCTCTCCGCCGGGCTCGACCGGCTGGGGCAGCAGACCGTGGACAACCGGGCGCAGAACGCCCGGGTGCGCGAGATCGGCCAGCTCGTCTGGGCGCGTATGGACCGCCTGGACCATGGCATCCGGGTGCGCCAGGAGCAGGGGTTCGACGCCGCCCGGGACACGATCGCCTCCGGCCTCGGCAAGCAGGAGATGGATGCGCTGCGCGACGCGGTGGTCCGGACGACGCTCGAGGAGGAGGTGCTGCTTGCCGAGCGCGAGCGCCTGGCCGAGCGCAGCTACCGGATCG